>Ga0181520_10002907_pt1 | contig 30986 bp, 6 predicted proteins | sample PEATcosm2014_Bin_29_FD_132451 | JGI IMG/M metagenome (GOLD analysis project Ga0181520, IMG submission 132451) | Peatland microbial communities from MTU Mesocosm Facility, Houghton, MI, USA - PEATcosm2014_Bin02_30_metaG | ecosystem: Environmental > Terrestrial > Soil > Wetlands > Peat | place...
ACGATCATAAATTTGATCCTTCCAGTTTGGTTTTCATGTTTGTTATTTGATGAGTGTTGATTTGTTTGTATTTTACATTCCGTCGCCATATCTAACGGCAGTTTGAAAAAAACTTTAAGAAATATTTTTAATTACTTCACATTGCGGTAATGGCTGATTTTGCGACAAATGAGGTTGAACCGCTGGGAGCCTTTGTTTACAAATGGTTTAAGCGATTTGTCGGGGCAAAAAACTACATTCAAGGGGTGTGAAAATGGGCAAATCAGGCCATAACCATAATCATGGATGCTTCACCAAGAACCAAAGATGCTCCGTCCATGGTCATGGATGGGTGAAATATCAATGCCAATCCCACGCGCGGATTTTCAAGGGGACGGCGGAAGTTCCTCCCTCTCCTTGGAGGAGAGGGCCGGGGTGAGGACGGTCATTTGATCCAAATTCCTTCGCCCGTCGGACGGGAGAAGATGGCCGAAGCGCAACTTGGTGGCGTGCTTGTTTCGAGGGCAGGAAGCTGTGAGATCAAATTTCACCACCCTGACGATTTTTTCAAGGAAGACGAATGGTTTTGATTGTCCCACCCTACTTCCTGTTTTTTTACATGAAAGCCAAGTCTTCCGCCGTGTTGCGCGCTGTCGGTGAATGCGTTAAATGTCTGCTGTGACACAAAAGATTTTTTTGGCCGGCTTGTTGCTTGCCGCGGACCTTTTTTTTGTTGCCGGACAAAAGAGGCCATCCCCGGTGTCTGACTTGGCAAGTGGCGGTCAGTCCAACGGGGGGGCCGTCTTGGAGTCAGCGGCAAAGTCACATCCCAATTCGCTTCCAGTATCTCAACGGCTTGACATACCGCCATGCTCCGGAGCGCGGCAACTCCAGATGGACATTTTACCGTTTGGGGATCTGAATCTGCCGCCGGATTTTGACCGCCTTGCTTTCCATGAGCCTGCCCCCGAAGAGGATTCCGGCCGGCGGATTCCAGAGCTGGTTTCTTGGTCCGAACTCAGTTCACAGGATTTGGCGCAGCGCGCCGTCCCCCTGCCGCAGGCCGATACGTTGAGCCATTTCAATTATACCAACCGCCAGTTTGGCCGGTTGCAGACCGCCGGGGGGGAGATTCGGCTGTTTAATCCGGAAGTGGTGCTGGTGAAATTCAAGGGGGCGCGGCACGTCGCGGCGCTCCGGGTGGAATCCGGCCGGGAATTGCAGGCCGTTCGGGAGCTGGGTGCGCGGCCGGATGTCGAATTTGCCGAACTGGATTGCTTTGAAAAGCACGAATCTTTTCCGGACGATCCGCTCCTCACCAACCAGTGGCATCACCAGGTTCTCGGCAGTGTGCAAGCCTGGGCGTTGAACCAGGGACAAAGTTTTGTGAGCATCGCGATTGTGGATGCGCCGTTCCAGATGAATCATCCGGACCTCGCGCCGAACACCGTCAATGGCTGGGACGTGGATCAAAACATCGCGGTCACGAACAGCAGCGGCATTGATCATTCGACGCTGTGCGCCGGCTTGGCCGCCGCCGTCATCAACAATGGTCTGGGCATCGCCGGCATGGGCAATTGCACCATTCTGCCCATCAACATCAACGGCGCGATCAGCGAAATGTATGACGCGGTGATCTGGGCGGCCGACCACGGCGTCCGGGTGGTGAACATTAGTTGGACGGGAGGAGACAGCGACACGCTGAACGCGGCGGGCGCCTATTTGGAGGCTGCGGATCGCGGCCTCCTGGTCATGGCTGGCGGCAACTTGGGCGTTTCTCCCTACACCACCAACCAGCCGGACATTTATTGCATTTCCATGACGGACGCGGCGGACAATATGCAGTCCCTGGCCGGCCCGCAGGTGGATTTTGCCGCGCCGGGGTGGAACGTCTTTTCCACAATGACCGGCGGCAACTACGGGTTCGCCAGCGGCACCAGTTATGCCGCGCCGGTCTTTGCGGGCGTGGTCGCCGTGTTGTTTAGCATCAATCCGACGCTGGGGCCGGATGATGCGATTGCCATCCTGAAGACGACGGCCCATCAGCCCAATGGCTGGCCGGCGGGGGAATGGAATTCATTTTATGGCTGGGGCAGGATTGATTTTGCAGCCGCCGCCGCCGCCGCGGAGGCCACGTTGCCCGTCATTACAAGCCTGGTGCTGACGAACAGCCAGGCGCGGGTCACGGCCAGTTACCGAACCGGCGTGACTTACTCGCTGTGGCGAAGAGACTTGCTGACTGTCGGGAGTTGGTCGCAAGTGACGGATACCATCGCCACGACCAATGGGGAGGCCATTTCCTTTGTGGACCCTCTACCGGCGGAAGGGAGTGGATTTTATCGGATCGAAGCCACCGCACCCTGATGTGTGGCAGGGCGTTCCGTGGGCTTTATGGAGCAGGGGAATGGCGGGTGCGGCGGGAACTCTCTGGTTTTCAGCCATTTACCATTACATCTGATTATTTGGAATATGATTTATTTTGCTTGACATGCAAAAGAGCAAGTGGTTAGTATTGCATCCGGATTTAGAAAAACAACATTCTAACAACGAGGTATGCGGGCAACCATGGTTAACTTGTGGACCGTGCTTTTGGGGAGAACGCTACTTTTCCTTGCGGTGTTTTTTTTGCACCCCAATCCGGCGCAGGGTGTGGGTTGTGTGCCGCCCCCGCCGGGCTTGATTGGCTGGTGGGGCGGGAATGGCGATGCCAGCGACATGCTGGCAATTGATAATGGAACAGTTCAAGGCAACACCACTTTCGCCGCCGGTGAGGTGGGCCAGTCGTTCGTTTTCGACGGGACGAACGGCTATGTGCAAATACCCGATTCCGTTTTGTTAAGTCCCCACACCGGGCAGCAGGGTGAAATGACGCTTGAGACGTGGGTGTTCATGCAGCGGCTGCCCAAGTTTGACGCGGCAACCGGACAAGCCAACCGGGCGGTGGTGGTGAAAGGTTCTCCGGGAAACTGGGAATATGGTTTTGAGATCCTGACGAATGGCACGCCGTTCTTCCAATTGTGGCAGTCCGGTGGTTCCGGCTATGTTGGCGCCGGTAGCGTCACCAGCCTCACACTGGGGCAGTGGCATCACCTGGTGGGCACGATGCGGAAGGGCGCTTTTTGCCGGCTCTATGTGGATGGCCAGATGGTGGCGCAGTCCACCAGTTTTTCCGGTGACACGACCCACGGCAGTTCACCGCTCTACATCGGTCGCCGGGGTGACGGTCAGTTTTTCGATGGCCAGGTGGACGAAGTTTCGCTCTACGGACGGGCCTTGAGCGATGCCGAAGTTGCCGGGTTGTATAATGCCGGCACCGCTGGAAAATGCTTGAATATTGCGGGTGCCAGCGCGCCGTATTTCACCGACTTCGAGGCTGGCGCGGGGCCGGAGTGGATGCTTCCCAACATTAACAACAGCGAAACTTTGGGGTTCACCCGATTCTTGGGCCGTTTCGGCAACACCACGGAAGCGCTCACCCTCACCAACCTTGTTCCTGGCCAGACCTACACCGTCGGCTTTGATTTTTATGCGATTGATTCCTGGGACGGCACTTACAGCGGCACCGGGGATTTCTTCAACGTCAACGTCAATGGTCTTCAAGTGTTCCACAACACGTTCAGCAACAATAACGGCACTCCGCCGGTTAATCCGCAAAGCTTTCCCGGCCTGCCGGACGAGGGCCGCGCCAACTTCGGCTTCACGCCCGGTTATGTGGATGCCATTTACCGGAACATTGAAATCCAATTCGTCGCGTCGAATGCGCTGACCACGATTTCCTTCAGCGGACAAAACCTCGAGGCGGTGGACAATGAATCCTGGGGCCTGGACAACGTCAGCGTCCAGTTGACCTCCGCTCTGACCAGCACCTTTGTCCGCTCCACGTCGCTGCCGCCATCCGGGACGACCAACAGCGACGCCATTGACAGCTTCACCATTTCCGCGAACTGGCCCCTGTCCGCCTCGGCCACCAACGCCGCGAATTTCATCCTGCGCGACGCCGGTGCCGACGGCATCCTGGGCGATGGCGACGACACGATTTACCCGCTCACGACCTCCCTGCCAGGACTCGGCGGGCGGTCCGTCGCGTTGCAACTGGCTGGCGCGCCGCTGCAACCCGGCCGGTATCGTTTTCAAACCACCGCGAGTTTGCTCGACACCAACTCGGTGGCCTTGCCGGTTTTCACGCGGGACTTCACCATCGCCAACCCGGTTCTGGGGCAGATTGAAAGCACCAGTGATGACACGCTGGCCAATGCCACCGCGTTGCCGGTGGCCGAATCTCCGGTGGGCAGCGGTTTCCTCACGGCGTTTGCCATAGGTTTGTTTTCGTCCACGGCTGATGTGGATTATTGGAGTTTCAACGCCGAGGCCGGTGATGTGATCACGGTGCGGCTGGAGTCCGAATCGCAGGGGGTTTATCCGCACCTGCGGTTGCGCAACGCCTCGGACCAGGATGTCGCGAGCTATGATGGCGGTAACGACGGCGTGGCGCAGCTTCAAGACATCACCATCAGCACCCCCGGCACGTATTATTTGCGCGTCTGGAGCAGCAACAACCGGTCGCGCTATTGGATGCGCCTGGACCAGTCGCGCGGCCCGTCGTTGGAATCGGAAAGCAACGATTCCCAAGCCAGCGCCAATCCTCTCACCTTTACCTTCAGTCCGGGGTTTTATCAGGCTCGCATCGCCGGCTCCCTGCCGGAAGCGGACACGGCGGGCGATTATTTCGGGCTTGGCAACCTCAACGCGGGCAATTCCATCAACGTCATCGCCCAGTATCCGACCGGCTCGGCGCTGACGGCCAGCCAGACGGTGTTGAGTGTGGAACTCAATGGCAATCCCGTCGCGCTGGTCACCAACAACACCGGCAACCTGAACTTTACCGTTGTTTCCAACGGTGTGCATTATATTCACATCCAGAGCACGAACCTGAATCTCCGCGCCCAGTATTTGCTCAACGTGGCGGTGGTGGACCAAGTTCCGCCAGTGATCACCGGCACGAGTCTGCCGGACGAAGGCATGACCACGAGCAACATCGTTGACCGTTTCACGCTCAATTTTTCGGAGGACATTGTCCCTGCCGCCGTGAGCAACTCGGCCAACTACGAACTGCGCGGGGCGGGGCCGGACGGGATTTTCGGAACGGCCGACGACACCTTCTACCAAGTCGCGGTGTCCAGCGCCGGTTACACGGGCGGGTTGACGGGCGGTTACACGATCAGCAACGGCCCGCTGCAACCGGGCAATTACCGGCTGACCGTCAGCACCAATCTCATTGATCGCGCCGGCAATCCCATGTCGGCGCCGTTCGTGCGGGACTTCAGCGTGGCGAACATTGCCGGCTACGTCTTGGAAAACCGCAGCGACGACAACGGCGGCTTGGGCACGCTGCTGGGTGCCGTCACCGGCACGAACGGCAACGGCACCTTTACGAGCGTCGGCAGCACGGGCGTTGGCGCCAACCCGCAAGGGATTGCCGCCGGCCAGTTCAATGGCGATACCAATCTCGATCTGGTCACGGCCAATTGGGGTGGCAACAATGTCACCGTGCTCACCAACAACGGGGCTGGTGGGTTCACGGTGTCCACCAACATCCCGACCGGCAGCTATCCCGTCGCCGTGGTGGTCGCTGATTTCAACCACGACGGCCACGCCGATCTCGCCGTGGCCAACTACTACGGCAACTCGGTGAGCATTCTGCTCGGCGATGGCAACGGCGGCTTCCAATTGAAGACCAATCTTTCTGGATTCAGCAATCCCTACAATCTGGCAGTCGCTGATCTTAATAACGACGGCAAGCCTGACCTGGTCGTTCCCAATTCGGGCAACGGCACCATCACGGTGCTGTTGGGCAACGGCGACGGAACCTTCCAGACTTTCACGAATTATTCCACCGGCAATTATCCGCAATGCGTTGCGGCGGGCGATTTGAACCATGACAACAAACCGGATTTGGTGGTCGTGAATTACAACAGCAGCACCGTCACCGTCCTGCTTGGCAATGGCGACGGCTCCTTCCAGGTCACCACCAACCTGGCCACGGGCGCCAATCCTCGTTTTGCCGCCATCGCGGATGTTACGGGCGACGGCATCCCTGACATCATCACTTTGCAAGCCGGCGAAAACTCCGTCAGCATCTTCCAGGGCAACGGCAACGGGACATTCCAGCCGCGGCGCTGTTTCTTGGACAATACAACCAGCGCTTACAATTTTGGTCTAGCTGACCTAAACGGCGACGGTGCCTTGGACATCGTTGTGCCCGGTTACGGCAACAACACCTTCAACGTCCTGCTCAACAATGGCACGGGCAGCTTTACCAACATTTACGGATACAACATGAGCCAAAACCCGATTGGCGTTGCCGTGGGTGATTTTGACGGCGACGGCCGGCCTGACCTGGCCTTCTGCCATTACTACGGGAATTATGTGAGCATTTGGAGCGGCGACCCGGTCCTGACCCTGACCGAAGACCCGCCCGGCAGCGGCTTGCGCTCGGTTTCCGGTCGGGGCATCCGGTCCAATTCCGGCGATGTGGATTACTGGCGTTTTACCGGCAACGCCGGCGATCAGGCGATGGTGGCGGTGGACACGCCCGGCAACCCCGCCGGCAGCGCGTTGAATTTTCAAGTCCAGCAAATGGACGGCACCGTGCTGACCTCGTTTAACTCCTCCTACACCGGCTGGGGCCAGAGCGCCGTCATCACGCTGCCTTACACTGGCACCTATCTGGTCCGGGTCGCCGCCAGCTATGATTATCAGGGTGAATACCGGTTCCGGGTGACACTGGCCCGGCCGCCGCTGCAATTGGATGGTGAGGGCAACACCTCGTTTAATTCAGCCAGCGCAGTGACGCTCGCGCTTACCAATAACAACCACCTCTCCGGCACCATTGCCGGCTATCTAAGCATCGGCGACGGCACGGACTATTACAGCCTTGGCAACCTGCTCGGCGGCACAACCATCAACCTGAACTTTCGCGAACCGGCGTCCAGCGGCCTCGCGGAAGTTCTATCTGTTTATAATTACGCCGGCTTGCTCATGACCAACAGCCTGCCGGGCGTCACCAATTTCGTGTTCACCGTGCCCACTGGCTCGAACGGGATTTATTATGTGGTTCTTTCGCCGGGCCAGGCGGCTTACACCACCAGATCCGCGACGGCCATAGGTTTCAATGGCAGCGGGAGTTATGTTGACTTGGGAGCGTGGGCCGCCGGCACGCAGTGGACGTTGCAGGCGTGGGTTAATCCGTCCTCTTTTCCTGGTGGCCGACACACCATCGTGGGCGGCGTCGCTCAAAATCTCGACTGGGCCATCAATTTGCAAAATGGATTGTTCGGCGTTGACGTTGGTAATGGAACCACTTACAGCTCCGGCAATGCGGTCACTCCGGGCCAGTGGTGTCAAATCACCGGCACCTACGATGGCACGAACGCGCTGCTGTATGTCAACGGCCAGCTTCAGGCCAGCGGCACCATGGCCACCTACACCGGCACCGCGCAAGGTGTTCGTGCCGGAAGCGAATATTGCTGCTCCGGCAACACCTTCCCCGGCCTGATCAACGACGTGCGGATCTGGAACCGGGCGCTTTCCGCCACTGAAATTGCCGCCAACTTGAACACCAATCTCACCGGAAATGAACCCAACCTGCTTGGCTACTGGCGCTTCAATGAAGGTGCTGGCAGCACCACCGCCGATTTAAGCAGCTTCAACCACGCGGGAACTCTTTACAATGGCGCTTACTGGGTGAATCTTGGCCCGACCAACGCCACGTCGCCCGGCCTGTTCGAGCAATATATTCTCAACTTTGACCTGGCCAGTTCCAGCCTGCCGTCTGTCACTTCCGTCAGCCTGCCGGCCAACAACGTCATCTCCAGCAACATCATCACTTCCTTCACGGTCAATTTCAGCGAGGACATGGACGCGCGGTTCAACACCCTGTTCCGCAACATTTATCGGAACGGCGGCCATTCCTATTTGCTCACGGACAGCTCGACTTCGTGGCAAAGCGCCGAAGCCGCCGCCCAAGCCGTCGGCGGTCACTTGGTGGCGGTCAATTCCCCGGCGGAAAACGCCTGGCTCAACCAAACCTTCAGCAGCTACGGCGAACTGTGGATCGGATTAAACATGTTGTCCGCGACTGGCAACTGGACGTGGTCCAGCGGCGATCCGTTCGCGTTCAGCAATTGGTATGGCGGCCAGCCGGACAACAGCACCGGTTACAGCACGGCTGTCAAGATGCGGACGGACGGCACTTGGGATGACGTCCAGCCGTGGACCAGCCTTCGCGGCATCATTGAAGTGACGAACCTGGCCGACGCGGATGGCGATGGCTTGGTGGACTCGATTGATCCGTATCCGAACGATCCGATGAACGCCTTTGACCTGCGCGCGGCGGGGCCGGACGGCCTGTTTGACACGGCGGACGACGTGGTTTACCGGATCTACACCACCGGTTATGTCAACGGCTTGTCGGCACCCTTTGCCATCGCGGATGGTCTGCTCGAGCCGGGCAACTACCGTTTCAAGGTGACGACCTCTCTGACGGACCGCTTCGGCAATGCGCTGCCTTCGTCGTTCACGCAGTATTTTGCCATTGCCCCCGTGACTGGCTTCACCGAGGAGAACCGCCGCACCAACGGAGTTTCTTATACTTCACTCAGCCTGAACGCGAGCAACCAGCTTGATGGTTCCTTCGCCTACACCTTCAGTCAGGGCGTGGGAGCCAATCCTTACTTTGTCGCCCAGGGCGATTTCAACGGTGATGGCTACTTGGATCTGGTCACGGCCAACTGGAGCAGCGGCGGCATTACCGTGCTCACGAACGACACGCATGGCAATTTTGTGGCGGCCACCAATATTCCAACCGGCAACAATCCCATCTCGGTGGCGGTGGCAAACTTTAATGGCGGCACCAATGCCGGCCTGGCGGTCGCCAACTATTATTCCGGCACGGTGAGCATTCTCTTAGGCAACGGGGCCGCCGGTTTCACGCTGGCCACAAATATTCCCGGTTTCACCAACCCCAGGAACCTGGCGGTGGCTGATTTTAATCACGATGGCATTCCCGATCTGGTGGTGCCGAGCGAAGGCGGCTCGCGCGTGACCGTTCTTTTTGGCAGCGGCAGCGGCTTGTTCACCAACGCGACGGATTATGCCGTTGGCAGCGGACCCGAAACGATGCGAATCGGCGACTTGAACAATGATGGCAATCCCGACTTGGTGGTGGCCAATTACAACAGCTCGACCTTCAGCGTGCTGATGGGCAGCTCGAACGGCACCTTCACGCTGACCACCAATTATGCCACCATCAGCAATCCCCGTTACACCACGCTGGCCGACGTGAATGGCGACGGCAAGCTGGATGCCATCACGGTTGATAACGGAGGCTATGTCAGTGTTGCCTTGGGCGATGGCGATGGAACATTTCAGGCTAGGACGGATTACAACATCGGCAGTGGTGACACTTATCAGGTGGTCGTGGCGGACATCAACAACGACGGGGCACCGGATCTGATCATTCCCGGTTACGGAGCAAACCGGCTTTACACGATGTTGAATAATGGTGACGGCACCTTTGGTTCAACGCTTTCGTATAACAACAATGGGAACATGGGCGGCAACCCCATCGGCGTGGTGGTGGGAGATTACAATCACGATGGCATTCTTGATATTGCCGGCGTTAATTACAACTGGAACAATGTCTTCGTTCTGCTGGGTAACAACGCCGAGGGTCTCGCCTTTGATCCGGCGGGCACCGGCCTGCGCATCGCCATGGCCCGGGGTAATCTGGCGGACAGCAGTGATTTGGATTACTGGACGTTCAGCGCCCTGGCTGGCGACCGGTGCGTGATTGCCGTGGAGAATCCCGGCAATCCGGGTGGTTCCCAGTTGCACTACCGCATCTATTACCCGGATGGCAGTCAGTGGACTGATTTCTATCCGGATTACTACGGCCGCGGCCAGATTAGCCTCATGGTGCCCGCATCTGGGACTTACACGATCCGGGTTGAACCCAATTACCAGTATTATGGCGAGTATCGCTTGCGTGTGACCCTTGCCCGGCCGCCGATCCAGATGGAAACAGAGGTCAACGATTCCATTGCCAACGCCAATGGGCTTACCTTTGCGATTGCCAGGGGAGTTCAAAGCGCCACGGTGCTGGGCTATATCGGCAATTATGACACCTCGGGCGATTACTTCCAACTCGGCAATCTGGCCGCCAACACGAAGATCAATCTTGGTTTCAGCCGGCCCGCCAGCAGCGGACTGTTGGAAGGTCTGGTGGTTTACAATGCTGCCGGAGTCATTGTCACCAATTCCGCCGTTGGGGACACCAATTTGACCTATATTGTTCCGAGTGGTGCTGATGGATCCTATTATGCCCAGATTTTCGATGCCGGTCCGGCGGTGGCATTGACCTTCGGTGGGTTGCCAGGTTCAGCGCTCTGGTTTAACAGCGGCAGCTCGTGGATTAGCTTCACCAACGCCATCATTCCAACTTCCGGTGACTTTACCGTGGAGGCATGGGCGCTGGGGGATAGCTGGGGTGCCAGCAATTATCGTGAAATCCTTTCGCAGGGCAGCGGTGGCAATGCTTTCTATCTGGGGTTTGCCACCGATAATAATGTCCGCTCCGGCGACGGCTGGGGAGACACTGGCGTGCCGTTCCCATTCAACGGCTGGCATCATTTCGCCATCGTCAAGAGCAGCACCAACACGCTGCTCTACATTGACGGTGTTTTGGCGGCGAACAAAGGAGGCACGATTCTCAATCCGGCCAGTTCGACTCCGCTGCGCATCGGCCGGCAATACGGGGGCTATGGCGAATACTGGCCCGGCGACATAGATGAAGTCCGCATCTGGAATGTGGCGCGCGCCGCGTCTGACATTGCGGCCAACCTGACCAACCGGCTGACCGGCAATGAGGCGGGTCTGGTCGGTTACTGGCGGTTTGACGAAGGTTCGGGGCTGGTTTTGAACGACGCTACGACCAACGCGAACACCGGTTCCCTTCAAGGCAACCCGCTATGGCTGCCTTCCAACATTGGTCCTGGCCAGCTTTCCAGTATCTTGTCGCAATACTTGTTGAGCCTCAATCTTTCCGGCGCCAACCCGCCGACGATCACCTCCATTACCTTGCCGGCGGAGGGGACGACCAATTCTGGCATCTGGACCAGTTTCGCCCTGACTTTCTCGCAAGACATGAACGCCGGAACCGTGACCAGTTCGAACAGTTATGAGTTGCGTTGTGCTGGGCCAGATAACGTGTTTGGCACGGCCGACGACCAGTTATACACCGTCGTCAATTCGCCCGCCTATGTCTCGGGCACCAACTCATCCTATCAGATCGCCGATGGTCCCTTGCAACCGGGGCTTTACCGGTTCACGGCCAACACCAATCTCGCCGACAAGACGCTCAATCCCATGGCGGCTAATTTCATCCTCGATTTTGCCATCTCGAACGTGCCGGGCTTTTTCTTTGAGGGCCGCACCAACAACACCTTCGCCACGGCCACCAGCCTCTCGTTTGCGCCGACCAACCGGCCCGATGGCTCATTTTCAGCCGGGCCTACGGTTGGTTTGTCATCCGGTCCGGAGCGCATTGCCGCCGGTCAGTTGAATGGGGACACGAACATGGACTTGGTCGTCTGCCAATGGAATTATCCAGGCGTCACCGTGCTGACGGGCAACGGCGATGGTTCCTTCAACATCAAGACCAGCTATGTCACCGGCAGCGATGCGTGGTCGCCGGCGCTGGGTTATTTTAATGCGGACACAAACCTGGATCTGGCGGTGGCCAACTACAACGCCAACACCATCACCGTGCTGGCCGGCAATGGGGATGGCACATTCCAGGTTTTGAGCAATTATTCGGTTGGAGGGTCGCCGTATCATATTGTCACGGGCGACTTCAACAATGACGGTAAAACCGACCTGGCGGTGCCGATTTTGAATTCCGGCAATGTCAGCATCCTGCTTGGCAACGGCGATGGCACCTTCCAGCCGCCGGTCAACTACGCTTCCGGTTCCGGGCCGGTATATGCCGCCGTGGGCGACGTGAACGGCGATGGCAAACAGGATTTGATCGTGGCTAATTATTACTCGGACAATGTGAGTCTGTTCCTCGGCAACGGCAACGGCACCTTTGCCGCACCAGTCACATTGGCCACCGGCCACTCGCCGCGCGCGGTGGTGTTGCGCGATCTGAACGGTGACGGCAAGTTGGATCTGGCCGTTTTCAACGGCGGCGACAACACGGTGAGCGTGATGCTGGGCAATGGCGACGGCTCCTTCCAGCCGCGTGTCAACTACGGCACGGGAACGTCCGACGGATATGAAATGCTGGCGGCGGACGTGAACAACGACGGCTGGCCTGATTTGGTGGTGGGAGGTTATAATAACAATGTCATCGCGGTGCTGCCGAATCAAGGTGACGGCACGTTTGGTTCACCCACGGACTATTCGATGCCTAACCATATCGTGGGTTTGGCGGCGGCGGACTTCAACAACGATGGGCGTCTCGACATTGCGGCCGCCAGCGACAGCGGCAATGCCGTGTGGACCCTGCTGGGCAACGACACCGAACCGGTTGCTCCCAACGGAATCCTGCGCACGGCCGCCGGGCGCGGCAATCTGACCAGTGGTGAAGTGGATTATTGGTCTTTCACCGGCAACGCGGGGGACGTGATGGATCTGGCCACGCAGAATCCCGGCGATCCCGGCGGTTCAGGGCTGCTCTATCGGATTTACTATCCAAATGGAAGTCAGTGGACTTATTTCTACACTGATTACTATGGCCGCGGACAGATCGGCGCGACGCTGCCCGTCAGCGGCACCTATTACATCCGCGTCGAACAATACTATGGTTATACCGGTGAATACCGGTTCCGGCTTACCCTGGCCAAACCTCCGGTGCAGGTCGAGTCCGAACCGAACGACAGCATCAGCCAGGCCGACAGCCTGACCTTTACCAATGCCGCCGGGCATCGGCAGGCCACCGTATTGGGTTACATTGGATCCGCCGATGGCAGCGGTGATTTTTTCCAATTGGGCGACCTTGCCGCCGGAGCCGCCATTAATCTCGGTGCTTGGCAGCCGCCCAGCAGTGGTTTTGCGGACGTGCTGGAGGTCTATAACAGCGCCGGAACATTGGTCACCAGCTCCATTATTGGGGCCACGAATCTGACTTACACGGTTCCGGTTTTAGGAGACGGCGCTTACTATGCACATATCCGGGCGGCGAGCGGCGTGTTGCTGTCGGCCCCGCTGCATCCGACAGGCAGCACCAATACCCTGCTCTACACGCCCAATAGTTATTGCCAGGCACCGCTGGCTGTGCCGCCTTCCGCCTTGGCTGTGTCGTTCTGGTTCCGCACCACGGACCCGAACGCGGGATTGTTCTCGGTTTCCGACGGCGGCAGCGGACATGACCGGCACGTTTATCTCAACAATGGCGGCAACATCAATGCCCGCCTTTACAGCAACCAGACCATTTCCTCGACCGGTCTGGTGCTGGCGGACGGCAACTGGCACTATGTGGTCTATACTTACGGCAGCGCCATCTCCGGGCAGATGATTTATGTGGACGGGGTGCAGGTTGCCTATGGCACCAAGTCAAGCTCGGATTTCACGTCCAACAACCGGGTTCGCTTCGGCTACTCGCAGGACGCCCCGGACAACTATTTGACCGGCTATCTGGATGAGGTGCGCATCTGGAACTACGCTTTCGGGGCAGCGGACGTGCTGCGCAACATGACCAACAGCCTGACCGGCTCCGAACCAGGTTTGATCGGCTATTGGCGGTTTAATGAAGGCAGCGGAACCATTTCCGTGGATCAGACTACCAACGGCAACAACGCGGTGCTGATCAACAATCCGACTTGGGCGCCCGCAGTCAACAGCGGCGTGAATGTCCTCCCTGGACTTTTCGCCCAGTATCTCTTCAGCTTCGACGTGAGTGACACTGTGTCCCCGGCCATCACCTCGGTCACGCTGCCGGCGAATGGCTCGACTAACTCAAGTATCATAGACCGTTTGACGCTGAATTTCAGCAAGGATCTTGACCCGGGGATTAATAATCTAAACCGCTACATCCGCACCTACAACGGCCACGGTTATACCATCACGGATGCGGGATCAACCTGGTATGCGGCGGAGATGCAAGCGCGTGGTTTTGGCGGGCATTTGGTGGCCATCAACGACTCACTCGAAAACGCCTTTGTTTTTGGCGCTTTTGGGAGTTATGGCTATTTATGGATTGGTCTTTCCGACGAGGCGCAGCATGGCACTTATGTCTGGAGCAGCGATGATCCGTTTGCCTACACGAATTGGGATGCCGGCCAGCCAAACAATTCGAGCGATCAGGATTACGGGGTCATGCGCGGTGGCGGCGTGTGGGCGGACTATGCCGCTTCGGCCAACTATCGCGGCGTGGTGGAGGTCGCCGGCCCCGACAGTGATGGGGACGGCATTCCCGACACGCTCGATCCTTATCCTTACGATCCCTACAACGGCATAGATCTGCGCGCGGCGGGGCCGGATGGCATTTTCGACACGGCGGACGATGTTGTTTATCATCTGTCGCATGACACCTACTCGAGCGGCGGCACGTTGAATTTTTATGTCACGGACGGGCCGCTCCAGCCCGGCAACTACCGGTTCATGGTGACCAGTTCATTGCGCGACCTGTTTGGCAATCCGATGACGCCATTTGTGGAATACTTTACCATAGCCGGCGTGTCGGGGTATGTCGAGGCGGGCCGGACTAACAACACTTCGGCTTCGCCCACCGCGCTGGCGTTCACGGAGGATCCGCTTGGGTTGAAGAGCGCCGCCGCCCGCGGCAAATTGTTTGATGGCAATGATCAGGATTGGTGGAGCTTCACCGGCACCAATGGGGACTTGCTCGAGCTGTCCACCGAAGTGCCGGGTGATCCAGGCGGCTCGGAACTCGAATACCAGGTTTTTGCGCCGAATGGTTCGCGCATCATCAACTTCTATCCAAACTACTACGGCATTGGACAGAGCACGCCGGTTGTTTTGCCGACCAATGGCACCTATTTGGTGGAAGTGTCGCCCTACTATGGTTACTACAGCGAATACCGGTTCCGGCTGGCCACCGTCACGCCGCCGGTCCAGTTCGAGGTGGAAGACAATGGGAGTCTGGCCAATGCGACGCCGTTGAGTTTCACGACCAATGGCAATTCCCAATCAGCGACGGTGGCGGGCTATGTGAGCAGCCCGACGGATTTGGATTACTTCAATCTCGGCACGGTGAGCAACGGCTACAGCATTTTCCTGAACGTGCGCCAGCCGTCGAGCAGTTCGCTCGTGCCGGTGGTCAGTGTTTACAACGCAGCGAACGTTTATCAACCCGTGGCGCCCGGCGGGAACCCGGACAACGGGGTAGGTGAATTCCGCATTACGCAGACCGGAACTTACTATGCCCTGGTTCGCGGCAACCTCGGCACCGGCGGGCTGGACGCGCAGTATCTGACCGACGTGCAGGTGGTCCCCACAGGCACCGTGCTGTTCCCGAACCTGGAAGTAGGTGCGATCGCATTGCCCGCCGGCGCGAACATTCAAAGCGGCCAAAACATCACCTATTCATTTAATGTTGCCAACGTCGGCTCCACCAACACCGTGGTCGCCAACTGGGTGGATCGTGCGGTTCTTTCCACCGACACCATTCTGGGAAATGCGGACGATATTCCGTTGGGATTTTTCCCGCACACTGGCGTGCTTAATCCGGGTGACAGTTACAGTGTGACGAACCAGTTCACGCTGCCGGATGGTTTGAGCGGGGACTTCCACATCATCGTGCAAACCGACGCCGGTGACGCCGTGAACGAGTTCATTTTTGGGGTCAACAAGACCACCGTTTCTACAAATACTTTCCATGTCAACTTGGCGCCTTATCCCGACTTGCGTGTGGAGAATCTCGCCGTCAGCGGGCCGGATGCCAACAACAACTACACGATAACCTGGAACACAGCCAACCGCGGCACCGGGCCGGCGCCCGCCGGATTTTACGAGCAATTTACGGTTCGCAACATCACGACCGGGGCATTGCTGGCCAACAGCGATCAGCCCATCGCGACCACGATTCCACCCAACGGCACGGTGGCGCATCTGCAAAATGTCGTTGCCACCGCCGCGGGGAATTATGTGGTGACCGTTTTCACCGATTCGCACAACAACTTGTGGGAGTTTGACGGCGTGAGCCACGCCACCGCCGAGGCGAACAACACCGCGACCACCAATTTCCAGATCACGGCCTACTACACGGTCGCACTGACAAGCAGCCCGGCGGGTGCCGGAACGCTGACCGGCGCGGGCACTTACGGTTCCGGCTCGTCGGTCACGGTCACGGCGGCGGCCATCACCAATGTCCTGCCGTTTCTCTTTGTGAATTGGACGGAAGGCGGCACGTTCCAGAGCGCCGGCACCAATTATAACTTCATCATTTCGCGCGACCGCTCGCTGACCGCGAACTTCACGCTGCCCAGCTTCCAGATTGCCGCATCGAACAATCCGCCCACCGCCGGCGCCGTGAGCGGGCAGGGGACCTATTTCTACGGAACGACCAATGTGCTCACGGCCAGCGCGAATTTCGGCTATCGCTTCACCAATTGGACGGAATTTGGAGCGGTGATCGCCAACACGGCGGCCCTGACCAACATCGTCACCAGCAACCGGTTGGTCGTCGCGAATTATGCCGAAGCCAACACCGTTCACTACGTCACCACCGCGACCTCGCCCACCAATCTGGCGACCGTGGCCGGTGCCGGCACTTACAACAACGGCGACACGGCGGCCATCAGCGCGCCCGCCTCCATCACAAACGCGCCCAACCTTTACACGTTCCGGCAATTCCAGCTCAACGGCACGCTGGCGGGCAACAACCCCTCGTTCAACAAGACTTTCTCCACGCTGGATCCGACCAATATGCAGTATGTCGCGGTGTATGACACCAGAAGCATCCTGCCCATCGTGATTAACGTCACGCCCGGCTTCACCAACGCCGTCCTCGGCGGCTTTACCACCGTCACCAATCCCGTGCCGGCATCGTCCAATTACCAGATCACGCTCCAGTTTGACCGGACGATGAACACCAATGTGACGCCGCTGATAGTCATCACCAACAGCAGCGCGCCGGCGCAGGCGTCCGTGCCCGCCAATGGAGCGTGGTTCGCCACCGTCCTTTCCAATGACACCTATCGGACGCCGTTCATCACGTTCAGCAGCGGCATGGATGGCCCGGCCTTCGTGCAAGTTTCCGGCGCGACCGATCCGCAAGGCGCGCAAATGACGGCGACCAATGTTGCGGCGCTGGTCATTGACGTGACGCCGCCGCCGAATCCGGTGATTTCGCTCGTTGCTTCAAACAGCTCCTCGGCCTTGGTGAGTTGGTCCGGCTATTCGCCGCCGTCCGATTTGGGTAGCTTCCGCCTTTATCTCAACACCAACAATTTCAGTTCCGTGGCCGGCATGACGCCGTTGACGTCGGTTGGCTCCGGGACCAGAAGCTATTGGTTCACCGGTTTGGCGCTGGACCGGCCATATTACGCGGCGGTGGTGGCGGTGGATCTGGCCGGCAACAGTTCGCCGTTGGTGTCCACGCTGTCCTTCACTCTCCCCAGCGCGGTGCCGCCGCCCGTCCCGGTGCAGGTGGCCGCCGTTGGTTCGTCGTCGGCCGTCGTTTCATGGAATAGTTACGACACCAGCCAGTTGCTGGGCTTTGCCGGGTTCCAGCTTTACTACGGGACGAGCGATTTCACTTCCGTGACCAGTCTGACCCCGATGCAGACCTTGTCCGCCGGGACGCGCATGGTGCAGATTAACAATCTGGACCGGACGAAGACCTATCATTTCGCCATCGTCGGCTACAACGTCAACAGCGCCTTCAACCCGAACGTCACCACGGCAAGCTGGTCGGATCCCTACGCGGGGAACATCGGCGTCAACACAACGATCGGCGGTTCCGGCCAGAACATCGTGGACATTCTCCACAGCATCACCGTGGTGAGCAACGCCATCCTGACCGTGCCCGCCGGCACCACGTTGCGCTTCGCTCCCGGCGCCATCCTGACCGTCCAGCAGGGCGCCTTGTTTGCCCTGGGCACGCCGCTCGATCCCGTCATTTTCACCTCCGCGAACGACCAGCCCGGCGGGGCGCCGGCGGCGGGGGATTGGAACGGCATCACTTTGGACAGCGGCGCCAGCCCGTCGGTGTTGATGAATGTGCTCGTGAAGTTCGGCGGCGGACTGACGCTCGACAATTGCGCGCCCACGGTGCAGGCGTTGACGGCGTTGAACAACGCGCCGGCGGGCCTGACCGCGCAAAACGGCGCGGCGCTGAACACGTCCGACGCGCTGCTGGTGTTCAACGGCATTGGCGCGCAACAACTCGGCGCGGCGCAACTGACAATCACCAACTCCGTCATTCAGAACAACGGCACCAACGCGCTGGCCTCGGGCGGCCTGAACCTCCGGGCCAATAAAGATTGGTGGGGCAGCGCTGTGCCGACGGACATCGCCGCCACGTTGCGGGGCGCGGTGGACAATTTCAGTTTCCTGACGGGCGAACCGCTGTTGACTCCGGCCCTCGGCACGTCGAACAACGTCACCCAGGTCGGCAGCCAGTCGGTCAATCTGCGTCTGGCCTGCCGCACCGCTGACACGATGCGGTTGAGCGAAGACTCGGCGTTCACCGGCGTTTTCTTCGCGCCGTTCACCAATGCCACATTGTTCGCGTTAAGCAGCGGCGGCGGGCAAAAGACCGTCTTCGCCCAGTTCCGCAGTGTCACCGGCGACACGAGCGCGCCGGTTTCGGTCACGGTCAACTACATCACCGCCGGCCCAACGATCTCCACCTTCAGCCTGACCGAGGGTCAGATACTGACGCGGCCGCTGAACGTCACGGGCAGCGCCAGCGCGGCGCTGGGCGTCGCGGACGTGGAATTTTACGTGGACGGCGCGGGTCAGGGCACCAACAGCGGCGCCAGTTTCGCGCAATGGTTTGACGTGCGCAATTTCAGCACCGGCACGCATCGGGTGGAATTGCTGGCCCGCGACAACAGCGGCAACATCGCCACGCTCGCGCACAACGTCGTGATCTCGCCCACGCCGCCGCCCACGCCCGCGATTACCATGCCCGCCGCCGATCTCGTGGTCAACACGAACACGGTGCTCATTAGCGGCACCGCCGAGCCGTTCATCCAGGTGCGCCTGTTAAATTCCGGCTCGCTGGTCAGCACAACCAACGCCGCGGCCGACGGAACCTTCAGCTTCCCCGCCGTGCCGCTGGTGGAAGGGCAGAATCAGATGGTGGCCGTGGCGCAGGACACGTTGGGCAGCGCCAACTCCAACGTCCGCACGGTGAACCTGGATACGATACCGCCGGCGCAACTGGTGATGAATGCGCCCGTTTATACACCGGGCACCGGACTGGCGCTGACGTGGAATTATCCGGCCAGCGGCAAACGCGCGTCCAGTTTCGTGGTTTTCTGGAGCGCGACGCCCATCACCGATCCGGCGCAAGCCCTTGGTCACACCATTGCGCTGACCAGCATGAGCGCGACGGTTCAGGGTTTGGCCACCGGCGATTACTACTTCTACGTGGTGGGCTACGATGCGCTGGCCAATGCGAGTCCGTTGTCGGCGCCGGTGACGTTCCATTACGACGCCGTGCCGCCGAGTTTCACGATCACCTTCGACAAACCCTCGCCGGTGGGTGTTGGATTGGTGCATGTCGTCCTGACTGCCTCCAAACCGCTGGCCAGCGCGCCTTCGTTGACGGTGCAGCCTTACGGTTTCAGTCCTTCGGTGCTGACCCTTTCCAATACCACGGTGAACACATATGAAGCGGACATCAATGTCACCACCCTGTTGCCGTCCGGTCCGGTGCAGTTCAAAGTGTCCGCGCAGGATTTGGCGGGGAATCCGTTCAACGGCCCTCCGAGCGGCCCGTCGTTGGTTATTGACGTGACGCCGCCATCGGGCGTGGTCAGCACCGCGCCATTGCCGCCGGTGCAGGCGACCAACAATGCCAATGTGCAGGTGAACCTGCAACTCACCAAGCCGCCTCAAATTGGAACCACGCCGGTTTTAAGCTTCGGGCCGCCGATCGGCACGCCCGTCCCGGTCACGCTCGCCGGTTCCGGGACGAGCTGGAACAGCACGCTGACGGTCACGCCCGCGATGGGCAGCGGCATCGGCTATTTCACTCTGTCGGTCACCGACGCGCTTGCCAACGTGGGGCATGAAATCATCACCGGTGAATCGCTGGAGATTTACAACACCGCCCTGCCGTCGCCGCCGGGTCAGCCGGTGTATTTTGCAGCCACGAGTCTGGCCGGCGGACAAATCCTGCTGACGTGGTCCAACGTGCCCAACGCGGAAATTTACCGCGTGTATTCTGGCCCGGCGACGAATTTGAACGATTTCACCGTGCCGACCACGTTGATTGCCGACAACCTCACCACCAACAGTTTTATTGACCTGCCGGCGGCGGATGGCGATTACGGTTACGTGGTTACCGCCTCGCGCCGCGGCGCGGAAGGCACCAATTCGATTGTGCGCGTGGCGGTGTCCGACCGCACGCCGCCCCCGGTGCCCACCAACGTGGTTGTCCAACTGGCGGCCGCCGGATTGCAGATCACCTGGCAGCCCGGCGCGGGCGAGACGCCCGATCACTTCAACGTCTATCGCAATGGCGCGCTCATCCGCACCGTGAGCAGCGCCACGCCGGTCATAGATAATCCGCCGCGCGGCGAGATGACCTACACTGTCGGTGCCGACGACGCCTTGGGCAATGAAGCAGTCAGTTTGCCGGCGACGATTGAGATGCTGGTCGGCGCGGTGAACAATCTCCAGGCGCTGTTCAACGCGGGACAAAGCCCCGTGTTGTCGTGGAGTTCCTCGGACGCCACCGCCGTTGGATTCAATGTCTATCGCAATGGCATCAAACAGAATGCCACGCCGCTCACCGGCGCCAGTTATGCGGACACGTTCTCATTGGGAACAGACCCGGTGACCTACGCGGTGACGGCGGTGAACGTGACCAACGCGGAAAGCGCGGCGCGCTCGGTGACCGTCTTTGCGGTGAATCTCGGACTGCTGGTCAACGCGGCGGGCGGCACGACCAACAACCCGCCGGTCACCGGCTATTTTGATGATTACTTGGTCAGTGTTTCCAATTTGACGGCGACTGCGGCCTTGCCCTTGCAACAGGTGGGATTGCAACGGCAGGCGTCGGGCACCACACCGTTGAACATTGTGAATCCCGTGAACAGCGCGGTGGCCGCCGGCGGTTCGTATGCCGCCGAGTGGTCGGTGCCGTGCGCTTCCAACACGGCCCCGCAATCCGTCCTCGTGCAGGCGGTGCAGCAGACGGACTCGGAAGGCAGCAGCGTGATTTATGAGCAGACCTTCAACCTGCCGGGCACCCAGGCGTCGGGCGTGATGGCGGAAGTGAGCGCCAACCAATTGCCGCTGGCCGGCGGCCTGACGCCGTTCAATGTCCGCATTTACAACCGCGGTTACACTCCCATTTATTTCGTCACCACGCGCGGCGGCGGTTCGCAGGCGGGCGATCTCTATATCTCGGTGCTCAATCCGCAGGGCCAGGAGGTCAGCCGCACGGCCTATGTCGGCACGCCGTCGGGCGTGATTTTCGACGGCGACCTCGGTTATCTCATGATTCCACCCGGCAGTTCGGCCACGCTCACCGTGCCGGACGTGCTGACGCCGGCGGTGCTGGCCAGCAATACGGTGACTTTCCAGGCCGTCGTCAGCACGATTTACGACCGCTTGACGCCCGCCGGCCAGCAGTCTTCCGGGCCGATCATCGGCAGCATGCAATCGAGCCTTTCGCAGACGCCGTATTACGGGACGGCGCAAACCGATTATCAGCTTTACAGCGGCGACCAGCGGGTGGTGATCACCGGCCAGGCGCTGGACCGGATCACCGGCCTGCCAGTGCCGAATGTGCCGTTGCAGATCGGTTTCGCCACGCGCGGCTACCGTTGGTATCAGGACGTGACCACCGACAGCAACGGAAATTACTCGTTGACTTACAACGTGACGCCAGGCCTGGCCGGCACGCTGACGATCTGGGCGGCGCATCCGGAGGTGGTGGATCAACTCAACCAGGCGCAGATCATCATCTACCGGATGTATGCCTCGCCGTCGTCCGGCGACATTCGGATGTCGAAGAACGACACGCTGCCGTTCACGATTTCATTGCTCAATCCCGGCGACACGCCTTTGACCGGGTTCACGACGACCTTCCAGGCTTACCAGATGCAGGGCATAAACGAGGTGCCGATCACGACGCTGCATGGCACGAATTTGTCGGCGGCAAACTTCGCATTGGCCGCCGGCCAGAAGCAGACCATCACGCTGCAATTGGATGCGGACGCCGACGCGCCCGACAACGCGGTGGGGGTGTTCACGCTGACTTCGGCGGAGGGCGCGTCAGCCATGTTCACCGCCAACGTGACCTTGCTGCCCGCCGTGCCGATTGTCACAGTGGTGGAACCGAACATTGGATACGTCGAGGTCAGCCTGGATCGCGGGACGCTGTTGAGCCGGCAGGTGTCCATTGTCAACAGCGGACTCAAGGACTTGAAGGGCGTTTCGATTATTCCGCCCACGAATGTCACATGGATGATCGTCAATTTGCCGGTCGCGCCGGATGGCACAATCCCGCTGCCTGATCTGCCGGTCGGCACGACCAATTCCTTCACGGTGGTCTTCACCCCGCCGACGAACGCCGACTTGGGATTTGCCCAGGACAAACTCACAATTCTGGGCACCAACGCGCAGGCCGGGTTTGACGTGGATTTGTATGCCCTCGTGACGTCGTCCCAAGTCGGCGCGATCCAGTTTTACGTGGATGACATTCTGGGGCAGGACGTGCCGAACGCCACGATCCGCCTGCGCAACACGGCGTTGCAGGTGGAATTGCCGCCGGCGACGACCGACATCAACGGCCTGGTCACCGTCACCAATCTCCAGGAAGGCGACTGGTCGTGGCAGGTTGGCGCGTCGGGTTATTCCGGCAACGTCGGCGTGACCACGGTGATTCCCGACCAGACGGTGCAGACGCATTCGCGGCTGAACAAGAGCCTGGTCACGGTCACTTTTACGGTGACGCCGGTGCCATACACGGACAAGTATGACATCACGATTGAGCAGACATTTGAAACGCATGTGCCGATTCCGGTGCTGGTGATGACGCCGGCCTATCAAGCTTTCACCGACGTCAAGCCGGGCTTCCAGGCGACCTTCATTGCCACGGCCATGAACGAGGGGCTGGTGCAAATGACCGACCTGTCCATCAGCGGTCAACAAACGGGTTCGGCGTCCCTGACGCCGTTGATCACCTACGTGCCGTTATTGGGTGCGCAACAGAGCATAGACATTCCGTTTGTGGTGACTTACTCCGGAACCAATGCGCCGGGACAGCAGGGGTTGGGTGACGCCATTGCCGGTTGTATCGGCTTTGGCAACATTGGCACGATAGCCGACTTCATCGCCGGCATGGCGGCGTTTGCGCAGGCCTACGCGCAGTGTCCGAAAGACCTGACCTTGATCACAATCGCGGCCACGGTTGCCGTGACCTATCAAATCCTCCTGGACGCCGAGTCGGCGGCGGAGAACTTGTTGTCACCGGTGAAATTGCTAGGTTGCATCCTGGGTAATTTGATCGGGCCGATCGGTCTGCCGGGCCTCCCGGTGGCCATCGGGACGGCGCCGCCAGCCCAAACCTCCGTCGCGCAATTCTCGCCCATTACCGCCGGCTGCTTTGCCGGTGACACGCGAGTTTTGCTGGCGGATGGAACGTTCAAGACCATTGACCAAATCAAGCCGGGCGACTTGGTGAAATCAGGCGTGAATCGCCGCGAAATCGCCACCGTGGCTGAAGTCTATGAGCGGGCGGACAACGCCTGCCGCGAAGTCCGCTTTGCCCTGCCCGGCCAGGCCGAACCCGATGCGGTGCGGACGACCGACGAGCACTTGTTCTGGGTGGACGGCAAGGGCTGGGTGGCCGCCGCCGAGTTGAAAGTGGGTGACTGGTTGATGAACGATGAGGGCCAGCGCGTCCAGATCACCGCCAACGCGCGGCTTTCCGGCTCGCATGAAGTCTATACGCTAAAATTGATGGGCGACACGGCCTTCTACGCCAACGGCATTTTGGTCCATGACCTTTGCGGCGCGTGGACGACGCCCGCGCGGGCTGGCGTGAGCTGGACGGTGCCCGCGCCAAAACCGCTTCGCGCCCAAGATTCCAAATGACGTGATTTCTATGCGCCCAAGCTTTTTCAAATCAAGATTCGCAATTCGCCGGATCGTTGGCTGGCGGATGCTGGCGGGTGGCTGCATGAGTCTGGCTGCAATGGGGATCGCGCCACTGTTCGCCCAGGAGCAGTATCAAGGCGTGTGCGCCCAGGTCAAAATCGTAATTCAGCAGCAATTGACGCTGGAACGCATCGGCTTTGACGCGGAACTGCAAATCGCCAACAACGATGGCACGGACCCCATCACCGATTTCTCAGCGGCCTTGACGTTTGAGAACCCCAACCTTTCGACCAACGGCACGGTCAACGATTCGTCTTCGCTGTTTTTCGTGCAGGCCCCCACTTTTCAGAACATCAACTCCGTGGGCGGCGACGGCGTCATCTCTCCGACGACCACGGCGATCATCCACTGGTTCATCATTCCCAAACCATCCGCCGGTGGCACCACTCCGAGCGGAGTTCAATACAGCATTGGCTGCCGGCTGGCGGGCAAAATTAGCGGGCAAGTCATTCCCTCCGATGTCCTTTCCGCCTTTCCGGCGACGATTTACGTCAAGCCGGACGCGCAGCTTCAAATCACTTATTTCCAGCCGCGCGACGTGCAGGGCGACGACCCGTTCACGCCGCAAGTGGAAAGCCCGGTGCCGTTCACGCTGGGCGTGCTGGTGAAAAACGTGGGTTACGGCACCGCGCAAGCCGTGGACATCAATTCGCAGCAGCCGAAGATCGTGGCGAGCAACAACGGCCTGCTGCTGGTCGCCCAATTGCTTGGCTCGCGCGTGGCGGACGTTCCCGTGACGCCCACCAGTCTCAATGTCAACCTCGGCGACATCCCGCCCGGCCAGACCCGCAAGGGCGCGTGGGACATGATCACCTCGCTGTCCGGCCAGTTCATCCAGTTCTCGGCCAGTTACACGCACTCATCGGATTTGGGCGGGCAGGAGACCTCGCTCATTCAATCGTTGAACGCCTATTTTATCGCCCATGAAGTTCTGGACGACCAGCCGGGCCGCGACAACGTCAAGGATTTCCTGACGGACATCAACACCAACGACACGGAGGTGATTCCCACCGCCCTCTACGAGAGCGAAGGCGACATCCTGCCGGTGAACCTGCTGACCAATGCGGCGGTGGTCGGGTCCGCCGGGCCGGGCGGCAGTTTTCAAGTCACGCTGAATGCCGACAAACCGGGCTGGGGTTACATTCAGGTGCCCGATCCCGGCCAGGACATGCTGCAACTCGCCAGCGTGGTGCGTTCGGACGGAAAAATTCTGAACACGAACAATGTCTGGACCAACCATCGCTACACCGAAATCGGCAACATCCGCCAGAATTGGCTGAACATTTTCGACAACGTGAACCTTGCCAATTACAGCTACACGGTCACTTACGCGGCGACCGTGGTGGACACCACCCCGCCGGTCATGACCATGCGCTTCGCCGGCCCGGTCAACGTGAGCGGCGGGAAATACTACGTCACGCCAGACACGATGATTTACTTTACCGCGGACGATGCCAGCCCGGTGAGCATGTTTTACAACATTACCAATGGCTTGTTCCATCCGGCCTTGCCGTTCTCGCTGACAACGCCGGGTGACTATCCCATCGCCTTCTACGCTACTGACTCGTATAACAACACTTCCGCCACCCAGACGAATGATGTTATTGTGTCCGGCAACGCCACGCTGGACTTTGCCAGCGTCGGCGCGCCGGGCGGACCGTTTTACGTTTCGGGCGATGCGTTGTCGGTGCGTCCGTTCAACGCGCCGATTTCCTTCCAGGCCGCCGTGGATCCCAGCGAAGTGGACGCGCTGGTTGAAATTTTCCAAGGCGTGGTCGCCTGGGCCGGCGTTTCAGGCGTGCCTTCATCACCGACCACTGGCACCACGGCTTCGCTGACAGTGGGCGGCGATCACGTGGATTATTACCGGTATTCCGTGAACGGCGGCGCGTGGAGCGCGGAACAGCCGGTGACGGCACCCATCAGTTTGTCCGGACTCACTCCCGGCAGCCAGGCGGTTTCGGTCCTGGGCCGCTCGCAATATGGCGGTTATCTGGACGCCTCCAACGCGGTGACGGTCAACTGGGTGATGAGTCCCACCGCACCGCCAACGCTCGTCACCGGCACGCCGTCCACGCCGACCCGCGACACGACCGCGACGCTGAACATCGGCGGCCCGGGCGTCACGGACTATCGCTGGACCATCAACAACGACTATTACCGGCCCGAAACCAACGCGCCAAACGTGCTGGTCATTCCGACCGCCAGCAGCACCGGCGAGGTTTTCACCGTGTCGGTCCTCGGCGAAACCAACGGGGTCTATCAAACCACCAACAATCCGACCACGGTGGCTTGGACCTATGATCCAATGTTTGGTTACGCGCAGCTTGGATTGCCCGTGGTTCGCACGGTCACGCTGACCAACATCGGAACCGCAATGCAGACTTTCGTTTGGGATGGCCACAACGACGCGGGCGCGGTCGTGCCGCCGGGTTGGTTCACGGTGCGGTTGACGCTGACGGACCAACTGGGCCGGACAAACTTTGCCACCCGGCTGGTGCAGATCGGCAATGTCGCCGGCACGCCCGCCGTGTTGGCCGACGTGACGCGCGGGCCAAAGAACCCGAATGCCCGCGGACATTGGACCGTCTGGGAGGACCAAAGCGACGGCAACTGGGAGATTTACGCCCAAGATTTGAGCAACCCCGGCGCGGGCATCGTCAAGCTGACCCACACCGCCTTGAGCCAGGAAAATCCGCGCACCGATGGCCGGTATGTTGTCTGGCAAGGGCGCCAGGCCGATGGCGATTGGGACATTTATCTGGATGACCTTAGCAATTCCCCGGCTCCGCAGGCGCTGACGAGCACGCCAACCCAGGACGAAGTGAATCCGGTGATTGACTGGCCGTGGGTTGTCTATCAGGCGCGCCCGACGTCCAATCCCAACGCCGCGTGGAATTTAATGGCGACCAACTTGGTGACCGGCCAGTTGTTTGCCGTGTCGCCATCGGGCCAGGATGAATTGGACCCGGATGTGCAGACGGGCCGGGTGGTCTGGCAGGACTGGCGCGACGTCGGGCCAGGCGAGATTTATTTCGCGAACTTGGAAACCGGCGAACAGCGCCGCATCACAACCAACACCTTTGGCCAGTATCATCCGGCCATCTACGACAATTGGATTGTGTGGCAGGACACCCGGAACAGCGAGGTGGACATTTACGGCTACGACTTGTTGCGCAGCACCGAGGTGCGCATTACGAGCACGCCGGAAAATGAAACTCTTCCGTTCCTCGACGGTCCGTGGCTGGCCTGCCTGGAAGACTCGCTGGGGCCGCTCACCGAAAATGTGCGCCTCATCCATTTGCCGAGCCTGAACGCGGTGCCGATCAGCCGCACGCTCACGCTCAAAGACCGGCCCGCGCTGGCGGGTGGCAAAGCCTTATGGCTGGACACCACCAGCAATCTTTCCAGCGTGGTCATGGCGGACCTGCCGTCCTTGCAGGGCGTCTTCCAAAACCGCAACGCCGTGGTCGTGACTCCGGCGATGACCAACTATTTCCAGGATGCCTACACGCTGTTGACGCAGTGGCAGGCGCAGGCGGGAGTGCAGTCAATTTCGCTCTACAGTTCGCTCGTGCCGCAAGTCACCAGCCAGACGGCTTCCTGGAACAATGGCGCGCCCTCCGGACAGGATTTTGCGCTCACCGCCGGTAGTTTCCTGTGGATCAAATTCGACGATTCGCGCGTGCTGGACCTGGGCGTCAACTCCGCCGGCCCGCTCAACCTGGCCGCCGGGTTGAATGTGTTCAGCTACGCCGGATTCCCGAGCGCTTACACCGCTTTCCAATTGCTGAACCAGCTCGGCGTGAACAACGCGCGGGCTGTGCGCATGTTGGACGCCGAGTCCGGCCGGTGGGTGGTGGCTGAGATTCAAAATGGCCGGCCGGTCGGCGACGATTTCACGATTCCTTCGGTGGCTGTGCTCATGCTCGACCTCGCAAATCCCGTGAACAATTTCACCCCGCAATGACCATGAAAACTTTCATCTCCATCTGCTGCCTGGGCTTTGCGCTGGCTGGCTTTGCCGGAGCGGCCTTCGCCATTTCCCCGGCCCAAGTCCAACAGTTGCTGAATTCGGGCGAAAAAATCACCTTCGCGGACGTGCGTCTCAATGTTCTTTTCCAAAAAGGCCACATTCCGGGCGCCATCAACATTCCGGCGCAACTCGTGCCGGACAAACCACTGCCGCCGCTGGGCCGCGTGGTGGTGTATGATGACGGCCTGGGCACGGATGACGCGGTGGCCGCCGCCGCGGCGTTGAACCAAAAGCCCGGCATCACGGCCGAGCCCCTGGATGGCGGGTATGCCGCGTGGGAAATGGCGCAATCGTCCACCACACAATCCGGCGGTCTGAAACCCGAGGAGACGCCGGTGATCACTTACGCCCAATTGAAACAGAAGCAAAACGCTGATGTGGTGCTCGTGGATTTGCGCCAAAGCGCGCCGGCGATCACCAGCGCCTCCGCCGCGAAGTCGTCCGCAGCGAAAGTTGCCGCCTCGCCGCTGACCGATTTGCAAGCCGAGTTTCCCAAAGCCAGAATTGCCCGATCTCCCTTCGCCGTCTCGTCACCTCGGACGAAGGCTTCGGCGGCCTCGGCCTCGACTCCGCCGCCGCTGCTGGTGCTCATTGACAACGGCGACGTCAGCGCCCAAAGAATGGCGCGCTCACTCAAGGCCAATGGGATCACGCGGTTTGCTGTTCTGGCGGGCGGCGAGCAAATCCTCTCGGTCCACGGCCAGGCGGGATTGCAGCGCATCGGTTCGAGCGTGACCGTGCGGAGCAGCTCGGGCTTGTCACCCGCCAAAAGCCCATGATTGTATGAGTGCCATCGAATTAAAAACTTGTCGCGTCGCCCGCTGGCTGTGTTGTTGGATGCTGATGAGCTGGGTCGCCGGGTTTTATCAGACGACCCGCGCCGATGTCATCACCAACGTCACAGTCGTGAACGTGACGCCAACAAGCTTCAGTGTTGTCTGGCGGGCGACGAATTCGACGCCGTCCATCGCGGTGTTTGCCGACGCCGGCGGCGTGACGAATCTAGCGGGCCAGGTCGGGATCGAGGCGTTTCCGCTATCCACGGGCAATCCGAATTTGGCGGAGGGTTACCCGCGCCGCGTGGATGCCGCGACCTTGCGGCAGAAGACCCAAAATTCCGGCCTGATGATGATGCACGTCAGCGACTGCCAGCCCAGCACCACCTATTACTTTCGCCTCACTTCAACGCCAACCTCCGGCAGTCCCGAGGTTTATCCGGCCTCCGGTCCCTTGCCGGCGGCCACGACGGAAGCGGAAAACACGTTCGTGGCCAACGATCAGGTCATCATCCTGGACCTGTCCGATCCGGGCAACGAAGGCCGCATTGTTTTGCTCACCCACACCAACGCTGCCTATCCGCTGGCCGCCGTGGTCGGCGACGGCGTCGGCCCCAGCCAGGTGTTCTTCAATGTGAGCGATCTGTTCGCGCTCGCCGGAACCGGGAATTTCACGCCGCTGGGCGATCAGAATTTCGACTTGGACGTTTTGAGACCAAATCGAAGTGTTCAGTCAGAGACTTACACGTTGACGTTCACCGCGAATTTCTCCACGGCGCTAACCATGCTGGCTACCATCAACACGGAGTTCCTGTCGTTGAACGTGGGAACGGCGGTCCTCCGCACCGGGCAGTCCGGCAGCGTGCCCGTCAGCGGCAATGCCAACACCAATCTTGCCAGCATTGACCTGACGCTCCAAATTCCCCCGGGCCACCTGACCAACCTGGTTTTGCAGCCGCTCTCGCCGCAGTTGGATCCGGCGGCGACAACCTTTGTCCAGCAAAACAGTTCCTCCTGGCAGATGCACCTCGCCACGCTTTCCGGGCAGACAATCATCGGTAACAACGCGCTGGCTGAAATCGCCTTCACCGCCGTTTCCAATCAGAGTTCCACCTTTGTGCCTTTGCAGGTGACGGCATTGAGCGGCACGAAACCGGACGCCTCGCCGATCAGCCGGACGCTGGCGCAATTCGGCCGGGTGGTGGTGATCGCGAACCAGCCGCTGCTCGAAGCGGGCTTCGCGTCCGACGGTTCGCGGCAGTTGACACTCTATGGCAAGGCCTGGATGAGTTATGCGATTCTGTATTCCACGAATCTGGCGAATCCCGCCGGCTGGAGCCAGACGCGGTATTTCGCCCAGACCAACATGGTGACCAGCCTGACCGGGCTGGGTCTTCCGGCCCCCGATGCTTTCTATCGCGCCATGGAATTCACGCCGGATCCGCCGGTGCTGGACGCGCTCCTGGGCACAAACCAAAAGCGCACGCTGTTGGGTTACGGCCAGCCGGGACTGCAATACACCGTCCTGGCCAAGACCAATCTTTCCAACGTGGTGCCCTGGACGCCGGTGCAGACTTACACGCTGACCAATTCATTTCAATACTTCACCCCTGCCGGCGGCAACGGCCTCATTTTCTACCGCCTGCAAAGAAATTAATGTCAACGCCACTACTGTCCAGTTTAGAACCCCAGTAAACATGTGAAGCAGAGTTCGATCTGCCAGCGTCCGCGATAGAGATAGAGTTGGGCGATGGTCAGCGCCGGGACGGTGAAGTGGTTGGTCAGGAAGATCAGCCCCTTGCCCGTTTCGGGATCCCGGTAGCCGATGC
>Ga0181520_10002908_pt1 | contig 30985 bp, 21 predicted proteins | sample PEATcosm2014_Bin_29_FD_132451 | JGI IMG/M metagenome (GOLD analysis project Ga0181520, IMG submission 132451) | Peatland microbial communities from MTU Mesocosm Facility, Houghton, MI, USA - PEATcosm2014_Bin02_30_metaG | ecosystem: Environmental > Terrestrial > Soil > Wetlands > Peat | place...
GCCTTCAATGGGCGCGTTGTGGTCTGGGGGTCACCCTCATCAAGTCGATCCCAGCGGAGTTCGATTCTCCCCGCGTCCAAATCCAATCTCTTTTGCGCCGCCTGCCAAAATGGGCGGCGTTTTGGTTGCGGGGAGCGGACTTGAACCGCTGTCCCCGGCATTATGAGTGCCATGCTCTACCGCTGAGCTACCCCGCTCAGAACAATATACACCACTACTGGTTGAGCACAAGCAATTTTTCAATTCTCTCTGCCAACTCCTCGCGGTCCGCCTCGGGCTGTTCGGCAATCAAAGCCTGTTTCTTTGCCAGCGCCGGCCGCAGCTCCGCTTGTTCCAATGGGCTGGCCTTCTCGTAGACCTTAATGGCATCCTTCAAACCCAGCGAGGAATACTCAATCTCCAACCGGCTTTTCTGGGCGCGCTCCACCGTCCTGGCCGCCTCGCGTGGGGTCAGCTTGTCGGGTACCATCGCCCAGACGTCAGTGGGCCCGATCTTGCCGGCGCGCATGTCATCCTCAACCTGGCGCACCTTCCGGGCCTCGGCCTCATGCTCCGGATCGTCCGGGGAGTCGGGCAAATGCTGCAGGTAGAGTTTATGCACAGATTCCTCGGTGGGGGTTCGGTAGTTGCGCGCCTGCAACCCAATCGAGGTGAGCAGCCCCTCGAGCCAGGTCTCATCCGGCGTCTGTATGGCCTTCTGGGCTGCGAACGGCGCAACCGACTTCACTACATCCTTGGTCTGGTCCATCACCGTCTTCTGGCGCCCAAACTGGTCACGGCCACTCAGATACTCCACTGCCGGGCGTGTGGTCAGCGGATTCAGCCGGTTGTAGATAAAGCCCCGTGGGTCCGTCACCAGGTGCAGCAGATCGCCGGCGCGGCTGCGCAGGTTGTACTCACGCCCGCCAATCACCACCGTAAAGGCGTGCTCGGGATCCATCTTTGGATCTCCGTTGTTATTCAGCGCGTTTACGATCCGGGCAGTGGCGTACAGCATCAGCGCACCACGCACCAGCGACATCCGCTGTTGGGTGCCGTACCGGGTCAGCGCCTGGCCATAGGAGCGCAGTGTCGACTCCAGGAAGTCCGGCGCGAAGGTGGTCAACCGCAACAGACTCTTCATGGTTTTGGTCCGCGGCATCGCATCAAAGGCAGTATTCAGATTTCCATAGCTGGCATTCACTTGTCTGGAGGTCAGTTCGGCAACCTGCTCCTGAGTCAGCTTCGGGAACGACTTCGTGTTTTTGTCGAAGAGTTTCAACGCAGTCTGCATCTTCATCCGCGGGATGTAGTCCTGGAACTGCCAGCGGCTGAAGTTGTGAACTGAATCCATCATCTTGTTTAACCCTGGAACCGGCTCAAACAATCCTCTCAGGGTCTTTACACTGAAAAGGCCCTCGGCATTGTAGTTGGTCAGCGTCAACCCGTGGCTGGCCAGCAGGCGCTGCTTCTCGTCCTTGAGGTTGATCTTTGGCACATCAAAGGGGCTGGTCCAGTGCTCCGCGGCGCGGTAGCCCTCGGTCGCCATGTGGAACGGTGCCAGGAAGGTCATTGCTTCCTTCGCCAGCGCTGAGGTCTTTACCACTCCCTGGGCGATCTTCTGAGGCGTCGTCTCCCCGCGTTCGAACCAGCTTGGAGTCAGCATATCCTCAACCTGACTGGCAAACTTCGGATGAATGATCAGGTCGCCGCGGAATGCCAGGTGTTCGGGATCCTCATCGAAGAGTTTGGGGTCGAAGCCCTCGAGGTCAGCCGTGGTTGGCTTGAAGAGGAAGTTACGCAGTTGTGGGCGGTCAAAGTCGCGGTAGCCCTCCAGCGTTGCCGGCCGGGCCCGCTGGTTCAATACCTGAGGCAACTCGTCCCCCTTCGCAATCACCCACCCACCCCGCGTCTTGATGGCTGCAATCGGACGCCCGTCCGGCGCCTTGGCATCCAATAGGCTGCGCATGAAGGTCCGGCTGGCGATCGCATCGTTCATACTCTTGTCGTAGGCGGTCAGCAGGTGCCCAATGTCCTTGGTCTTCGGAGTCAACCCACCACCCTCAGCGTTGTAGAAGGTGTCGTAGAAACGGCGCTTGAGGAAGTTGGGGTCTGGGTTCAACTCGCTGTTGTCCACCATGTGCAGTAGATTGGCCGCGTCCGCCTTCTCGTAGAGGTGCATCACATAGTTGCGGTATCCGTACTCCAGCAGCCCGTTCTTTTTGGCTACGTCCAACATATCGTCGAAGTGATCGCGCAGGCGCTGCGCGAGCTGCTTCTGCTCTGGGGTCAACTTCAATGCCTGGTCGTAATGAGCCTGGGCCTCGCGGTAGTACTTCGATGCGTCGGTACCGATCGCCTGCATTGCGCGCGCCTTGTTACCGGCCGCCCACTCTTTCAGTTTGCTTTCCTTGCCGCCGGCCTCCATGTAGTGCGTCATCGCAATGCGGTCCAGCGGCTTGGGGGCTTGACGTTTCAACTCATCGGCCAGGTCTTTCAGCTTCAGCGCCGTCTCAGTCTGGGCGAGCTGCATCTGGCCCACCTGGGTCTTCCAGTCCGTGGTCTCAGGCGGCCGGGTGATGGCATGCACCAGCGCCGCGCTCACCGCCTTTGCTTTTGCAAACGCCTGCTCAAACTTCGAAGGAACACCACCCAAAGACTTCGCGCTGCGCGCCAGGCTCTCATCTACCGTATCCTTGGTCCAGTCGGCTACCCGGTCCAGCATCGTGCCCTTGGCCGGCTTGGGCATCGCCTTCAAGTCTTCCACCAGGTCGCTCACCGACTTGGCTACCGGATTCTCGCCGTCCTTCGCCTTCTGAAAGAGCGGTACACCCTCGGTGGCAACCTGCTGGCGCATCTCGGGGGTGATGTCCAGTACGGGGACGGTCACACCCGTATTGTCTTTGGTTAGTTTTTCGGCGTAGCGGGCCGCAGATTCACGGGCGTAGTAACGCATGTCGGTTGTGGGTGCTTTCCCATTCTCATCCTCAATGCGGTAGCTCTTCTCTCCACCATCGCGCTCACCTTCAACCACATGCCAGGTATGGTCTGGCAGCCCTGTCTCCCCCAACTTCGCACCCCACTGCTTGCCAAACTTGCGGGCGTAGTCGGGTAGAATCTTGTTGTAGAAGCCCTTCATGCCCTCGCCGCCGACCTTTAGGTCTAGGCCGGAGAGTTCATGCCAGTCACGATATTTGCTGCCATAGGTCGCAGAAGTCTCGGGAACCCTTGTGCCACCATTTTGGACGATCTTATTTGCCAGATCCTTGCCCACCATGTCCGCAAGTTTTTCGGGGGTAACTTGGTCTTCATCGAGCACTCGGGTGCGTTGGCCAGGCACTCCCATTCCGTAGGCATTTACCTCAAAATTGCCCGTGTCATTGTCTCTCTCATAATAAATGGAACTGATCTGCTTGCTCAGGTCGTACCTCGCTGCCTGCTGCTCGCCCGGCGTCCAGCTCACTCCGTCGTAGCCGTTGTCTGCGGCGTACTTCACAGCACGGCGGAAGGCCATCTCGTGCCAGTCCTTAGCAAAAGGTGCATTTGGTAATGGGTGATCCAACCCAGCCATCTTTAGCGCTTCGCTGCGCAGTTGCCCATATCCAACCACCTCACCTGTCGAATCCTTAATGAGATCATGGGAGACCGCTGCTTTATAACGATCCATATTTTTTTCCCAGTGGTACCCCACCGGGATCTGATTACCGTAGCCGTCGGGGCCACCTGCGTACCCCAGCACCCGCCCCTTCTGGTGCCAGTCGCTCTGGATCTCTTCGATGTGCAGCAACTTCTTTCCATCCGGGGTGGTGCGGTCGTTGAAGCGGATATGCGCTAGTACGTTGGGCTCATCCCAGTGGCCGCTCTTGAATCTGTTATTGCCCACCACATCGGCAGCTTTCGCCAATCGGCTGAGCTCTGCCGACTCTTCCGGTGTCCACTTGGCCACAAGATCGGAACCCGTCGCTCCGCCGTGCTTTTCTGATATCTCCTTGTAGCGGGCGCTGTAGGTATCACCGGCCTTGTTTTGCGGTAAGGTCAGCAACATCTCCCGGTAGTTCTCACCGCCGGGCAACGTGTAGGTGCCGAACTTAGGCGCACCTCCCTGTTGGCCGCGGGCCGTGAGCGGACCATGCTCTTGGTTCATAACCTCTTTGATGGTGATCGCATTCTCGGCCAGGTGCTGCTTCACCTCGTCCGGCGTCACCCGCGCCTTACCCTTGAGGTCCTCGAGGCCGCTCCACTTCAGCTCGTCTGCCTTCACTCCGTTGTTCTCAAGCATCCGCACCAGCGCGTCGCCCGGCATCGGCCCCTTCATCTTCTCGCCTAGAATGCGCGCCGACTTCAAAAACCATGGGTTCTGCTTTGTGGCTTCGCGATCATCTCTTGCATGCTGATACAGAATGTTTGGGCTGGTCTCATCGAAGGTGCCGCGGTTGCCCACCGCAGACTTTATCTGGTTGGGTTCAAAGGTCACGTAGGCGGTAGTGGCTCGGTTATTATTTGCCTCGCCCAGTGATTCCTTTTGAATCACTCCATCGTAGCCGGCCTTCTTGAGAAAGTTTCTAACCGAGTTCTCATTGTTGCGCACCCAGTTCCAGAACGGACGCTCCGTGAGGTTTAGAATACTACTGTCCACCGGTGCGTGAATGGCGTCCGCAAACTGCTTGCCGGTAATCTTATCCAACCCAAAATGCAGCGCGTCAAGCGGGTGCTCCATCTTGACATACACCGGCATCGTTCGGCCGCCTTCGCGTGTAGTGCCTTCGCCACCAGAGAAAAATTCCGTGTATTTGGGATCGTCCGTGAAGTACATGAGTGGCCCGCCAAACTCTGTGAAGTGGCTCGAGGTGCCGTGGTACAAACGAAGTGGTTCTCCGTCTTTGTCTGACACCTTCGAATCACCAAACCACTTCTTAAATTCAGGTGTGTTCGTGGCCGGCGCGCGCTGGAAGAGCGTGTCCTGCCCACCCGCACCCGTCCCAAAGAATAAGGGGCTCTCCCGCTCCATCCGTCCCGCAGCTGCGCTGATGTCCTTCGCCGGCGCACGGAGAGCGTCTGTCAGATCCAACCCCTGCTGCTCACCCGCAGCCTGGGCGCGCTCTTCGTCTGTACCCTCCATCCCAGGGAGTGCAAACGAGTCCTCGGCCCGCACAGCCCCACCCTTGCTGCGCTGGAACGCTACATCACCTTCCGCCGCGCGCTCTTTTGGAACTCCTCGCTCAGCACCCGCATCGGCACGTTCTCCTGGTCCCCGCCGAAGAATCGAACGTGACCCTCCATCTGTTTGGCGAACTTCTTCCCCAGTTTGTCCACCGACGCCTCGTGTCTCCGGTGCTCCGCGTCCCTCAGCCCCTTGGTTGTACTCGTCGCCATAGTCGTACCCCCTACGTACTTCATTCACCACTGCCTTCAACCGCGAGTCGGCTTCAGGCAGATTCTGCAAAATCTTAGGGCCATGCTCTTCCACAGCCTCGGTCAGAAATGATCGTACCATGCCCTCGCGCTGAGCGTCCGTGATTTTGAACGCTGGGTCTCCAGCTATGGCCTTTGCCATCGCTTCCATCGCCAAAGTGTTGGGCTTTAGGTCGCGGTAGCTGTCGTCCATCTCCCTGAGTTTTTCAATTGCGTCGCTAAATTCTGGCAACTCAGTCACTGTGCGCAACGCATCGGAGTGGTCCAGACCATGCTCACGCTGCCACTGGTGCCAGGCTTCCTCGCGCGCCGTGTCGCCGCGGTAGTCGCCCCGCAGAATTGTAGCCCCACCCTGCTCGTTTCTCGCTTCGCGCAATAGCTTCGCCATGCGCTCATAGCCAGCCTTGGCACCCTCATCCGGCATTCCTAGAGCATCCAAATCTCCGGTGGCACTCTGTAGATAAGCGAGCGCTGTGTTGACGGCGGTCTTGTCCAGAGATATTCCAGTCCAACTCTGGCGCGCACCCATCATCTTTCCAATGCGCGTGTCCTTAAGATTGCCAAAGAGTCGGTGCCATACCCCCTCACCGTCCGCATCCAGCACCAGATGCTTGCGGCCACCAATCGTCTCTACAGTGCTCTTGTGGGATGCGGCGTTGCCGTGCTGGTCGCGATCGGTGGCTGCTTTTAGTTGGGATTTGCGCGTTGCGGCGCGGGCTTCATTTTCACGCGTCTCATGGTCGGGCGTGGCCGCCGGTATAGTTCCTTCACCTGGCGCCGCTGCTCGGGCCACAGGCTCAGTACTCCGTCCTTCTCCAACTCGTCCAGAAGTTCCTTCAGTCCGATTCGCCGCATCGCTTAATACTTGACCTCGTAGGTCGGATCCTCCACCGCCCGCTTGCGAAGCTGCTCCAGCGTCTTCTGCTGGTGCTCGTCCGCTACCTGGCTGAGGCTCTTTGCCTGCTTCGCCACTGGCTGCGTTCGTACTGGTGGAGTTGGCGGCTTCATAAATTGCCTTGCCCTTCTCGCTATCGAAGACCCCCTGTTGCTTCAGGGCCTCCAACCGCTCTTGCATCTGTTGCTGTACTACATCCTGCTTCAATTGTCCCATTTTCTCGAGCGTTTGTCGAGGGTTTTCTAGGGCTTTTACATCGGCCTTGGCACCTGAGTTGTCAATGCCGCGCACCTCGATCTTGTCGCCGTACTTGTCCATCAAACCTAGCAATGTCTTCGGCAACTCCGTGTAGGCCTTCGCCATGTAGTCGATCGCCACCGTGCGGCCAATACCAGGCTTGCCATCGTGGCCCACCGCACGCAGCGCCATCCGCGTTACCGTGGTCTGAGGGTCGTCGACGTATATCCAGTTGATGATTGGCCGGCGCCCGCTGGCTAGTATTTTGTCAATCAGGATGGAGGCATCCTTCGGGTCGGTCATAATATCTTCCAACCGTAGCCCTATTTGTGCGGTTGCCTCTGCACTCTGCGTGTAAGTCTTCCCGCTGCCCGGGCTGGCGGTCACAATGTCCACCACATCCTTGCCCGGCTTCACCGGCTCTGCCAGTTCGGTGTTGAGGGCGGCACTCGCCACTGCGGCCGCTGAAGTGTGGACCTCGCGCTCATTGCGCGTGGGGTCCTTCTGAAAGTCGGGGTACATCTCTTTGGCGGCGTCCGTCGCAATCGTTGCCACACCATTGACTGTATGTTTGTCCAGGTACTGGTGCACCAGCTTGGGCATATTCTCTTTGGTATAGGCGATGATGCTCTTCTCGCGGTCGCTTCCCGTCACCGGCGCCATCGATCCTTTCTTCTGGTCGGGACCCACATACCGTGGTTTGGTCGGCAGGCGCATCTCGCGCGGTGGAACGTTATTCAGCTTGGTACCATCCGCCAGTGTCACGCGCCCGCGGGGGGCCTGGCCATTCACCCCATCGTTGTAGTACTCGAGGGTAGCTGCTCGCCAGCCATCGGGTCCACGCACCTCGATCGCAGTGCTCTGGCTGCCGGCTTTGAACTCAGCACCGGGTGGCTTGGGCGGACGTACTACGTCAGTGGGCCTTGCGGCTCCGGTGGCGGCCCGTCCTGCAGGCTCTGCTCTTCGTTCGGGGGGGATGGGGGGACTGCCGGCTGGCCGTGCTTGCGGAGTTTCTTGAACTCCCTCACGCTCGCCTCCTGCTCCGCCAGGGACAGCTTTTGATAGTTCGGCCCGTATATCGTCGTAGGCGCGCTGTTTGATGCCATTGGCATTTCCTCCGTCCGCCAACTCGCGGGCTGCGCGGTTCAGAATGTCGTCAATTGTACCCCCGCGCGTGCTCAGCCGATCATATATTTCTTGTGCCTGCCCTGCTTCTCGTGCAATCTTGGCGTTCACTTCCGGCTTCAACTGCTGGCCCTTCACTTTGCCCAGCGTCGCAGCCTTGCCGGTGTCGGCCACACTCTGGAAGACACGTCGCTCCTGCGCGATCTTTTCGCGGACCGCGCTCGAAATTTCCGCCTTCTCCAGCGCTAGGCTGCGCGTCATCTCCTGCGCACCAAACAATCCCTGCTGGGTCTCGGTGGTCTGCTGCGAACCCTTCACCATCCGGGCGAGCTCATCCACAACATCATCTGTGACCTTGCGGCCTTTGGCTTCCTGCTTCTGAATCAACTTGACGATGGCTTCCTGGTCGGCTGGGTCGGCGGTGGCATTACCAATGGCGATTGCTCGTCCCTGGCGAAGTTTGCCGCTCACTACCTGGTCGAAGAGGCTAGAATCCAGACGGCTGAGGGCTACCCCGTTGGCCGCGGTGGCCTCACCCATGCTGATACCCAGGTCATCTAACCTCTCTGGGGTATAGCCAGAGTCGCGGAAGAATTTCGCGGCATCCATCGCCGTGCCGCGCCCCTCGGCAATGTTCTGTAGCGCACCAACCGCGCGCGCCGCTGCAGCCGTAGGTGCATGGATCTTTTTCACCAGCACATCGGGTACACCGTTCTCTTGAGCCAACTGGAAGCGGTGATGCCCGTTTACCGTATAAACCTTCCCGTCCTCGGGATCTCGCCACACACTGATCAGGCCAGCCAGGTCCTCGTTCCACTTCCTCCCCTTCAATAGGTTGGTCACACCGGACTTGTCGGTGCCCATCTTGTACTGGAAGCGCTTTGGATCGAGCGATATGTCACTCACTAGCATCCGCTCAACCCCATCTGCTTTCTGGGCTGGGGTTATGGCTGGTGTTTCTCGGGGGGCTTCGGTGCCCGCGGCGGCAGTTTCTTGCCCTCGCTCGCCTTGTTCCACTCCTCCACGTCCACTCCCTGCTGCTCCAGCTTCTTCTTGTGGAGGTTGAACCACGCCTCCTGCGCTTCGCTCACGTAGGACATCTGCGCCTCCTCTCAGTGGCACATCCGTCTGGTTGCCATTACGGTCAGAGATTGCGATGGAGTTAACTGGAAACTCCGCACCCTTCAAATCGGTTCGTCCCTTGTAGGCCTCAGCCTGAGATGGATCGATGTAGGCAATCGTCGCATGGGGTTTGTAGTCTTTGAAATTAGACTCTTTGAAATCCCCGTGCTGCTGAATCTCATCGTTGAGCCTTGTTAACTCCGGTGATTCTACGCGGGCATGGACAACCGCGGCACCCTTAGAATTCTCGGTGGGCGGGAATACGTCCGTCTCACCCAGCCGCGCCATAAAGGGAGGTTGGCTCTCAATGAACTTTCGGATGCCCGCCGTGTCGTCACCCTGAATCCCATAGCGCACCGTGACGTGGTTGCCACCCGCACCAATGTCTTTGCCATCACCGGCGAGGTGTTGGTCTGGTATCTGGGCACGGAAGTTGTCCAGTGCGGTCGCCGCGGCGCTGCCGGCCGGGATGTTGGCCTGGCTATTGCCGTACTGGTAGCGAGTCTCGCCTTCCTTCGGCTGTTGCTGGCGCGTCCGCGCCGCCTGCTCGGCCGCCTCGTGCTTCTGGATGATCTGGGCTTCGAGGGCCTCGGCTTCGGCGTCCTTGCCCTGCTGGCGCAACTCCTGGGCCTTGCGGTAGTCGTCATGCGTCTCTTCCGTCACCTTGGCCATCTCAGGCGTCTGCAACAGCACCTCAGCCCGCTTTACCGGCTCACCCGGCGCTCCGGTATTCACCACCGCCTGTACCTGGCGCACCGCGTTCTTGCCCGGCTCGCCTGTCACCATGCCGTCGACCTTCTCTACCGGCATGGTCTTGTCCAGGTTGGTCAGCACCTGCTCGGCTGCCTGCTGGTCCGGTACCACCACCTTGGCTGCGGCTATGTCGGCAATCTGGCTGGGCTGGACTCCCTGGCGCTCCGCTTTATCGGTGATGCGGTCGCTGTCCTTCGAGTCGCGGACCGCCTCTACCTTGGCACCTGGCACCGGTTCGGCGGCGGCGGCGGCGGCGTCACCCAAAGCTGGGGCCTGGCGCTCCGCACTCGCACGCAAGGTCTCGACGTCGTTGGATCCATGCAGTACAGGCTTTGCTTCGGCTGGCGCTGCTACACCACCCGCGGCATGCTTGCCGGCGGCGGCGGCCATGGCAGCACTCAATAGAGCGTTGGCACCAGCCTCGGCGGCAGCACCATAGTCCCCGCGGTGGGCAGCTCGGATGGTATCGTAGGCACCTGTACCAGCACCCTGGGCCATCTGGGTGGAGAAAACCCCTGAAATCAGTTGGCTGGCATCCTCAGGTGCAAACGGAATGGTTCCCCACAACATGATGTTGTCGGGTGAGGAGAGAGCATCGATCGTCTTAGCACCCCCAGTCAGAGCGCGTGAAAATACATTTTTACTCTTGGGGTCGGCAATCTGCTGGAAGGTTTTAGAACCACTGATATTGGTAAGGGGCTGCTGTTCGCGCTGCTGTGCGGCAAGTGTGCCCTGGGAGAGTTGGTTTCCTTCCTGTGCGCTGCGCTCCAGCAGTTCCTGCTTAGCCTGGGTCTGCGTGGGAAGATCTGCACCCGTCAGCACCTCGAGCGGATGGCTGACTACCTCTTTGAGGGTACTCTTGATCTCACTTCCAAGTGATGGAGTTTGGGTAGTCGACGGTGGTGCGGCGGGGCTGGCTGGCGCCGGCTGTGCTTGTAGAGCGGCTGGTAATGGTGGGCGGGGCGGTGCTGGGAGACCGCCGGGTGCGCCGGCAACCGGCTGAGTTGTTCTACCATTCTGGGCAATAAGTGCTGCCTGTTGGTTGTGTAAATTCTGCGCATAAGCAGTTGCTGAAGCTGGGCTGTCAAAGATTCCAAGGTGTGCGCCATACTGTTGATAGTACTGCTGCGCTTCGGAGGGTTCACCTTTGGGTCCGCGCTGATCATTCAAAATATGGGGTGGTTTTCCATCCTCACCATCCGTGATGCGAGGCACCAACACTTCGCCGTGGTCTGTGCCAAAACTGGTAGACCAAAGTGTACTGGTTTGTCCGGGGCCAGCTTGAGGGTTTGGCACCACTGGCCGGTTCATAATGTCAATGTTGCCAGGTGTCTTCAGTCCCTTCGGTTGACCAAAGGTATAGATGGGGGGAGTTGGATTTGTGTGAGGTGTGGTTTGAAGAGGAGTAGGTGTAGGCGGAGGTGCCGGTGAACCTGCCTGCCGCATCCCAACTGGCGAACCTGTTATTCCAGTGCTATAGACCGTGGGCGTGTATCCAGCCTCTGTCTGCTCCATGGTTGGATAGCCCACAGGTTGTGGCAAAGGAGCAGCTTTCGCCGGCGGGGTGATCTGCCAGTAGTTGGGGTCGGTAGGCGCCAAAGACCTTCCGGGCGCACCAGCGGCGGGCGTCGCAGGTGGCGGGGTGATCTGCCAGTAGCTTTGATCGGATGGGCTTACGTTCGCGGCTGCGTCCATTGCCCTCCACTCGTAATCCAGACCTCACCCTTGCGTCCGCGGGCCTGGGTTCCATCCGGAAGGCCAGCCGCTGAAATCGGCGGTGCGCCTTTGGGAGCTTTGGTTGGTGTCGCTGTAGGCGCGGTTGCCCCCGCTGGCTGCCGCTGTACCACCTGGCCGGTGTTCAAATCAATCTGTGCACCCAACTTAGCCAGCTTTTCGTTCGCGTCGTTCGCAAACTGATTCAGTTTGGTCTGGAACTGCTGGCCCGTCAGAATGTTCGCGGTCCCTTTTTCGAGGTAACTGCCGCTGGGTAGCCGCTGATACTTGTCCGCAAACTCCTGCTTCTTGCCGGTTGCGTCCGCCACAATCGAACTCACCTGGTCATCTGCGTTTTTGGGAGTCCCTTTGTCGAGCGTGCCGCGGGCGGCCGCCTGGATCGAGTTGAAGTCGTCCAGCGTCTGGGGTCCCTGCCCGCCGTGCTGCATCTTGAAGACAGTCAGCGCGCGGGCAGCGGCCGCGGCGTTGAACTCTGCCTCGTTTGGCTGGTCGGGATCGGGTACCTTGCCATTCAGAATGTAGAGCGTTCTCTGAAGCGGTGACAGATTCGGCATGTTCGCCACTTCAGAGATGCGCTGGTCAAACTCTGCCTTGGTGAGCGCTGCCTTGGCCTGTGGGGTCTCATTATTGAGACGAGTCTGGGTGTCGGCTTCTTCCTTGGCCCTGGTTGCTGCGTTGGCGGCCTCGGTAGCGGCGTTCTGCATTCCCGTGGAACCAGTAGTCAGATCCTTCCCTAGACCAGCGTTTGCACGGAATTCTGAGGCTTGTTTCCCTGCCGCGTCTACCTGCTCTTTCCAGTTGGCCAGGGCGTCGCTGGCAGATTTGTCCGTAGCCGCAAGTTCCTCACCGCGGCGCTCCTCGGCCTTGGTGTATGCACCACTGGGCGCGCTGTAAGCCTTACCACCAGCTATGTCCTGTGGCTCGAGCGCTCCCACCACCGCCCCTGGAATCCCCCCGGTCAGTGCCCCTACCAGCCCGCCGCGCACCCCACGCCATATTTTGGAGCCAGTCGAAGCCTTGGGGTTGATTGTCACCATCTGCCCGGTGGCGGGGTCATACTCCTGCGTCTGGCTCAACATCTTACCTGTGGTGGGGTCGTAGAGCGGCGCCGGGGTGGCTAGTTTGTCCCGTTGAGTCTGGAGTCGATCCAACTGAGCATTGCTTGTCGGTAGGTTCTGATCGGCTTTGGTCGACAGGTCAAGATTCTGCTTCAGTGAAGCCAGCCCAGCCAGCCCATAGTCGGTTGCGGTCTGCGGTTGGGGAGTCCCAGCCCCACCCGTGGCGCCCGCCGCGATTGCGCTGGGCTCCGGAGTGTTGTCAGAAGGCACCGCAGAGATTCCTGGCGTAGTGGGCATGGCCGGCTGTGCCTGAGGCATTGAGACGGGAGCCAGCGCCTTCAGTAACTCAGGGTTGGCGCGCGCCTGCTCGGCCTGCTCCACCGTCAGAGGGTTGGCGGCACTCGGGAACATCCCCATGCCGTCCTGATCGTCATCGTTGCCAGCATCTGGATTAAAGCGTCCCATGGCTCACCGCCTCCTGCATCTCCAACCGTTCCCCAACTTTATTCCAGACCCCCATGCTGACCTGGCGTTCCGCCTCACCAACACCCAGGGACCACATCCCATCCGCACAGTAGGTGTGTGAACCGTCGGTGATGACATTGAAGACCTCGGCCACACCATGCGGCTCAACGCGGACAATCTTACTTCGGCCGTTCGCGGTAAGCACGGTCTTACCCATCGAGTGCATGGCCACCGTGAAACCGCCAATCGGCATTGCAAAGGCATGGACCCGGCTGCATATCAACCGATGCCCATCCTCGGTTTGAATAAGTAGAGTGGCTGTTTCGCCGCTCTGAATCTCTTCAATCAAGCACTTGTCGCCATCGATGCCGGCCAGGTACTCACCCACCTGTAGGGTCTCAACTTTTTGCTCGGTGTCATCTGCCATACGATAGAGCGATCCGGCAGCTGGGCAGAAAGCCATTCCGGCTCCGGTGGCGAAGTTGTCACCCGCCTGAATAGCTCCCTGCCCCAACTCATCCATAAAGCTCGGTGTCTGGGCTGCCTTCTCTTCTTCGCTCAACGCGCCGGCGGCCAGATCGCCCTGCTGGTTCGCCAGTTGACCCTGCTGTTGCGTTACGCCGCTTTGCAGACCCACCACATCCTGCAGTCCCTTCAATCCAGCCTCGGTGTAGCTGGTTCCGGCACCCGCGCGCTCCGCAGTTGCATTCGCTGCGGCTCCCATCTGGCTTCGCGCGTTGTCCTCCGCAATCTTCTCAGTCGCTGCAATCGCGCCGCCGGCGTTCTGACCGGTTCGCGATGCCTGGCTCTGCAACGCCTGGCCCGCCGCCTGGGCGTTTCCAGCGGCGGTATCGGCCAGCTGCTGGTTCTGCGCGGTCTGCACGGCCCCTCCCTGGACATAGGGATTGTTGGCTTGGAACGCCCCCACCTGGTTGGCATAGGTGTCGACGCCCTGCTGCTCTTTGGCTATATCGCCCTGGGCCTGGTTAAAATCACCCTGTGCTCCAGTGGTGTAGGTTGAATTCTCGGCCGCGCTGGTTGCGTCAACTTGCCCCTGCTGTGCTCTGCTCATTCTGAGCCTCCTGATCTTCGTACCACTTCCTCAGTTCCGCATTCTCTGCGGGGTCCAGCAGGCGGTAGAAGTGCGTCAACATCTTCGCTGTGTACTTCATTCCAAGAATCGAATCCAACTCGTGTCCCATGGCCTTCACGCGCTCATTGGGCACCAAAATATGTAGGTCGCGAAAACCTTTCTGCTGCAGCACCCAGAAGACGGCATCCTGCTCTCTCATGCTGCTTGCCGTCGCTTCTGGAGCAACTCCGAATGTCATCTGCTCGAGGGTGGTCTCCCATACGTGGCCCTGGACCACGTTGCCCTCGTCATCGATCGCCACCAGCGCCAGGGGGATGCTGGGTAGCCGGGAGCCGTTCGCATCAAATACCCGGGGCATGCTGTAGCTGGTTCCGTCGCGCCTATTCTGCTCTTCGAGCTTTTCCAGCACCTTGGGTATGTCGCTGGACTTCATCTCTCGCAGGTGGGTCTTCATTGTTTAGGCCCAGATCCTATCCGTACTCCGTGATGTTTCTCGCGATACTGCATACTCTGGGTGTGATGATCGGCAAGCTGCGATTCGAGTTTTTTGCGCTCCTCGTCAAAATCTGCCGGCATGTTCAACTGTGCACGCCCACAGGTGGGGCAAGCCTCCATCTTGTAGTGGTTAATCAGGTGATGCTCAGCCGGCACCATCTTGGTGGGCACAAGCGGCTTCTTCGTCAATGGGTCCACCGCTGGCACCAGAATATCCGGGTTGTGGTAGACAACCGTGTGCTTGTGCTGCGCCAGATCGATCCATTCGTCTTTGAGTTGCCAAGCCATTTTTCTTTACCTCGTTTAACTAAACCGCGGTCAGTCGTCCGCCATTGCCGCCGGTCGCAGTGCCACCGCCGGGTGTTGCGCTTCCAACAGTTACAAGCCCTACAGGCTCCAGGTGATCAGCCAGTGCCGATGCCAGGTTCGGCTGCAACTGATACTGACTCCCATCCCAGGCAACAAACTGTTTGCTCTGCTGCACGAGTCCAAAGAGGGTAGCTGATGGTCTCAGCGACTGCACGCCCCCCTTTACCGCGGTGTAGGACGAGAACTGGCCACCCGTCCCATGGATATTCACCACATCTCCTGCTCCGGTCGAAGACGAACTCACTACGGCGTAATTGGTCTGGTTGAACGCTCCGCCGGCCGATATAGCGCTGGATTCGACCAGGCCAGCACTGACCGGCTGCGTCGACGCCATCTGATAGCTGCTCCATGTTTTTTGGTCATAGCTCGAGCGCAGCCGAAACACCGCACTGTTGCCCGGTGCGGGAATACTCACCGAGGACCCCGTTGTTACAGGCAATGTAGTCACCCCCTGCGTGAAGCTGACCGTAGGGGCATAACTGATCTCGTGGTAGATCGGCCTAGTGCCTGTCCCGCTGTTAATCTGCACCGTGTAGGTTCCGTTGGCGCCCGCCACAGTGTGCGTCACCCCCTCTGGAGGTGCGCTAGATCCAGATTGGGCTCCGCCTGGCTGAAGCAGGTTTCCGCCAGGAGATAGTGCTGTGAGGTTGTCCACCACCCCCTGGTTCATCAGGTTGCGGAAGTCGTCCCGTGCGCTTGCAGGCAATACCCTAGCAACACTCTCTACCAGCGCACGCAGGTTGGATTGGACAGGCGCGCTCATTAGCTGTCTCCTGGGTCGCGGCCAACCGTGACTGGGATCATGTAGGTGGTCATCGCCTTAAGGCTATTCCAGCTTCCCGGCACCTTGCCATTGCTGAGACGTACCCGCCAGAATTCATTCACGCTGGGTGCGCACTTTCGTGTAATTCCTGCCGTCTGCACGGGGGTAAGATCAATTGGATCCATCACCAACTCATCCAATTCCTGAATCAATTTCTGTTCTCCACCCTCGTCTGTAACCGCATCGCGGCTGGCGATGAATGAAGTGAGGAGTTGGCCGTTACCACAGGCATTCAGATTCATCCCCTCGGGCTTGCAGACCGCCTGCATGAGACCGCTGGACATAGTTTCGTAGGTGTCGTCAATTCCAGCCCCGTTGTCGCTGAAGATGCCTGGGGTACGCGCCTGCAACGTGCCATCCGGACCGCTCGAAGCATAGAGTAATTGGGTCAACTGAAAACTGGAGTCTGGTAGTGTGTTCCAGGACGGTCCATCGAGGTAGGCATTCCCATCCGGCGGCAGCATGCGCTTCATTCGCAGACAGACAAACCCTGCCACATCATGGGGAGACCACCGGCGCGCCGCGTCCATCGAAATTTCTTTGCCGCTGAAGGTTGAGAAGTGAATGGGGTTATTCCAGCCTTCAATGTAGCTCAGGGTAAAATCCTCATTTGGCACTGTGCTCGCGCCGGTTGGAACCAGCACACGCACGGTATGGGTGTCCTCGTCGATCGTCACCGAGATGCAGCTCGCGGCATTCCAATTGATGGTCGACCACAGCCGCGGAACCTCTTTCTGCATCATATCGGGATCGGACTCATCGTATTTATACAATCCGGATCGGTGAGCAAAGGTGATCATCTTGCCATTTGCATCCCAAGCACGGAAGCCGCACGGTCCCATTCCGTCCCAGCGTCGCTCCGCCTTCCAACTATTTGGGTCTCCCGTGTTTGTGGAGATAGTGAATCCACTCTCTTCCATCAAAGCAAACGGGAGACCTTTATATTTGTCTGTCACACCAAAGCACCGCTCCCCATTGGTGGTGATGGGAACTGGGCTGTTGTCCCCATAGAAACTCTCATAGTCGCCGGCAAGCGAGATATAGCAGCCACTGGCGAGTCCCGGAATGCCCGTGATGGCTACACGGTTGATGCTGGCCAGGTAATCAATGCGCACTCCCTGCGGTGGCAGAATCACATCCAGGCGGTCATCGACATTATTGTTTGAAGTCAAATAAGTGTCGGTGAAGTTGAAGATTGCCTGTGTAGTCACGTTGTCCAGAATGACTGTGGCACTCTGGCTCACAGCATCGACAACCGTCCGCGTGGGATACACCACATTTTGGCTGGGGACCTGGATATTGAAAAGTCCGTTGTAGTTGAATGGTCCGTCCTGCACCGCATCCGCAATAGTGAATGCGATAATTCGGCCCACGATGTTGGGCATTCCAACAAGAATGTTGAATGCTCCAATCTCCCATCCATCCTCATCGATGATCGTATTTACCACACTGGCAACGGTAAATCCGCTCACCGTCCCAAGCTGGTTGATCCAGAGGCAGGCGGCATATCGGTAGCCCTGCGTTGAGTTGGGACCTCCTGTCGAGGTGTCGGCGGCAATTGCACCACCCGGCCCGGTTGTATTGTTGATGGGTGGATTTGAACCAATGGCGGCACTCAGAACGAAGGGTTGATCCCCAGGCTGGAAATATCCAACCAGCGCGTAGGCGCTTGGGTTGGGCGCGGCTGTGCCAGTCGGCACATCAGCCTCATAAATTCCCACGCTGGAGATCGAATAGAGTTGCTCGTTGTTTGGACCCAGAGGCACAGAAACTGTAACGATTACCGCGTCATCTGGATTAGTGTTGACAATCGCATTGCCAGGTCCAAGTGGTGTTTCTCCAACATTATTGGTGTAGGTCTGGGCAATATAAACATCGCGGCCGCCTGGAAACTGACCAGCGGGCAGTGTTGCCGTGTTCGCGGCGGGCGGAGTGGTGGCATTCCCGTTTGCTGTGATTGTGACCGTGGCACCCAGCGCGTAAGGAATTGGAGGTATGCCGGCACTCACCGACCCAAACTGTCCAGCACCAGCGGAACTTGGGTTGACATAGACCCGCACCCCAGTCACCGTTGGTCCATAACTGTTGGCCAGAGTAAGCCTAACAGCCTGGTTGGCTATGGTTGTGATGATGGTGGCGATTGCGCCCGCCGTGGTCTCGCCGTTGGCGTTGACCAAGGTTAGTAGCACTTCGATCGTCGTGCCCGAGGGGAAGGTTCCCAATCCTGCTGCCAGGATAAGTCCAGGCGCCGCAGGTGGGTTGACAACCGCACCAGCCGGCGAACGTGAGATAGCCGGCGACACTACGGGTGTGGGCAGTTGCCCTGGTGTAACGCGGGCACTACAGAAGGTTGGTGGTGCGCCCCCAGTGCCTGCCAGGTTGACGATGACATTGCTGCCAAGAGCTGCGCTACTGAAAAGTTGATAGGTGGAGAGTGCCGGTGCCGGGGTTCCCGTTGGCACCCAGGTGACGTAGGTGTTCGCACCGGTTGGCACATAGGCGGGTGGCAGGTTCTGCACCCAGCCCGGCAACTGCGCGCGGGTTGGCAGTGTGACCTGGACGGAAGCGCCAGGAGTGACGGTGGTGATCAATACTGGCGTAGAAGGTAGGGTTTCTCCAGCCGTGTTGGTCAGCGTAATAACAATATAGACGTCCTGCGCGGCGGGAATAGTGCCAGCCCCCTGCAAGGTGAGTATGGGTACTGGTGGAGGGGGTACCCGGTTGGCAATCACCATAGTCTTTTCTTTCCAGACCACCTGCTTTGGGCCTGGATTGTCAACCACCGTCCCACTCTCAGTCAGTGGCCACACAGGCTCTGGTGCCGCCGCTGTCACACCCGAGTTTTGGGCCTGGTAGGTGTGACCGTTCCCATTCAGCGGAGCTGAGGGTGTGCAGACCTCTCCCTTGAGAATTGGGGTGTTGGGTGCCCAGTTCCAACCAAATGGCTTCATCCCGTAGGGGTTGAGGGTCAAAGCCTTGGGATCCATGGTACTCAATCCGCTTACAGGCTGGGTCAAATCGCTGTAAGCGGAGAATACCTGGTTGCCGGCACTCGCCTGAATGGTGTGCGGCATCACTCCACCGGAGGTCTGCGGCTCGGTGAAGTTGGTCTGCGGAAACTTCACCATGCGCCCGGTTCCCAGCGGAGACTCGTATTGGCTTCCTTGGGTTGGCTGGAAGGCAAGCGGTCGCTGGCACCGGGCCACATAGGACCCATTCGGCGTGAGTAAGGTGTCAGCGGCACTCACCGGTGAGTAGACAAAGCCAATCGCCCCAGTGACCGGAGCGATATTGTCTAAACACTGGATAGCCGTGTTGTAGCCGGCGCGCGTATTGGCGCACGTCGGCCCACCTGCATCACGGGTGAAGTCTCTGTTACGGCACAGCGCAGCCAGTCCGATGGGCAGGTTGGTTGGATCGTCTTGATCCACCTGTCCAAGGAACCGGTTTTGCACTACCGGCTTCCCAAACCATTGCATCTGGCCCCTCCGCCCCTACTGCAGCGCTGGGATCAGAACAAGCAGGGTTGCGCTACCGGCGAGTTCTGGCGCGGTATAGGCCGCGTTGGTCGTCTTCTCCGCACCGCCTGGCTCGAACATCCGCACCCCGAGGTTCTTGAGGGTTGGGTTTGCATTCGGTGTGAGCTGAATCTGGCTGCCATCCAAATTCTGAGAGAAGACCCCCACGTTCGTGGGCGGCTGCGTCAGAATGGCGTTGTAGGCCAGTTTGGGATCCAGAATGCCGTTGGGATCATTGGGACCTTCCGGAGATAGGTCGAGCAGATCCCCAACCCCATTGGTTCCATAGTCGTCAGTAAAGGCAAGTTGCAACAAAATGCCTTTGGTGTTGTTGTAGTCCAGTTCTCCTGCGTAGGTTGCTTGAACCATTGTATTTCTCCTCTCGCTTGGTTAGCACCAGCCCCAACTGGTTCCACCGCATCCACCCATCTTGGCAAGTCTGCGCGGGTTCCGTGAGGTCTGGCGAATGATGTCCGCCACGATATTGTCGATACCAGCCGCCCCTTGCGTTGCGTAGCCTGCAAGGATGCTGGGGTTGCTGCGCTCCACGCCCATGTGGGCGGAAGACATTAGCGCCAGTGTTGAAGACATATCCCCGTAGAGCACAAGCTCATCGGTATCCTGCACCAGCCGCGGCGGATTGAATCTTCCATAGAGCTGGATGTCGATCGGCCCTGCCACCGGTGTGATGGAGAGCTTGTTTCCAATCCATGCGAAAGTGACCTGTACGGCGTAGGTTCCCGGCGTGATACCGGGAGGGTTGACGTGCGGTAGGGTGTCGCGCTCCCGCGCAGGGGTGTAGTACTGCGGAAGCTGGCCGGCTGTCTTCACCCACATCCTGATGGGGTCGTACAGTCCGGCCAGCGGTCCGCGTTGCGTTGGAGGGTTGGCACTCGGGTTTCCGGGGTTCTGGTACGGATACAGACTGGTGGTGCCAACCGGTATCTTCAAAACCTCGATTACAGCCTCGAGGTTCTTGCCACTGGCGTTCTTGATGCAGTTGCGCATCTCGATATACTGCTGGTTGATGATTGGCAGCGCATAGGCCCGCGTGATCAATCGTCCGTTTGGATCACCAAAGTTTGCTTGGCAAAAGCTGATGACCTCACCCAGCGTATTCGGATTTGCAACGACAGTGGCCATCGATCTCCCCCGGCTCTACTTCGACTTCTTGGTTGTTTCCGTGAGGGTTTCAGGCTGCAGAATCGCCATGCGCGCGCGGCGCTTGGTGGTCTCCGCAACAATGCCCTTCCACTCAGAACTGTCCTCTTCATAGATGGCCAGGTGTTCCGGTTGCACCACCAGTCCGGCCATGAAGGCCTTGTACGGATCGAACGGCGCCGCGCAGTTCGAACAGAAGTACTGCTCCGGGCTCGTCTGACGCTGGTGGCAGTACGAGCAGTGTACCGCCTCGACGTTCGGTGAATCGTTCAAGTGTTGCGTGGCCCAGGCGTAAGGCTCTTTGATATAGCCCATAGCCAAAGCGTAGTTGTGCCACCGGCGGTGGTAGTAGCTGAGTTGGTTGCGGATTGCGTCTGCGTTGCTCTGCGCATAGCTGTGCCCTTCCGCGATGATCTTCTCAGCGTAGTTGCGCTGAATCATCACCGACCGCTCGAGGTACTCCTGGAAGTCAACCGGCTCTGCAATCCATACGGGCTCGCCGGCTCCGTCCAGAGTAATCTCCATCTTGGGCACCCATATCTTGCCCTTGGCCCGGTCCAGTTGCTTGCGCTGGATAGTGTAAATGTCCCCTTCGAAGACAAGCACTCCGCCCATCTGCTGCGCGTCGCTGGCTCCCTCCACGTAGTGTGCATAGAACTGCTGGGCGATTCCGCGGCATGGGATGTACTTCACTTCCGTGTCGGGCATATCGACACCGGTCTGCTTGTCGGCCTTCGAACCGGTGTGGGCTGCCCACATTTCGGGAGTCCGGATGGTGAGATAGCTCGCGTGGAACTTCCGGCCTTTGAAGATTAGGTCGACCGGCTCGCCTTTGCCAGCCTCAGGCACGTTCCAGCGGGCTAGCACTCCCTGTAGAGTCAGTGGATCCGGATTGATGTTAATTACCGTGGCTGGCGCGCAGGGACCTTCAATCCGGCCCTCCTCACGCTTGAAGGTCAACTTGCGCAACTCTTCAATCTTAAGGCGAAAGGCGCGCTGGCGCTGTTTTGCTGTGGCCCCGCTGGCATACTTGGTACGCATGATCTCGGCCGCGGTGATTTCACCGGCCTGCCCCAGCAGTTCGCGCATCTGTTTCAGTACAGACTCGCGCCGCTCGCTCGCTTCCAGATTCAATGCAGCGGCATGGCGCTCTTCACCCTCGCGCAACGGTACGTCGGGAAGGCTGACAGACAACTCTTCGGTATTTGTTTCAGGCACTCCGGGCATGACGGTCTCCAATCGATTTCCTAAGTTATCCCCACTTTTCGCTGGCACCCAGGTTGATGCCGCCGGCAGTTTGGCGTGCTACTGCATTGCGGAACTCCTGGGCGGACGTACTAACACTACGCAAAATTCCCTCCAACCCAAGCCGATGTTGCGCTGCAATCTCTTCGGCATAGGCCTCTGCTTTTTGCTGGCGTTGCTGAGCCTCAAATGCCAGCATGGCGTTCTGGTGATTCACCCAACTAACCGGGTTGCGGCGTTGCTGAATGTTATAGCAGCGGATGGCCCCCTTCAGATCACCAGCCTCTACAATCGTCTTCCATGGCCCGCACGGCATCATCATGTAGTCGCCGCGCTGCGGGTACGCTGCCAGCAGTTTGGTGCGGCCGTCCTTGGCCCTTTCGCCCTCCCACTTCTCCCGCGATCCCCAGGCCGATGCTGGAAACCAGCGCTCGAGTATCCATCCCTCTACATGGTCTTCGTACCGCGGCACCCAGAAGACACCCTCTTCAATCCGGTCTGGCACCACATCGGTGGGTCGTCCCAACTCTGGCAACTGCGAGACGTCGACCGAGATATGGTTCATCGTTCCAAAACAGAGAATGCGCCGGTTCTCCGCGCGCACCATCCGCCAGATCGGTTGGCCGTCTGGGCTCTTACCGCCGTACTCTTCCAGTAGTTGCTGTACCTCTTCCGGAGTGTCCCGCTCGGGACGGTCTTCATACATCAGCCGTCCTCTTTCAAGCACTTCGAGATTTCCTTCGCCAGCAACTGAATGTCGCTGAGGTCCAACTTGCGCTTGCCGGGTTCCAGTGGCTGCACGATGCGTAGTTCCTTGATCTCGCCCGTGCGCGCCTTGTAGTTTACCACTGTGGTATGGGTGAGTTCGATCAGACTATCTATGTCGGTCATAAACCCTCAGGAAAGGGGCGCGCCGGGTGATTAGCCCGGCGCGGCTTCGTTGCGAAGTTGCAATTAGATGCTGGACAACATCGAGGGCGAGATGCCCAGGCTGTTGACAACACCGTGAGCCCACGGCAGGTTGGTGTAGCCGTTGTAGGCATCCTGGTAGAGCATGTCGCGCTCCGAGGTTGCCTGCCCGCCGGTGTACCGCGGCCACCAGTAGCCCATCAGGGTTCCGGGAAGGAACTTCTGAGAGCCGGGGTACCGCACCTTGCGCAGGTGAGTCTGGCTGACGTCATACAGCGTGTTGGTGGCCGAGATCGAATCGGTCTCGACCTCCTGGTTGCCGATGAACCACTTGTCGTCGCGACCAGGCGCGATGTCGAAGTTGGCCAGTTTTCCATCGGTGCTCATCAGCGTGGTTTTGGCAAACCCGAGCTGCTGCGCGGTGGACTGCTGGATGTTGTGGGTGTAGTAGAAGCGCTTGATGCCCTTCTGGTTGGGCAGCGCCTGCTTCTGGCGGACACCCAGAGCGGTGATGACGCCCAGGGTGAGGGTGGCTCCGTTGGCATAGACGCCAGGCGCCTGCACCTGCGGGAGGGTGCGTGCCAAGCCGTCCTGATCGCCCACCTGCGAGGTGGAGATCAGATACTGCATACCCTGCGGACCCAGCGGCGCGCCGCTGGTGGCGTTCATCAGAAGCAGCGAGCTCCCAGCCACGAAGCCGGCCGGTGCGGCATCCACCTGAATGGTATCGATGGTGGCACCGGTGGAGTTCGACTTCTGCAGCACGGTGGGGGTTCCCACCACATTCAGGTTGCCGCTTGCGTCGGTCGCCATGTACATATTGTTCATGTCGAGCAGGCGGTTGCCGAACGGCGAAGCTGCCAACTGGACGGTGTTGCCACCGGCGTAGGTTGCATCCACGGTCCCAACGATGAACTGGTTGTAACCCTGGAAAAGCACGTTGCGGGTGTGCGCCATCTTGGTCTTCACGTCCGAGATCATGCGCGCTACGGGGTCGATGATTGCCAAGCCGCTGCCCTTGGAGATGCGGTCGAGCAACTCGGTTGCGCCGATGGCCACCAGGATTGGGATGGGGACCACGATGAACTGCTGGTACTCTGCCCCGGTTCCGGTGATGTACGGGCCACCATCAGGATCGTATGCGGCAGGCTGCCCGCCGATGTCAAACTGGATCGGGTGACGATACTTCTCTTTGCCCATATCCATCGTTCCAGCGGTCTGGAAGCGGCGGTCAATTCCCTCATCCATGTTCTGCGAGGTGTCGACGTTCTCGTTAATCACTTGCTCCATCAGGGCAAGCTGGCTCTGTGCCGTGGTCTGGTTCGGTGCCGGCATAGTGTGGTTCCTCTCTGGCGGCTTAGGTTCACCGCGGTTGGTACATCCTGCCCTGCTTGCGATTACGCGCATCGGCTAACCGGCGCGCGGATGAGGTCTTCAACTACCCGCCGATTCGCTTTCTTGCAGAGAGGCTGATGATAAGGGCCTCCTGGTCGCGGGGAGTCATAAGGTTGTAGTTCGGATCTTTGGCCGCCTCGCCCTCGGCCCACGATCGAATCTGGGTGGAGTTCATGGCGACTGGGGTAACAGTTCCCTGGCTCTGCGGCTCTACGCGCGCGATCTGCTGCGCGGGTGGAACTGCTGGCCGGTTCGAAGATGCCCGAATACCATCCTGGATGCGCTTTACCTCCGTCTGGATGATTTGGGGTAAATAAAGGTTTTGCAGCCGGGTGATCTCGGCCAGCCGTGCGTCTTTTCCATTGGTGCCCATGGATTGCAGGCTGGCCAGCTTCGCCTTGTGCATGGGATTGTTGCCAATCTTCGCATTCAACGCCTGGTAGATTCTCACGTTGAAGGCTGATAGATTCGTCACCTTACCCGTCTGCGGGTTGACGTACTTGTCCGTCAGTACGAAGTCGGGAAGGTACTCCCCGCGTTCCTTCATCGCTGCCACGAAGGTATCCACACTGCGGTTCACTCCTGCCTCATACTCAGTCTGTACCGCCGTATCCACCGCGCGCGCCGCGGCGCGGCGGCCTTCCGTGGTCTGCTGACCCTGCTGGGCTTGCAGCGCTTTCTGTTGCTCCTCCAGCTTCGCCTGAAAGGCTACCTGCTCCGGGGTGGCATTCGCCGGCAGTGGAGGAAGTGCAGTGGTTGTGCTGGTTGCACGCCCCAGGTCGTCCATAACAAAGTTATAGGCGGCCTTGGCATACTTCGCATCCTGGAGTTGGGTTGCATCGGCTGCCCGCGCATCCTCGCTGGGATAGACCCCTGCTAGACGCGCCTCGAGTGCTGCAATCGTGGTGTCATACCGCCCCGTCCCATACTCGCTGATGTAGTCCGTGGCGGCGGCCGCGCGGAAGGGTTTGAAGTCGGGTGCCATCTGCGGCTTGCCTGTAGCTGGATCAACTACCTCTTTTCCTTCAGCGTCCCGTACCTTAAACATCTCAGTGGTCTGGGCCCATGCGTTCTTGGCCATATCCGGATCGTCGGCGGCCAGCATCCAGTTGGTCTGCAGGCTTACCATCTGGCCGGCAGTCTCCACTGCAAACTGGGCCTCTTCCGGTGTACCCACTATGTCCAGAACCGGCTTGGCTGACTCGAGCGCCCGGGCAGTCTCCATCATCCCCTCGCGTATCTCAGGGTGAGCGTCAAAAACGGCTTTCAACTCGGGTGCGCTGGTCTGCCACTGGTCAATCAGTGCCGGCGTCGCCGCGGCGGCTGGTGCGGCCTCGGCCGGCTTTGGCTGATCGCCCGCCTGGGCGGCTTCCACGGCCGCGGCTACCGAGGCTTCGGGTGCGCTTTCACCCTGCTCCTCACCATTGATGGCAACTACCTTGGCCTGGCGCCGGGCCTCAGCCTCTGTTGGGTGGGCCAAGCTCCACTCTGTGTTGGCCTTCACATAGTCGGCCAGACCCTGCTGGTCGTCCGTGTAGTCGGTCGACTTCGGCGGCGTGGCGGATGTCTTGGGGTCGTAGGGCGCGCCAGAAACCGGCGCCGCCGGCGCAGCGGCGGCAGGTGTAACGGGTGGTTGCGCCGCAGCCGGTGGCGCGGCTGGTGTAGAGGCAGGAGTTGAAGTCGCTGGCGGTGGTGCGGGTGCAGAGACAGGTGCCGGTGCGGCTGGTGCTGGAGCTGCGACAGATGTGGGCGTTGCGGTAGTGCTCATGGTATTTCCTCCGGGCGGTTCGGTTTGTCAAGCATAATGCTCAGTTTAATGCGTTGCGTTCAGTAGTTCATTTGTCTCCAGCCGCCAGCTTCGCGGCATCGATCGTGGTGTCTACAATTTCCTTTGCGGCGGATACTTGGGCGGTTGCTGTGCCCTTGGTCAACATTGGATCAATCTCAGCCAGTTGCAGGAGTCGCTGAATCGCAGGACCCGCTACAGCAATCAACTGCTGCATCTCTCCCTGTACGGTTGGGTCTGGACCCTTCGCAGGCGGTTGCCCCGCCTTGGTAACGGCGAGTTGCCGCTGCGCGGCCTGTGCGGCTACCTGCATATCCATCTCATCCAACTCATCCCAGTACTGCTGCAAGAGGGCAAAACCTACTGGATCCTTCATGCGTAAGTCAAAATGTTCCAACATATACCGGCCAAGAATGAGCTTTGCGGTGCGGAAGTTTTCCCACTTGTCCGGGTGGACAGGAAGTTCCTGACCCTGACTACCATCTTGGTTAACCACCTGCTGGGGTCCGGCCTCGAGAATGGTCTGAATGTCGCTCAACGTCTTCAATTGCTGTGGCTCATTCGCCTTCGCGCTTCCAGGCACCATAGAACTCTGCGCGAGGTCCTGGTTTTCAGGAATGTCCCACCACTCCGCCGCGGCTGGATTGTTCTTGGTCAATTCCTCAAACATCACTTTGATGGCGTCGCGCAACTCATCCGGGCTGATTGGTAGGTCCTGGTCCTCATCGACCGATACCTCAATATCGCCCTGCATGGCGGTCCAGTCCACCTCGTTGTTTTCGAAGGCACCTCCGCGGCTCTGGATTACATCCCAAATCTTCGTCACAGCGCCCGACTTCATCAGGTCTTTCAGACATCCAAAGGCGTTCTGGCTGGCAGATGCGTGCTCGTCCTGCACATTCTCCCAGTAGGGCTTGAGCACGGTGGCAGAGCGATCGAGTTGCAACTGCTGACCACCCAAAGTCTCCACATCGTGCTGTGTGCCCTGGCCGCTGAGTTGTCTGGGGATTCCTAGAATCAACTCGGCAAAGGTGACGAGCATCTGGGGATATCCCCACAGCGCCGGGTTGACTGGAAGTTCGTTGTGGATCATGCACTCAGCGAGAGGTCGTGGCTCGCCGTTGATACGCATGGGAACCGGGATTAGAGTGCCGGCCGGCACTGCCTTGCCACTCATCTTCTCCGTGTCAACGCGGGAAGCATCTGCGAAGTTGAGTCCGGTGGCCGCGCGCGTTGCCCAATCGTCCAGAATCCACATGACCCGGTTGAATCGGGCATTGAAACTGACGGCGGTGTTGGCCAGCGCGTTGCAGTAGACCCCTTGGTTGGCGAACAGCGAACACGATGTCCACTCTTTCTCGAGGTTGGCAGCGCGTATGTCCACCACCAACTCACCCACCATAGTCAGTTTCAGACCCTCAGGAAATGCCTGCCTCATACGACCAGCAAATTCACGATCGCCTATCTTGTCATAGGCCATTGGATTAAACCAATGCTCCCCATAGGTGGGGTTCATCAGGCTGTTGTCCGCCGTCATACCACCCATGGCGCTCACGGCATCCAAGCGGGCCAATTTCTCTACGCTGGCATTCGGTGTAGTGGATGTCTCCGCACCAGCCTGAATCTTGTCATACATCGCCGGGAACATCCGGCGGGCCTCGCCAACATCAATCTCGCACTCTTTGCTGAAGGTGGGCGTCTTCTTGAGCGGCCGTTCACCCTTGGCCTTGGGGTCCATATCGATCTCGAGCGGAGAATGAAGGGACCACTTCACACCACAGCGCGGGGTCTTCTTTTTTCCCGCTACCTTGAGGCTGGTCCGGTTACCTTCACCGGCGCCAAAGTAACTCTCCATCCCCATAAAGCTGCCACACTGCGGGCAGATCATTCCGTCTGCATTGATCGCCGGCGACTCAGTTCCGCAGTTCGGGCAGTGGTAACGCGCCGGGGTCTGTATCTCCATATCTTCGAAGGTGAGTTGTTCGTCGTAACCAAACATATCTCCGTCCACCACACCGCGCGTATAGCGGAAGTAGGTGCCAAAGAGGAAGAGCTGCTCGAAGATCGAGCGGATGAGAGCGCGCATCTTGTTCTTGCGCTCGATGATGCGGATAGCCTCCACCGCGGCCTTGGCCGTCACAGAATCCTGCAGGTTGGGGTCTGCGTTCTGGGGCTTTACCACTGTCTTGGGAACCGCGCGGCTCATTGTCCCGGTGAAGACATTGCAGAACATCAGCACCAGTGGGTTAATCCAGCGCTCGAGGTCGGTGTCTTCCCCCTCATCCTGGCCCTGGCTTCGTCCCCAGGCTAACGCATCGTACCAGCAGTTGGTCGAGGTGTCCCAGCGAATTACCTGGATTCCGCGCCAGTAAAAGACATTCTGCATCCACTGGCGTATGCGCTCTAGCCGGTCTGGCGCCCAACTCGCGCGGTAATCACTTAGGGTGCGCACCAGCATATCCTGGTCTTTCTGGCTGACATTGCCAGTAGAGAAGTATGCGGCCTCTGGGCTCAAAGGCTGTGGGTTTTCTCCACTCACTGCGGTTGCATTGTGCACAGTTCCACCCTGGGCCTGGCCTCCCTGAGGGTTGCCGGCGGCACCTGCGGCCATCGCGAGTAGATTACCCATTAGTGCACCCTCGCCTTATATTGTGCCGGAATAGTTCCCGGTGTGAACGCCCGCGCGAATCGACTCTCGAGCCGATCGAAAGGTGTTGAGTATGCCGCGGGCTGGCCCTGGGGTACCGGTTCAAGATCGGATGACACTGCAGATGCACTGATAGGTCGTGCTGGGTCGGATGTCTTTCGTCCCAACACAATCTCGAGGTAGTACTTGCGCTCAGCCTCGACCGCAACCAAGCGGTGCTCCAAGTCTTCAAATCGTCCGCGAGAAACAAAAGGCCACTTCATTATGGCCACTCCACCAGCAGCACTCCGCCAGCGGTTGCAGAGTTGGTTGTCAGATTCAGGTATGGGGTTCCTTCGCCGCCGGTGTATCCACCCTCGCCGCCATGGACACGGCCGTCTGTGCCGCCAAAGACGATAGGCTCGAAGGCTGGTCCCTGTTGTCCAGCGCTGTTGGGTAGCCAGACCTGAATGCCTGCTGGAGTGGGAGTGGGGGCACTCGGGTCGCTGGTGGGATCCAAAATGTAGCCCGTCAGCCCTTGTTGAACTCCAGCATTGTAGGCAGGGTCTTCCTGCACCAACACCTTACTGGCTGGAATTGTTCCAGCGATGAGGGTCATGGCGCCGCCTTTAGCGTTGATGGCAATGTTTGTGACCTTAGGGTTCGTTTGCATCGTCACTCTCCTCTACTGCTGGAACTAACGTGTGGTATCCAAAATGATGTTGCTCATGCTATAGGGGTGCTCTTCATCTACATACGGTGCAAACTGCATGTCGGTCTGCGGACGCTTCGGTGAGAGATCTACAGGCACCGCTGCACGTCGCAGATCAGGAGCGGCCTGGCCAAGGTTCGGCACTGGTCTGAGTTGCATCCCAGGAGGGGGCACGGGAGGTGCCATGGGTCGAACATATTGAGCGGGTAAAGTTGCAGCCGGCGGAGGTGTACTTGTAGGAATCCCAGCAACTGTCTGCAACTGTGGATGGGGAGCCGCGACCTGCGCGGCCTGCGCGGCGGCGCGCAAGGCCGCTTGCTCCTTAAACCGCTCCAGTGCTTCTTTGTTTTCATCCGCCATTTTTGGTCACCTTGAAGGTTAGTTTTTTACTTCGCCCAACCGAACAGTAAGCCGAAGATCGGTTGATAGCCGGTCCCGCCGGATACAGACGACTTCAGGAAGCGCACCGAGGGAAGCAGATAGTAGTTGCCCGTCAGTCGGATTCCTACCAGGGCTCCGCCGCTCCACTGCCAGCCGGTGTTGGTGCCGCTCCAACTGATTCCAGCCGCGGTCGGCATGTAGACCGGCACGGTTCCGACGGTGAATACCCTCTGCGCGATGCCGGCGCCGATGTTGGACGTCACCGTGAATGGCTTGAGGGTGCTGGGAAGTGCGTCAACGGCAGTGAAAGCGTAGGTTCCCGAACTTCCCAGGGAGTGCGCGTAGAGAGCTGTACCAGCCTCGGAGGGGGAGGCGTTGACACTGTATGATCCACCGCCCGCATAGATGTTCTGGAACTGGGCATGAGCTGGCGGTGCCATGAAGAGGAGCATCAGCAAAATCACTGGGCTAATCTTTGCGGCCGCCTGGGCCTCTGGGGTAGGCCCGCCGAAGACGGACGGCAGTGCAGCGTGCAGCAGCACGGAGATTGAGACGAGGATGGTGAAAATTGCTGTGTGCCCTGGCTGTGCCAACCACCCCGAGCAAAGCTGCGGTACACCCAACACCCCAAATAGCGTGACAGCAAGGTGTAGATACTGCGCAATTTTTGTCATAAAGTTTCCTTTCGCTGCGTTGATTGACTTCCATTTGTTGTAGAGACTGAGTAATTTGAAGGCTTCAACTGGATTCATAGTGGTCTCTAGTGTTTATGAGTTGTGGTGCTGCTGCTGTTGGTCGTTGTGCTGGTACTGGTTTGCAATTGGGTTACTTGGGGAGTCTGTAGTGCCGTGGTTATGCGGGTTACGGCGCGATCACCCAATAGGATCAGGATGCCAGCCACAATGCCGAGCATCCATCGGCGCATTGCTTTGCGCTCCTCGCGACTTTCAACAATATAATTTTCCACGGTGCTCATGCGGCTCTTGAGCCCCAGATCGCCGTTGCCGTGAATCGCTTCCCGGTGATCGTTAACTGCAATTTCGATTTGTTGATGCCAGTATGGTCCATAGGCCCCCTCAGCAGTCTCAGACATTTTTATTCCCCGTTGGTCGGTATTGGAACTGCGTAGTTAGCCTCCAGCTTCGAGGTATAATCAGGGTCGGGCGTGATGTGTCCAGCGTTCCAGCACTCTCCAATCTCATCCAACGACTGCGGCTGAAACCTGCGCAGTTCGCTATTCAGGTATGACACACTGGCGTGGAACGCGGTATCCAGGTCGTCCATCTCTTCTGGCGAGCACCCTGAAGCGTTGCAAAGCATCACCTGGAGCGGTCCATAACTGCAAGCGGCCACTGGGCTACCATACAAGGCAATCAGCGCCGGCATGGGAGCGTGGGAACCGTATATCCCACCAACATCAAAGGCGGCCTCATGCCGCGGTGTGCAGTTCTCACCAAAACTCGATTCGTTGCCAGTCATCGCCCAGAGCAATTGGGCACCGTTGACGCCGGCGGGCAGTGGACCCACCTGGGATCCGTACTTCTCACACATCGTTGCAACCTGGTTTTGGGTGAAGCTCTTCATGGTGGCTCCTTATAAGAATGACCAAATAATACCACTACAACCATTTGTGCCGCCCGCCGAGGCCATGGTAGCCGTTTCAACCGAAGAGGACGATAAAACGGCTTCTCC
>Ga0181520_10002909_pt1 | contig 30973 bp, 17 predicted proteins | sample PEATcosm2014_Bin_29_FD_132451 | JGI IMG/M metagenome (GOLD analysis project Ga0181520, IMG submission 132451) | Peatland microbial communities from MTU Mesocosm Facility, Houghton, MI, USA - PEATcosm2014_Bin02_30_metaG | ecosystem: Environmental > Terrestrial > Soil > Wetlands > Peat | place...
AATAGGGTGCAAAAGGGACACAGAAATGTGTCCCTTTTGTGTCTCAAATTTGGTCAACGATCGACCTGGGTCACCCGTCAACGACGCTACCCGCAAGAGGTTCTGGTCACTTCACTCAAGCCGAAGTATTCGTTCCAGCAGACAAGACCAGCGACATCACGGCAGCCTGAGCGGCATGTTTGGCAGGCGTGATGGCTTGGGTATAGATTTCCAGCGTCGATCGCAGCGAGGAATGCCTCAAAAGCTCTTGCATAACCTTGAATTCCGTGCCAACACCGCGGAGAAGGGTCGAATAGGTATGACGGAAGGTGTGCCAGCCGATTCGTCTCTCGATGCCGGCATCACGAGCAGCCGGCTGAATATACTTGCGCAGGATAGCGGGGCCCCAGAGTGGCATCCGGCCACGATTTCGCGCGCTCGCAAAGATCCAGTCTTCTGGTTTCTTATGGACGCGTTTTTCTCTCCATTGTGCCAGAGTATCGGCAACGAACTGATGAAGAGGTACGGGTTTCTGTGATGATTCCGTCTTGCATGGCCCCACTACTCCGCACACAACTGATCGGGTGACGCTCATCAGCTGATGGTCAAAGTCTATGTCGCTCCACTTGAGGCCGAAGAGCTCACTTTGGCGCATTCCGGTGGAAGCAGCCAGAAGCACTAACGTTCGTTCTCGCAGGGCGAGCCGGTCTAGCAGCGCCTTGATTTCAGCGGGCGCAAGCACATTCGGAGATGTTTTGCGCTTTGCTCCCTGGCGAACCAGATGGATGGGATTCCTGTCGAAGAATTCATATCGGCAAGCATGATTAAAGACGACGGACATGAGGTTGCGAATCTTTGCACAACTGCTCTTCGCTAGTGTCAGGCGGTGCAGCCAGATTTCCACCTGAATAGCCCTGATTTCGTCGAGCCTAGACGGCCCCCACTGTGGAACGATCCATCGCCTGAGATAAGCTGCATAGCACCTCTTCGTGGCGTAGCTCCGCGATGTGTTGTTCCTGGCAAGTTCGCGTTGCTCAAAATGAGCGCAGAGCTGCGCAAATGTCATCGATTCTGTGACACTTCGCGGATTGGCGGAGTTCACCTTGGCAATCAGCTTCGCGATCGACCAGCGGGCGGCCTCTGAATCGGGAAACTCTTCGACCGTTCCAATTACTCGTTTTCGATAAATGCGCTTTCCATCGGCGTCTTTTTCCGACCACCGGAAGAGCCATACATCCGGGCCGCGCTTCCGACTCTTTTGAATGAGACTTCCATGCTGCATAGACATCCTCCCAGCCCGCGATTGCGGTGCAGGAAGATAATCGCTCTCCGCACGACGCGAAAGTGTTCGTTCCTAAATACGGGCCATCGACGTGCTATGTAGCTGCTTGTAGACAGTGAGTTGCTATGCGACGGCAGAGGTAGGGGGGCGAGCCCAGTCGTCCAAACTTCACATTTCAAATGGGTTATGGGAGTTTAACGAGTGACTCTCAAAAGTACAATAGCCAAGGCAATGCCCCGTTTGGTGAGCGCTGCAGCGATTCCGAGAACAGTTAAGCTCCCAGTAGACGGAAGCCTTTCTGCGCGAACACCGGTCGTTAGTCGTGCTCTAAAGGTAAGGAATTGGCAAGCTTATGAACGTCAGCTGCGGAACGCAGTTGAAGCGCCAAGCTGTGCCACTCAAGCGAGGGATAAACTGGACAAATTCAGTTATTTCTCGAAGATGCATCTGCTCAGGTGTCGGAGCGTTATCTCAGTTGCAGGCAGAATTTGGAGGCGCTGATGAATAACCGCTGTGGGCTTCTGTAGAAATCTCAAGCATCCGACAAAAGCCAAGCTTGATTTTGCCAGAATTGGATTCGGTGCCAACAATTCTGAATTCGTTTGTTGCCATGGCAAGATTTGCATAAGCAGTGGTCATTCCTGGTTCACCCGGCAGCGCTGAGCGGAATGCTCGCTTGTCGAGTTATGGAAAAGTGCATTGCAATGTGGCGAAGCAGCATTGTTGGTCCTAACTGGTGGTTGTGCTGCAGTGAAGTTATTTACAGTCAATTGTTTATCCGGCCAAGCTCTGCATTTACACAGCCTTCATATGCTCGGACTCGCGACTGAAATGCTTTCAGCTTTATGCCGATGGAGGGGCTGATGTACTGACAATTCGTGATCGATGGGTGACATCCCGCGCTGCGGGGCATACATTCCTGTGTCTCTGTTCCTCCTTTGGTCGATGGAGGACAGACACAGCCAGTTGCCTAGCCAAAGCGGCCCGCTGAGCATGAGCTTCAGAAGTTCACGAGGTTCTTCGCCACCATGGTCATCGCAAACCGTTATGTCCGCTCGTCTTTTGCCTCCATTTGCCACCAATCCGGATTTTCACTTCGTACAATTGCAGCGTCCATTTTTGTCATGGGCATGGTGTTTTGCTCGAGCGCGACGGCGCAGACGGCCCACTTCAGCGGGGCACAGATCGCGCTGGGTGGCGGGTTCAACGCCCCGAGGGGCATAGCGGTGGATATCAGCGGCAACGTCTACGTTGCCGACAGCGGCAACAATGCTGTGAAGGAGATTCCGACAGGCTGCCTTACCTCGTCTTGCGTTGTCGAGTTGGGTGGAAGCTATCCTTTCAACAGCCCCAAGGGTATCGGTGTGGATGCGAGTGGCGATGTATTCGTCGCCGATAGCTCTGCCAACAAAGTGGAAGAGATGACGCCCAACTGCACCAGTTCCTCTTGCGTAACTGTGCTTGGTGGCGTCCACAATTTCGACGAACCAACGGCTGTGAATGTGGATGCTGCGGGCGATGTCTTTGTCGCGCAATACGCCGGCGGCACGGTGGGCGAAATCCCAGCCGGATGCACCCTTTCCTCGTGCGTCAAGACAATCGGGAGCGGCTTCGTCAACCCTGATGCCGTAGCGGTTGACGCAAGCAATAACGTCTTCGTGACCGATAACGCGACGGGCCATGTGTCAGAGATTCATACCGTTTCAACCCCATACGACACAACCACGCGCCTGGCTACCGGGTTCGCCTTTAATAGTCTTCGCGGCATCGCGTTGGATTCGAGCGGTAACCTGTACGTTGCCGACTCGGGCCTGAACGCTGTCGAAGAGCTCACGTATGCGAGCGGCTACAGCACCGTGGTTACGCTGGCCAGCAACTACAACGCTCCGCGCGGAGTAGCGGTGGACCACAGCGGAAACGTATACCTCGGCGATTACGGCAACAACGCGGTGGAAGAGGTAAAGACATCGAATGTGAGCTTCGGATCAATCAACGTGGGCAGCACCAGCTCCGCGGTTGAGTTGATCTTTACCTTCGACTCGACAGGCACGATCGAGGCGCCCGCGGTGCTCGCCCAGGGCGCGGCTAATCTGGATTTCAAGGATACTGGCAACGGAACATGCACCACCAACGGAACCGGCCACACCTACAACTCTGGTGACACTTGCATCGTGGCCGCAACTTTCACGCCCCAGTATCCGGGCCCGCGCTACGGCGCAGTGCAATTGCTGAGCAGCTCGGGAACCCTGCTGGCGACAGCGTACATCTCCGGTATGGGGGTGGGGCCGCAGGTGACTTTCCTGCCTGGGACACAGAGCACATTCGCCAGCTCATCGGCGCCGAACAACATGAGTTATCCATATGGGGTTGCCGTGGATGCGAGCGAAAATGTGTATATCGTCGATTTCACCAACAACTCGCTATATAAGGAGACGCTGTCCGGGGGGAGCTACACCCAGAGCGTGATCGATGACAGTCTGAGTAACCCGGAAGGGGTTGCGGTGGACGGCAGCGGCAATGTCTATATTGCAAACGAAGGCAATGGCACGATAACCAAGGAGACACTCTCGGCGGGCACCTATACCCCGAGTACAATCTACAGCGGCATGGATCGCCCGGATTCAATCGCTGTGGATGGTAGCGGCAATGTTTACGCTCTCGACGGCCTTTCTAATGTTGTTGTCAAGCTGACGCCGTCCGCGGGTGTCTATACCCCGAACACGATCATCAGCGGCCTGAATAACCCTGCGGGAATCGCGGTGGACGGCAGCGGAAATCTTTATATCTCCGATTTCAACAACAACCAGGTATTGAAGGAGACGCTGTCGGCGGGCACATATACCGCGAGCAACATGTCTGTTTACATACATCAACCCTGTGGAATTGCGGTGGATGGGGGCGGTAACGTCTATTTCAGTTCCGACTATGCTGGCATTAGTCAGTTATGGAAGGATACGCTCTCGGGGGGGAGTTATTCGCAGAGCGAACTGACAATCACCGGTATGACTTTCGCCAACGGGCTTGCCATGGACGGGACGGGAAACCTCTTTATCGCAGATGGTGATGATCAAAAAGTACTGAAGGTGGACTACGCCGACACACCGAGCCTGACGTTTGGGGCGGCTACGACGGTGGGCTATGTGGATTCTATCGATGGTGCGCAATCTGTAACGGTGGAGAACGTTGGCAACGCGGTGCTGGCGGCGGTTGCACCTGGTATGAACGTGCCTGGTGATTTTATTCAAGTGGCCGGCAGCGGCACGCCAACGGATTGCACCGCAGCCTTTTCGTTGGCGGCAGGCTCCAGTTGTAACATCAGCATCGAATTTGATCCTACTCAATCGGGATCGCTTTCCAACGAAGCGTTTGTCTTGACGGACGACTCGCTCAATGCAGCAGCGGCGACACAGAGCATTTTGCTTAGCGGGACGGGAGTGGCGCCCCCGCCTTCGCCCGACTCGACCTCAACAGCAGTTTTGATTACTTCCGGTTCGCTCATTTCCTGGCAAACTGTAAGCATCACCGCGACGGTGAGCGATACGACACACAGCGGCACCACTCCGTCAGGCAGTGTGATATTTTACGATTACTTTGGCAGCAGCAACCCGTCCCCGTTAAATGGTGGCATGGCAGTGGCGCTGAATGGTGGCTTGGCTACCTTATCGAGCGTCATTCTCAATGGAATAGGATTGCATACCATTGTGGCTTCTTATTCGGATGGCAACAGCGGCGCGACCTTCCAGGGCAACTCTGGATTTGGCACGGTGGCGCTTAATCCGAGTTCGAATGTGGGTACCACGACGTCCTCATTCCCGGTCGCGCTGACCTTCACAGCAGCGGGCACGCTTGACAGCATCAGCGTTTTAACCCAGGGCGCTGCCAATCTTGATTTCAAGGATGCCGTGACCGGGGATACCTGCTCCGGGAACTACATCATCGGCGCTACTTGCATAGTGAACGTGATCTTTACGCCGAAGTATCCAGGGACGCGGTACGGCGCAGTAGTACTGAAGGATGCATCGGGCAACCTGCTGGCGACCACATACATTGATGGCACGGGCATCGGGGCGCAGGTGAACTTCCCGCCGGGAACAATGAGCACCCTGGCGCAAACCTACACTTCGGCCAGCGGCTTCAATATCCCCTACGGCGTGGCGGTGGACGCGAGCGGGAACGTCTTCGTCGCCGATAATCAAAACGCTGCGGTGAAGGAGATTCTGGCGGCGGGCGGTTACACCACGGTCAACACGCTGGCGCAGACCTACACGACGACCGTCGGCTTCAACAACCCCTATGGCGTGGCATTGGACGGGAGCGGAAACGTCTTCGTCGCCGATGGCAATGCGGTGAAGGAGATTCTGGCGGCGGGCGGCTACACGACCGTCAACATGCTGGCGCAAACCTACACGACGGCAGGTGGCTTCAACAACCCCGTAGGCGTGGCGGTGGATGGGAACGGGAACGTATTCGTCGGTGACAACATTGCAGTAAAGGAGATTCTGGCGGCGGGCGGCTACACCACCGTCAACACGCTGGCGCAAACCTACACAACGACTGTCGGCTTTAACGGCGCCGCTGGCGTGGCGGTGGACGTGAGCGGGAACGTCTTCGTCGCCGATGCCGGACACAATGCGGTGAAGGAGATTCTGGTAGCGAGCGGTTACACCACCGTCAACACGCTGGCCGTGGCCAACGGCAACTTCCGCATCCCCACGGGAGTGACGGTGGATGGGAACGGAAACGTCTTCGTCGCCGATGCCGGCAACAGTGCGGTGAAGGAGATTCTGGCGGCGGGCGGTTACACCATCGTCAACACGATAGGCAGTGGCTCCAGCTACACCTTGGGCGTGGCATTGGACGGGAGAGGGAACATATTCTTCGCCGATACCGATATGGTGAGCAACAATGCGGTGAAAGAGATTGACTTTGCAGATCCTCCGAACTTGCACTTTCCGACGCCCACCACTGTGAACACGATCGATACAACCGACGTACCGCAGTCGGTGACGGTGGAGAACGTCGGCAATGCGCCCCTGATTTTTACGTCTTTCGGGCTGTTTGCCGCCCCTGACTTCCAGCAGACAGCGGGCTCCGGATCTCCCGCAGATTGCGTGGACAGTGGCACCGTGGCTGCTGGCGCCAGTTGTAACCTGAGCATCGAGTTCGCGCCTGTACAGAACTCTCTGGGGCTACCGACGCCGCTCAACGAAAATTTTACCCTGTACAACAACAATCTCAACAGCCCTTCAACGCCGCAATTCATCGGAGTGCACGGCACATCGACGGGGGTGTCTGTGCCTGTGCCCGACACAACCGCGACGGCAGTGACGGTCACTCCCAGTTCGTTTATCTCAGGGCAGACCGCAAACATCTCCGCGACGGTGACGGATCTGACTAATAGCGGCACCATTCCGTCCGGAAATGTGACCTTTACCGATACGGTAGGCTCAACGACGACGAATTTGAACGTTGGCTCCCCGATCAATCTCGTTTCGGGTGTAGCCACTTTGTGGAGCGTCACGTTAATCGGAACTGGAACGCATACCATCACGGCAACCTATGCGGGCGTGAGCAACACGTTTGCGGGCAGCAGCGGCAGCGGCACGGCGATGGTGACCCCCAGCTCCAATGTGGGAACCGCGCCGGCTTCATTCCCGGTCACGCTGACCTTCACAGCGGCGGGCACGGTGGGCAGCGTCAATGTTTTGACCCAGGGCGCGCCCAATCTGGATTTCACAGATGCAGTCACTGGAGACACCTGCTCTGGGGTCTACATTATTGGCAACAACTGCACGGTGTATGTGACCTTTAATCCCAAGTACCCGGGAGCGCGGAACGGCGCGGTGGTGCTGGAGGATGGGTCGGGCAATGTGTTGGCGACCGCCTACGTAAGCGGTTTCGGGAACGGATCTGTGGTCGGATTTGCTCCTGGGACGATCAATACGGTGGCAGGCAACTATGGCTTAGGCTGGGGCTACACTGGCGATGGCGGCCAGGCGACCAGTGCGCAGTTGACCTTTCCGTTTGGGGTCGCGCTGGATGGCGCGGGCAATCTCTACATTTGCGATCAAGGAAACCAGGTCGTGCGCGAGGTGGGGACTAATGGCGTTATTAACACAGTAGCGGGCAATCGTGGAGATGGTGCTGGCTACAGCGGCGATCTCGGTCCGGCGACAAGTGCCCAGCTAAACTATCCCCAGGGCATCGTGCTGGATGGGGCTGGCAACCTCTATATCGCGGATGCTTACAACAATGTCATTCGCATGGTGACGCCCGGCGGAACCATTACGACCGTGGCGGGCAACCATCAATCTGGTGCTGGCTACAGCGGCGATGGCGGCCAGGCAACCAGTGCGCGAATAAACAATCCAATCTCGATTGCGCTGGACGGAGCAGGCAACCTCTATATCGCGGATAACTACAACCAGGTCATTCGCAAAGTGACTCCTGCAGGTTTCATCAGCACGGTCGCGGGCAATCAGGCCTCGGGGCCAGGCTACGGCGGCGATGGCGGCCAGGCCACCAGCGCCCAACTCAACTATCCAGACGGAGTGGCGGTGGATAGTTCAGGCAACCTCTATATTGCAGATTCGACCAACAATGTCATTCGTAAAGTGACTCCCGGCGGTGTGATTTCAACCGTCGCGGGCAATCAATCCCTCGGATTCGGATACAGCGGCGATGGAGGGCAGGCGACCAGCGCCCAGTTGAACCACCCATACGATGTCAAGTTGGACGCAGCGGGCAATCTCTATATCGTGGATAGCTACAACGGGGTCGTGCGCAAGGTGACTCCCGGCGGGATCATTTCCACAGTTGCGGGCCTCTATGGCAATCATTCGACCTTGGGAGACGGTGGCCCGGCTACGAGCGCGGAGATTTTCTTATCTGAAGCGATTGCAGTAGATGCGACAGGCAATCTCTACATCTCCGATGCGGGAGACTCATTGGTTCGCAAAGTCGATGTTTCCGATGCACCGTCTCTCACCTTCTCAAACACGAATGTGGGCTCAACCAGCGCCGCGCAAGACCTGACGGTCGAAAACCTAGGCAACGCGAATCTGAATTTCAGCCAGATCAGTGTTGCTGCGAATTTCAACACACAGGGCGCGGACACGACTTGCGCGACGAGTTCTCCGGTTACGGATGCGGCTACATGTATCCTTGGAATTCAGTTTGCGCCCCAGTCAGCGGGTATCTTCTCGGGAAGCACACTCGTACTGACGGATAACAATCTCAATGTCGCTTCGGCAACTCAATCCATTGGGCTGTCGGGCACGGGCGTGACAGCGCCTGCTGACGCGACCTCTATGGTGGTTGCGGTCAGTCCCGGCGCAGTTACAGCAGCCCAGTCAGTGACAATCACCGCGACGGTAACGGACACCACCAACAGTGGCACAACTCCAGCCGGGACCGTGACCTTCACCGACACAGTTGGCTCGACGACGACGAATCTGAATGGCGGCTTGCCGGTCAGCCTGGTGTTGGGCGTAGCTGCCTTGTCGAACGTCGCGTTGAGCGGCTCGGGAACGCACACCATCACTGTCACCTACTCGGATGGCAACGACGGCGCAACCTTCCAAAGCAACATTGGAACCGGTACAGCGACAGTCAATCCCAGTTCGAATGTTGGAACCGCACCAGCTTCCTTCCCGGTCACGGTGACCTTCACGGCTGGGGGAACGGTGAACAGCGTCAACGTTTTGACCCAGGGCGCCCCGAATCTGGACTTCACCGATGCGGTGACAGGAGATACCTGCTCGGTTTCGACGACATACACAATAGGCAACAGGTGCATGGTGAACGTGACCTTCACACCGGCGTTCGCCGGTCCGCGCAATGGTGCTGTGGTGCTCGGAGACGGTTCCGGCAATGTGTTGGCTACCGCGTTTATAAGCGGCACGGGCAATGGCCCACAGTTAGCCTTTGGGGCCGGGACTGCTCTGGGAACGGCCATGGCACCTACAGCGAATGGCACGCCCATGAGCAGACCCACAGGCATTGCAATGGACGCCGCAGGCGATATATTCATCGCGGATATCCTGAACAGCCGCGTTATAGAGATGCTGGCCGGCGGCGGCGCGGCACAAGTCATCGCCCCGACGGTGAATGGTATTCCTTTGAATAATCCTGCAGGCCTTGCCGTGGATGGCGCGGGCGATCTGTTTATTGCGGATGTCTACAATTGGCGCGTGGTGGAGGTGCCGGCTGTAGGCGGCGCTGCGGCCGCGACCGTTATCGCCCCGGCGGTGAATGGCATCGTTATGAATAACCCCACTGCGGTTGCGGTGGACGGCGCGGGCGATTTATTCATTGCGGATACCTGGAACAACCGTATTGTCGAAGTTTCGATCAGCAGCGCGCCGACGGCCATCTCCCCGACGGTAAATGGACTCACTCTGAATTATCCGTCCGGTATTGCAGTTGACAACGCGGGCAACCTGTTCATCGCGGATACCTTGAATAACCGCGTGGTAGAGGTGCCGGCAAGCGGCGGCGCAGCGACGGCCATCTCCCCGACGGCGAATGCCATCCCTTTGAATTACCCATCCGGCATTGTCGTGGACGGCGCAGGCGATCTATTTATCGCGGATACCTTGAATAACCGCGTAGTGGAGGTGCCAGGCGACGGCAGCGCGGCGACAGCCTTTGCTCCAACAGTCAACGGCGTCGCTTTGGTATATCCCAACGGAATCATGTTGGACGGCGCGGGCGATCTATTCGTTGCGGATCATACCAACAGCCGCGTGGTGGAGTTAAACCGCTCGCAGCCTCCGGCACTGAGCTATGCCTCGACGGCTGTTGGCGTAAAGAGCAGCGATAGCCCGCAGTCGGTGACGACGGAAAACATCGGCACTGCAACGATGACCTTTTCCGGATTGACTGTCGCAGCTGATTTCCCGCTGGACAGTTCCGGAGCGAGTGTTTGCACTTCAGCCACATCGCTGCCGGCGGGAGCACGCTGCGTGCTGCCCATCGACTTCACGCCAGCAACCGTGGGCATCAGGAACGAGTTTCTGACGCTAACCAGCAACGGAAGCTTGACGGCGCAGAACATTTCCTTGAGCGGTACGGCCACACAGGCCACGCCGACGGTAACCTGGCCGACGGCAAGCGCGATCACTTACGGCCAGACGCTGGCCTCGTCCACGCTGAGTGGCGGCAGCGCTTCAGTGGCCGGTGGATTTGCCTTCACGACACCAGGCACGGCACCAGGCGTTGGCACAGCGCCGCAAAGCGTGACTTTTACGCCCACGGATGCAACCGACTACAACTCAGTAACCAGCACGGTAAGCGTGACAGTAAACATTGCCACGGCCACGGTTACGCTGGGCAGTCTGGCGCAAACTTACACCGGCTCGCCGCTTTCGGCGACGGCTATCACCAACCCATCCGGTAAGACGGTGACCTTCACTTACACCGGCATCGGAGCCACCAACTACGCCACGTCCTCGACGTCACCAACAGCAGCGGGCAGCTACACCGTTGTCGGCACCATCAGCGACCCCAACTACACCGGCACGAACAGCGGCACACTGGTGATTTCGCCAGCCACGGCCACGGTTACGCTGGGCAGTCTGGCGCAGGCTTATACCGGCTCGTCGCTTTCGGCCACTGCCATCACCAACCCAACCGGTAAGACGGTGACCTTCACCTACACCGGCATCAGCGGAACCAGCTACGCCACTTCCTCGACGCCTCCAACAGCAGCGGGCAGCTACACCGTGGTCGGCACGATCAACGACCCTAACTACTCCGGCACGGCGACTGGCACACTGCTAATTTCGCCGGCCACGGCCACGGTTACGCTGGGCAGTCTGGCGCAGAGCTACACTGGCTCGCCGCTTTCGGCTACGGCTATCACCAACCCATTCGGTAAGACGGTGACCTTCACTTACACCGGCATCGGAGCCACCAACTACGCCACGTCCTCGACGTCACCAACAGCGGCGGGCAGCTACACAGTGGTTTGCACTATCAGCGACCCCAACTACAGCGGCACGAACAGCGGCACACTGGTGATTTCGCCAGCCCCGGCCACGGTTACGCTGGGCAGCCTGGCGCAGAGCTACACCGGTTCGCCGCTTTCGGCCACGGCCGTCACCAACCCAGCCGGTAAGACGGTGACCTTTACCTACACCGGCATCAGCGGAACGACCTACGCCACGTCCTCGACGCCACCGTCAGCAGCGGGCAGCTACACCGTGGTCGCCACCATCAGCAGTGGCAATTACGCCGGTACGGCAACTGGCACGTTGGTGATTTCGCCAGCCACGACCACAGTTACGTTGGGCAGTCTGGCGCAAACTTACACCGGCTCGCCGCTTTCGGCGACGGCCATCACCAACCCAGCCGGTAAGACGGTGACCTTTACCTACACCGGAATCAGCGGAACCAGCTACGCAACGTCCTCGGCGCCACCGTCAGTGGCGGGCAGCTACACCGTGGTCGGCACCATCAGCGACCCCAACTACAGCGGCACGAACAGCGGCACACTGGTGATTTCGCCAGCCACGGCCACGGTTACGCTGAGCAGTCTGGCGCAAAGCTACACTGGCTCGCCGCTTTCGGCCACCGCCATCACCAACCCAACCGGTAAGACGGTTACCTTCACCTACACCGGCATCAGCGGAACCAGCTACGCCACTTCCTCGACGCCACCGTCAGTGGCGGGCAGCTACACCGTGGTCGGCACCATCAGCGACCCCAACTACAGCGGCACGAACAGCGGCACGCTGGTGATTTCGCCAGCCACGGCCACGGTTACACTGGGCAGCCTGGCGCAAACCTACACGGGCTCAGCGCTTTCGGCTACGGCTATCACCAACCCATCCGGCAAGACGGTGACCTTTACCTACACCGGAATCAGCGGAACCAACTACGCAACATCCTCAGCACCACCAACAGCGGCGGGCAGCTACACGGTCGTCGGCACTATCAGCAGTGCCAATTACGCCGGTACGGCGACTGGCACACTGGTAATCGGCCAGATTGCGTCGGGCGTAAGCGTAGCCTCCAATACCAACCCGGCGCTGGTCACCAGTGCAATCACATTCACGGCAACAGTATCTTCGAAGTTAGGAGCGCCGACAGGAACAGTGACTTTCCTGGATGGCACAACACTGCTCGGTCAGGGAACATTATCCGGCGACGTAGCCACGCTAATCAGTTCATCTCTGGCAGCGGGCAGTCACACTATCACCGCGGTATACAGCGGAGATACAAACTTCGTTGCATCCACGAGCGGCACACTGACCCAAAGTGTGCTCAACTTCAGCTTGAATCCAGTCGCTGGCAGCGGAGGCAGCGGCACATCGCAGACAGTGTCTCCAGGTGGGGATGCAACCTATTCGCTGACCATCGTACCCTCCGTGGGAACGGTCTTTCCGACTCCGGTCACTTTGACTGTCAGCGGGATGCCGGCCGGGGCAACGGCGATCATTACTCCATCGTCGTGGACTCAACTCAACAGCACCTCGTGGTTATTTCCCGCAAATACTCCGATGGCCGATATTTCGCTCGCCATTCAATTGCCCTCGACGACAGCGAGTCTCGATCGGGAGAATTTGTTCATTCGCAAGCTTCCGGCGGTGCTTTTAGGGCTTCTGTTGTTGCCGTTTGCGAGCAAACTGCGCCGCACCGGCAAACGGCTAGGCCGAACAGTCTCACTTGTTCTGTTCTTAGTTGCAGGTATGGCGGCCATGGCGGGACTCAGCGGATGTGGCTCTACCTCGGGATCCTTCTCTCAACAGCAGGGAACTTACTCAGTGGTTGTGACTGCGACCTCGGGAACATTGTCGCACTCCACTACCATCACGCTGATCGTTGAGTAAAACGGAGGGCTGAGATCCGTATATCGATTGGAGGAAATGTGCTTTTTGCGGGCGCGTGTGTATTGGCCGGACCAACAGCTTGGGGTTAACCTGGCCCGAGCCCGGCAAAACAAGCGCCTGTGTCCATCGATTTGGGCGCAACCTACTCTCCGGAGCGGGCACAACTGGTGCCCGGCTCATGTTGCTTTTGGCTGCAGGGCGGCGGCGCGGACGCAACAGTGACCTTCTGGAGGGGATTTGGCATTGCCACTGGCCTGACCGGCGAGCATGTTTCCAACTATGCGCCCGGCATGGACGTAAACAAGTTCGCCTGCCTAGCCGGGCCACGCTATACCTACACCGCCTGGGCTGGACATTCCGGCACTGCGGATCGACCGCGTGCGCAACTTTTTGGCCAGGGGCTGTTCGGTGGTGTCCATGCCTTTAACGGCGTCTTCCCCATCAGTTCGGGAACCACTCCCACAGCCAACTCATTTGCGCTGCAAGCCGGTAGCGGGATCGATCTACTTCTCACTAAGCACATCGGTGTGCGTCTGGTCGAGGCCGACTACGTGCGTACCGCTCTGCCCAACAGCGCCGCCAACATCCAGGACGACCTGCGCCTGGCCTTTGGAGTTACATACCGCGTGGGTCCGTTCCATTCCCGACGGTGACGTAGCTTGGCTCGACCTGTCCGGCCTTCATCAATCCCTATTTACGATGCTACCAAGGTGTGCCACATCGGCCAGGATGTCCGGACCGGTTTTCGATCGAAGGTACAAACAAAGGTATAAATTCGGCGCCCCTATGCTCTCTAAAGGACTTATGGCTTCTTGAAATGCCTCGTAATCATCTGTAAGTCTATGATTCTTATAGTACTTGCACTCTGTCACGGCAGAGGTCGCGGGTTCGAGCCCCGTCGTCCCCGCCAGATTCTAAAGGACTTAAGTCCAGTCTGGCATGTGGCACCAAGGTACAAAAAGGTACAAGTTCAGATTTTGGCTCTTATTGAGTTGGCTGGACAGCACGTTTTAGGACAAGAGGAGGCTCCCGCAACCAGGGAGCCTCCTCTGCTTTTTGGAGCCGTCACTGGTTCGATGTCGTTCCAATTCTGAATGGCAAACGCGAGAGTGTTCTCGGCTACCCGCCATGCGCGTTCATTGCTTGGCCTCCGCAACTGCGTGACATCAATTCAATGCCTAGCTCCCGTGAGTCAGAGAACCGCTTAAGGTAAGGTCAATGTCAACCTCCTTCGCCACCTTAAGGATAAAGATGCTGGGATCCTTGAGCCCCCACTTGACGTAAGGAACCGCGAAGTGGCCTTTTGCTGTCAGATTAGCGCCATCAATGTGAATCTGCATGGGAACGGTCAGGTCGTGTGGAGTGCCATGGAGCGTGAAAGTGCCCGTGACCTGGATAGTTGAATCGCCCGAGGTTGCGATGGTTCCCTGATAGCTGCTGGGCGCAAACGTCACTTCGGCAAAGTGCCCAGTGTCAAGAACATCGGTGTTCATCTTTTTGTCGCGGCTCGGCTCGCCGCTATTGCCGCTGCCGGCCGAGACGATCACCGAGCCGGAGATCTTCTGGGCGCTTGGATCAAATGTAATCGATCCGCTCTGTAGATGGAATGTTCCCTGCACATGGTGCCCGCTGCCGCCCAGGGCGAAAGCGACCTGGCTTGTACCCGGATTGACAGTGAAGGTCTCATGCTGGCCAAATACGGCAGGAACAATTGCGAGTGTGATGGCAAGAAAGAGGACTTGTGCGTAGCTCTTCATGGTTCGTCTCCTGATTGCAATGCATTTTTACGGCTTTTGGTTCGATTGTGCGATGGTTTGCGACAACCAAAGAGAAATGGACGCGATTTCGTTGTCGGACAGGTATTCATGTCCGGGCATGTCGGTCCCAGGAATACCAAATTTGACTATGCGAGCGAGGCGGTCCCTTCGCTGCGCATCGTCATCTGAGGGCGCGAGATGAAAATAAGGTCCAACCGAAAGATCTGGGGGGAGTCTCTTGAAGTGAGCCTCCCAACGCGTCCGTCCGCCCGCTTCGTGACAGGTGGCGCAGCGGCGCTGGAAAGCGCGCTTGCCATCTTGGACATCTGCCATTGAGATGGCTGATGGGGATGGATGCCAGTTTCCTTCCAAGATCAGATGTTGTGGCGTATCGCTTCCATGCAGGCTTTCGAGGTAGCTTACAAGATCGTCGCCGCGCTCATCGCGAAAAAGAAAAGCATACGAAGGCATAATCGAGGCTCCACTGACTTCAGGCGGATCGTAGAAATGAGCCTTGAGCCAAACGGCTGAGCGTCTGCCGCCGACCTCCGCGAGATCCGGCCCTTGACGCCGATTCCCAATCAGAGGCGGGCGCTCTTGTCGAAGCTCTTGAAGAGGCTCAGTCGGCCCCCACATCAAAACATCAGGCGAGTTCGGACGCACAAACTGAGTGTGGCAGTTGATACAGCCTTCAGAAATATAGACTCGCCTTCCGCGTTCGACCTGGGAAAGCGGTGGAGATATACGCCTGGCGAGAAGCATGCGATCCAAATAAAAGGCCGCCAGAAGCATCGTCACGGTCAGCGCCACTTCGCGCTTGCGTTGCAAGAGAAAGTTGAACAGCCATGGCGCTAGGATCACTGCTCCTGCTCCCAGCACAAACAGAGGCGGAACATAGCCGAGATTCTGGCCCATCCCGATTCCCATGGCGGAGCCGCACCATCCCGCGATGGCGTAGAGCCATCCGGCCTGGCGGCCTCGCTCTGCCGTGGAAGTGTCCGGCCCAAGCAGTGCGGGATATGCGACCAGTGCAACCGAGTAAAGCGAGACACCGATGGGATACAAAATAGAGGCCAGTACAAGATGGCGCGGGTCAAGCAAAAGCAGACACGCGAAGCCAAGCGCGCAAAACGAGACGGAGAGAACGAACGAGAGGCCGCGACGGCGCAGGAGCCAAACACTCGCCAGTGCTGCTCCAAAATGCAGCAGGCCGTTGATGCCCAGATGGAGCGACCCCTGCCAGGTGCCAGCCTTCAACTCTGGCGTGTTCTGAATGATGAAAAATGCAGCAGAGTCCAGCCAGACAAGCGCGGCAAAACAAGCCAGAACGCGAAAGAACGGAACGGCGGGTTGCGGCGAAATCTTCGCGTCTTCCGGGGTTGTTTTTGTGGGCGACAGAGTTACGCAAACTCCGGCGAGACACAACAAGCCTGCCGTCGCCGCTTGTGCCTCCGCGGAAGCAGCAAAGAATGATGGAAGGTTGCAAACAAGATAGCCGGAGCCTGTGCCCAGGCCGACTAACAGGAGCGGATTGCGATTGCCCGTCCATTGGCGTAGATGAGTAACCAATGTTACCGTGAGCAGGCCGAGCCCTGCGCCGATCAGAAACGAAACAGCTGTGCTGGCGGCGGGACCGAGCGGAAGAAGTGAAAGAAATGCAGCCGCGCCCGATGCGCAGAGTCCAACGCGAAGCCGCAAGTTTGGCGAGGGCCAAATGCTCAGCCGCGGTGTAATCAAACTGAGAGGAATTCCGCCAGTAGCCATCGCGGCCATCACGACTGTCAGATGTGTACCGGCCACGCCGAGACTTGTCAGCCGCTTCAGAAAAGCGAACTGCGCGAAGATGAGGAAATAGACATAAATGATCGCGACAAGGCTGGCGCCCTGCCATCCGAAGGTGTGCCTGTCACCGCGCAACATGGAACAGCCAGCCTCTGCGAAGACCGATCGCCTGAATCAGAACGCAAGCGCCATCAGAAACGGCGACGGTGAGCCAGCCCGCTTCAAGCGTGTGTGCCAGAATCTGCGCGGCGATAAAGATGGCCACGCTGGCGCGGGTAATCGCAGTGAGCACCCAAACGACCCCCACCCTGCATGGGCTCCCTCGGCGAGCTATTACGAAGGCGCCATAAAAGCAGGCTAAACCGACTGAGAAAACAAAGGCGCCGATGAACGACAGAAAGGGCAACGCATCGGCGGCTACGTGCAAACGCATGAGTCGCAGCGCAAACTCCGGCGAGATGATAAGCAACGCTCCGGCCAAAGTGTCGGAGAGGCCGATCAACACTTGATAGCCGATGAGGATTGGACGATTCATACTGTCACCTCCTGTGCAAAGGGTGAGGGATTGAGAACACGGGCAGGCTTGCGAAGCAGCGTTGTGGCGTCGATTAGCCAGTCAAGGGAAGAGGCCAGCATCACGACTCCAACGGCAAGGCGAAGAATGTAGATCATATTGCGAGCCGTACCGGGCACGATGGTGAAGGTGGGGTCAAAGACCTCGCGCCAGCCGGCGGCCGACATCAGCACAACGTATCCGAGCACGGCGATGTTCCATCCATAGAAAGAGCGCGTCTGATTGAAGATCCATCCGCCTTCGCCGAGCAATTGGACCAAGACGAAGATCAAGAGGCTGGATACAAAGCCGGCCATGGCCAGCAGAGAGTGACCCACGAGACCGTCGGTGAACTTGAAGTGGTCGAGAATGCCGGGAAGAAAAAGAACCCATCCGGTAAGGACCAGGGCTGACCACCAGGCAAGGAAGGCAACGCGCCAGCGGCGCGTGTTCTCATGCCACGCAAACGCCGCGTAGTAAGCCGGCGTGAGAGGTATCCAAATAAGGAGGCTGCCAAGTGAGAGAAACTGCGCGGGGCGATGATGGCTGATGTCGGCGCGGCCGAGCGCAAAGCAGAGCAGAAACTCAGCGACCATGATCGCCCATGCAATGGCGATCACCTTGTACCGCCTCGCCTTTCGCTGCGTAAGCCCGAAGGGAAGCATAAGCAGAATTGCAACAATCATCAGCGACGATTCAAGCTGGCTCGCACCCGTAGGACCGCCGGTGTCGGGATTGATGGCTGGATAGTAAGAGGGGCTGGACGCGCTAAAAATCAAGATGGGGGCCGCGAACAATATCGCGAGACCAAGCAGCTTTGCGCCTCGAACGGCGAGTGTCGAGTTCTTCCATGTGCGAGTGAATGAGACGGCGAGCAGCAGCCACAGTGCAATCATCGCCATCGGGAAGAAAATGCGCGCGAAACCGCTCCAGTCCAAAAACAGCTTGCCGCTGGAGTAACCAGAGAGCCAGGAGTACGCGCCCACACCAAGCGCAGCGGACCATAACCACAGAACCGGCCTGCACCACTGTGCCAGCCACCCACGGTCAGCGCCATAAACCTTGAAGAGAAAACCTGCCATGGGGAGACTGGACCAACCGTAGAGTTCCAAATTCATGTGCACGATAATCCAACGCCCATAGCTCCATTCGCCCAGCAATCGATTGAGAGCAGGGAAGAGCAGAAGAACCGAGAGCAGTACACCGATGGCATTGGCAAAAACAAGCCAGCACAAGCTGTGCCATGCGGCGCTGGCGACGACCTGCGGAACACCGCCGGGAAGGGTATTCCCATCAGGCGGAAACTGGCTCATGGACCCTCCCATCGTGCATCTCCAGCAACCGGTCGCAGCGTCCGGCCAGACTGCGATCATGGGTCGCCATCACCAGAGTCACGCCCTCGGTTGCTACCAGGTCAAGCAATAGATCAAAGACCACGCCGCTCGTGTGTTCATCGAGTGAGCCGGTTGGCTCGTCGGCAAGCAGTATCTTCGGTCTGTTCATCAGTGCCCGGCAAAGCGCGGTGCGTTGCCGTTCTCCGCCGGAGAGCTTCTGGATGCGCTGGTCGAGGCGGCGCGTCAAACCGGTTCGTTCCGTAAGCTCGCGCAAGCGCGCTTGCGCGATGTGATGGTCGACCCCCGCGGCAACCGTGGGGAGCAGGCAATTCTCTGCGAGCGTAAGATCGGGAATCAGGTTGTGGAGTTGAAAGACGAAACCCACCTCGTGGCGCAAAAGACGTAGAAGATTGCGGTGGCGATTGACCTCAATTCCGTTGACCGAGACACGCCCACGGTCGGACAAATCGAGGCCTCCAAATAAGTGGAGCAGTGTGCTCTTGCCGCAGCCTGACGGTCCGCACAGGGCAACCGCTTCGCCCTCAGTTACCTCAAAGTCCACGCCCTGGAGAACCTCGATCGCTCCATCTTCATAGCTTTTCCATACATTTTCGGCGCGCAAGACAACGCGAGCCTGAATGCCAAGATCCAGCCTGCTCAGATTCTGACTGCTCGCTTGTAACGTCGAAAGATTCATTCGAAACGAAGCGCCTCCACCGCACGGATCTGCATTGCATAAGCTGCCGGATAAAGCGCGCCGGCGACTCCGGTGAGTAAGGCCAACAAAATCACGATCAGCAAAACGACAGGTTGAATCGTTACATCGACATAGCCGTGAAGAGCGGGGACCAGCTTAAGCGCGAAGAGAAAGCAGGTTCCGGTCACGAGGCCCAACATCGCGCCCAGCAGGGACACAACCGCGGATTCGCCAAAGATCATGGTGGCAATCTGCAGATGAGAAAAACCGTTCACGCGCAGGATGGCGATCTCGCGAATTCGCGTGAAGACCGACATGATCATTGTGTTGGCAACGCCGAGACCGCCCAACAGAAGGCCGCATCCGCCTACGGCCCATGCGGTGGCTTTGAGAATTCTGAACTGCGAATAGGAGCGCGTGAACTCCGCGTCTTCGAGCGCGATGAGATTGGGGAACGTCTCTCTGACCATGGTCTTGAAGGCCGCCGCATCGTCCTTGTTGCGCAGCTTGATGGTGATGACCGAGGAAGTGCCTTCCTTGTGAAAGAAGCTCTGCGCGGAACTGAGCGGCATGAAGACGCCGCCGTCCTCGAAGCCGTTGGCGGTCTTCAGAATCCCAATCACGTGGAAGACGCCGTGCCCGATAGGAACGTGGTCATTGAGCTTGGCGCCTAGAAACTCAGCTGCCCGCTGCCCGAGAACCACGTCATCATCATGTTGCGCGAAAGTGAGACGCTCACCCGCGACCCACGTGGCCTTGCGGATGCGCGCGTCGGCAGCGGTCACACCAAAGCAGGTGATGATAGGATGATCGGCACTGGACACAACTCCGAAGAGCACCGGATCGGCATGTGCCACCATCGGCCAGCCGGCAATCTGCTCTGCTGCAGAAGCGGGGACGTTGCTGAAGAAGAGATCAGAGACGTTCCGCTCGAAAACGATGATTTCGCTATTGCTCGACAAAATGCTGGAGAACATTCCGACCGCGCCTTGCAGGATGGTAACCACTGTCAGCATGGCCGCAACACTGAAGGCGATGCCCGCGACGCTGATGAAAGAGCGGATGCGATGGCGGCGCAGATTGGTCGCGATCAGCTTGAGAAAGATCATGAGTGCGCTCCAACGGCCATCTCGGCAGCATTCTCAGTGACGCGGAAAAGCTCCCCCTCTAAGTCGTTGCAAAGCTTTCCGAGAAACGACAATTCCAGCCTTGATTTCAGGAGCAAACGAAGGGTCCCGTCGCCCAGTTGGATGTACCGAAGAAGTCGTTCGACAGCACCGGAAATTCCCATCGCCGACGCTACGTTCGGCCGGTCCAGCAGGATGTCGCGGGCAATGGTTTTCCTGGTTTCATGCGTGCTATCAAGCAGATCCTTCAGGTCATCGACTATCTGATAAGCAAGGCCCCAATACAGAGCAATTCTCTCCAGTAATTGAATCTCTCGCGGAGATGCACCGCCCAGCATGGCTGGGAGAACGAGTGTGAGCCGGATTAGTGAAACTGTTTTACCGCGCGCAATACTCTCTGTAGTCTCGCGGTTATGCGGCAAGGTTGCATAGTGAAGATCCAGGCTCTGCCCGTTGAGCAAGCCTTCCACACCGAGACACCGTTCAATGTAGGTCAGCGCGCAAGAATGAGATTGTAATGAAGACGCGGAAACCGCCCGCCAGACCAGAGCGTACGCGCGATTGATGAGCGCCAGCGCAGTCAGAATCGCCGCTGCCTCACCGAATTCGAAATGAACACAGGATACTCCGCGCCTCTCCAAAGCGTTGTCCATGCATGGCAGATCGTCGAATACCAGCGAAGCAGTATGGAAGTATTCCAGCGCGATGGCTAAATCCCTTGCGGGTTTCGCATCCAGGCCGTAAGCCGTCGCAACCTGAAAGACCATTCGTGGGCGAACCAGGCTGCCCGGATTGTCCAGTACATGTCGAATCGCGTCCTCAAACTGCGGATCGAGCATCGCCGGCAACTGAAGGCTGACTCTAAAGGCGTCCGCGAATGGCTCTGTGTTCAGTCTGTTCATCCATGGCTCCGTTGGTATTCATGTCCTCAGTCTTTTTTTGTCTGTTGCTCAAGAAGTGATATGCATAGGAGAAACATTCAGGTGTTTCTCCCGTACGGTCGTTTCAATTGCAATTCATGGATGTGACGAATACGCGGCTTCTTTAGAGAGCAGCAGAATGCGCCTTTCTTCATGACGATTTGTTCATTTCATAGGAATGACATTGCTACTATGTTTAAAGCTACTGAACGCGCATAACGTACAGCCAACGCCATCATGACAATGTGTTCATCTACCGAGAGCAAAGGATTTTCTTGTCTCTGCAGCTTTCTGTCGTGTGTCATTCAAAAAACCTGTTTGAAATGCACTAATATCCACTTATGCGCCTTTTGCTGGTTGAAGACGAACTCGACATACAAAGGTTTCTGAAAACGTCCCTGACAGAGGCTGGGTATCAGGTGGAAACTGCACCGGATGGCAAGACTGCGGAGCGGGCGGCAATCGATGGCCAGTTCGACGTACTGATTGTTGACCTTGGGCTGCCCGACCAGGACGGCATCAGTCTGATCCTCAAGTTGCGTCAACTAGGAGTTCGCGCGCCGGTGCTGATTCTGTCGGCGCGCAGGAGTGTCGATGACAGAGTGCGGGGCCTGGAGCAAGGTGGGGACGATTACCTGACCAAACCGTTTGCGCTGGCGGAGTTATTGGCCAGGCTGCGCAACCTGACTAAGCGCAACAGTTCGTCCGGTGCCGAAGCAACCCGTTTGCGAGTTCTTGACCTTGAAATGGATTTGCTTCGTCGTGAGGCGACCCGGTCAGGACAACTCTTGCAACTAACACCACAAGAGTTCGTACTGCTTGAGTACCTCTGCCGCAATGCGGGCCGCGTGGTGACGCGCTCGATGATTCTCGATCAAGTATGGGGTATGCGCATTCAGCCGGATACCAATGTTGTGGATGTTCACATCTATCGCTTGCGCGGTAAGGTCGATGGTCCAGGGCTGCAGCCGATGATTCGGACATTGCGAGGTGTGGGCTATGTTCTCAAAGACCGCTAAACCGGTTATGTACAGCGCAGCCTGGCGCATCTCGTTGTGGGCAACCCTCGCCTTTGCCTGTGGAACTTTGTTAGTATTCGTCTTTCTTCATCGCTTTGTTGCTGATGACATCCAGCGACGCAGCGATGCATGGCTGTCAGGAGAGGTCGAGGTGCTCGGCGATGTGGCTGAACGAACACCGAAGGATGCACTCTACGACCGGGTCGTTGGAGAAGTGGCGGAACTGGCAGGCAAGGAAGTGCCGAACAAGCTACTTTCGGAGAGCAGTTCCAACGATTCGGTATTCTTCCTTCAGACCGGCAGCGATGGTTCGCGGCAACTGTGGGTTGGCGCGGGAGATGGCGAACCAGCTCTGAAGGCCATTCAGGCCGTCAAAATCGTCTCCGATCATCCAACCGATCTGCATGTCCAGGGCTTCGGGGTTCCTTTTCGTGTGGCTTCGATTCGTCTCGATGATGGAAGTCATATCTATCTCGGACTTTCCGAACGAGATGAACTACGGGTGCTCAGAAGCCTGCGCCTAAGATTCTTTCTGCTTTGGTTGCTGATTGTTCTTTTCGGGTTCAGCATTGTCTTCTATACCACTCGGCGCATGTTGAGTCACGTGAGGAGAATTGGCGAGGCTGCTTCTGGGATAGGCCACTCGGATTTGACTGCCAGGGTGCCAATGACCCAGAAACATGACGAGATCAGCGACCTGGCTTTGACGCTCAATCACATGCTCGACCGCATCGAGAGTTCCATGCACCAGTTGCACACCATCACAGATTCGCTGGCGCACGATTTGCGCAGCCCACTCACTGCAATTCGCGGAAAGCTGGAAATGTCGCTGTCGACGCTCATGCAGGTCGAGCAGGCAGAGCCGATCGTCTCCGCAATCGAGGAGTTGGATCGGCTGACTGATTTCCTAAATAAATCACTGGATGTCGCAGAGGCCAAGGCTGATGCGCTTCGACTCAGCCCGGTGGCGCTCGACTTGGACGAATTGCTGAGAATCATGATCGATCTCTACGAGCCTTCGATGTCGGAAAAGGGCCTGCAAATCAGCCTGCAGAGCGGAGGCCCGCTCACCATCGAGGCCGATGCAGCGCTGATCCATCGCATGATCGCAAATCTATTCGACAATGAACTGAAGCACCTGCCTCCCGCTTGTTCGGTCACTATAAGGTTGGGTATCGAGGAAGATTCAGCTTCTCTCATCTTGGACGACGATGGACCGGGATTTGATAGTGAGATGCTTCTGCATTTGTTCGAGCGCCGGGTCAGGGGAAAAGATTCGAACGGCCATGGACTTGGCTTGGCATTCATCGATGCTGTTGCGCGTGCCCACGGAGGAACCGTTGCAGCATCGAATCGTGAAAGCGGCGGAGCTCGCATCACTGTTGCCCTTCCGATCGTTTCAAAGAGGAGTTCCTAGCCCGAGGTTCCGGCGATTTGAGGGTTGCACCTGGAGCAACAGAGTGGTTGCGAATGTTTGTGTGAACCCGAGGAGGTGCTGTGACAAGTCAGGCAATTGCCCGCGGTTTGCTGGCTGCTTTTTGCTGTATGCAAAGACTGATAACATTGGCGATCGACCCCAACTGCACCTCGGTTTGCCTACTGAAATCTTTCGGCCAAGCTTGACTGAGAAAATCCACGTCGGGATCGCCATTTTTCCCGGTACCTATTTCGGAGTGGGTTCCATCCGATGAACGAGACTAGATTTGCCGCATGCCCAAAGTTCAAACGTGGCAATGCAATGTTACGCCAGCAGTTCTGAAGAGCCCACGCTTCTTTATTCGGCCCGGATTAGATTTTGAAGTCTGACCTGGGGCGCGGAACTCGAGATGTGGAAGTAACTTGGATAGAGAGAGCCGGTAAACGAAGAACGCAAGTTGCCGCGCAACATGCTTGAAGTACTACACTTGAGCGATATGCCAAGACAGCGGAGTCAAGACGGTAGCTTTAATCCCGCGCGGGCGCGAGGCCACGTTCTGCTTTGGGTGAGCGGAGCCTGGATTCTGCCCTTGGTTGGCATTGCCTTTTGGATTCTCCCCGCTTCGGCTGCGGTTAGGATGACGATTGCCATTTTTGCCATCCTCGCAACGCCCATGCCCGCGCTCCTCTTCATGATGAGGCAACGACGCCATCTGGTTGCCAGCGCAGCGAAGGCTGAGGAGGACGCTGCACAGCTGAGACTGCAATTGGACACGGTCCGCTATCGAACAACCCGCCTGCGTGAGGAGTTGCAAGCCGCTGACAGGCAGGCACGGCTGAGTCACCAACTTACGCTTCTGGGCCAGTTCACGGCTGGCTTCATGCACGAGTTCAACAATCCGCTAGCGATTGTGGCGGGGCGGCTTGAGGTGCTGCTGGAAGAGCGTAAGGAAGATGCAGCGTTGTGCGTCGATCTGGAGCAGATGCTCAAGGAGACGCGCTACATGAGCAATATCGCTACCACGCTCTTGCAGGCGCTGCGTCGCGAGCGCGGCGGAGAGATCTTCGAGGCCTCGGCTCCGCAGAAGGCTCTGGAAGATGCGATGGGAGCGTTGCGGCCCACGGCAACGAACCAGGGGGTGACACTGATGGAAGAGATCGCAGAAGCGCCACGGGTAGATGTTCCCGAGCATGTCATCGGCGAAGTGATTCGCGGCTTGTTGAGCAACGCCTTGGAGGCATTGAAAGGGCGAGATGACGGCATGATATGGATACGTCTTGAGCCGTATCGCACGGCTGGCGCAAAAGTCGTGGCGCGAATTGAAGACAATGGGCCGGGTGTTCCGGAGAGTATAAGGCAGCATCTCTTTGAGCCGTTCATTTCGCAAAGTACGGGGCGCGAGCGGCTGGGGCTGGGGTTGTTTTTGGCCGCAAGCCTGCTGGATATGTATGATGGCCGCATTCGGTACGAAATGAGATATGGCGGCGGTGCCAGTTTCGTGATTGAGCTGCCGCCGGCGCGATTCACCCGTGGTCAACCCTATCACTGGTTTGCCGGAGGAACAACCGCGTGAGTCGCATTCTAGTCATCGACGACGAAGCCGCGCTAGGTGAAAACATCCAGCGCATGCTGCGCTCCCGCGGCGACGCCGTGTCCGTTTGTGTGGACCCCGCCAAGGGACTAGCCGAATGTCTCGCCAACCCGCCGGACCTGGTTCTGCTGGACGTGCGCATGCCGGGCATGTCTGGCGAAGAGATATTTGCGCGGCTGCACGAGGTTCATCCGGGGCTCCCCATTGTTTTCCTCACTGCTTTCGGATCAGTAGAGAGCGCGGTGCTGGCGATGCGTAACGGCGCTTTTGACTACCTGCAGAAGCCCTTCAAGCGGGAGGACCTGCTGCTGGTGGTGAAGCGGGCTCTTTCCCGCGCACATCTGGAACATCAGGTGGAGGAGCTCAAGGGGCGGCTTGAGGCCTTGGGAGAAGCAGATGCAGCCCAGACGCGAAGCCCCGCGATGCTGGATCAGATGGAAAGATGCCGCCGCGCTGCAATCACTGACGCCACGGTGATGATCCTGGGCGAGAGCGGCACCGGCAAGGAGGTAACGGCCCGTTTTATCCATAACCAAAGCCGGCGCAAGGATGGGCCCTTTGTGCCCGTCGAGTGTAGCGCCATGCCGGGCTCGCTGATCGAGAGCGAACTCTTCGGCTATGAGCGCGGCGCCTTCACTGGCGCGGAGCGTACCAAAAAGGGGCTGATCGAATCGGCAGACGGTGGCACGCTGTTTCTGGACGAGATTGGGGATTTAGGAGTCGAGCTGCAAACCCGGCTCTTCCGGTTTGTGGAGGAACGGGCTTTGCGACGGCTGGGCGGCCTAGCTACCGTGCGCGTGGATTGCCGCATCCTGTGTGCAACCAACCAGGATCTGCCGGCCAAGATCAAGGCGGGAACGTTTCGAGAGGAACTCTTCTACCGCCTGAGCGTGATCACGGTCAAGCTGCCAGCTCTGCGCGAACGGCCGGAGGACATTCCTCCCCTGGCGCGTTTTTTTCTGGAGCGTTTTTCCCGCCACTACGGCAAGAGCCTGTCGGGGTCGCCGCAGTTCTATGAAGCGCTGCTGAGGGAGCGCTGGCCGGGCAATGTACGCCAACTGAAGAATGTGATGGAGAGGCTGACAGCGCTGCATTCCGGAGGAGTGCTGGGGCCGATTGACCTCGCCGAGGACTTTCCGCCGGCGGAGGTCGCTAGCAACCTTTCAGCGCTTCCATGGAAAGATGCGCGAGAACAATACCTGGCCAGTTTTGAGCTCTCGTACGCCCAGGCCGTGTTGGCCCGTTGTGGGGGAAACCTCAGCGCCGCCGCGCGCGAGGCCGGGGTGGATCGGAAGACCTTTTACGTGCTCCTCAAACGGGAGAAAGAGCAACCGACTGGGGAGCCCATTCCCCGGATGGAACCGGAAACCGGGGAATGATATCCCCACCATTCGGGGCGCACTCTCCGTACATTGTTGATACTAAAGATCGTGGTCTTTGGCTCCTGGAGTGCTAAAGCATAAGACAGGAGCTCCCGCATATGAAACTCTGGACCCTAAGCATAATGACCATTTTGCTGGTAAGCGGCATTATCCTGCTGATGCCCCAGCCAGCGAACGCCATTCCGGCATTCGCCCGGAAGTACGGCGTTAAGTGTTACACCTGTCATACAGTTCCGCCGGCATTGAACAAGAACGGTTATATGTTCAAGCGGCTTGGCTATCGAATGCCGCCGGACGAGATGGACGGGACCAAGCCCGCACCCAAGATCAGCGCACTTGATAAGGACATCAGGTTCAGCCTTACGAACTCGATGGCGTTGATTCTCCAGGCCAGCGTTACCAACGACAAGACAGTCGCCGACACGGGCAACACGGTCTCCGCATCTCCCGTCTCGTCCTGCAACTCCGGAACTGTCGCCACGCAGCAAAGCTCTTCATGCTCCAGCTTCAACCTGGACGAAGCGGCTCTGTTCGTGGCCGGATCTGTACCGGAGACCGGTTTCTCCTACTTCGGCCACTATGAGCTTTACCAGGGTGGCGATAACTTCCTCGAACAGGGGTTCGGAGTTTACACGGGCGGACGAGCCAACAGCAGCTATTTCATCAAAGCCGGCGAGATGCACATGCAGGAGGGCGAGGGAACACGGGCAGCCATGTTCTATAACCTCTTTGCTGATCCCGCTTTCACCCTCACCAACGTCGATCCCATCAGTTTTTCTCTCGATCAGCACCCGGTCGGAATAGACGTTGGCTATACTCACGCCTCGAATTACTTCAAGAATATCTTCGCCATCTCAGCCAAGGTTACCAACGGACTGAATGCGGACGGGAGCGAGATTCTCGATTCCTCCACGAAGAATTCCAAGGATGTGTGGGTTGACGCGGATTACTGGTTCGGACCCGACGGCGGCGTGACGGTGATGATGTATCACGGGTCCAAGGATCAGAATCAGACTCCTGCTGCCCCAGCGAGTCCCTTCACTTTTCGACCGAATATATGGCGGACCGGCGCCTTTGCCAACTATCTCTTCTTTGACAAGCTGGATGTCTTAGGTGGCTATATTCGCAGCGAGGACGACTGGCAGTGGACGCAGGGTGGCACGATGTCGCACTACATCTCCAACTCTGTCCGTGGAGAAGCAGACTACTACTTCAAGCCGGGCACGGTTGTCATGGCGCGCTACGACCACGCGTTTGAAACCATTGGTCCAAACCCGACGATGCATACGCAGGCCTGGGGCATCGGCGGCGAGCGTGCTTTAACTCCGCTAGGGAACGTTGTGCTGCGTGCCGCCTATAACCAGGAGCACGATGGCGATCCGGTTGCGCTTGCGGGCACGACCGATAAACTCTTCCGGTTGGATATCCGGTATATGTGGTAAGGAGAGACCAGGATGAAAATGGCATTTCGCATACTCACGATCGCAGGTATGTCGCTCACGCTCTTTATGGCGGCGCAAAGCGCTGGCAATGTGACGCTCCCGCAGGACAAGGGGCCCGATAAGGTCAATGTATCCGCCTACCCCGCCGAGCAGCAGAAGGGGTACAAGGTATTTACGGAGAAGTGCTCCAAATGCCACTCGATTGCGCGACCCATCAATACCACGATGACCGATCCGGAATGGAGCCGCTATGTCAAGCGCATGATGCACAAGCCGAACTCGGGCATCAGCGACGCGCAAGGGAAGACGATCTACGAGTTTCTGGCCTATGACCAGGAGAACCGCAAGGACAAGAACCCATCTGCGTTCTTCAAGTCACTCAGCGATGAAGAGATTGAGAAGTTGAAGGCTCAGCAGCGCTAGAGCGTTGTGCCGCTCTGGCGGCCTTGTAATTGAAGCCTGCAAGGCGTCGCTGCCTTCGATCCCGGCGAGCATCAGGCCAGCTCGCCGGGACCCTTTTGGTGAGATTTGTTTGCGTGGGGAATACATGAGTTATTCCATCAAAATCCCGGACCAGGAATACTTCGACAGGAATATTCCATGCCAGTCCGCTTGTCCGATCTATACGGAATGTGGCCGCTATGTGCAGGCCATCGGGATATCGAAGGATGAGGAAGCGTACCTATTGGCCCGTGCGCCGAATCCCTTCGCCTATGTACTGGGAAGAATCTGCGCGCACCCCTGCGAAGATAACTGCCGGCGCGGTAAGATCGACGAGCCAATCGCCATCTGCGCGTTGAAGCGCTACGCAACCGATCGCCACAACCTGGGCATGGGGCACGATCCAGCACGGAAGAAACTGCCTCTCGCTCCCAAGCGCGACAAGCGGATCGCCATTGTGGGCGCCGGCGTCTGTGGCCTTACCTGCGCGCATGACCTGGCCCTGCTGGGCTACACGGTAGAAGTCTTCGAGTCCGCACCCGTCCCTGGGGGAATGCTTTACCTTGGTATTCCTCAGTTTCGCCTTCCGCGGGAAATCATCAAGATGGAAGTGGACAACATCCTGGCCATGGGCGTCACACTGCACACTCGCGTAACGCTGGGGCGCGACCTTTCTTTCTCTGAACTCCGCTCAAAGTTTGATTCGGTTCTCTTAGCCACCGGGCTCAACAAGGGCCGCGATCTGAATATCCCAGGCGCACACCTGGCGGGTGTTTACAACGGCATCGACTTTCTCATCAACGTTAATCTGGGCTTTGAGATTGAACTGGGCAAGCGTGTCGTTGTTGTTGGCGGCGGAAATGTGGCAATTGATGTGGCGCGCGCCGCCGTGCGGCTTGTGCAGGAATCGGTTGGCTTTGCCGAACAGGATGAGGATGCCAAGGGTCTACAGCCAGCCTTCGATGCAGCCCGCATGGCGTTGCGCTCTGGCGCTGAAGAAGTGGACATGGTCAGCCTCGAATCCCGCGCCCAGATGCCCGCCTGGAAAGGCGAAGTCGACGAGGCGGAGCATGAAGGCATCGTGGTGGACAACGGCTGGGGGCCCAAGGAGATTGTAGGCGAAAACGGCGTCGTCACAGGACTGAGGGTGCGCCGCTGCCTCACGGTCTTCGATGAAAATGGCCGCTTCAATCCCGCCTTCAGCGACGAGGAGAAGATCATTCCTTGCGACAGCGTGATCCTGGCCATCGGGCAGCAGGCCGACCTCTCGTTCCTTAGTGGCGATGACGGCGTTCAGGTGACGCCGCGCGGCATTCTTAAAATAGACGAAAACCTGATGACCACAGCCCCAGGGGTCTTTGCCGGCGGTGACGTGGCCTTCGGGCCTCGAGTTTTGGTGGAGGCCGTTGCCAACGGACACAAGGCGGCGCGCTCGATACACGTCTTTCTCAACGGCATGACAAAGAAGACAGTCTTGAGCCGCTTCCGCATCCTGCCCAACTGGGAGATGCCGCGCGGCTTTCTTTCCACGCCGCGGCAGAAGATGCCAGTGCTGTCCGCCAATCGGCGCATCGGCATCGCCGAAGTGGAGTTGGGCTTTGACGAGGAGCAGGGCCGCGCCGAAGGATTGCGCTGCCTCAACTGCCAGGTCAACACGATCTTCGATGGCTCGAAGTGCATCCTCTGCGCGGGTTGTGTCGATGTTTGCCCGGAGAACTGCCTGCGTCTGGTGGACCTGGTGCAGGTGAAGGGCGATGCGCGCTACGACGCACTGATCCAGAACCGCTACGGTGTGCCGGCTGCAGAGCTCCAGGCTGGCCAGGCGGGCGCCATTATCAAGAACGAAGAGAAGTGCATTCGCTGCGGGCTTTGCGCCCAGCGGTGCCCAACCGGAGCCATCACCATGGAGGCTCTGGAGCGGCAAGAGCGGGAAGTCTTTGAATGAGGGTGCGAGGGATATGAATCGACGCGATTTTTTCAAGTTCAGTTGGGGAGCGATAGGCATTGCGGCGCTCTGTTCGGCGGTCGCAGTCAGTCTGGGAGCCGTGGTCCGGTTTCTAATTCCGAGCGTCTTTTATGAGCCGCCGCAGACGTTCAAGATTGGCGAACCTGGAGATTTTCCGTTCGGCCCCCCTACGTTCCTCGTTGACGAAAAGATCTTCGTGTTTCGCGACCACGACAAAGGATTTGCCGTGGCTAGCGCGGTCTGCACCCACCTGGGCTGCACGGTGGCGCACTTCTCAAGCGATCAGCGCTTCCATTGCCCATGCCATGGCAGCGTCTTTGCCGCCGATGGCTCGGTGCAGCATGGCCCCGCGCCGCGCGCCCTGGACTGGTTTGAGGTGACGCAGGCTCGCGACGGGCAGCTTCGTGTCGACAAGGACAAAGTAGTCCCGCCCACTTACCGGTTGATGGT
>Ga0181520_10002910_pt1 | contig 30973 bp, 23 predicted proteins | sample PEATcosm2014_Bin_29_FD_132451 | JGI IMG/M metagenome (GOLD analysis project Ga0181520, IMG submission 132451) | Peatland microbial communities from MTU Mesocosm Facility, Houghton, MI, USA - PEATcosm2014_Bin02_30_metaG | ecosystem: Environmental > Terrestrial > Soil > Wetlands > Peat | place...
AGGATGATCAGGTAATTGCCGATCTTCAAAACCGCCTTTTGAAAATGGCTGACGGTCTGCGCCTCCTGCACCAATTGCGCCGTCTTGCCGAAGTAGGTGTTGGCGCCCGTGGCGTAGACCAGGGCTTCGATTTCACCCTGACGGACGATCGAACCTGAAAACACCGCTTCGCCGGATTTGCGCGTCGCGGGCAACGACTCTCCGGTCAGCGCCGACTGATCCACCTCCACCGAATCGCCGTCCAGCAAACGCGCATCGGCCGGCACAATGTCGCCCAGGCGCACGCGGATGACGTCGCCCGGCACGAGTTCGCGCGCCGCCGGGGTGGTCCACTTCCCATCGCGTTTCACCCGGGCCTTGATCGCCAGCTTGGCCTTGAGCGCGGCGATGGCGTTGCCCGCTTGGTGTTCTTCCCAAAATCCGACCACGGAGTTGGCCAGAAGCAGAACGAGGATGATGCCAAAGTCCGGCCAATGCCGGGCGACCGCCGACAGGATCACGGCCACTTCGATCATCCACGGGATCGGACCCCAAAAATAGGAGAGAAATTTCAGGAGCAGATTGGTTTTCTCTTCTTCAATCTCGTTCGGCCCATATTGGGCCAGCCGTTTCTGCGCCTCGGCCTGACTGAGGCCGTCCGGCGAGAACCCCAGTTTTTTCTCGACCTCGGCCAGAGGCAGGGATTTCAAATCGTCCTCGGCGTCGGGCTTCGGCCCCGGCTTCGCTTTGTGCGCTTTGCGCTTCGATTTCTCGGGCGCCCCAGGTTTAGGCTCAGCTTTGGCCTCGGGCTCAGGCTCAGACTCAGGCGTGGCGTTCCGAATCTCCCGCTCCGCCCTCTCCCAGTCCTGCACCGCCGGATCGCTCTGGCGTCCCCGCTGCTCGTACAGTTCATAGGCACGCTTGGCGATCTGCGGCGTCAAATCGGAAGGCTGCTCGGCTTTGGCCTCAGGTTCGGCCATGGTCGCAGGCGCAGCTTTGGCTTCACGTTCGGCTTTGGCGGGATTAAAAATCCGACTCGCCAATAATTTCCCATAGATAAAGATTTTCAGGAACGAATTGGCCCTCTTTTTCTGCGCTTCGGGCTTCGATTCGGGCCTTTTTCCGTTCGTGTGGTCATGTTCCTTCATCGGTGGCCTCCTATCGTGTCTTCCTTCGCTTTTTCATCGGTCCCGAATCACCGCACCATCGCGGCCGAAGCCTACGCCTCGGCTACCGCCGTCCGCTCCGTCGAAGTGCAGCCCATCGCAAGGCCGGCAACGAGGAAGAACGTGATGACCAGTGTCGTGTGTCTCATCTGCTTGCCTTTCGGTTGATTTCGAGTTTGCATTAGTGAAAATTGAGGTGGCCGGTGACGAGCAGCACCAAAACCGCGATTAGGATGACACCGGCCGGCGACCAACTCCAGTAAGAGTACCGCGAGTACCCCCAACCGCCGCCGCCGAGCGACAGCACGAAGAGGAGAATCAAGAGAATCATGAGCCACATGTGGGCCTCCCTTTGAAGGATCCCCGAGACATTCGGTTTTCCCTTCTCATTCATGTTCCTTTCGCAAGCGTCGTACCAATTCCACGCGCGCCGGTAAGTCTCTGAATTCACCGTCTTTCTAAGAAATCGGGCCAAAAAAGGACGCTTACGAGCCCCATCAATATGATTAAGCCTCGGTCAAAATGAACGGATCGCCGTGAAAATCGACGCCCCGAATTTGCATTAATGCCAACTGACCCAGCCGGTGAGGTACAGCGTCACGAGCACCATCAGGACGACAGCGGCGGGCGTCCAACTCCAATAGGTGTAGCGTGTGTACCCCAACCCTCCGCCGCCGAGCGCCAGTACAAAGAGCGCGATCAGGACAACAAAGACCCACATGTTTGCCTCCGTCTATCTCGCCTCTACTTCTGGCGTAGCGACACCTCGACAGGCGGTGTCTGCGCCTCTACCGGACGATCGTCGCTGGCCCAATACACCGGGTGTCCGTAATAGTCATATAGCCGCGCTTCGTACTCGCGATTGACAGCCGCGTTTGCGTTCCACTCGGGGCTGTCTTTGATCGCTTGACGAGGCAGGTCCAGGTAGACTTTCTCTTTTTCCCAACTGATGCGGCTTGCCCAGTGCGGCGCAATCAGCACCTTCTTGCCGAGCCACCAATTGCTCGTGTCGATTACCAGATAACGAACTGCCCAGGTCTCATCGTCGACGATGAAGTCTGCGATGTGGCCGATCCCTTCGTCGCTTCCCTGAATGTGATATCCGCGAACTTCTTTGGCGCTCCGTAAGTGGACGTCGCCGGAAGCCTTGTCCGAATTTTCAGCGGCCATCTCGGTCCACGCCTTGGCCGCGAGCAAGCCCGGGGCGCCGCCCATCGCCCATAGTCCCGAGTAACCCCAGTAGGGCGGATAGCCATAATAAGCGTAGTAGTCCCGCTCGTGCTGGCGCGAGACGGGCCGGTGCACGTCGACGTTCGGGCTGTTTTTGATCTTGTCGATTGTCAACGCCACATGAAAGCGGCGAGTCGACCAGTCGGCCTGGCGGAACGAAATGGGCGAGATGAGCACCGGGCGGCCGCCGAAGAAGCCGCCGGTCTCGACGACCAGATAACGGACTGCCCAGCGCTCGTCGTCGAGAAGAAAATTCTCCACGATTCCGATGTCGCCATCGGTAGCGGCCACGGCGTAATGTTCCAGGTCTTTCAGGCTTCGCAACATGGGTTGTTTCCTCTCCGTCCTGCGGCTCAATTATTTCGCATCAGTCGTAGTTTCCCGCACGACTCGCCCTTTCTCGCTCTGCCTTGGCGTTCAATGCCGCGTCAGGTCGTGGCGGGCAGCTTGGCTTTCGGCAAATCCGCATCGAGGTGAGCCTTCCGTTCTTCGTACTCCGCCGTTGTGATCTCACCAGCGGCATAGCGTCGCTTGAGAATACCGAGCGGATCCTCGCGGTATAGCCGCGCCGTCTTGCGCGGGACCGGAACCATCCAGCCGAAGAGCACGATGATCATCACGAACCAGAACATCCACCAGAAGTAATGCATCCCGAAGAAGCCCCATTGATCCCAATACATGATTTTTCTCCCCGCCGCCTTGCGGCTCACTTGGTTAGCCTCGGAGTCCGGTTCCCCCGGACCCCAATGCTGCTGTTCCTTGATGCATGTGCAAGCATCGCGCCACTTTCATGCTCTCGCGTAAGTGATGGAATTCACGCACTTCCGGGAAAAACATGCCGAAAAAGGCGTTTGTATGCCCCATCAATATGATTAACTTTCCATCAAAATGAGCGAATTGCCATGCGAGTCGGCGACCTGAATACTCAGGAGTTGGTGGGGTTTGACGCCGAGTGCGAATTGATCCGCTTCGCCGGTCAGCGGGCGCTGATCATCGACGCGACGGCCATGGGAAGCCTGCGCAAGGATTTGATCGAGCATTTCGGCGCCACGGCCGCCCGCGGAATTCTCACGCGGTTCGGCTACGTCCACGGCTGGCGCATGGCCGCGGCGCTGCCATCCCAATTCAAATGGGACAGCGACGACGATCGGCGGCCGGCTGGCGGACGCATCAATATGATCGGAGGGATGTACTGTTTCCAGCCCGGCGCCTTGCCGGGCTGTCGCCGCGGGCCGCGGACCAACTTCTGCGGTACGACTGGGCGGGGGAATGTACGCGAACTGGAGAATGCGATGGAGCGCGCGGTCGCGCTCTCGCCCGTCAGCCGCACCGAACTCGACGACCTGCCTGAGGAGCTCCGACAGGCGATGCCGTTCCCCACGGTTTCCGGCGGCGTGAAGACGCTCGACGAGGCGGCGAAGGAGTACATCATCGCCGTGCTCGATCGCAACGGCGGCAACCAGACGCGCACGGCCGAACAACTCGGCATTGGTTCCGCGACGCTCTACCGGAAGCTCAAGAGCTACGGTGGAATCGCTGGCTGGCGAACCGGCCGAAGGCGCACCCCGGCGAAAAGCTGATCAACCCGCATTTGAACGTTCTGGATTATTAAAAAGGGGGCGCGAACAAGTGACACACGTGTTCCACAGTCTTGCCCGCCCAATTCTTTCGCGTGCCGTCCTCCGGGGTCAGCCGCCTTGAATGGTGCATACGAGGGACGACACGCTTGACATGCGACCGAAGGCGGCACGAAATGCGCTGCAACTCTCCGCGGAAAACGGGACAGGCCCATACCTTGAAACGTACATTTGCCTTGGCGCTTTTTCTCGCGCTCGTTCCAACCGGATCCGCATTTGCACAGGTCATTTACCAAACGGGGCTGCCCCATGCGGCGCATGGCGGCGTGGACGGCGCGGCGCTGCCGCTGTGGTCGGCGCTGCCCTTCGCCGGTTTGCTCCTCTCGATCGCGATCCTGCCGTTGATCGCGCCGCGTTTTTGGCAAGCGCACTTCGGCAAGGCGACGACGCTGTGGTCGGCGGCGTTCGCCGTGCCGTTTGTCGCGGCGTTCGGCGGCGCCGCGTGGTGCGACATCGGCCGCGCGCTGTTGGTCGATTACGCTTCGTTCGCGATTTTGCTGTTCGGGCTTTACGTCGCGACCGGCGGCGTGATTCTGCGCGGCACGTTGCGCGGCCGGCCGGCGACCAACGTCGCGTTGCTGGCGCTCGGCGCGCTGCTCGCCAATTTCATCGGCACGATCGGCGCCAGTCTGCTCGTGATCCGGCCGCTGCTGCGCGCGAACGCCTGGCGCAAACAGCGCGCGCACCTGGCGGTGTTTTTGATTTTCCTGGTCGGCAATATCGGCGGCAGTCTGACCGCCCTGGGCAATCCGCCGCTTTTTCTCGGGTACCTGCACGGCGTCGACTTCTTCTGGACGATGCGGCTGCTGCCGATCGCGGGCTTTTCGATCGCGCTGACGCTCGCGGTGTTTTTCGCGCTCGACACCGCGCTTTATCGCCGCGAAGGGCCGCCGCCACGCGCCGGCGCGAGCCAGCCGTTGCGCGTCGAGGGTTGGCGCAACGTCGCCGTCATCGCCGGCATGGTGGTCCTGATCCCGTTGACCGGCGCGTGGACATTGCCCGGCGTCCGGCTCGGCGGCATCGAGATCGAGGGGCGCGACCTGCTGCGCAACGCCGCGATCCTGGCCTTGGCGGCGTTGAGCCTCCTCGTGAGCGACAAACACGTGCGGCGCGACAACGAATTCAGTTGGACGGCGATGGAAGAAGTCGCCGTCTTGTTCGCCGGCGTCTTTGTGACGCTCGTGCCGGCGCTGCTGATCCTGCGCGCGGGCGCTGCCGGGGCGGCGGCGCCGCTGCTCGCCGTCGTGGATAAGCCCTGGCAATTCTTCTGGGCGACGGGCGGCTTATCAAGCGTCCTGGACAACGCCCCGACGTACCTGGCGTTTTTTGAAGCGGCGATCGCCAAGTATTATCCGGGCCTCGACGAGAGTGCGGCGGTGCAATTGCTGATGGGCCGCGGCGCGGCGCTGGCGCAGCACCCGAACCTGCTCGACGGCGCGCGTCATTTGCTCGCGATCAGCGCCGGCGCGGCGTTCATGGGCGCGCTGACGTATATCGGCAACGCGCCGAACTTGATGATCAAATCCGTGGCGGAGGAGTTCGGCGTCGCGATGCCGACCTTCTTCGGTTACGTGTTCAAGTACGCGCTGCCTATATTGGCGACGATCTTCGCAGCGGCGACGTTTGTGTTTTTCACCTAGAGCCGCTGGCCGGGAGCGGTCTAATCCGCGATCGCGGGCGGCGCGGTGGCCGCCTGGTGGGCCAAAAAGGCGACGCCAGGATAGCGCGCCTGTCGCGCCGTGGCGCCTAGTGCCTGTCCTCCACGATTCGTCCGTCGCAGAGGAGCAACAGACGCCGGCTGCGTTCCATAACCATGCGGTCGTGACTGGAAAACAAGAAGGTCATCCCTTCCGTTTCGTTCAGGCGCACCATGAGGTCCATGAGCGAGGCTCCGGTTTGGCTATCGAGGTTGGCGGTGGGCTCGTCGGCGAGGATGAGGTCGGGCCGGCTCACGATGGCGCGGGCCACGGCGACGCGCTGCTGCTGACCGCCGGAAAGTTCGTTCGGCCGGCGGTGCATCATGTCGGCAAGGCCGACCCGTTCCAGGATATCCAGCGCGCGCCGCCGCCGCTCGGCGCGTCCGACCCCCTGGACCATCAGGATGAACTCGACGTTTTCCAAGGCGGAGAAGACCGGGATCAGATTGAAGGCCTGGAAAACGAAGCCGAGATGACGCCGCCGCAACTCGGACAACTGCGCCCGCGTTTCGGCAAAAAGATTCCGGCCCGCGACGAACACGGCGCCGTCGGTCGGAATATCCAGGGCGCCGATGAGATTGAGCAACGTGGTCTTGCCGGAACCCGAGGGACCGGCGATCGCGGTGAACTCGCCCCGATCCACGGCGAGATCGACGCCGGACAGTGCGGGCACGGGAACCTTGCCGGCGCGATACGTTTTGCGGACCCCGCGGCATTCGACGATCGGCATGAGCGCCTCCTCAGACATGGCGCAGCGCTTCGACGGGCGCCAACCGGACGGCTTTCCACGCCGGGTACAGGGCCATCAGCAGCGCCATCAGCACGGTTGCAGCCGTGGCCGTCGCGATGTCCGCGGGGCGCAAGTACGGATGCAGGATTCCGCGCAAACCGAGCCAATTCATCCCTTCGACCCAGCGGGAAAGGTCCAGACCGCGCCGGTCGAAATGCCGGACGATCAGCGCGCTGACGCCGTTCCCGACCGCGCTCGCGAAGAGCGCCAGCCATAACGCTTCCAGCACGATGACCGACACGATGGTGCGGCGCCGCACCCCCAGCGCCAGCATGACGCCGAATTCTTTCGTCCGCTCCATGACGGACATGAGCATCGTATTCGCCACGCCGAAAGCCATGGCGACGAAAAAGAATCCGTTGAAGAGGAACATGAACGTGTACACCAGGTCCGCCATGCGAACGAGGATCGGCTGCTGCTCCTGCCAGGTCGTCACGACCGACCCGGCGCCGGGCCTGAGCGCCTGCACGGCTTTCTTGATTTCGTTTTCGCGATCCGGGGCAACCGCGTTCACAATCCATTCGGTGACCCGCCCATCCAGGCCGAGCCACCGCTGCATCGCCGGCAACGGGAGGTAAAGCATGCTCCGGTCCAGCGGCTTGAGGCCGGTGCGAAAAATGCCGACGATCCGCAAGGCGGTCTCCGTCAACTCGCCATCCGAACGGCTGGCGCGGACGACGAGGCGGTGGCCGACCCGCGTTTTGAAGCGCTTGGCCATTTCCGCGCCGATTACCACGGCGGCGCCGTCGTCGGGCCGCAGCCATCGTCCATCGATGATGGACGACGGGATCAGCGAAACGCTCGGCTCGGCCGCGGGATCCGTGCCGCTGGCCTGGGCGATTTCCGATCGTTCCGCGTTGGAGGCCAGCACCTGATCGTTGAGCCGCGGGCACGCCCCGCTGACGAAGGGAACCGTCAGCAATTTCGACTTCAGGCCGGGATCGAGCGGCAGGGACAATTTCAACGAGGGATTTTCGTAATAACCCTGCGCCTGAATCTGCACGTACCCCAATGTCGTGCCCACGATGTTTTCGACGGACTGCGCGATCCACCCGTTCATGAAGGCCATGGACGCCTGCACTCCGAAAATGCCGATCGCGATCGCCGCCACGATGATCGATGTGCGCCTCTTGTTGCGCCAGAGATTTCGCCAGGCGGTCACCATCGTCATCATGGCGTCACACGCTCCTCAAGGCGTCGACCGGCCGAAAACGCATGATCCGCGCGGAAGGATAGAGAGCCGCCAGCGTCGTGACGAACCACACCTGGAGAAAGACGCGGAACGCCGTTCCGATCGTCAATACCGGATAGATCGATCCCGTCAGGCCGTATTGCTCGTAGATTTCTTTGGCGCTGGAGAGGGGAATTCCATGGATGCCGAGATAGCCGTTGATCGCGGCGGCGACGGCCAGCCCCGCCAGGAAACCGCCGGCCGTGAGTATTTGACTTTCCGTGAGAACAGTTCCGGCGCAGGTCGCTGGTTTGACGCCGATGGCCAGCATCACGCCGAACTCCCGATACCGCTCGATGACGCCCATGAGGAACGTGTTCAGAATGCCGAAGGCTACGACGAGCACGAGAATAAAGACGAGAATCTTTCCCGAGAAATTGTCCATCTCGATTCCCTGGGCGACGCCGGGATTCAGTTGTTTCCAACTCACGACGCTCAGGTTCGGCGACACCGACCGCAGTTGCCGCTCCAGGGCCGCCTGCGTCCCGGAAACGAGTTGGTAACCGGCCAAAAGAACGACAACGCTGCTGACGCGATCGGTCATCGCCATGATTTCCTGAAGCGGCGCCAGGTTCATGATAATGGCGCTGCGATCGATTTCCGGCGACCCGGTTTCGATGATCCCACGCACACGGATCTTCGCAGCGGCCATCGAACCGTTTGCCGCCTGTCCGAGAATTACCAGTTCGTCGCCCGGCTTCGCCGCGAGCGTCCGCGCCAACTTGCCGCCGAGCAGTGCGCCCGTCGCGTCGGCCGGGTCGAGAAACGACCCTTCACGGACGAGGGCCGGCCAGTTGGATGTATTTCGCTCGCGCACCGCGTCCGTGCCGATCACGACGGCCGCGAAAGACTCCTCCGCCTTAGCCACCAGTATCCCGGTGGAGATTCGGCCGGTGGCGCCGACGACGCCCGGCTGCCGGTCCACGACGGCATAGACTTGCTCCAAATGCGGAACCGAAAGCGCAATATCGTTATCCTTTAGATACCCTTCGGCCTGCACCTGCAAATGTCCGCTTTGCATGCGCACCGCGCCGTCGATCATCTGACCATAGGAACCGGACTGAATGGCGCTGATGGTGATCATGGTCAGCGTCGCGAAGGCGATCGCGGAAAGGTTGATCGCGGTCCGGCGGCGGTTGCGTCCGACGTTGCGCCAAGCCATCGCGAGCAGCAGACTCATCTAATGCCGTTCCCTCATCGGGTCCCCGCGGATGGAAATGCCGAGCCCGCCTCGTTGACGCGCGCCCCCGCGCGACTACGAAAGCGTCCGCCGCCGTCCAGACTACAACCTTGTTCTCCGGAACGGGAGCGTCAAATTCCGCGCCTGGGCCGTTTGTTCCGCTGCGTTTTCGCGCCCCGCCGGGGTTAATAAACCGAAATGTCGCGGCGCCGCTCGCCGGCATTTTTGATGACCGGCAGAATTTGCTCGGCGCAGGCCGGGTCGGCCAGGCAATCCCCCATCTCGCGGGCGGCGGCGCCGTCGTCGCGCAGGTCGATCCAAACATCGGGCACGAAACCGCGGCCCTCACGCAACTCGCCGCGGTCCAACCAGGCGGGGTCCTGCATTTTGCCTGCGACGTGGACGACCAGTCCGCTTTTTGGCAGCCGGTACGGACACGGTTCGATGAACGTGTGCACGCCCTGTGTATTCGTGCCGACGACAACCGCGTCAAAGGCTTCGCGCGCCGTCTGGAGCGCCGTTTCGCACGCCGAGGCGCATCCACGGTCGACGATCATCAGCATCTTTCCGGCAAACGGGTGTTCGGCGCCGCCCGCGAGACTCCAGGAATACCGTTCCACACGACGCAACTTCGCGCCGCGCCGGATCGCGCCAAACGCGACCAGCGACGCGAGGCCCGCCGCGCCTCGAGCCGTTGTCGAGGCGGCCAGCCTTGGGGCGTTTCCGGGGCGCGACCACTGGTCCGTCGCCTCGTTGATTTTCGCTTGCAGCGTGGTCTCGCTAACCAGCCGCACGCGGACGCCCATCGTTTTTGATCCCTGGAAGAGGTCCTTGGCCCATTGGTCGAAATAGAGCGTGTAGCCGCCGCTATTGCCGCGCAGGTCCATGATGATCGCCCGCGCCGTCGTCGCCGGCCCGGCCGATTCCAAGAACGGCGTAATTTCCATTTCGTCTTTCGGCCGGCATGTGCCCAGACGCACATACGTCGTTTCGCCGGGCTCGACGCCGATCGTTTTCGACGGCTGATGCCGTTTGTCGCCCAGCCAATTCATGGCGACTTTCGCCGTGGTCGTCTTGCCGTCCGGCGCGCGAAAATGGCAGGTGATTTCCTCGCGGCCTTTGTCGGTCATATAGATGATCCGCTGGCCGAACTGCCAATGAGCGTTGCGTTTTCTTGCGGCGAAATGAAGATCTTTCGCCACGTCGCGGCCGACGCAATCGAGCAGCCGCGAACCGACCGGAACGCCGGCCGGGGCCGCGTCGTCGACGACCGCCGAATTGCCGTCGACGCGAAACCACGCGTTGGACGCCAGCGGAAAGTCCCAGCGCCGCGCAAAGCGGCAGTCCGGGGCGTTCCAGACGGCCAGATGCTCGTCGCCGAACGTCTGAAACAACTCGTTGATCGTCCCGGCGAAATCGCAACACGAGACCGGATCGGAATGGGCCGCCAGCGCCGCCCGGCTGCGGGCGAACAACGCCGGCCAATCCGTTCCGCGTTGTTGAAAGTAATCGAAGCCGACATATCCGGTGCGCAGAATGCGCTCCAAGACATTCAGGTCCGCCAGCGCGTCGGCCGCGGCGATTTCTTTCGCCGGCGGGCGCCGCCACTGGCTGGGCGAGAAGACAATCAGATCGAAATAGTGCGGCGCGATTCGCCAGACGAAAAATACGGTCGCCGTCACGGCTGCCATCGCCGCCAGGAAACTGCAGCGTACCCACCTCCAAGGCCGGCTCTGGGATTCGCTCCGGCGACCCGAAAAAACGGCGTCGGGCCACTCGCCGCCGGCGATTTGACGCGGAACTGCTCCGACCGCATCGCCAAACGTTGCGTGAGCCTTGGTCGTCATGCATCGTCATCCATCGCTATTGCGCGATCGGGGTGAAAAAAAGCTCATAATCGGCAACTTTCCGAAGCGTGCCTCGTGCACGGCGACTTGCCGAACGATCTTTTTTCCGGCGGATGTTTTTTTGGAGAATCTGAACTGAAGTGTGGATGGCGTCGGCAACGGATTCTCCGCAAGACGTGACAACGATCGTCGGACCGTCGCTGCGCCAGGCGCGAACCTTGCATCGAACGGTGGTCGAACGGCCTTCCGGACTCAGGCGGACCCTCACGAGATCGATATCCGGTGAAAAATGGTCCATCAACGTGCCTAGCACGTCTCTCGCCAATTGTTCGATATCGCTGGTTATTTCGATCCCGCGATCGATAACTTCGACATGCATTTCGAACGCCCTCATGTGTCGCGTCGGCCCACGTTAACGTCTGACGAATCCGACGACAATAACGAAAGATTGACAACACTTGTCGTTTTATTCTACAGTACGGCCATGGAATGGCTGAACTACCACCACCTGTTTTATTTCTGGGTCATATCGCAGGAAGGGAACCTTTCCAGGGCGGCGGTCCGACTTAGCTTGACCCACTCGACGCTTAGCGCTCAACTCAGGGCGCTCGAAGTGTTTTTGGGAGGGCAGCTTTTCGACCGGCGCGGCAGAAAATTGGTCCTTACCCCGTTCGGCGCCCAGGTGGCCGAATACGCGAACGATATTTTCCGCCTGGGAAGCGAGATGGTCGACGTTGCGCGCGGCCGTGCCGCCGGACGCCGCAAACGGTTTCGCCTTGGCATTGTCGGCACGCTGCCGCGAACGATCGTCTACCGCCTGATCGAACCCGTGCTCGACGCGACGAAGGGCGTCGCCGTGACCGTTCGCCAGGCGCCGCTGGACGACCTGCTGGCGCTGCTGACCTCGAACCGTTTGCAGCTAGTGCTTTCCGATTCGCCGGCCCGCGGCGGCGCGTTGAGCCGAATCCACACGCATTCGCTTGGCCGCACGGATATCCTTTTGTATGGCGATGCGAAGCTCGCAGCCCGCTATCGGGAAGGATTTCCGGCGTCGCTCGAAGGGGCGCCGTTGATTATGCCTTCCGCTGGCACAGGGTTGCGTTTGGCGATGGAGAAATGGTTCGCGGATCGCGGCATCGCAGTCGATGTCGCCGCCGAGCTGGACGACGCGGGCTTGCTCCGGGTTTTCGGCGCGTTCGGGCAAGGCTTGTTTCCGATTCGTTCGGCGCTCCGCTCCGAAGTGGAGGAGACGTACAACGTGCACGAGGTTGGGGCCATGAGCGGCCTGGAAGAACACTACTACGCGATTTCTCTCGAAAGAAAGATCACCGATCCTTTCCTGGCGCAGATTATGTCCCAGGGACGCATTCGATTGCGCCAAGTTTCCGGCAAGGGCAGATGAAAGGCGCGGCGTTCGCGACGCGATCTTCGGCTGCGGAATCGTCGCTCGCGGCGCTTGATTGTTCGAAACGACTTCCCTAGGATGCGCGCCGTGAAAAAACGGCTCAAATGGCTGGTTGGCAGATTCGATTTCACGATCGCGGGGAAATGGCTGGCGCTCGGCGTCCTCGTCGGCATCGTCAGCGGCCTCGGGGCGATCGTCCTGCAGTTTGGGCTCCTGTCCATCCGCGAGTTGTGCCTGACCGCCGTCGTCGGGCTCGACATCGGGAGGCCCGGAGGCGAACCGCCGGTGCTGGGCCTGCGCCTGCATTCGTTCGTGCCCTTCCTCGTCGTCGTTTTTCCGGCCCTCGGCGGTCTGTTGTCCGGCCTGCTGGTCTTCTGGCTGGCCCCGGAGGCCGAAGGCCACGGCACGGACGCGGCGATCGACGCCTATCATAGAAAGCTGGGGCGCATCCGCGCGCGCGTGCCCCTGGTCAAGTTGATCGCCTCGGCCATCACCATCGGCACGGGCGGCTCCGGCGGGCGGGAAGGGCCGATCGCCTTGATCGGCGCGGGCTTCGGAAGCTTCCTGGCGACGCGTCTGGGCCTGAGTTCGCGGGACCGCCGGATGCTGCTCGCGGCGGGCATCGGCGGCGGCATCGGCGCAATTTTCCGAGCGCCGCTGGCGGGGGCGATCTTTGCCGCCGAAGTGCTCTACTCCTCCGCCGAGGTCGAACCGGACGTCCTGCTGCCGGCGATGGTCTCGTCGATTGTGGCCTACGCGGTTTATGCCGGCCATTTCGGTTGGGGGCACATGTTTTCCGGCGCCGGCACGCACGGATTTTCGAACCCGCTGGAACTCGGACCGTATCTGGTGCTGGCCCTGGTCGTGGCGTTCGGCGCGCTGGTTTACATCAAAGCGTTCTATACGACGCGCACGATGTTCGCCAGCCTGCCTTTGCCCGCGCCGTTGCGCCCGATGCTCGGGGGCGCGGTGACCGGCGCCGTCGGGCTGGGGCTGATACTGGCGTTCGGCCAAACCCAAGACATCGGCTGCGTGCTGTCCAGCGGCTACGGCGTCATTCAGCATGTGATTTACGCGGACGGCGCCGGAATTCCGATTCTGATGCTGCTGGCCGTGGCGCTCGGCAAGATCGTAACGACGTCGGCCTCGATCGGCTCCGGCGGCAGCGGCGGCGTGTTTGGCCCGTCGATGGTGATCGGGGCGACGCTCGGCGCCGCGGTCGGCAACGCGTTCCACGGGATCATGCCCGGCGTGGTGCAACATCCGATGTCGTTCGCCGTCGTCGGCATGGCCGGCTTCTTCGCCGCGGCGGCGAAAACTCCGATCTCGACGGTCATCATGGTCAGCGAACTGACGGGCGACTACGAACTGCTCGTGCCGAGCATGTGGGTCTGCGCCTTCGCCTTCCTCGTCAGCCGCGACTGGACCATCTATCGCAGCCAACTTCGGTCGCGGGCGCTGGCCCTGCCGCAGCTCGGGGCGACGGCGCCCGACATTGTGTCCCACCTCCGCGTCGGCGACGTCTACCGCCGGAAGCGGCGCTATGTTCAGGTCCGGCCCGACATGATGCTGACCGAGGTCATGAACGCCGCGGAGACGACCCGGCAGCGGGTGTTTCCGGTCGCCACGCCAGACGGCCGCCTGCTGGGCGCCTTCCACATCGACCAGTTGATCAACGCCGTGCAAGAGGGAATGGCCGACACGTCGACGGCCGACGAACTGATCGAAAAACGCCCATTTTTCGTGCGCGAGACGGATACGCTCGATCGGGCGCAACGCATGCTGCGCAACAACCACCTCGACGAAGTCCTGGTCGTGGTCGACGGCGCGGATCAACGAGTCGCGGGGATTTTGACGCTCGCCGACATTCTTCTGGCGTACCAGCGCGTCATGGCGGGCCTGCCAACAGTGGAATCGACAACGGAAAGTCAAATGGTCGGGGGCGAGTCCGGCGGCGGCGTGAAAGCGAACCCGGCCGCCGGCGCACCAACTTGAATGATGTCCGGCCGGCGGGTCGAAGTCGCGGCCGGAAAAGAAGCGAAAATACGGCTCCCATCCGACTTCGACCGCGCACTTTGACTCTGTCGCTCGCCTGATGAATACTGCGTCCGTCGGTCGAGGGCGCATGATCCGTTTCCCTTCACGTTCGGAATGCAGCGGCAAAGGCCGGTTTCGACCGATCTTTTTGGCGCGGGTTGCGTTGCTCGCCATCGCGATCGTTTTCCTCGCGTCGCTTCTCGGTTTGGCCGCCTATGAACGCCTTTCCTGGACCGTCACCCGCGGCCACGCCGAATTTGCGCACGCCTGCGGCCGCTGCCATGCGGCAAGCCTGCCGCACCGGTATGCGATGGCGCCGGGCGAGTGGCGGAAAACGGTCGACCGGATGGCGGACAAGAAGCCGGACAACCCGGACCTGAGTTCCGCCGCCGCCCGCGGCCGCATCGCCGAGTTTCTGATCCGCCGGCGCTCCGCCGACGGCGCCCTGCTCTTCCGGATGCGTTGCGGGCGTTGCCATTCGCGCGGGGCGTTGAAACCGTATCTGGCGCTGGAAGACCGCACGCTCGAAACGCTGTTGCGGCAGCACACGGCGCAAAATAACTTCGCGATTCAAAAATGGGAAGCCGACCTGATCGTGGCGCACGTGCTGGCCGGCCGGCGCGGCCGGCCGAGGACGCTCGGCGCCGCGGCGGCCCAGCGCCAATTCGATTTCCAGAACTTCTGCGGGTTATGCCACGACGTCAGTTTCCTTTACCGGCGCATGTGCGCGTACGCCCATGACGACGCGGCGTGGCGACAAGTGGCCGAACGAATGCGCGACAAGGCGCCCGACGCGATCGGGGCCGAGAAGATAGAGGGGCTCGCGGAGCGGTCGAGCGAGATTTGTCGATAGGCGGTCGTCAGTGGCCACTGGCCAGTGGTCGGTGGTCCGTTGTCGGCATTCCGCATTCCGCATTCCGCATTCCGCATTCGGCATTCGCCGGCCGGCGCTCACGCGGACCGACTGCGCGGCGGCCGCGCAGGGCGTTGGCGGATTCGCGCAAGGGCGCGCTGGCGCCAAGCGCGGTTGAAAATCGCGACGCCCGTCGCGCCGGCCACGAGCGACGCGGCGAGCGGCAGCGTCCGCTTCACGAAGAGCAGCCGAAAATAATTCACTTGGTCTTCGGGCGACGCGCGCAACCACAGCAGATAGCCGACGCGGTTGGCAAAATCCGTGCGGCATAACCGAAAAAGCAGCCAGAAGGTGACACAGCACAACCCGAAAGTCAGCGCGTCGGCCAGGAGCGCGAGAACGAGCGCGGGGAGCGACTTTTTCATCGGCGGCCCGCCGTTTCCGGGGCGAGGAAAGCGTCGGGAATCATGACGCGGCTGCCGCGCAGGACGAATTTGCCGCCGGCCGTCGCCGGCTTTCCGTCCGCATCGACGCCCTCGACGAAAATTGTGATTTCCACCGTGTCGGATAGCGCGCGGCGTTTGTGCCCGACCATGGATTGCCAAAGCTCGGCGAGACCGCGCGGCGTCGGAAATCCGCCGAATTTCAAGGGGACGATGCTCGGATGATCGTGCAGGTTGGCGAACTCGGCGCCGATCTGGTCGGGCAGCAGCAACACGCCGAACCGGCCGCCGCTCAAATCGACGGCGCCCTCGTCGATCAAGATTCCCGGCGCGACGACCGAGTAATAGACCCGGCCCGACCGCAACGGCGGTTCGACTTGGCCGGCGACGTTTAGCGCCTCGTCGAACGCGACGGGTTTCAACAAATTGCCGTCGAACAGCACGCGGTAGGGCGTGTCTTTCGCGACGGCGTATGTGCGGTACCAGCCGGCCCGCGCGCCCGGCACGGTCCCGACGGCCGCGCCTTCGGCGAAACGGGCGAAAATGCGATAAACGCCGGGTTGGTCGTAAACGAGCGACCCGTCCGGGCAGAAGAAGTTGCCGATGCGATCGGCGCGTCCGCGGCAGTCCAGCGTTTGGCCGTCGGGTTTGACGACGCGGATCTCCACGTCGTGCGCCGTCATCGGCACGGCGATCGATCCGACGCCTTTCACCGCGCCGGTTTCGTAGATCGTCCCCGGGGCCGGTCCGACGCCGCCGTAGAATTCCAGGTTGACGCCGTTCACCGTGGCGATCGGCGCCTTGGCCGCGTCGTCGAAAATCGACAGGTCGCCGCGCGGCGCGGCGATCCCGGCCGCGCCGTATTCGCCGTAGAAATCGCGTTTGGCTTGGCCGTCGGCGAAGAGGCCGCCGACGACCGACCAATAGATGTCGCCGGGCTGGTCGCCGCGCTTGGCCGCGCCGATCGTGCCGGCGTAATCGCCGCCGCCGGCCGACCAGTAATTCTCGTTGATCGCCGACGAGGCGACGACGAAGTAGGCGGGAAAGCCGGGCCGCGACGCGGCGATGTAGAAGTAGCCGCGGCGGTCGACGAGTTCCGAGTACTCGAACGGCGAGTAGCCGGCGGTCGTCGTGCTCATCAGCGGCAGATATTTCCCGCTGCCGCGCCCCTCGGCGCAGACGCGCAGCATATCCTGACTGCCGGGGAGGAACGCGGCGTGCGTCGCCGTATAGCTGCCGTCGCCGGACGCCCGATCGAGCTTCACCAGGCCCGCCGGAAACGAGCGATCGACGGCTTGTTGCAGGAACCCGCTCGGCTCCTCGACCGCCATATTCGGCGTGATGATCTGGTGCGGCGCCGAGTTGCCGAAGAAGCGAAACACCTTGCCGGAGTCGTGCGGAAAGTAGATCGTCGAATTGTAGCAATAGATTTCGTCGAAGGCGCAGAGCGCATCGAAGGCGCGGGGCAGCATCCGCTGATTGCCGCCGACAATGGTCAGCGTTTCCTCCGCGGGCGCGACGACGGACGCGTTCTTCAGGTTGCCCATGTAGACGCGCCCGCTGGGCGCCGTGTAGACGGCGAAGAGGTCGAGCGCGTATTCGCCGGGTTCCGGAAACACGAACGGCCGCTGCGCCGGGTCCGGGAAGAAATATCCGAATTTCTGCGCGGTCCCCGCGTAGACGGTCTCGACCGTTTCGTGCGGGCGCAGCCCCGGAAAGAAGCGAACGACGGCGGTCACCGCGGCGGGCACGGGCGGATTGATCGTCGCCGCGACCGGATAGGCGTCGCCGACCTTCAGCGGCGTGCCGGGCTTGATCGCCGTGGCGAACGTCAGCGGATACGCCACCCAAACCTCATACGTCCCGCCGGCCTGAAACCGGTTCCCGAAGCGGTCGGCCATGTCGCCGCTCATGTGGATCTCATATTTGCCGAATTGGTCGAAGCGGTAGCGCGTCTTGCGATCCTTGATCTCCGGCCCGGCGGCCCCGCGGCCGTTGAAGGCGTGGGTTCCCAGGTCGTCCGTGCGGCCGTCGGGACGCGTGACGCGAATGGCGACCTCGCCCTTGGCGTAGTCGAGATCGAGCGTGTCGCCCCCGTATTCCTTGCTGAAAAAAATCTTCGAGCGATGGGCGGCGACGGTCGGCAAATCCGGGCCGAGGCGAAACACGCACTCCTGGCGGTCGGGCTGGCACGGCAGCACGTAGCGCGTTTGCGGCTTGATGCGATTGGACATCGCGAAATACGGCGCATCCTCGTTGGCCACCACGCCGGAGACGCCGTTCGAGCGCAGTTCGCCGAACAGCGTCCAAATCATCCGCGGCCGTTTGATCTTGCCGACGCGCAACGGCGGCAGCAGGATTTTCTGATAGAAATAGCGCTGTTCGTAATCCGGGTCGCAGCCGCCGGGCAGCTCGAGGTCGGCGGCGCCCAGGGCGTGCAGCGGAATCCAGTGGCCGCCGACGGACGCGAAAAACGCCATTTCAATGCGATAAAGGCCCGCGGGGAAATCGGGCGCGAGCGGCGCGTCCACCGGCAGCGAAAAGCTCAAGCCGTCGCCCAAGAACCGCAAGGCGTCGCGCGGCGCGTCGACCGCGACGTCGAGCGGCGTGCGGTAGGGGCCGCCGACGCGGCTGTTGGCGATGAGATATTGATATCCCTCGATGGGCAGGCCGCCGGGGGTGAGATAAGTGGAAGTGAAATAGCCGTTCTGGTCGCGGTAATGCCCGTCGGCGTCGCAGACGCGCCGCGCCGCCAACGCGAGCCGGACTTGCTCGACGCGCGCGCCGAATTTTCGCAGCGCCGAACTCTTCATCTCGAAATGCACGAGCCACGAGAGTCTGTCGCCCGGTTCGGCGCCGGTCGGCACGGCGTCGGCGCGCACCTGCCATTGCCCGTCGGGAAACGCCGGCCCGTGGGCGACGAACGTCCGGCCGTCCCAGGCGCTGGTGAAATCGTCGCTGTCCGCGCCCGAGATCCCGACGCCGAGCAGGCAGGCGATCGCGAGCGCCGTGAAAATTCGCCCGCGGCGGCGGGCGCTGCCCGTCAAAAATGTCCCGCGCGTTCCGCGGCTGTCGCCAAGTTGCCGTCGGCGTACGTTCAAATCGTCAGACCTTTCGTCGCGTGCTGCCGCTCGTCGTTGGAATATTAGTCCGCTCGCGCCGCCGGCGCCAACCGTCGCGGGAACAGGCGGGCGCAGCGTTGGTTCCGGCGGCGCCGACGATGCAGGCGAATCCCGCGCACCGCGGGACCGTCGACCGCTTTTGCAAAGGGGTTTAACGGCCGGGAATGAAGATCATCGGCGGGCTGTCCGACGATCTCGGGCAATCATGGCATCGACTCGGCGAGCAACACCACCGGCGCGTCGCCTGCCGTCGCCCCGGTTTCGCCAAATCTACACCGGGGCGGCCGGCTTCATGTCTTCTGGCCACTGGCCACTGAGCACTGCGCTAGCAGCCGCACCCGCCTTTCTTGCTGCTCGACGACGAGTTTGGAGCGGGCGACGTGTCGTCGTCGGCGAACGGGGTCGGCGACTCGTCGTCGTCGGCGGCGCTGTCGTCGTCAGGCGGGGGCGCGTCTTGGACAATCGCCTGGTTCGAGATCCACGACATCAAGCCCATCTTGTCGTACGCGCGCATCGCGAACGAGACGGCGCCGGGCGCGTCCATCTGGGCGACGACCTTCGTGCCGCCCATCGCCGGGTCGGGAGCCGGGGCCACGGCCGCGGTGGCCCACACGGCCGGGTCGCGCAGGTTCTCGCCGGGTTTGGTCGAATAGCGGATATCCCACGACGCCGGGCGGCCACAGTCGCCGTCGTCGCCGGGGGCGGTGAAATAAAGGCTGAAGACGTTCGCGCTTTCCGTCTTGTACGCCTTCAGATTACGGACCATCCGCGGCGGGAAGGCGTCATAGCCGTAGACGCCGGTGTTGTACGTGTCGTGATGGAAACGGCCCCATTCGGCGTTCTGTTCGTTATTCAGGCAGGAGTTGCCCTTCGTTTTCCAGGCAAACAGGTTGCCTTCGTGCGTGGTCGCGACGATATCCATCGTGCCGTTGCCCATCAGGTCGCCGACGGCCGGGCTGCTGGTCGACCAGTTTTGCGTGTACTTCGGGAAACCATCCGCTTCGAGATCGTTCATGTCGACCGCGTGAATCAGGTAGCCGCCCGAGCCCGAAACGATCTGGCGCAGGCTGGTGTTCCGCAGGCTGGTGATGATGGGATTGAGGAAGAAGTTGATGTCGTCGAGCTTCTTCCGGAACATCGGCGCCTTCAGATTGTCGAGGCGCCAACCGACGATGCTGAACGCAATCAGGCGGAAGCCGGTGTCCGTATTTTGCAGGAAGCCGGCCGTCGGGAAGAAGTACCAGAGAATGCCCGAATCGTCGAACCGGCCGAAGGAGCCGTTCGCCGCATCGCCGAGGTTGACGTCCGACCACAGCGCGCGCACGTAGACCTTTTCGTCTTGATAGAACACGAGTTGCGGGAACCAGAAGAAGCTGCCGGTGCTGATGACCGGCACGCCGCTGTCCCACGCGATCGCCGGGCTCGACGTGACGCCGATCGTCAACGGCGGAATCGGCAGCGAGTTGCCGGACGGCGTGGTGATGATCGCCGGCCAGTCGGGCAGGAACGGACCGTTCGCGTTGTTCATGCCGTTCCAATAGACCGCGTACAGGCGGCCCGTCGGCAACTGCGAGTTCGAGCAGGTTTCGGAGGTGCCGACGATCACCGACGGATGATAGGCAATGTCGGGATTCGAACTGCTGGGATCGAGAATCGCGATCGCCGGCGTGCCGAGCACTTCCGCCGGGCCTTCCTCGTCGCAAACCAGGCTGGGATTGACCAAGTGGTCGGACGCCGCGGACGAGAGCAACACCGGCCAACCGGGCACGGGTTCCGCCAGACCGTTCGCGCCGACCGTCGGCCGCCACGCGTAAATATGTTGGTCGAACGAGGGAATGACGATATCGAGGAACCCGTCGCCTTCGAGGTCGGCCAGCACGGGCGAGGCGGCGAAGCCGTTGCCGTGGCCCCACGAGAGCGGGGTCGAATTGTCTTTGGGGTTGGCCGAGACCGGGAAGCCGGGCACGAACGGCCCGCCCGCGTGATTGTTGCCGTCGGGATACACGAGATAAACCAGGGCCTGGCTGGTCGCCACGGCGATGTACGGGATGCCGTCGCCGAAGACGGGCCCGACGGCGACCGAGGCGATGACCGAATCGTCGAACGCCTTGCCCGGGGCGCGCGGCAGGGCGACGGGGAAGCCCGGCGCGGGCCGATATTCGCCGGTCTGGTCGTCGTACTTATACATCTCGACCGTCGGCAGAGCCGTGGCGAAGACGATTTCGAGGCGGCCGTCCGGATCGCCGTCCATGTCGTACATCAACGGGCTGGACGCGCCGGAGGCGCCGATGACTTTCGGGAAACCGGGCAGCAGGCCGGTCGTGGGGTCGTGGTCGATGTGCCAGCCGATTTCCTTGCGGATCTGCCCGACGACCTGTTCCGTCGAACTCGGCGACCACCACGCCTTCAGCCGCAAGATCACGGTGAAATCGTTGGTGGCCTTCGGCGTGCGCGTCAGCCAGGCGTTGTTGACGTATTTCATGACATCGACCGTCGCGAGCTTGCCGTTGAGCGGCTGCTGGCCGGAGCCGGTTTGGACGACGACGTAGTCGCTTTCGGCCGGCGCCACGCCGAAGCCGATCTCGAGTTGGTAGGTGAACGGCCGGCCGCGTGCGTACACGTAGCCCTCGACGTCGAACGTCGGCGTCTGGCTCGGATCGATGGTCGTCCACCAGTGCGGCGAGGTGATGCGCACGTCCGGCGGAATCCGCTCGGGCACGCCGAACAACGGATCGCCCATCGCCTCCAAGGCGCTGTGCGCGTTGACGCGGCCGTAGCCGAAGTTCTCGTTCCACCCCGGTTTGCAGCCTTCCAGGTTCCAGGTGAAGCAATTGGCGGAGATCGGGTCCGCCGTCATGTTCAACAATTGGCGCACCTCGCCCGGGCTCAACGTGATGCCGAGCTGCCGCGCGTAGGAATGAATGAGGCCCGCAATGCCGGTGATGTCGGAGGTCGCTTCGGAACTGCACGCGCCCGTCGCGCCGGTGGCGTCGATGTGCGCGCCGAAATTCGTGCAGTAGCTTTCGACAAACGCGAGCACCGACAGATTGACCGGCCCGAACAACTCGACCGGCGGAATCGGCAAGACGCCCTTCACGCAGTACGCGTCTTCGCCGGCGGCCGGAAAGATGTGGTGCATGCCCAGTTCGTCGCCCGAGGCCGCAATGATCAGCGCGCCGGCGTCATATGCGTCGATAAAGGTTTGCTCGGTTTCGACCGAGTAGTCGTCGACGCCGTTCGCGACGCAGATGACCTCCGCGCCCATTTCGGTCGCGTACTTCACGCCCTGCGCCATCAGGTTGTATTCCGTCATGATCGCTTCGCCGACGCGGACGGGCAGAATGCTGCAATTCGGGCAAAAGCCCGGCTTGTCGCCGATGCCATTGTTGGCGACGTCCACCACGTCTTCGATGCGCTGTTCGCCGTGCGTGCCTTCTTTGAACTGCGTCACGCCGAAGGGCGTATTCACGTTGCGGAAAAAGTCCCAGCCGCAGATGTCGTCGATGAAGCCGTTGTGGTCGTTGTCGATGCCGTCGGAGAAAATGATGATCAGGTCGCCGGCGTCGATCACGCCATTGCCGTTCGCGTCGTACACGCGCGGATCGTTGATGTAGTCGGACGCGCTGAAGCGGCCGTCGCCGTTGCAATCCCAGTTCGGACAGGGGACGCCTTGGGCGTTCTGGGGCTGCGGCAATTCGCCCTTGTTAAGGAAGTACCGGTCGAGCAGTTCCGGGTTGGCGTAATCGCCGATGCCGTCGTCGACCACGGCGATCAGCACATTCGGATCGCCGGTGTTCATTTTCCAAGCCTCGGTGCCGGCCATGCCCGGAATGTAATTGTATTTGGTCGGGTCCGTGCCCTCGGGGTCCAGCGGATTGAAGCCGAGCAGCACGTTGGAGTTGACAAAGACGTTGACCGGAAAGCCGGAACTGGGCTCTGGCCGTTGCAAATCGTTCGGGATATTGGCGACGAACACGCCGAGGTACGGCAGCGAGCCCGTGAAAGAAGCGCCGGTGAGATCGTGCACCGCGGCGCTGATTTGAACCTGCAACCGCTCGGCCCACGGGAAATGCCCGCCGCTCGGCGTTAAGATCAACGTATCGTTGGTGGCGTTCGTGGTCGCGAGCGACACCGTGCCGGTGACGGACTGGTTGGTCTTCAAATCCTGGATGAGGATTACCCCGGGCCCCACCGTGGACGGATCGAGCGCCTGGTCGCAAACCAACGTCAGCGGCTCGTCGGTAAAGACCTGATAGCGATGGTAATTGGGCTGCATCGTCTTCACCTGAAAAGCCGAGGCGACGCCCGGAAACGCGAATGCCAGAGCCAAGGCGAAAACCAGACAACTCGAACCGACGCGCAAGCATTTCATGGACCGAACTCCCGGTTGGAAAACATTACCGCTTTCAACCGGTTAAATTACCTGCATCGTCCGCCCGGCGCAAGATGAAACGATTGCCGATGAAACGATTGCAAAAATCGACGCTTGGCCGACCGCGAATCCGTGCGGACTGCGGCGTCCTTCAACAGCCAAGATCGCCCGGCGACGGGCCGATTTCACCTCGGAATCGCCGGTCCGCCGCAATCCTCGAGCGTTCCGCCGGTTGACATCCCGACGCTCCTGGCATAGTAAGAGGCGCAAACGAAATTCTAACCCTACGCTAACAATTCTTACGCGATCGGGGTGGTCCTTGCTCGAACGACTCTTCACCAAGGAAAACAAATTCTTCACGCTGTTCGAACGGCACGCGCAGGCGACGCAGAAGGCGGCGAAGTGCATGCTCGAGGCGGTCGAAGATCTCTCGCTCAAGGTCGAAAAAGCGAAGTGCCTGCAGGATCTCGAACACGAATGCGACTCGATCACGCACGAGACGGTCGACCTGCTGCACAGCACATTCATCACGCCGCTCGACCGCGATGAAATCCTCGCGTTGATCTCCGGTATGGACGACGTCGTCGACAACATCGACGCGGCGGCCCACCGGCTGGTGCTGTTCGAAATCAACGAGGTGCCCGCCGAGATCATCAAGCAGTGCCACGTGCTGATCGACACGCAGGACCAACTCGCCTTGATGGTCAGTTTGTTGCGCAACATGAAGAATCGCGACGCGATTCTCGACGCGTGCAAAGAAATCAACCGGCTCGAGAATCAAGGCGATCAGTTTCATCGCAGCGGCATCGCCGCCCTCTTTCACACGTACCGCGACGACCCGTTGATGGTCATTAAGCTCAAGGAGCTGTACGAGATTCTGGAAGTGGCGATCGACTGCATCGAAGACGTCGCCAACATCGCCGAAAGCATCGTGTTGGAGCATTCTTGATGCTCGCGATGATCGTCGTGACCTTCGCGGTCGCGTTGGCGTTCGATTTCGTCAACGGTTTCCACGATGCGGCGAATTCGATCGCCACGGTCGTTTCGACGCGCGTGTTGTCGCCGCGGCAGGCGGTGGCGTGGGCGGCGTTTTTCAATTTCGCGGCGGCGTTCACCTTCGGCGTGACGGTGGCGATGACGGTCGGCCGCGGCGTCGTCCATCCCGACCAGATCATCGTACCCGTCGTCCTCGCCGCGCTGCTCGGCGCCATTACGTGGAACCTGATGACTTGGTGGTGGGGCCTGCCCTCGTCGTCATCGCATGCGCTGATCGGCGGCCTGGCCGGCGCCGCCTACGCCTACAAAGGCGCGGCGGTGCTGATCCCGGCCGGGTTGATCAAGGTCGCGGCCTTCATCGTCATTTCGCCGGTAATCGGCGTAATTCTGGCGTTGCTCAACCAAATGATCGTTCTCTATCTCGTTCGGAAGCAGACGCCGCACAAGATGAACGTGCTGTTCCGGCGGCTGCAGCTCGTTTCCGCGGCGATCTATTCCTTTTCGCACGGCACCAACGACGCGCAAAAGACGATGGGCATCCTCTTCGCGCTGCTGGTCGCCGGCGGATATTTGCAAGCCGACGCGTCGATGCCCACCGTTATCATCTTTCTTTGCTATACGATGATCGCCGCCGGCACGATGGCCGGCGGTTTCCGCATCGTGCGCACGATGGGCATGAAGCTGACCAAGCTCGATCCGATGCACGGCTTTTGCGCCGAAACTGCCGGCGGCGTCACGATCCTCGGCGTTTCGCTCCTGGGCATTCCCGTGTCGACGACGCACACGATTACCGGCGCGATCATCGGCGTGGGCCTCGCCGGCCGTCGGCGCGGCGTGCGTTGGCTCGTGGCCGGCCGCATCCTGATCGCCTGGATCTTCACTATTCCCGTTTCGGCCGGAATCGGTTGGGCGTCGTTCCACGCCTACGAAATCTGCAGGCCCGTCCTGCGGCCGTTGTGGCTCGCCATGCAGCGCTGATAGGTTTTGGTCTAAACACCGGGCGCACAGAGAAAAGACACAGAGCGCACAGGGGGAAAACGGCCGGACAAATTTTCAGAAAATCTCGCTGTGACCTCTGTGCCTTCCTCCGTGCCCTCTGTGTTTAGTCCGAACCTTCATGCCCTACGCAACGCGGGTTGACCCCGCCGCCCGAAACCCCTTAAATGATGCGACTTTCCCCGGAGGTTCCGATGCGCGTGATTCTGGCGCTGAGCGCCGTCGTGTTGTTGGCGGCTTTGCTCGGCGGCTGCGACGTTTTCGACCACAACAGCTACCGCTTATGGGAATACGAGCCCACGCCCTATGACGACGACGCCTGGGCCGACGACGATACGTCTCCGGCCGTCGACGACGACTCCTCGCCCGGCGTCGACGACGACAGCGCGCCGAATCCGGGCCTCTCGCAATGGATGAAAGAACGGCCCTATTTGCAGGACCGTTCGCTCTATCGCCAGGATATCGACATGCACGACCCGCCGTGGATCCGCCAGCTCGGCTGCGTCGGGATCGGCAACGGCCACGTCTTCGGCATCGTCGGCAACCAGTATCCGCTCGGCGACTGGCACAACCTCGGCGGGCCGGACTACCAGCGCAACTGGAAGTGGTTCTCGGACAAGACTCTACGGACGTACATCGGCGACGTCGAGCAGAGCCCTGCCCGCGAATCGCTTTCGCGCGTCCGCGACGCCGATGTGGTGATCGTCGACCACAGCAATGACACTCTGCAATGGACGAGCGTCAACTTCGCTCCGCGCGGCGCCGCCGACCCGGCGAGCGAGGAGGCCCTGGTCAGCGTCTGGATCGTCTGGAACTTCGGCGCCGCGCCGGTGGCGGACGTGTCGCTCGTCTTCGGCGGCACGATGGGTTGGTTCGAAACGACCGGCTTGCACGAATCCGACTATGCCGGCCGGCTCCTCGACATGCGCCCGCTGGACCTGACGGCCGTCAAGGGACCGCGCGAGTCGGAGATGCGGGTCTCGCTCGGGCCGCTGGCGGCCGGCGAGGAAAAGGTGGTCGTCGTGCCGATGGTCTTCACCGAAACCGGGCAGGACCCCGAGACCTCCTTCGCGGCCCTGGAGAAAGCCGGCGTCGACGCTCTGCTCCGAGGCACGGTCAACTGGTGGCAGAATTGGGCGACGAAAATTCTGACGGTCCAGACGCCGGACGCCAAGTTCAACGAGTTGCTGCGCGACTTTGCGCTGTCGATGAAGGTAAACCAAACGTACACCGGCGGCATTTCGCAGATGAGCCAGTATTCGCACGTCTGGCTGCGCGATACGCACGGCCCGTCGCTGTTCTATCCGCTGATCGGCCTCGGCGCCGATTTCAAGGCGATGCTCGACTACCACTGGGTCGGCGCGCTGCAAGACGGCGACCTGCAGAATTCCATTCCGGCCAACATCGACATGCACGACGTGCCGGCGCAGCCGGATTGGCTCAACCTGCCGGTGATGACCGGCAAGGTCGGCGCCGAGGGCCCTAGCGCGCTGGTGCTGGAATACGAAAACTACTATCGCAACAGCGGCGATCTGACGACGCTGAGCGACCGCTACGGCATGCTGTGGGACGCGCTGATGCACCAGAATATCGTCGACGGTTGCCTGGAATATTTCTCCGGCGACGAGACGTTCGGCGACATGCAACAGGCGGTGTTCGGCGAAAACATCCTGGCCGCGCCGGACACGAAGCTGCTGTCGTTTTATTCGTCGGTGCTCTGGATTCGCGCCGCCCAGTTCATGGTGCAATTGGCGACGACGCTCGGCAAGACCGCCGACGCCGCGCAATTCGCCAGCATGATGGCCGCCTTCAAGTCGTGCGCCGATGCGGTCTACTGGCGCGACGACGCCGGCTTCTGGGCCATCCAGGCCGATCCGACCACCCTGGCCACGATCGCCAAACCCTACGAGGACGTGAGCTGCTCGCCGATCTGGCTGGACGCCCTGCCCCTCGACGACGCGCACGTCGTCAGCAATTTCGAGAACGTGAAAGCGGCGCTCGATCATCCGAACGCCGCGCTGTACTCGAAGCTCAATCCCGTCTACCAAATGTTGTTCGGCGGCATCCTCAACATAAAGGACGGCATCCAGACCGGCATGAGCCACGGCTATTGGCTCAACAACCTCGACAAGATGTTTCACCCGGAAGCCGACGCCGCCTTCGAACTCTGGCGCGTGATTCCGACCGCCGCGGCCGCCACCGACGAGGGCGTGATCGTCGACGACTACAGCCATCTCTCGCTGCTGCGCGAGCCGTTCGGCTTCGACGGCGACACCTCGGCGCGGTATCGCAGTTGGGAAGCGGGGATCCTCGGCCACGCGTTCCTATACCATCTCAGCGGCTATGCGCCCGACCTGCCCAACGGCGCCGCCCAACTGGCGCCGCAACTGCCGCCCGAATGGGACCAGTTTGCGCTCAACGGCCTGGCCTATGGCGACGGCCGCTTCAATCTGGAGGTGCAAGTCGGCGCCAACGGCGGCCGCACGTTCGTCATCACCACCGACGCGACGACCCATTTCCAGTTGACGCTGACCACGCCCATCGACGCGATCTTCGCCGGGGCGACGGTCAACGGCGCGCCGGCGGCGGCGACCGCCGTGACCAACCCCTACGGCCGCACGGTGGTGCGCTTCGCGCCGTTCAATGTGCCGGCCGGCGCGACGACAAAGATCGTCATCAACGCGGCGTAGAGGGCGGGAGCCAGTGGTCAGTGGTCAGTGGTCAGTGGCCAGTGGCTAGCAGCCAGTAGCCCGTAGCCCCGGAGGGGCGCAGGATGGCCAAACAACTTTTCCAACGTCGCCTTCTTCTGGTCACCGGCAAGGGCGGCGTCGGCAAGACGACGATCGCCGCGGCGCTGGCGGTGGCGGCGCGCGATCGCGGCAAGAACGTACTGCTGGCGCAGCTCGGGAAGATCGACAACATCGGCCCGATCTTCGGCAAGCAACTCGAGCCGTACAAGTACGTGGCCCTTGAACAGGGCCTGACCGGTTTTTCGATCGAGCCGTATCTCGCGCTGCACGAATATCTCGTCCGCAGCATCAAACTGCAATTCGTGGTCGATGTCTTTCTGGAAAACCGCGTCATTCAATATCTCACGCAGGCGGCGCCGGGCTGGCGCGAACTGATTACCGTCGGCAAGATCTGGGAACTGGAACAACAGACCGGCCCCTACCGCCGGCCGCGCTTCGACCTGATCGTCGTCGATGCGCCAGCGACCGGCCACGGCATCAGCTTCCTGCGCGTGCCGGGCGTCATCCTCAACACGATCCGCTTCGGCCCGATCCGCCAGCACACATTGCAGGTGCAGAAGCTGCTGCTCGACCCGGCGCGCACGCTGCTGATCGCCGTCACGCTCCCCGAAGAAATGCCGGTCAACGAGGCGATCGAAATCCATCGCGCGGCGAAAACGATTTTGCAGATTCCCTACGGCGCGACCGTCCTCAACGGCTTCACCGGGCCGCTCGCCCCTCGCGGCGTCGGGCCGATCCTGAAAAAACTGCTCGAAGACGAGTCCGCGATGCGGGCGCTCGCCAAGGCCCTGCCGGGCGGCCTCGCGCCGATCGACGACGCCCGCCGCACGCGCGACGAACGCGCGGCGATGTCGCGGCGTTACGGCGCCGAAATCGAGCAGAAGATCGGCGGCGACACGCTGCAAACGCCGTTCGTGCCCGGGGCGCGGCTCGACCGCGATTCCATCCAACGAATTGCCAAAGCCTTGGACGAACAAATCGGTGAACCGTGAACAGCGAACAGGGAACAGCGAACAGCGAACAGCGAACAGTGGAGGGAAGAGCGATGAAGCAAGAGGCGGAGGAAGAGATTGGCAGGCCGTTGTGCGAGAAAACTTATGCGTTTGCGGTTCGGGTTGTAAAATGTTGCCAACATCTGGTTAATCAACAAAAAGAATTTGTGCTCTCGAAACAGCTATTGCGAAGCGGAACCTCCGTCGGCGCGAACGTCGAGGAAGCGCACGGCGCGGTTTCAAAGGCCGAGTTTTCGATGAAAATGGCCATCGCGTACAAAGAGTGCCGCGAGACAAAGTATTGGCTGAGATTGATGAAGGACACCGGATATCTGGACGACAAGTCCTTCCGAAGCATGCATGCCGACGCCGACGAACTCGGAAAAATGCTTTTCGTCACTGTCAAGACTTCGCGGGGGATGGGATCGTGAAAACTCGTTGCACCCAACCATGTCCACCGTTCACTGATCCTTGCTCGCGGTTCGCTGTTCGCTGTTCCGTGTTCGCTGTTCGCTGTTCGCTGTTCCCTGTTCGCTGTTCGCTGGGCAATCGCCATGCGATTGCTTGATCGCCTCGCGGACAAGCGCGTCGTCATTTGCGTCGGCTCCGGCGGCGTCGGCAAGACGACGCTCGCCGCCGCCCTTGCGGTGCGCGCCGCGGCGGACGGCCGCAAGACGCTGGCGCTGACGATCGACCCGGCCCGCCGGCTGGCCAACAGCCTGGGTCTGGAACAGCTCGACAACGTCGAGACGCGCATCGATCCGGACATTTTTCGCCGGGCCGGCGTCGAGCCCCGGGGCGAACTGTACGGCATGATGCTCGACGCCAAGCGTACGTTCGACGACCTGATCCGCCGCATCGCGCCGTCGGACGAAGCCGCCCAGCGCATCCTCGACAACACTTACTACCAAACGCTTTCCGACGCCCTGTCCGGCAGCCAGGAATATATGGCGATGGAAAAACTGTACGAACTCCAGGCCGATCGCGACTACGATCTGCTCGTCGTCGACACGCCGCCGACCAAGCACGCGCTCGATTTTCTCGAAGCGCCCAACCGCATGGCCGACTTCCTCGACGGCAAGGTCATTCAGTGGTTCGTCAAACCCTATTTGTTCGCCGGCAAGGTCGGCTTCGCCTTCGCCCAGCGGGGCGCCGCGCTGCTGTTCAAGATGCTCGAACGCTTCACCGGTTACGAGGCGATGGCCGATCTCGCCGAGTTTTTCCTCGCCTTCGAGGGCATGTACGACGGCTTCAAGACCCGCGCCCTGCGCGTCAAGCAGATGCTCGGCTCGTCGGCCGCGGCGTTCGTGCTCGTCACCAGCCCGGCCAGCCCGGCGATCGACGAAGCCGAGTTCTTCTGGACGCGGCTCGCGCGCGAACGAATGACGCCGGAGGCCGTCGTGTTCAACCGCGTGCACTCGCTCGGCCAGGCCGACCACGCCGCCTGGGCCGAGCAGGCCCGCCGCGCCAACGACAAGCTGATCGCGCGCTTCCCGGCCTACGCGCCGGCGATCGACGCGCTGATCGACAACGCCGTCGACGTCGCCGTGGTCGCCGAGGCCGACCAGCGCGCTATCGCCCGCTTCCGGGCCCGCACCGACCCGCAGCGCCCGGCGTATCGCGTGCCGGCGCTGGCTAGCGATGTACACGATTTGGCGTCGCTGTTGGCGCTGAGCGAGCACGTCGAAAACGAATCATGAGCCTAGCCGAAAGCCAGTTGCGAACAGAAAAATGTATTAATGTAAAACATTAGAAAGTTGATTATAACTATGTATAAAAGCGCAAGAATCTCTCTTCTCAATGAGATCGACATCTACCCGGTCACCTGCGAGGCGCTGTCGGCGGGCCGGACCAGCGTCGAGATTCTCGACGGCCTGCTTGCCGGCGGGGCGCGTATCGTCCAGCTTCGCGAAAAAGACCTGTCGGTGGCCGAGTTGTACGAACTGGCGCTCGTGTTTCGCGGCAAGACCCGCGAAGCCGGCGCGCTGTTGATCGTCAACGACCATCTCGACCTCGCGTTGGCCGTTGAGGCCGACGGCGTCCACCTCGGCCAGGACGACCTGCCGCTGGCCGCCGCCCGGCGGATCGCGCCGGACCTGCTGCTCGGCCGCAGCACGCACAACCTGGCGCAGGCGCTGGCCGCGCAGGAGCAGGGCGCGGACTACGTCAACCTCGGCCCGATCTATCCGACGAAAACGAAAACCGGGCACTCGGCGTTTCTCGGGCCGGATGGCATTCGCCAGATCATGC
>Ga0181520_10002912_pt1 | contig 30942 bp, 19 predicted proteins | sample PEATcosm2014_Bin_29_FD_132451 | JGI IMG/M metagenome (GOLD analysis project Ga0181520, IMG submission 132451) | Peatland microbial communities from MTU Mesocosm Facility, Houghton, MI, USA - PEATcosm2014_Bin02_30_metaG | ecosystem: Environmental > Terrestrial > Soil > Wetlands > Peat | place...
AATCCAGAAATCGTGAGGCGGTTTTGTTAATGGTTGATGGTTTCAAACCCGAAAGGGTTCCAGTCGGCGCGAATCCAGAAATCGTGAGGCGGAGGAAAGCGATGGACGCTTCCACCCAGATCACTCCGGTTCCAGTCGGCGCGAATCCAGAAATCGTGAGGCGGCCGGTCAAGGACTTACCCTTGTGTCCGCCGCTGGCGTTCCAGTCGGCGCGAATCCAGAAATCGTGAGGCGGCTCGGAACGATGACCACACGCGGGGCAGTTGGTGGTTCCAGTCGGCGCGAATCCAGAAATCGTGAGGCGGGGTTGAAATGTACCGGCAATGCGGAGCAGGTTTGATGTTCCAGTCGGCGCGAATCCAGAAATCGTGAGGCGGTATGTTCCTACAAACGCCCTTTGGGTGTTTACCAAGTTCCAGTCGGCGCGAATCCAGAAATCGTGAGGCGGTGACCAACAATACGCCATTGGCATCACTCACCCCGAGTTCCAGTCGGCGCGAATCCAGAAATCGTGAGGCGGATTCTGATTCAAACATTTCCACGTTGAAGCAAAAGTTCCAGTCGGCGCGAATCCAGAAATCGTGAGGCGGACACCTACCTGACTCGCCCTATAGGGTGACTAGTGTTCCAGTCGGCGCGAATCCAGAAATCGTGAGGCGGACCACAACAAGCCTTGGCTACCATGCAGGCAAAGGTTCCAGTCGGCGCGAATCCAGAAATCGTGAGGCGGCAACCGGCACTATCACAAACAATACGACCGGTGCAGTTCCAGTCGGCGCGAATCCAGAAATCGTGAGGCGGCACGATGGACTTCAATCCACTACGCCGCAAGCGGGTTCCAGTCGGCGCGAATCCAGAAATCGTGAGGCGGCAATAGTCGCGGGGTGAAGTGCATTCGGCAATCTGGTTCCAGTCGGCGCGAATCCAGAAATCGTGAGGCGGGCCTCACCATTGAACGGAGGCTGGACAAACGATTCGTTCCAGTCGGCGCGAATCCAGAAATCGTGAGGCGGACAGACTTTGAAACCGCAGTGAAAGAAAAACATTGTTCCAGTCGGCGCGAATCCAGAAATCGTGAGGCGGGGCCAGCCGTACATGCGCCCGTGCTTTAATTCGCGTTCCAGTCGGCGCGAATCCAGAAATCGTGAGGCGGCAATAGTCGCGGGGTGAAGTGCATTCGGCAATCTGGTTCCAGTCGGCGCGAATCCAGAAATCGTGAGGCGGCAAAACAGGACATATCCTCCTCGAATCAGGAATCGTTCCAGTCGGCGCGAATCCAGAAATCGTGAGGCGGTTGCCACGCTGCTTTCCAGAGTTTGAACGATACTTGGTTCCAGTCGGCGCGAATCCAGAAATCGTGAGGCGGCTCCCATGCCTTTTCGGAGCGTAACCTGGTCCGGGTTCCAGTCGGCGCGAATCCAGAAATCGTGAGGCGGTCGCCCCATTGGTTGCATTCCGGGCAGCAATACTGTTCCAGTCGGCGCGAATCCAGAAATCGTGAGGCGGTTGCTCATGCTAGTCTCCTTTCCAATGTTGGCAGAAGTTCCAGTCGGCGCGAATCCAGAAATCGTGAGGCGGAATAATACCATTATGAAAATATACCTGAAAGAAAAGTTCCAGTCGGCGCGAATCCAGAAATCGTGAGGCGGCAAACAACAGCAAGGATTATGGTAAAATGATTTGTCGTTCCAGTCGGCGCGAATCCAGAAATCGTGAGGCGGTTTTGTTAATGGTTGATGGTTTCAAACCCGAAAGGGTTCCAGTCGGCGCGAATCCAGAAATCGCGAGGCGGCAACAGTTAGTTGCCGTTGCGCTTCCAGCAGGGAGTTCCATTCGGCGCGAATCCAGAAATCGTGAGGCGGTTCGCCTCATTCAAGGTGGACTCCATGATGGTGCGGGTTCCAGTCGGCGCGAATCCAGAAATCGTGAGGCGGAGTGGGATGATGGCGTCGTAAGAGGAGTCGTATTGTTCCAGTCGGCGCGAATCCAGAAATCGTGAGGCGGTCTCTTCAACCAAGAGTCAGAGTAACCTTGGTTTTGTTCCAGTCGGCGCGAATCCAGAAATCGTGAGGCGGCGTCATGGCAGAGAATCGCTCCGCCGTTTACCGATTGTTCCAGTCGGCGCGAATCCAGAAATCGTGAGGCGGACACGATGCCCGTTGAATTTGATTTGCACGCCCAGCCCGTTCCAGTCGGCGCGAATCCAGAAATCGTGAGGCGGCGCTGCGAAAAGGTGAAGTATCCGCGTTGGCTACCGTTCCAGTCGGCGCGAATCCAGAAATCGTGAGGCGGTCTTTCCACCACCACCCTGATTTCTCCCATTATGGGTTCCAGTCGGCGCGAATCCAGAAATCGTGAGGCGGCGTTCTGCTTGGCCGACGCCGCGTGGCAAGGTCTTGTTCCAGTCGGCGCGAATCCAGAAATCGTGAGGCGGTTGATTTAATACTACCTTTTAATTTTTATTTTTCAAGTTCCAGTCGGCGCGAATCCAGAAATCGTGAGGCGGCTTTCCCGCCTCAACGCTCCATTGATGCCCTTAGCGTTCCAGTCGGCGCGAATCCAGAAATCGTGAGGCGGCAGTTCAATTTGCAATTCATAAACTTCATCCAATGTTCCAGTCGGCGCGAATCCAGAAATCGTGAGGCGGAATTCTGCGGCTTTTTCTGGGTCCGAGTTCACGAGGTTCCAGTCGGCGCGAATCCAGAAATCGTGAGGCGGTTTTAAAGCCAGCGGCGGGCGAGTTGCAATCTACAGTAAATCTAGAGCTTCCTCCGTTTCGACGGTAATCTTCATTCGGCAACTCGCCCGCCGCTGGCTTTAATCTCATGCTGACGCAAAGTTGCGTTCCATTTTGGCCTCGCAACACATCATAAAGAGCATTTTAACCACTTGCGCCCGGGCGTTCCTCCTCGCCGGCCTTCGGAACGCGCCTTTTTTAACGCCTCGTCAATGCCCTTGGCCAGCGCCAAAGCGGGGTCACTTGCCACCCCCATAAGGCACGCCGTTCACACAATCAACCTGGCGAGCAATCCTGAGAACCTGTTTTCCGTCCGGTTGTTCTTCACGGACATCGCCAGGGCCTTGCGCTGGCCGATAAGCACAACGAGCTTTTTACCCCGCGTGATACCCGTATAAACGAGGTTCCGTTGCAAAAGCAGGTATTGCTGCATTGCCAGGGGGGTGACAACCACTGGGAATTCCGATCCCTGGGACTTGTGGATAGTGATGGCGTAGGCCAGCGAGATTTCATCCAGTTCGCCGTATTCATAGACAACCTCGCGCTGGTCAAACCGGATGGTGACCTCCTTTTCAATAGAGTCAATTTTCACGATCTGGCCGATGTCGCCATTGAACACATCCTTGCCATAATCATTTTCAGTCTGGATCACCTTGTCCCGTGGCCGGAATTGCCAGCCGAATTTTTCCACAGTTTCCTCGTCGGTTCGGGCGGGATTCAATTCGTTCTGGAGGCGGATGTTAAGTTCCCGGATGCCAAGTAAGCCACGATTCATGGGGCAAAGCACCTGCACGTCCCGGATGGAGTCGAACCGGAATTTGGCGGGAATCCGTGTCTTCACCATTTCCACAAGGGTCGCGGCAATCTGCTCCGGCTCATCCCGGTCAATAAAGAAAAAGTCGGATTCGTTGCCTTTGGCTGAAAACTCAGGCATGTTGCCTTCATTAATCCGGTGGGCATTGATGATGATGCGGCTGTTTGCCGCCTGCCGGAAAACTTCGGTCAGGCGCACAACGGGCACGACCTTCGATTCAATCAAGTGCCGCAAAACCATGCCCGGCCCCACGGACGGCAACTGGTCAATGTCGCCAACCAAAAGCAGGCTGCCTTTGGGAGGCAGGGCGCGAAGCAGGTTCGCCATAAGCGATACATCCACCATTGAGGTTTCATCCACCACCAAAAGATCGCAATCGAGGGGATTGCCCTCGTTGCGTCCAAAGCTGCCGGTGGCCGGCTGTACCTCCAACAGGCGGTGGATGGTCTTGGCTTCGATCCCGGTCGTTTCCGAAAGGCGTTTTGCGGCCCTCCCGGTGGGCGCGCAAAGCTGACACCTCACTTTCTTGGCCCGCAGAATCAACAGAATGGCATTTACCAGCGTCGTCTTGCCGACGCCGGGGCCGCCGGTGATGATGATCGCCCGGCTGGTGAGCGCCAATTTGAGCGCGTTGCGCTGGCTGGGCGCGAGCGCCTTGCCGGTCTTTTCCTGACACCAGACAACCGCCCTTTCAAAATCAATAGCGGGAAAGGCCGGCTCCATGCTGGCAAGGATCCTGATCCGTCGGGCAATAATTTCCTCGGCCCGTTTTAAGTGCGGGAGAAAAACAAGCTCCTGCCCGCTGATCAATTCCTTGACCAAATCCTTGTTTGCCAGGGTTCGTTCAAGCGCCTCAGTCACGATTTTTTCTTCAATCAATAGCAGTTTGCCGGCCTCGTCTCGGAGCAATTCCACAGGCAGGGCGCAATGACCCTCGCCGGTCGCCTCCACCAGGACATGGCTCAAGCCGGCACAGGCGCGGATAAGGGAGTCCACCGGGATGCCGATTTTCTGCGCGATCTGGTCGGCGGTCTTGAAGCCGATACCGTGAATATCCCTGGCGAGCGCGTAGGGATTGCCCCTGACTTTTTCAATGGCATCCTGGCCATAGGTTTTGAAAATCCGCACCGCCCGGCTGGTGCTGACGCCGTTGCTATGCAGAAACACCATGATTTTCCGGATGATTTTCTGTTCGGCCCATGCGTCCTTGATCCGCTTTCGGCGCTTGGGACCAATACCGTCAACTTCCTCCAACCGTGCCGAATTGGTTTCAATGATGTCGAAAATCTGCTCGCTGAACTTCTCCACAAGCTTCTTGGCGTAAACCGGACCAATGCCCTTGACCATTCCGCTGCCCAGATATTTTTCGATGCCTTCGCGAGTCGTGGGCGCGGTGCTGGTGAGCATCTCGGCACGAAATTGTTGGCCAAATTCCCGGTCCTGCACCCAGCGGCCTTCGGCCGTCAACCATTCACCGGCGCTGACGGACGGGAGAGGGCCGACCACCGTGACCTGGTCACGATGGCCCTTGGCTTTGACCTTCAAGACCGCGAATCCATTCTCCTCATTGAAGAAGGTGACGCGCTCAATCAGCCCGGAAAGGCTTTCGATGTGCTTGGCTGGCGGTTGATTTCGCAACGCGAAGATTCTGCGCGGCGGCCACGTTATTGGCAAGCGGGGGGCTTTTGCAGATCATGCGAAAATCGAATCCAAAACAGTCTTGAACAGAATTGAAGCGACTCCTTCGGATCGAATAGATTTCTGCAAGGCTTCGGCCTGCGGTTCGGCGAACGGGAAAGTGGAGCGCAGGCGGCAAGGCGCAGGAATGCAGCCGGAGCGAAACGACCGTTGCCGAACCGCAGGCGGAAGCCCGCCGATCTTTCGATGCCACACGATTCCGCTCGTGACGAGCGCGCTTTTTGCGGAACGGAACCGGCGTGGTCGTGAGGGAAACAGGGCCGACCATCAGCCGGTGAAGTGAAGCAAAAAGCGCGTTGGTCACGGCGAGAAAATTCAGTGGATAATTACGTCATTGCTAAGAACAATTATTGCCGAATTCCTGTCGGTTGGTCATTTAAAAGCATCAGCTATGCGCGTTCCTATTGACAGGCATCTCCACCAAAGTTTCAACTTCCCCCACAGCGGTGCCATAGAGTGTTCCTGAACTCGGTGAACAGATTTCTTGGCGTGACCAATAGAAAGAAAATCAGCGCGATGCGCGTGGGTGCTTCTTGAACAAGGCGGGAACTGACACAACTCGGCAAAAAGCCCAATTCTTTTACACGGCGCAAGCACGGCGGTTGGTTTATAGCCAGGGCGGACATTGGCATCAAAATCGGATCAAATGCAATGATCTTATTCCTTAAATTGGACCACTTTTCTTAATCACTTTTTTGAGGCTCTCACAGGCTTCGTCGATTGCTCGGTTGAGTGATTTGTTGCCGCCGAGCGGATACATGACGAAATTGGTCCCGAGTATATCCGTTGGGATTTTGAGCTTTTTGCCCCGGGGAGCGATTACGAAAGCGCGCTTCCGCTCCAATGCGCCCATGAACAATCCCAGTTCGAAGATTACATTGTCACGAGGACCAACTTGGCGATTGCCCCTGCTGAAAATTACGTCATCTGGACCAAACACCATTACCGCAAAATCAGAGCGCTGGGCGTGCTCTTCGAGAGATTCAAGCGTGAATTTTCCGGGTTCAAAAACGTCCTTCTGGGTCCATACAACAGCCTCTGCAATTTTGTCCAACGACCTTTTCACTGCCAAAGCGGCCCTTTTGGATTCTGTCGAAGATCCGATGAACACGCGCGGAACGATGTTCCGGGGCCGAACGCCCTCAAGTCGCTGCCGCAACCGATCGGCAACCTGTCCGACCAATCGTCTCCATAGTTCAGGATACGTGCGTGCAACCTTGGCAAAGTCGGCTTCTGAAACCACAGCCACCATGCAATCTTCCTTGGCGACGATCGAAGCGCTGCGCTTTTGCTGCACGTCAATCACCGCCATCTCTCCAACACAATCCCCGGCCGACCGCTGTGCAATTTCGCGGTTATTACGAACCACTGCGACTTTGCCCAGCAGGATGAAGGCAAGGTCGTTCGTTCCATCCCCCTGTTTGATTATAATTTTACCAGTCTTGTAATAGCGGAGTTCGCGGTTTTCGCACAAAGCTCTGGCGATCGGTTCGCTCCCTTGAATAATCTTTTGCTCCTTTAACGCCTCCACACAAAGGCGATGACCATTGGCGCCGGTAAATCTCGTGTATAGTGAATTCTTCTGTTTCATGCGGTCTTTAAGGATTTGGTAAAGGCTTCAAATTCACGAATCCCGTCATTTCCGTGGCTCCACTGTCCCCATTGCTTGGGCCATTTTGTAATTCCATAGCGATACCCGTGGAGATGTCTTGTGATGAGGCTGTCGATGTTACGGATACACCAGGTGCTGCCTGCAGTAAGGATTGCGTTCGACTCGGCGCGGCTGTTCCACAATTCGTCGAGCTTCCATCGCCACTCTTGGTCCAACGCATAACAGAGGTAGGGTTTGCGTGGGACATGCCAGTCGAGTTCCGGCCGTATGAACGGCGCGTCCGTGGCCGCCACCGGCAGCGCGTTCATCCAGTCGGGCCAAACCAGCATTTCAATCCCAACGATCGTTTCGCCGGATTCGCCATGCTCACGCAACGGGAGTCGGCCCTTTAGCTTGATTAGCGGAACCGGGTTCCTGAGCGCTTTGCCATGGTCCTGGCACAGCGGTCGGCATTCGATGGACTTTGGTGGACGCAACAACTCATGCAGCGCACCGGCGAACGTCAGTCGGAATTCTTTCGTGAAGAAGCTCTTCACCGGCAATATGGCCTAGGTTGTGGAATCGAAATCGTCGCGGCTTTCTCTATAATTTCGATCTTGGACGCGTTACCGGACTTGCCTGCGTCAAGTGCGGCGTCTCGGACTTTTTTCAGTGTGATTTCCGTTCCCCGCCAAAATTCAGTTCCCGGCATTTTGGAGAATAGCGTCCGGACGATTGGATAAGCGGCTTGATAGTCGGTGTTGTGGATGAGCGTCTCCCCGCCCTTGCCGAGGTTTTGAGCTTCTTCCGCAATGGCCAGCGGTGCGCCGGCACCAATCAGGAATTTTCGGGACAGCGCGGAAACCGGCGCCACCATACAACAGCCATCACCGGCAAAGGTCATCCCAATGGACCACGAAACTTTGCTGAATATGCCGGCCCATTGATGCTTTCGACCGTCAGGGGTGTTGGCGGCAAACGATTGCCATTCTTCAACAAGGGCAATCCAGTCCTTGCCTCGAAATGTTTCCAAGACGCCGGTCGGTGGTATCAGAAATGACACACAATCGCCCGCCCACGGCATGCGGACGGCACCATAGTGCCTTTTCTCAAAATAATCTCCAAACTCGAGGATTTTGATAAATCCCCTGGCAATGGCCTCAACCGCCGCTTCGCCCTGTGCAAACGCAGCAGCTACTATGCTGGAAAAACCGTCGAGGTCGGCGCGCAAGCAAAAAGCCCGCATTCGCAATGGTTGATCGGTGGAAAAATTGCCTTGGTCAATTAGTTCGCTTGCCTCCAGCAACGCGAAATTTTGCGCCCTGTTCGCCATGAGTGCCCGGTTGGTTCGGTAGGTGTTGAGAACGTGGCGAAGCTGGCCTTCCAACGCGGCGTTCTCAAGCGAACTCAGAATTGGAAGATGATCGCGATCCCGCAGGTTCAAGGCAAACCATACGTCCCTGCACTGATGGCCAAGCAGTTTCGCTACCCAACTGCCCGGGATTTCAGCGTGGCCCGCCGGGGTCTTGCCGTACAACAGTTGCTTCGCCGGCCTGTTGGCCGATGTGCCGAGGGAAATGGCCGACGAATTGGATGAACCGCCGCGGCGGACAATGACTGATTCCCCATGGTCCAGACAGATGGCGAAGCCATGCCAATCTTCGCCCATGTCTTCGGCCAGCGTTTCGTACATGACTTTGGTGAAGATGTAACCGAACTGGAGCGCCGCCACCGCCGCTTCTTCAAGGTCCTCGCCGTCCTTGTGAAAATGAAGGACATTGCCGTGCAATTCCAACAGTTCCAAACCGAACAAATTGGCCGCCGCCAGGCCGGCGTGGGTGTATTCCTCGATTAGGCTGAGATATTTCCGGGCCGCTTCATCGGATTCCGCTATCTGAAGGCCTGCAACCGGGCGAAGTTCCGAGTACAGGTGGACCCCCTTGGCCCAGGCGTAACCGTTTGCCTTCTGGCGCAGAAGATCGCTGAGTGCGAATTTGCCGAATACCGGTCGTTGTTGGAGCAACGTCGTGCCCCCTGACTGATTCAATGTGTCTAACATATTTCGGTGCGATTGTGCCCGGTCGAGCTCCAAGGCTTCGTTTGCTGGTTTTGCTCCGGATGGCTCGCCGTCCGGTTTCACCACTGATTACGCATCTTTGCCCGGTCTGCTGAACTTGGGCTCAAACGCTCAAAACCACAACCCATTGTGGCATATCTGGCACTCTAACGCAACCTGCGGTGTGGTGCAGCCAGCAGGTTTAGCGGGCGCCTGATGGGTAATTCGCATCAGGGCGGAGAATGGAACAAAAAAAATCGAATATTTATTGTTCTGTTGTCGGCTGAATTCCGAATCACAGCTTGAAGCCGGGCTGCGGCGGGTTGTGCAGCTTGATTTGACGGTCCAAATATGATTCACTCAAATATATGTGGGTTGCAGATGCTGATGATGAGGAGTTGGATCTTCAGGCGCGCGTCGAACTCCTCGGGACTGATGAGGACAGAGAACACGCGATTGGGTTGCTCTTTTCTCGTTATGAAAGATCCCTCATGAAATTTCTGGCAGACAGGTTTTCGGACCTTTCGTCCGATGATCGCGCATCGGCGATTCACGATGCGTTCAGAATAATCCACGCCAAAGCAGTGAACCGGACGTTGGATGTTGATTCGCCTCTGCATCCCCTGCTGTTTACAATCGCCAAAAGACGCGCCATCGATTTGCGGCGGATGGCGTCCTGCCGGATTCGTGCGGATGTGGAATTGACCGAGGAGGTGGGAAAATATTTAGCGGGCACTCAGACTGGGCAGGATTGGCGGCTTTTAGTCACACTGGAAAAGGCCGAGGAAGTTGCGGTTGAATTTCGCCAATTCGTTGGAACATTGAAGGGGCAGCAACGCCGGGTGGCTTCGGTGATGGCCGATTTTCTACCGGATTGGCTGACTGACCAAGAAATTGCCGATGAGGTGCTGGTGCGTACAAAGTTGAAAATCACAGTGATGGAGGTGAAGGGTGCGAAGAACGCCCTCATGGCCAAATTCCGCGAAATCTTGAAACGCAAACTCTTATGACCTATGGCAGAATCTGAAACACCCTCACGCCGGGAAGAGAAGGCGGTTCAAGCGCTGATATCAGCTGCCTTGCATGTTCGCGACGCGGAGGTGACCGACGACGAAATAAGCCCTTATCTTGCCCGAGAATTCGTGTTGTCTGCCGAAGATGAAGCGGCGCTCAAGCGAAAAGGGTCTCGGCCTTTGGTTTCGGGAGCGTCAACTGGCGCAGCGCCGCTGGCTGAACTCGTGGAAAGCGAAGAGTTTATGGCTTTGCACCGCAAACAGCCCGGTCAGGGATTCTCGCCTAAGACTGAGGAAGAAATTAAACGGAAACGTCAGGAACTCCTTGACAAACTGCGAAAGAAGAAAGGCAGTAGTTGACTGAACCTCAGATAGAGATGCTGGCTGACGAGGTCGTATCGGCGTTCGGCCTTGAAACACCAATTGATCTGGAACGAATTGCCCGTGAAGAGGGGATTGAATTAGTCGAGGGAGATTACGGGGACGAATTCCACGGCCGTATCGAATACCTTGCCGAGGTGGAAGCCTTTGTAATTTACCGCCCCAGCATCGTTATGGGTCAATACCCGGCGCGAGTGAGGTTTTCCATCGCGCACGAACTTGGCCACTTCTACATTCCACACCATCGAGAAATCTTGCTCAAGGGCCAAGCCCACTATTCGCAAGAAGGATTTCGGAGTAAAAATCAAGTGGAACACCAAGCGGACACATTTGCTGCGGCGCTGTTGATTCCAACAAAAATATTGAAGGACCGGATGGGACGACGCGGATTTCTAAGCCTCGATCAAATCTTGACGTTGGCCGAGGAGTGTAAAGCCAGCGTTCAAGCCACAGCATTCCGCTACACCCGGTTCACTCGGGAGCCACACTTGGCACTGATTTCCGAAAACGGAAAAGTGCTCTATGGTTTTGCGTCAGAACAAGCGCGCTTTTGGGGATTCGGTAGTGTTCGTGATTTCTCCGTGCCAGATGGAAATCCGACAAAAGAGGCTCTAGAAATCAACGGAATCCGAGAGGCCAAGACTGATGTCAAAACCTGGTTTCCAAGGAAGGAGAGCAACGCTGAATTATGGGAAGAGGCAGTCCAACTGGGCAGCTCGAAGCGCGTGCTAACACTACTGTCCTGGGCAAACTTCAACGCTTGATGTCAGGTTTGGACCTCTTCAGTCTTCAGTGCCAAGATGTGCAAGGATACCCTAAACGAAAAGAATCAATGAGACTCTGTCACTCTCGGATTATTCTGCTTGGAATTGATCACGGCAGAAGCTTCAGATCGAACGAACGTTTCATAACTCCATTTCGCCGGTCTGACGCACCTGCCTTGTTATATTAGTACTATTCGTCCATTTTCATACGGCATGGCCGGTTGCAAAGTCGGGGGTTTTGATAATTTTGATAGAGTTGCAAGCTCTCGCCGCGATTTAATCCGTGCAGTAGGCATCGAGCGCGACTGTTTCAAGCGGCAATGGTGGCGGCGGCGGTCCGAAGATTTTCGAGTATCTATCCGGACAGGGTGAGTGTGGCAATCTGGCGCGCGGGCGGATGCTATTGACCGGCCACCTTTTTACGGTTTCGAAATAGGTGCTGGGTTACTCCAACCCACCGGCAGAGTTCGGCGTGCGTCATTTTGCCATAGCCGATGGGGCGTTTGGTTGGTATCAGGCTGCCATTTTTGAGAGATTCAAGGACGGCCGCTTTCGTGGCGGGGATGCCGGCAAATTTAAGAAAGTTGTTTGTCCGGTAGGAAAGGCCGTTGTCTGGAAACCGTTCGTAATAGTGACTGGGATACGGCAGGGATGCGGGATCAACGCCAGCCCAGCGACAGACGTCACGGTGCGCGTAAATACCATAATTGCGGGGCAGGAAACCCGGATAGAGTTTGCCAGCGCGCAGGGCGCTGGCGATGGCGTTTTTTTCGATGGTAAAGCCGGCCAGGGTCAGAAGGCGATTGAGCCGGTTGGATAGACCGTTGCAGCGGAATTGGATTTTGTGGCGGGCGGCTTGATAAATCTGCGCGGCCCGACAAGCGGAGCGGTCGAACCGGTCGCCGATTTGCTGGAATGTCAGGTTTTCCTGGTCCCGCAAGCGGAGCACCAGTGCCTCACGTCTGGCTTGGAGTGATTCTGTCTGGCTCATACTATTAGGCGGGTTTTGAGGCGAGCTTCCAGTTCATGCACGCGTTGGGCAAAGCCGGGCCATTTTTCAGGCGATAACAGGGACTTGAAGAAGCCTGGCCCGTTAATGGTCTGGCCCGTCGGCGTTACGACAACAAGGCGGGTTTGTTGGAGTGCGAGCATCTGGTTGCGGTTGCGGAGCGCCCGCTCCAGCAACGCGAGCAGGCCGGGCAAGCTTTCGGCAAATTCGGCGCTGATCGCCGCCGGCGATTCCGAATCCAGCAACGCATCGAGATAACGCACGGCGGTAGTCTCCAGCAACTGGTCGAGCGCGCGGTAATAAGCGTCCAGACAATCCCGAATCTGGGCCCAGTGATCGCGCTTTAATTCCAGCTTCGGTTCGCATTCCAACGCGGCGACGATGCGCTCAATCTGCGACAGCAACAGATTGCCTGTGGTCAGGAGGATGTGGAGATAATTGCCGATGCCCTTGGCGCGGCCCCGTTCGACATGCTGATCCAGCCGATACTGATGGCGATGCACGAAGTCCACGACCGCCTCGTGCAGGACTTCAAAATGGCGCAGATGGCGGCCTGCCGGGATGTGAAAATCACCTTCGCCCGTCGCGCCTGAAGCTTGATTAAATGAACGCCGCCGAAACGGGCGGACTTCCAAATCCAGCGGGATGTCGCAGTAGGTGAGAAATTGCTTCAGTCTTTCCTCATCGTCGCCATTGGCCAAGACGGTCAAGACATCCATGAACCTTTGCGGGCTTTCGCGGGCTTCGCGGATTTGGCGTTCGCGGCGTGCATCCCGGCCTGTCACCAAATCCTGCAAGTTGGTCACCAGCACGGGCTGGCTCTGGGGTGTCCATTTGCCGGCGGCCTGCACGCCCAAGGCGGCCATGGCGGGATTGGAACGCAAATGCTTTTGTTCGGATTCATCCAAGCGGCAGCGCAGTCCATTCGCGGCCATCGGCTCCATTTTGAGATAAACCGGGCGGTGGTTACCTTGAACGATTTGACAAGTGAGAGCGTTTGGAACCTGTCCCTGCGCGATTTTCAGCTTCAACCATTGCTCCTCCACCAATGCCTCAGCAATGCGGATAGGAAAACTGGCGGATGGTGCAGCGGTTTCGTCCGTGTTATCCGGCGCGGTCTGGAGCTGGGCGGCTTCGCGCAACACAACGGCTGACTTGTCGGGGTCAAACCAAGACTTGGGATTAAACTCACGGCTGGAAACCGGCGGGTAACACAGCAACACCTCGAGGTTGCCCTTGGCGGCAACCCGGCGCAAGGCGGATTCCGTGAAATTGGCGCTGCCCATGGCCAGCATGATTTCACGGCCGCAAGCGAAGGCATAGGCCTTGCCATGCAAATGCTGGAAATGGTCGCCATCCGTGTAATGACACAGGCGGATGTCGAGGGCGCCGTTGATAAAGTCCGGGACTTCCAGCCAAGCCTTGGTGAGCGTGGTGATGCCGTTCTGCGTGTAGAGGGTCAGACCTTTGGCCTTGGATGTCTGGAAGAGATGATCCACCAACGCGGGCCGCGCATCGTAGAACCGTGACAGCACCGACAGGTGCGTAGCCGGCGCGGGCAGCCGGGTCATCAATTGATCCCACAATGGCGTTTCCAGATTGGACAATATGATGGGCAAATCGGGATCGGGATTTTCCGGCGTGGTTTCGGACATCCACGGCACCTGATCCAGCAAGGTGTTCAAATTGGACCGTAGTTGTTCCGACGGCCAGCGGTCGGCCAGGGCTTCAAAAAAACGAAAGGCCGATTGGAACAGGGGCAAGGCTTTTTCATTTTTATCCTCCTCGAAATCGAAGGCCGCCACCAACTCAGCATTGGAGCCGAGGCCGTCCTGGGTAAAGTTGGCGCTGCCGATGAGCAGGAGGCCGCGCTTTTTGCCCGCGAAAAGAAAAACCTTGGGATGAAAAACACCAGGCACGCGAATGGGATGCAGCAGGTAGCGGATGTTAGCCAGCTTGGGAAACAGGTCCGGGTATTCCGCCGCCGACTGTAACAAATCCTGATATTCGCCGTCATCCAGCAGAACGCTGATGTTGCCGTTTTCCTGTAGACTTTTGAAGTTTTCAAGCGCGTAATCCTCAAAAAATTGGGCACCAAAATTGTAGGTGGTAATGAGCGCGTGCTCAAAGGCGTGCTTTTTGAGCCGGTCGTGCAAATGAAGTTTTGAAGGGTTCTGGCTCATGATCGCAAGCGGATAACCTCTTCCAAAACCTGTCTGCCCCTAGGCGTGAGCTTGAGCGGATCGTCCAAGCCCCCGTGTTTGATCAAGCCTACGTCCTGGAGGACCGTGGCGGCATTGCTGTGTCGGGAGGCCCGGAAATGGGGAAACAAATCCTGCTGCTTGACGTAACGGCCATTAGCGAGTTCAAACCAGCTCGCATCAAGTTTCCTTTTCTGGAACTTGATGACATCGTGGCGCATGGTGGTCCACTCCAGAATCCGGGCGACCGCCGCGCGCCAATCCAGGCCGGGAACGAGCCATTCATCGAGCCAAAGGAAGATGGTGCCGAGCCAAGCTGCATTTTTCGCCTCCTCCTGCACGCGGAGCAAAACGTCATCGTCCTTCCGTCCGCGCCATTTGCCATACAACATCGCCAACAAGACCATGGACCGGCCCAACCGGGTGGCGGGCGACACGTCGCGATCCCAGCAGGTGTTCCATTCGTTCAATTCGCTTTCACCATGAAATTTTTCCGACACGGCCCGGCAAATTTCCGCATCCGGAACCGCGTCAACGCCGATGACGTGCAAAAGTTTTGCCGGTGTACTGCAATCCGCTTTCAGGGACTTTTTCAAATCCTGCAAAAACCGATGGTCCACCAAAGCATCCAACAGGGCTGATTCCGTGAGTCCCTCTGGATGCGAGGTCAGGGTGTCGAGAATGGCGGCGAGAAATTCTTCGAGCGCAAAGGCGAGGAACTGGTGGGCGGAAAACTGACGCCAAAAAGCGTGCGCGGCGGCGAATACAGGTGGAACCTGGTAGGGAATGAGGTCGTGGTCATCATCGGCCAGACCGCCGTAGTAATGGGGCCAGAATATCGCGCCGCCATCCACATCACGGCGGTTCACGACCATGCCGGTGGTTTCGCATGCGCGAAGCACATGCAGCAACATGCCCAGCGTAGCCTGACGATTCAGCGGACGCGTGGCGGACGGTTTTTCATCCAGTTGAAAAAACATGCGGATCAAGAGTTCCCGCTCCGCATCCGCCGGACGGCCGGCGATGGCGTCCAGCGAGTACCACTCAGCCGAATCCTGTAGCACGGCTTTGGGCACACGAGGTTTGGTGCGCCAGTTGCCGGCGAGATAAGGCGCGCTGGCCGTGGCGGCGGCAAATTTCTCAGCCAATTGGCGGCCTAAATCCGGACTGACAATGTCCTCGCCGTTTTCATCAACCTTCACTAGCCCCAGACTATAAATGCAGCCGGCATAGTATTGGCCGTAGCCGCCCATGCGATTGGAGGGCAACACTTGAAAATCGGTTTCGACAGCGTTGCTGTTGCCGGCAGATGCCAGAATTTCCTCGACCCGGACAATGCCGACAATCGGCAGCTTTTGTTTTAGGCCGAGGCACGAAGCGAGGGCGAAGGCCGCTTCGCGCCGCTGGAATTCCTCGATGAACGAAACCTTGGCACCCTTGGCCTGACGCAACGCCTGTATGTCGGTGACCGCCCAGGTATAGAAGGAATAATACCGCGCCCGGTCGGTGGTGGTGATAATGTCGGGCAGAAGGTAGCTGGTAAGCGCATCAGACACGCGGGACAGGCCAAGCGGGTCGCGGCCCGAGCCATCCATCGCCACGCGGCGAGTCCATTGCGGCAGAAATTTCATATCCCATCGTGTTTTTGCGACTCTGATTCTGGCTCTGCGGCATTCGGCAATTCAATTCCGTCGTCGCCGACATGGTCAACCACATAGGTGATCGCATCGTGAATTTCACCCAGATAATAAAGCGCACGATGGCAAAACACCGCCGTTAGCTGCGGGTCACGCGCGACGGATGGATCACCGAACAACAGCCACTTTGAGGGATGCGTGTAGAGGCAAAGAAGACCGTAAACCATTCGGTGTTCGTCCAAACAACCGGTCAGCTCGGCCATCGCCTTGGGCATTTTCGCCGGGCCAAACTGTTTTAGCTCGGCGGCAAGTCGTTGCTTTTCCGACTCGGAGTCCGAGTAAAGTTCCGTCAGTGTCTTGGCAATCTGCACGTCGCCTTGATTTACCCAATGCTTCAAGAGCGCTTCCGCCTCAGGTTTGGGCTGATTTAAGACATGGAACAGCAACATCCGCGATTCGTAGAGGCAGCGAGTGGACCAAGCTACCGCATCAATGTCCCGCACGGGATCGTGCTTCAAGATTCCCGCCAAACGTCGAGCGTGTTCGGCGGCGTAAACCGAAGCGCCGGCAAACGAATTCTCAAACGTGCCGGCAACGGTCGCCGACAGAATTTGCACCGCAAAAAACTGAAGCGTCCCCGCGACTTCCATGAGTGCATTCGAAAGCCCCTGCTGGTCGAAAATGTCCGGCTCACCGCCAGTGTGTCGCTCAGATTTGTTTTCCATAACTGAATTCAGATTTAGGTGGGGGTTTAATGTCTTATCCTTGGAAAACTTGGTGGTTAACACCAATAATGTTAGGCACGCATCGGAAATAGTCGCAAACCCCCAAAATTATGTGGTTGGGTAGTGGATGGTTCGGTGGAACGAAGTAGCCTTGCATTTGACAGGCCAGAGCAACTTCGATCTGCTTTTTCCCAAGTGCTCTAGCTAGCTCTCGCTCATTCGCTCCAGATGGAATGGGGACGATGAGAATACCGTTTAGAACCTCAACCGTGTGTCGCTCAAAGAACGCGTTCAAAACATCTTGTTTAGAAGCTGGTTGTGCTGTTGGCGGCTCGATGATATCTGATTTTGGTACAGCTTGAACTGTTATTCTAATGGGCGGTTCAACAACGGGTTCAACAGCGGGTTCAACAACGGGTTCGACAGCGGGTTCGACAACGGGTTTAATCGCTGGTTCTATTGCTTGTACAATGGTTGCTTCAACCACGGTCGCCGGTTCAACCACATCAACCGGCTCGACCACAGGCTGAACAACTAAGGGCTGAACTTGTGGAGGCGCTTCCCATGTCTGAAATTGGATTTTATCCGCCATTGCCGTGAGGAAAGGCGATGGCTTTTTCTGGTAGATGAATCGCACTTCATCGCGACCACGAGTGATAGCCACGTATAGCCGCATAGCTTCCCTCCAATGTTCAGCGGCTGGAATGCCTTGCGGAGGAAAAACCCCATCATCCAGGCCGCAAATCAGGATGAGGCTGAATTCGAAGCCTTTGACGGCGGAAATATCGGCGACTACAACCCGGCTTGGCTTCAGCAGATAATCTCCGGTGAGAACATCAGCCTGAACCGTTGCGGACTTTAGTTTTAGAATTGCCTCGGTTGAAATGGCACCGGCGTTTGCAGTAGCGATACAGACGGAAAATGGCACATGACCGCCGCGCAACCACTCTTCGGCATAGTGCCATGCTGCACGAATCGAATCGCTGGCCTGCGTTGCAATGGGAACGGCAGATTCCTTGGAGGCATATTCTGGTTTCAACACGGCAACGTCGCTTTCGCCACCAGCCAGTTGCGGGGGAAATGCTTCCAGCAACGCTTGCGCCGCAAGCAAAACCTGGCGGCTGTTGCGGTAATTACGCCTGATAATTCTGTCGGTTCTTACATCGCGCCCAAGTTTGGCGACGGCTAGGTTCAAGTCTTTTGCGTATATTTTCTGCGCGAAGTCACCGGTTAGGAAAAGCCCATTCTCAGCAAACTTTGGAATTTGCCGCAACAGCGAGAGTTCCAGCGTGGACAGGTCTTGGAACTCATCTACGAGGACAGAACGATAGCGGAACTTCTCAGGTATCATCCCTTGCTCTTCAACGGCAAACACTGCGGCTTGAGCTAATCCCATTAAATCAAAAAAACCACGTCGGAGCTGAAATTTTTCCCATTCACGGAGGATTCCAATGATTGCGTTGCGTCTTTTTTCGGCGAAAACAATCGAACGACCAGTGCGTTGATATTTAAATTCGAGGGAATCTTCTGAGACAAATGCGTAATAACCCTTGTAGCCATCATAGCAAGTGAAAGCACTTCGAACAAGCTCGAGCTCTTCAAAGAGATAGCGGCGGAGGTCAACAGTTTGGTCTTGGCTGTAAACATAGACCTCCAAATTATCGAACACGACCTTTGCAGGATTGCCTGGCTCGGCAAGAAACTCCTCAAAAGCAAGCATCTGCTCACGCTCAGTGAGGGGCTTGAACATTTTCGGGCGGTCGGCAGTTGGAGTTTTGGCAAGAAACTCCTCAACTTCGGCACTCATCCCAGTGAACTCAGCCAGCCGTCGGAGAAACACCTCACAGTCCAGACTGCTTAAAACTTCCGATAAATATTCGTGAAATGCCTTTACCTCAATCCGCCCCTTCTCGGCGCCAAGACACAAATCCTCCTTCAAAACCTCAATGAGGCGCGCCAAACTTTGGTTAAGAGTCAGGATCAGAATGCGGTCTTTTGAGAAGAATGATGACAATCGCTGGGCTCGGTGCACTAGAACGCAGGTCTTCCCACTGCCTGAAACGCCGGTGAGCAGCGCTGGACCTGGAAAATCTTCGTTTGCAACGCGCTTCTGGCCAGGGTGCAGAAAAACCATCCATTCACGAAAGCGCAGCGGATCAAACAAGCGGTCAAACTCATTTTGATCCAGTTCGTTCAGGACGACGATTTGGTCTGAGTTGGATTCGGCCACCAGCGCGGTTTCGGCCATTGCGGGCGCGTCAACGATGGGGCAGGCATCACCCAAGCGGAGACGAACGCGAGTTTCCGCCCCGGCGATATCGCCGGCCTTGGCTAACGAAATCACGTCATGGAGGAAAAGTCGAACGTCAGCATCGGTGATCGCTTCCAGCAGCTCCCTGATGTCTGCATCTGACGCGTTTTCGTCGAGGCGCACCAAGTGTTTGCGGACAAACTCGGACGATACGAGCTTATCCAAGTCGAGGCCGCTCACCCTTGCGAGGAAAGGTAGATTCGCCTCGGTCATGTGTGTGGGGGCTAGAACGGCCTTCGAAGCCTCAGTGGTGACGACCGTAGGCTCGATACGATGCGTCTCGGCATCAACCGTAAATGTTTTCCCTCTGTTGGCCTGAATCCATAACCCCACCTCTTGCGGCGTCCCACAATGACAGAGATGAATGATTGAACCGTTCTTTACCGCAACGCAACGTGATTCCTCGTTAAGCAGATAGATGATGGCATTCTCAATCCGAGCGTCCGAAATGGATTGGATGCCACTGAATGAGTCAACCCCATTACGCGCATCTTGTATAAAATTAAGCAGGGTCATTGCCCCAGCAGTCCTGCGTCCACCTGATTGGCGAAGTCGAAGCAAAGCACTGCGAAAATTTGACTGATTATAATACAGCACTTTAAGAGGTGGCACCTCTGGTGTTGGCGCATCGGCAGTTGCGGGGGCTGCCGTGGTCCCAGTGTATAAATGGCGTGCAGTAAACCCCTGTCCGCCAATTATTCTAAGTAACTCAGTTTGCGTTAGTGGCCGGCTAACGGATCCGGGAGCAACCCAGCGCGGGCTTCGAAATGATAAAACAGAACGAACCAATGAACGTTGGTCACAGATTGCAAACCAGTCGCTAATGACTTCTGGAAGTTTATCATCGAATTGAATATCTCGCCCAAATAAAACTACACCACAGACATACCACCAATGGTTAATCGTACCAGGATTTAGAATTTCCGGAGCTTTATGCTGGAGGTGATCTAGGACACCAAATTTGTTGGCGCGAAGCTGCCAATATGGATTTCGATGTGTGCCCCCTATTACTTCAACTTCATCCGCAAACCATTCTGTATTCTCAGAGAAGTGGATAATTCCGCCGTAGTTTTTCATCTCGATCACAAAGATCGCGTTCGGCATTAGCAAAACCGTATCCAGCTCTTTGTCACTGAAGCAGACATTTCCAAGCAAATAAACTGGGACCGATCCTGAACCAAATGCCTTGGATAAAGTGGTTGCTAACTCGTGGAACATCCGGTTCTCGTGACTGTGGATGAAACCATGTGGAAGATACGCTTCAAATGACATAGTTTTGTTAAAGGGGAGCGGATGATTAAAAGTGCCTTTGTTCTATTTTACCAGCTCCATGAGTTTGCCGTAGCTGTCCACGACATCGTATTTTACCTGGTCGGACGTGATTTTGGCGAAGAACTTACGCGCGCAATCTATCTTGCATTCCTCGATCTTACGCAGTTCCATGGACGACATGGAGCCTTTGGTTTCGGCGATGAAGTAAACATGCTTCACCAAGCCTTCTTTGAAAGTGATCGCCCAGTCGGGGTTGTAGGTCCCTACGGGAGTTGGAATAAAAAAGCTTTTGGGCAGCTTGGCATAAACAACCACTTCAGTTCCGCTGTCGAGATCTTTGACAAAGGCTCGCTCGTTTTTGGAATCGGTGAAGACGTAATCGTAAATGTGACGTTCGGTTTTCACGGCCTTGCTGAAATCTTCCTTGGGCTTTTCCTGAGTGAAGATGTCCAGCGTGTGCGTATCCTCAACCGGGTTGTAGGCAAGATGCTCCACGATGACAGTTGCTTTCTGCTCGTTGATGAGGCGGCTGGTTTTGAGGATGAAATCCTCGGGGTTCATTTTGTATTGCCTAAACACCGCGATATTCATGCCTTGCAGAATTTGGCTGATCGTGCTGCGGGTCAGTTGGGTATCTTCCGCAATCTTGCCAATTAGATCGTATTTGACTGCTGACTGGATGGAGGCCTTCAGGGATTTGGTCTCCGTTTCCTGAAGTTTGAACGCTTCACCCTGTTTTAGGGCTTCGGCGGTGGCGTTTTCCGTTTGCTCACCGCGTTGGATGGTGAATTGAAGTGGGCTGACTTTCAATTCCTTGTCGAGCGCATTGACGCATTTCATCACCAGTTCAGGCGTTTCAAAGTGAACCGTATAGGCGGCTTTGCGATTGATGCGGTTCCAAAGCTCCTGGAATTCCTTTTTATGGAAGTTGGCGTTCAGCGGATTGACCCTGGCTTTGCGCTCGTCCTCAATGGCAGGCAACTGCGATGCACTGAAGACGGTGTCAATCAACTGAAATACCTTCTCGGCGTGTGGAGCGAGCTCCGGTGGAAGGTTTGCCAGCTTCCCTTCCTTTTTAGCGTCATGGTAATCAGCGGTGATCTGATCGTTATCGTCCGTGTAATCGTTTTTCAGCAAGTATTTGTAAATTGCTTTGGCCAACTGAGGCGTTACTGGCACGTCTCCCTCCGGTGTTTTGAGCAGTTTGCCGGTGAAATAGGCTTCATTGGCTTTCCGAGGACGGGCAGACAGTGACTTGCTGATGTCGTCTTGCAAGGCGGCAACGAAATCTTTGTAGCTTTCGCTGGCAACGACGGTGAGAACATTCACTTGATGCACCGTGGCCGGGTTGTCCATGCGGTCACCATCTTGATTCACGGAAAGGCGGAGACCGCGGCCCACTTCCTGTCGGCGGGAAATATTATTGTCGCTGTGCTTGAGAGCGCAAATGACGAAAACGTTCGGATTGTCCCAGCCTTCGCGCAGCGCGGAATGGGAAAAGATGAAACGCACGGGCTCTTCAAATGAAAGCAAGCGCTCCTTGTCCTTGAGAATCAAATCGTAGGCATCCGCGTCGTCGGTCTCACCGGCCGATTCACCGCGAGCTTTGGCCTCCGGGTTTATCAGTCGCCTGGTCTTTTTGTCGATGGAGAAATAGCCATTGTGGGTTCTGCTGGCTTGGATGCCTTTGAGATATTGATTGTAGGGTGTGCTTTCCAAAGTCAGCACTTCATTGAGCTGGTTGGTGTATTCTTCCTCGAACATCCGGGCGTATTCGCCGGACTCCTCGCCGGCATCATTGTAACAGCGATATTTGGCGACTTCGTCAATGAAGAACAGCGAGAGCACTTTGATGCCTTGGTGAAAGAGCACTTGCTCCTTATCGAAATGGGCTTTGATGGCTTCGCGAATCTGAATTCGGCGGAGCGCTGCTTCATTTACGTCGCCGGTGGCTTCACCGGCACGAAGCACCGCGCCGTTTGTGAAACTGACGGTATTGTCGTTGGCATTGATATCCGAGACGACGAAACCGCGATATTGCTCCAGGCCTTCCGAGAGGTCATAGAGGTTGTCATTCTTCCCGAGCTTGCGAAGGACGCGCTTGATGCCGCTGGCCTGTTGAATTTCCAATTCCGCTCTGGCTTCCGGCGGCTTGGTGGTGGAAATATTGATCGCCTCCAGATATAGATAAGCATTCGTGCCGGCCAAGCCTTTCACGGTAATACCGCGCACGGCGATTTTTTTCACCAACTTTTGATTGTAGGCATCCAAGGCGTCGAGGCGGTAAATTTTGTTGTGCTCTTGCCGATGGGTTGCCGAATAACGCAAAATCATCAACGGATTGAATTCCTTCAGCGAATCCATGGTTTTGGCGCCCTCCATCTTCTGGGGCTCGTCCAGAATGAGGATTGGACGGTTCCGGGATATGACATCAATGGGACGGCGCGATTGAAAGTCGTCTAATTCCTCATAAATCCTGCGAGCATCCTGGCCTTTGGCATTGAATGCCTGGACGTTGATGACCATGACGTTGATGCCTGCATCTGACGAGAATGCCTCCAGCCGGTGAAGCTCCTTTGAATTATAGATAAAAAAGCGAATGCGTTTGCTGTATTGCTCCAAAAAATGCTCGTCGGTGATTTCGAGTGATTTATAAACGCCTTCACGAATGGCAATGCTCGGAACGACAACGATGAACTTGCTCCAGCCAAACCGCTTGTTCAACTCGAACATGGTTTTGATATAGCAATAGGTTTTGCCGGTGCCTGTCTCCATCTCAATATCCAGATTGATGTCGCAACCGGCGGAACTCTTTAGTCCGGGAGACAGCGGCAGATTTTGGCGGAACTGAACGGCGTGAATGTTCGCGAGAACTTTGGTCGGCGGAATGGAAAGATCGCTGTTCTTGAAGCCCGACTCGGTAATGCCGGGCAAAGCTTGAGTCGCCTGGCTGTCAGCCCGACCAGGATCGATCCGGTAGGAAATGCCGCTGCTGGGCGGTTGGCCCACAAAGCAATCGGCCACGGCCTCCACGGCGTGGGTCTGGTAGGCTTGCTGTTTGAATTTCAGCTTCATGGTTTAGAGCGACTTAATCTCCGTCACTGGCGACAGGAGTTTGAAAATCTGCTCCACGTTGATTTTCACGCTATCGCTGCCGTAGCTGCTATCGCGGAAGACGGCCCTGAGCGGCCTACGTTTGGCGAGTTCCTTGACGAGATCCTCACTGATGGCAGAGTCAAAACATGCGGCTAGGGCATTTCCGTCCACGAAAAAAACGCTTTTGCCGGCGATGGTTTCTTTGGCAATGGGCAATGCCAAATCAACACCCCAATCCACGAGCACTTGAAACAGCAAATCCTCCGGCGTGCGATCTTCCTTGATATTGTCGGCATGAGCAACGAGGTCTGCCTGCTTGACGGCATCTGGCACGTAATACACATCCTTCATATTGGACGTATCAATTTTGAGAACACGAAAGCCGATGTCAGGGGGAGATGTTGGGTTTGACGTCGTGGATGGTAGATGAACAAGACGGCCTTGCGCGGGCTTCTCCTTGGCTTGCTGTGCCTCCCACTCTTCCATGATCTTTTTTCCAGCGCGGCGGATACGCTCCTTACCGATCTCGGCAATGGTCTTGAAGCCAGCCTTGAATGCCTCGCTTTTCTCGTCGCAGGGTTCCGGAAGTTGAACCATGATGTGCCGACGCTTGCCACCGTCCTCCGCGTTGAGCTGCATGACGGCATGCGCCGTGGTGGCGCTGCCAGAGAAGAAGTCGAGGATGATTGCGTCGCTCGTGTTATTCGCCCATTTTATAAGTTGCTTAATTAGCCGGACTGGTTTCTTGCCATTGGAGAATGCAATGTCTCCCTCCTTTGCGACATTCCCCATATCTTGATGGAAACCTTTCCATAAGTCTCCCCTGATGACGGTTCTCCCAAATCTAGGTTTGTAGTCATCTGACATTCGGTAGTTGAGAGACAACGGCATCAGAGCCTGCAGAGTGCCATTCGCTAGAGTCGTGAGGAAATATGTTCTGTTGTTTACCTCGAATGACTGCCAACGGCCGATTGGGGTCGACCTTTCCGCAGCAGACACCGGTGGCCTGTCAATGCGTGCGATTTTCTTTAGGTTGGCGTCAATAAAGGATTTGGTGGCCTCGGAAACCGATAGTAGCCTGTCCATGTTGTTAATGCTAAATTTGTCGCGATCCAAGAACCCATACCTGCGAATTTCGGGGCCAACTCTATTATCAGACAACAACTTCTCAGCGAGAGTTCCTAAAGTCCCGTCATCGTTCAGCCAAACCGAGTAGTGGGTGTCATACGAGTCAATGCCGTCGAGCAGAGGCGTATGCGGTGCCTTGTCAAACTCGGCGGACTTGCTGTAGACATGTACGAATTCGACGTTTTTCACAATAGTCCCTTGTTGTGCATTCACTGTTTTAGGTCCAGATGTGGTGGACATCTCAACAGCAATGGTGTCGATGAAGTTTTGTTCCCCGAAAACTTCGTCAAGAATACTCTTCAGATTAGATGATTCGCTGTCATCAATTGAGACAAAAACAACCCCATCATCGCGCAGAAGATTTCGAGCCAACTTTAAACGAGGATACATCATGGTGAGCCAATCGGAGTGGAAGCGTCCGTTCGACTCTGCATTCACCACCAAGCGATTGCCTTCCGAGTCCTTTTGATTTGAACGTTGGAAGAAAGTTTCAGTGTCTTCGGTAAAATCGTCGGCATAAATGAAATCGCTCCCAGTATTGTATGGTGGATCGATGTAGATCATCTTCACTTTCCCCAAGAAAGTCTCTTGGAGCAACTTCAAGGCGTCCAAATTGTCGCCTTCGATGAAAATGTTCTTTGTGGTGTCAAAGCCCTCGCTCTCCTTGCGGGAAGGTCGAAGTGTTTTGGCGATCGGCGCGTTGGCGGTAAGAAGCGCCTCGCGTTTGCCGGGCCAGTCGAGGTGGTAGCGTTCACGAGGGCCATCGACAACGAAGGTGGACAATTCCTGACGAAGCTGGTCGAAGTCAATGGACTTGGTCACTTTGCCCTGAACGTCTTTGGCCTCGACCACGCAATTTGGAAACAGGACCGCCAGCTTTGCAACATTGTCGGTGGTCAAATCAGGCGTATGGCATTTGAGCTTTTCCATAAAAATATTTACGAGGCTAGTTGTTCCAGATGCGTTTTGGCCGCACGCAGGGCGGCGTTAATTTCCACTTTGCGGTTGAATTGGCGCTCCTTGCGGAGGCGCGCCTGCAATTCCTCAAATTCATGTTGCTTCGTCTGGAGTTGTACGGTGCGTTCCACTTGGTCCGCCAGCGTCTCGCCCGGACGATTGGGCACTGAAATCACACGCCGGATCATCGCCTCGTAGAGCGCAGCCAAATCGAGAACCACTGGAAGCGCCGGCAACGGTTTGCTGATAGGTTGCCAATCCGTCGTGAAGAAAGCCTCGATGACATTTTTTGAAGCATCGGCTTCACTGGGACGCTTGTAGGCCGCGCTGAAACGAATGCGGTTACCGAAGATGAGTTGGTAAACGATGGGCGATGGGATGGCCTTATCAATGGTGTGGAGCACGTCTTCGCTCAATTCCTCGGTTTTGAGCGTGATCTCAAACACCTGAATTTCCTGAATGCCACGGCGGGCCGGCAGGTTTACCGTTTCGGGAGCGAGTTTGTATTTCCAAACGATTTCTTGGATCCCGGAAACGAAGTGGTCTTTCACGGCGCGCGTTGGCTTGGCAAACGCGTAAATCTTGCTCTTGGGAAGCGCGCGATTGAACTCAGCTTGTTGGGGAAATTGAAACATGGTTTTCCTCAAATAATCACGTACGCGGCCGGTCCTCCCGCCAGGGTGGAGGCATCTATGCGTTGATCCATGGTTGCGAAATTTGCCTGGTGGTGGATGGCCAGGCCAAGCAAATAATGGTCGGTCAGGTGTTTTGAGACCGGCAACGTCCCTAAGGTGCGCAATGAAATTTCGTCGGGCCAGAATACGTGACCGGGGCGCGCACACAACATGTCGAGGAGGCAGCGGGCCAAGTGGGAGGAACCGGGACCTTTGGGATAAGCATGATGTCCAAGAATTCTCACAAAGCCGTTCTCGGTCAGCGGGCAGGTGGCCCAACCGGCAGCATGATTCGCCTGAAAAAAATCGTGGGCGCGCTGGTGGTGAATGTGGTCTGCATCCGCAACGGCGATCAACACATTGACGTCGAGCAAAAACATGGTTAGGGATGCCTCACTTCCTCTTCTTCGATCATCCGGTAGATCATCTCGCTGGTGATGACTGCGCCGCGCTTTTTGAGTCGCGGGGTGCCTGAAACGTCCGTTTCGATAATTTCGGAAGGGTGCGGGGGCGACTCGGGTTCACAGTCCTGCACGACAATAAAGGCGATCAATTCAAAATCTTCCAAACCTTTGATGGTGTTCACCAAGGCGGTGGTGCGGGTGCCTGTAAACAGACTGTCGATATCCTTCTGCTCCTTGAATTCCACCATCGAATGGATTCCTTTTTGGAGGAGCGCCGAATAATTGTCCATCTTGCGGCCGTCTTGCGTAAGGCGATTGAAGACTTGGTAAGCGGTTGGAACAGGCTCGCTGCGGTCCTTGCAGGCAGCCCGGACAAGATCGAGCAGTCGCTTGACTTCCATGTGATTGACCACCACCCCGCCATCATCGCCTACGTAAATGAGGTAGTAGGGATGCAACCGGTTTTGCTGATTCACGTTCACCCCCTGGTTGCGATTGCGCAAAGCGAATATGGTGCCGGGCGGCAGTCCTTTTTCGGGTGCGGCCGGAACGACGGCGTGCATGCCGCTTGGCAGACCGGCCAAATCCCCATGGTCTTTGACGTAATTCACCAGATCCATTCTGAAATCATTCAACCCCAAATCTGTGATGGAAACTCCGGTTTTCAGGTCCTCCATTTCGATCACCTCTTCCTGAAGACGGCGGAGCTGTTCCTTGCGATAGGAAAGGTCGTTGGAAACAGCATTCAGTGGGTTATCATCACCGGTCGCGGTGGCGTCGGCGATGACCATGCGGTTTTCCACTCGTTCCTTTAGGCGGATATATTCATCCAAGGAAATATCGGGCCAATAGTTGACCAGTTGAATGCAGGCGTTTTGTGAGCCGATACGATCAATGCGCCCGAAACGCTGGATGATACGGACGGGGTTCCAATGGATATCGTAATTGATGAGGTAATCGCAATCTTGGAGATTCTGGCCTTCGGAAATGCAATCTGTGCCAATCAACACATCCAACTCGCCAGGTTCGTTTGGCAAAATGAGGGCTTTTTCTTTGGAACGTGGCGAGAAGAGGGTGAGCAACGACATGAAGTCGTAATGCTTGCTTAGCGTGGATTGCGGGCCACCGGTGCCGGTGACTTTGCCGGTGTGAATTTTATTTTTGGCCAGCAAATCCCCGGATAACTGAGCATAAAGGTAATCGGCGGTATCGGCAAACGCGGTGAAAATCAGGATCTTCCGATTTCCACGATTGATGGGAGAAGCCAGCTTGCTTTGAATCTGCGTTTTGAGATTTTGCAATTTGGTATCATCTGCTGGCGTAATTTTCCGAATTTCCGCCAGCAGCGCATGGATGATGGCCAAGTCAGCCCGGAGGTCGTGCTCCCATGACGGGATATCCATATCGGAAAGGCTGATCTGGACTTTGCCCCCAATCTGGTCGTCATCGGGCATTGGAACGTCATCTTCCTCCGGCTCGGCGTCTTCGAATGACTGGGCATGGTCGGCGACGCTGGCATCGTGGCCGGTCTTTTGGAACTTCTCAATTTTGGCAAGCGTCGCCTTGTGGTTCTTTTCCAAACCATCGAGTGTTAGCCGGAACGAATGGACGGAGCTTTCGAGCCGCTTGAGCAAATTGATGGTCATTAAGGCCTGGAGGCTTTCCTCGCGGTCTTTCTGTCTTAACCTCCCTCCGCCGCCCTTAACATCGGTATCATACCGCTCTGCATATTTAGCCAGACGACTGGGCAGGATATAACTTACGGGCGCATAGACCGCCATTTTCACCGAGGAAAGCTGGGTGAAAATATCCTTGAAGCCAATGACGTCCTGGCGGTGGGTGAGTTGGCAATGAATCGAGATCGGTTTCAGGCGCTCCGGAAAGCGGCCAATATCTGTGGTGTCGTAAAAGGTCGTGATGTGTTTGCGCGATCTGGCAATAGTGACGCTGTCGAGCAGTTCGAAGAAATCGAAGTCGAGGGCGTTGAGAATGGCGGCGGGCGTGCGCTCCTCCGGCGGAAGAGTTGCCCAAGCATTGAACGTGGCCTGCGCCTTGCGGAAGATTTCGCCAATGTCTTTCTGAGTCCGGAGTTTGGCGCTAAGGATTTTGGGATCGCCCTCGTAGGCCAGTGCAAGTTGATTCCGCAAATCGTTGAAACGGTTATTTACGGGAGTGGCCGAAAGCATCAAGACCTTGGTTTTCACGCCCTGCTTGATGACCATGTTCATCAACTTCTGGTAACGCGTTTCCCGGTCTTTGTAAGCGTCGTTATTGCGGAAGTTGTGCGATTCGTCAATTACAACGAGGTCGTAATTGCTCCAATTGACGCGGTTCAGGGGCATTCCGAAAGAAGTACCGGACGTCCGCAGCAAATCGGTATGGCACAGCACGTCGTACCCGAACCGGTCTTTCGCAAAGATGTTGGTTTTGAGGTTCTGGTTGTAGTTCAACCAATTGTCGGCCAGCTTTTTCGGGCAGAGAATGAGAACGGAGCGATTGCGCAGTTCGTAATACTTCACCACCGCGAGCGCGGTAAACGTTTTTCCCAAACCGACGCTGTCGGCAAGGATGCAGCCGCTGTAGGTTTCGAGCTTGTTTATGATGCCAGTCGCGGCGTCCCGTTGGAAATTGTAGAGCTTTTTCCAAATCAAGCTGTCTTGATAGCCGGTGAGGTCGTTCGGCAAAACGTCACCGGTGAGGTCTTCCAAGAACTCGTTGAAAATGTTAAAAAGAATCAGGAAATAAATGCGTTGCGGCGAATTTTCCTGGTACACGGAAGCAATGTGTTCACAAAGCTGGGCGGTGATGTCCGTCAGCTTCTCGGAGTCGTTCCATATTTGGTCAAAGAGGCTTAGAAAAGTCGCGGTGGCCGCCGGTTCGTCCATCTTTGTGACCATGTTGGAAACGGCGTTGCCCGGTTGGAAACCGAGGTCCACGGCGGTGAAGCCATGCAGCGGCATGTAAATGGTGCTTGCATTGGCACTGCTGACGCCGACGAACTGTTGCATGGGGGCACTGCCGCTGTTGGAACGGAACGTGGCGCGGCGGCGCATCCATTCGGCGCATTCCTTTGCGATAGCGCGCTGGGTGAGCTGGTTTTTGAGCCGAATTTCGAACTCGCTGCCGTAAAGGTCGCGTTCCCGTTGCAACTTGGGAATGTGAAACTCACGTCGTTCCTTGCGGACTTTGTCGGTCGCTTCGCCCGGAACGAAAGTCGGGGAAGTGAATATGAACTGGAGTGATTCAATTTTTTCCAATTCGGCCCGCAACGCCTCAAAGGCGTAAATGGAGAAACAGGAAGCGGCGATTTTCAACTTTGCCCCAGGCTGGAGAGCCTTTTTAAGGTCATCCCCGAGCAGACGGTTGATATTGTCGATGATTTCCATGGGCACATTGAGCTTTCGATTATGCCCGTCAGATTGCTTTCGGCTTTCTTTTTCGTGCTGGGACTCCCGGTTCTTCCCCGGTGTCCTTTCCCGCGAGCCCAGCTTTGACCCATTGGTCAACCTCCGAGGCCAGAAACTTCCACAAGCGCCCAAGTTTGTGCGCAGGCATTTTCTTGCGCTCGATCCATTTGTAAATCGTGTCTGGATTGACGCCGAGATGCGCGGCAATTTCCTCGACCGATAGCCAACGTTCGTGCATATACGTCATATCCAATTAGGCTGAGCCGTCTTCAATGGCTGAATGTATTAACTGAAAAATTCTACACTGTGTGTCCAATAAAACCAGAGAAAATCTGGTTAAAGCCACAGCGAGCGAGTCACTGCAAACTCTGTAAGGGTTGAGGGCTTTTCCGCGTTGAATTTAAACCCACGAAACGCCCTGCAAAAACAATTGATTTTCAAATTCGCCTCACAGAACCCCGTTATTGTTGGGGATTTTGCATTTGACCCCATTTTTGACCCTGCGCGATGTTCAAGTGGGCAAAACAGGGCCATAACGGTCACTTTGCCTTGAATTCTTGTTTAGGGAGTCCCTTGCAAGGCTTCTGCCTGCGGTTCGTCGAACGGGAACGTGGAGCGCAGGCGGAGAGACGCAGGAACGCAGCCGGAGCGAAACGACCGTCGGCGAACCGCAGGCGGAAGCACGCCGATCTTTCGATGCCACACGATGCCGCTCGTGACGAGCGCGCTTTTTGCAGAACGGAACCGGCGTGGTCGTGAGGGAAACAGGGCCGACCATCAGCCGGTGAAGTGAAGCAAGAAAGCGCGTTGGTCACGGCGAAAGGCTGGCTTGCCATTTATTTGAGAATGTTTGGCAGCTTGTTCGCGGCCTGCCGCAAGGTGTCGGTGGGAATGTGAGTGTATTGCTTGGACACGGTGGGCGAATCGTGGCCGATAAACTCCCGCGTTATGGCGTCCGATATGCCAGCAGCTTTGAGCAGGGTGGTGGCGGTGTGCCGCAACGAGTGAAAGCTGATTTCATTTTGTTCGCGCGAAGCATCGCGGCCTTTGCCGGTGCTGTGGTGACT
>Ga0181520_10002913_pt1 | contig 30937 bp, 29 predicted proteins | sample PEATcosm2014_Bin_29_FD_132451 | JGI IMG/M metagenome (GOLD analysis project Ga0181520, IMG submission 132451) | Peatland microbial communities from MTU Mesocosm Facility, Houghton, MI, USA - PEATcosm2014_Bin02_30_metaG | ecosystem: Environmental > Terrestrial > Soil > Wetlands > Peat | place...
GCCTGAGAGGGGCCAGCTTGCTCCGGGCTACGCCCTCCGCAAGCTGGCCCCTCTCAACCAACAGAAACAAAAAACAACTACCCTCAGGAATGGGATTCTACAGAACAATTAGGACTTGACTGAAACGAATAACGAAGGCGAACAGTTCCGGATTTAATGTTTGAAGGGTGCTACCCCTCTTCAATAGTTAAGATTCGATACGTGTTTGAAGTTTTCAAGCAGAGACTTGATCTCTGTTTCAGCAAATAACTGGCAGTCGGAATACAACTTCGAGAGCATTACGGGCAGTGCTTGCACGAGTAACGACTGCACTGCCTGAAATTCTGCAAATTGGCTGCGGAAATTACTGATTCGCTGAAGGTTCTCGCTCAACCGCATTGTTCTTTCAGTTTCGTCTCCCCAGATGCTCTCCCAGTAGAGGCAAGTCTTGCAATTCGCTGCGCACCGTCTACCATCGTGAGAAAGAAAGGAAGCCCATCCAGAAGTTGCGAGTGACAAGACTCTCAACTGGTCGTCACGTCGTTTTTCGCCATTGCATTTCCGGCATGCAACCAATACGTTCCCTGGAACGTGGAGGCCTGCGCGATATCGGTTCATTCCATCGAGGTGTTCGATTACCGACGTGGTCTCTGCAAGGCTGCTAAGGCAATATGGACAGCGATTCTCAAAGCACTTGCGAACAAGCTCTTCATATTCCCTTCCGTCAACCTTAAACTGCCACTCCTTCGAGATGGATCGACTGAGGTCGTGGAGGAACATACTGATTAGCTTGTTCGCCACATCTGATTTCGCCCGTCTGGTCGCAGAGCGCAACTGCGAAGTTGGATCTTTCAACTTTCGCCCCCGAGCAACCAGTCAACTTTGACTTCCAAGGCAGTTGCAATCGCTTTAAGTTCATAATCAAGAACCCGTCGAAGGTTGTTTTCGATCTTTGCGATGGCAGCACGGTCCATCTGGACGCCAACTCTGGCAAGCTTTCCAGAAAGTTCGTCTTGGGTAAGAGGAGGTTTAGCCGCGTTACGCGCCTCTGCTATTCGCCTTCCAGATACGTTTCTTGTGATGGGGCTTTGAGACACACTGAAATATTAAACTCTGTAAAATTAATAAATGTTCTATAATAGAACATTCCGCGGTTGATTTAATTTGTTTGCATAGCCTGAATCTATTGCCTCAAGTCTCGATTTATTGGCATAGGACTATTTGTGACGTCATGTAGTCGGAAGCGTCGAGTATACCGCGAACATTCTCGATAATCACAGCGCGCGGCTGAACCTCTTTAATAATCCGCAGCGCGGCTGGAAAGAGATTACGTTCGTCAAGTTTCCCCAACTGCTTGCCGGCCTTTGAAAATGGTGGGCAAGGAAGTCCAGCCGCTACGACATCGACACGTCCGCGAAATGGTTTGGCGTCAAAGGAATTCAGATTTTCCTCGATGACATTCCATTCAGGACGATTGAAACGTAGCGTCTTGCACGCATGGTTATCGAGTTCCACTAAGCCAAGATGCGTAAAACCGGCCTGTTCAAAGCCGAGCGCCTGACCGCCAGCACCTGCACATAATTCAAGAACTGAAATTGCGCTCATGAATGTCATTATGCAATGAAGAGGCAGCTTATGTCTCCATGAAGTGGCATGAATTGTCTGAATTCCCACAAATGTTTGAACGTGAACGTCTTATATCGCCTTCGGGAATGGAGAGTAAATACTCTTATCCTATCTGTTGACCGGTCACCGGGTCTTTGCAAACTCCGACCGATGCCGGCTATACAGGAAGTAAATCACTAGCCCAATCACCAGCCAGATCAAAAAGCGGTACCAGGTGATGATCGGAAGCCCGGCCATCAGCAGGAAGCAGAAAACTACGCTTAGCACCGGAATCGTGTGGCCAAAGGGAACCCTGAAGCCGCGGCGTCGCTCGGGTTCGCGAATGCGCAGAACGATCACGCCGATCGAGACCAGCACAAAGGCAAAAAGTGTGCCAATGTTGGAGAGATCGGCCAGGGTACCGATGTCGAAAAGACCCGACGGAATGGCCACCACGAAGCCCGCCACCCACGTCGAGAATGCGGGCGTCCGAAAGACCGGATGGACGTTCGAGAAGACCTTGGGCAGCAGGCCGTCGCGCGACATCGAGAACCAGACTCGTGATTGGCCTAGTTGGTAGACCAAAATCGACGAGAGCATCCCCATGATGGCGCCGATCAGCACCACCAGCCTGATCCAATGCAGCGGATGGCCGCCGGGCAGTATGGAGAGCTTCTTGAGCGCGTTGACCACCGGCGCCGCATCGCCCACCATCGACTGCCAGGGCACAAGGCCGGTAAGGCAGACGGCGACGGCAATATAAAGCACCGTGCAGACGGCCAGCGTGGCGATGATGCCGATGGGCAGATCGCGCTGCGGATTGCGGCACTCCTCGGCCGCGGTCGAGACCGAGTCGAAGCCGATGTACGTAAAAAAAATAATGGACCCGCCGGTCAAAACGCCCGACCAGCCGTTGGGCATAAAGGGATGCCAGTTGCCGGGATGGAGGTAGCCGATGACCGCAAAGATAAAAATCACAATGGCGACCAGCTTGATGCCCACCATGGCGTTGTTGGTCTCAGCCGACTCGCGAATGCCGCGCACCAGAACCACCGTCAGAATCAGAACAATCAGGAAGGCGGGGATATTGAAGCCAAAGTGCCAGCCGGGGCGATAGAGCCAGTTGCCGGCCAGATCCTGCAAGCCTTCGGGCAGATAGGCGGGCGAGATCCAGATAGGCGAGGGATGCAGGCCGAACCAGTCCAACAGATCGACAATATGCGCGGCAAAACCCACGCTGACGGTCATGTTGGAGCCGGCGTATTCCAGAATCAGATCCCAGCCGATGATCCAGGCGATCAGTTCGCCAAGCGTGGCGTAGGTGTATGTATAGGCTGAGCCGGCGATGGGAATCATCGAGGCGAGTTCGGCGTAACAGAGGCCCGTCAGCGCGCAGACAATGGCCACCAGGAAGAGTGAAACAGCGATGGCGGGTCCGGCGCCCGGCCGCCCAGCCATGGCCGTGTGGTGAATGATAAAGTCCGCTAGCGGCGTATTGGTGATGCTGGTGGTGTCAAACTGCTCGCCGGAGATGGCCGTGCCGATGACGGTGAAGATGCCCGACCCGATCACAGCGCCAATGCCGAGCGCGGTCAGCGACCACGGGCCTAGAGTCTTCCTGAGCTGATGCTCGGGCTCCTCCGAGTCCAGAATCAGCTTGTCGATCGACTTGCGCGCGCCTAATTGCCTGAGCAGGGCGGTTCTCCTCATTTCACGCTGGGGCGGCGGATGGTAAACAGGGCTCCGGGAACGGCGCACCTCTGCGAGCCGGCACGGAACCCTGTTGTTCTTGCGAAGGCTCTATAGCTTTGAAAATTTGGGAGTCCCAGATCCCGGCTTGGGTACCTGGGAGACCGCGAACCTCATCCGGCCAAAATCTTGCGGGGCGATGGCTTACCGCTTGGAGATGCCGCGCGCCAGCTTCTTGACCTTCTTCTTCTTTTCTCCGCGTGGGCCGGTTCTTGGCGCCTTGGGAGCGGCCTTCTTGCGGGCGGCCCGCTTCAGTTCTTTCCGTTCCTTCTTATCTTCAATCTTGGTGGTATCTGCCACTTGGTTCCTCTTTCGCTCAGGTCTGATCAGAATTCCCCGTGGGCCGGGTGCATGTGAACCTTAGAATAACAGGGTTTGCGGCGCGGCGAAAGCCTTGCGGAGGCTCGGTCGCAACGCGCGCGACATATTGCAATCTCTGGAGGCTATTAGAGCGCCGTGGCAAGCTTGGGATACAGCCCCGCATGGCTGGTTCCATACAAGGCAAGCAGCCGCTGGCGCATCAGGTAATAGGCTGAAGCGGCCTCCTGCGCGTGCAGCGGGAGGGTCATTTGGTAGCGCAGCAGCAGTTTGGAGGGGATCAAGCCCAACTCGACGCGGTGAACGGCGCGGCGCAGAGTAGCCGCATCCAGCCTCATCCGCTCGGTGACGATCACAGCCTCGGCAAAGTTCCAGCGCTGCGCGTAGGCGGCCAGCGCCAGCATCGTCTCCGCATTCTCGCGCATCTTGCGCAAGCCCTGATACCCGCCCAGAAACTCCCAGATCTCCTTTGGTTCAATGTCGATCTGGTTGCAGCGCGGAGTCAGATAATCGATTGCAATTGCAGACAGCTCAACCATGTCCAGCCGGTAGAGATCGGCAACAAGGTTGTGCCAGCCGCGCCGCCGCTGCTTCTGCACCTGCAACAGCAGCGAGGTCAGAAGGCAGAGCAAAGCGCAGCTTATCGTTGAAACCAAAAATGCCTGCAAAAAAGTCATCTGAGGAATGTTACCGTTGCTCCCTCACTCTGTCAAGATCATTTTTTACCTGATTGTGCAAAGCGAGGATATAGTCGCGCAACTCCGGAGAAATCTCCTGCCGAGCCGGCTCCTCCAGCCAGAACTGAACGATCCAGTAAATCAGGGCCGCAAGGTAAGCAAACTTCCGAACATTATCCAGCGCATCGAAGTTGTAACGAGTACCATAGTAACCCTGCAACAGATCGACGGCCATCGCCACCATCACCCAGCCCGACCAGCCAACCACTAGCGAGAAAACATGATTGCGAAAGCCCAGCCCCAGCCGCTTTGCGGTCAGCAGCATGACTACAAAAAGCTCGCAAACCACAAGGTCTGTGAAGAGGTTGGAGCGCGCCTCCAGGCTATCGAGGAGTGTTGAAGCCGGTGGCGAGAGCATCCAGGAGAGCGCGGCGGCTAGCAGAATGCCCGCCGCGCCTCCCAGAATGAATTGCTTCTTGGCATCCCTGACCCAGCTTCCGGTCGGCCGCATCACAATGCGCGCGACCTCCCAGATGACACCGAGCCGCAAGGCGAAATCAAGGAGTTCATTGGAATAATAGATACGCGAATACCACCCAGGAGAGCCCCACATGTAGATCGAAAATAGTGCAACGGATATCGTGGCACGATAACCTACACGTGTCGTGAAGACAGGGAACTCCCTCCACCTGCGCCGATAGATGAGCGTTGAGAACAGTGCCATATGTCCAATAAAACCAGACACCCACAAGACCCAATCCAACCCGGACAGATTCATTGTCCCTCGTGAGTTTTATTCTCTCCGATCTTGGAGGATCGGGAACAGAGGGAACTGCAAAATCTATCGCGCTGAGTCCAATATTGTTGTGGGTGGGTGGGGATCGGTTCCCGCTTGGCTGGCATACGACGAGGCGGACGCGAAGAGCGTAACCAAGGCTGCTACGAGGGCAAAACGCAGGGACATTTTCATGAGATTCTCCTTTTTTCTGGCACAGATGTGCGCAAGTTGAGACTAGACGTTTTTGGTGCTTCCGTAAAAGAGAAGATGAGGCGGGAGGCTAAAATATCTTGTAAGACGGATAAAAATCGAACGTGAAAATCCAAAATCCTAGGAATGCGCTGTGAAAACAAAGATCTCCACGCTCCGTCGCCGATAGATGAGGATCGAGAAGAGGGCGACTTCACCGAGAAAGCAGCCCACCCACAGAACCCAATCCAGCCCAGACAGATTCATTGACCCTCTTAAGTTTTATTCTCTCCGATCTTGGGGGACGGGAACAGAGAGAACTGCAAAACCTACCGCACTGAGCCCAGAATTGTCGTAGGAGGACGAGGGCTGCCGGTCGGCTGAATAGCATACGACGAGGCGGACGCGAAGAGCGCAACCAAGGCTGCAACGAGGGCAAAACGCAGGGACATTTTCATGAGATTCTCCTTTTTTCTGGCACAGATGTGCGCAAGTTGAGACTAGACGTTTTTGGGGCTTCTTAGGAAGAGAAGATGAGGCGGGAGACTGAAAATAATTTGCAAGACGTTTGGAATGAAGCCGCTGATTCCGATCTGGCCCCTCACATCAAGCGGCTCTCCAAACCGCATTGAAACCGGCGCTGCAACCGTTTCCGGCGTACAATGAAGCTAGACTTGATTGATCAGCGCTGAATTGAAAAAAGGAAAGGCCTGCTCGGCTCTTGCCGTCTGACCGCTACTGACGAGCTCCGCACCGCACGCAACAATCACCTGTTGACCGGAGTAAAGTCATGCGTTCCGAGAAGATACACCGCGCCCTGGCGCAGGGAATGAACCGTTTTGAAGTCTGCCAATTAGTCGCCAAAGGCGTAAAAGCTACCCATAAAACCGGCGGGCGCTTTGAAGATTCCATTAACGATGTGCTGCAATACCTTGGCACCCACAAAACACCCATGGAAAGCCTTCATCCGGCGATCCCGCAGATCAACCTGAAGAGCCTCAAGCCGGCGGCGTGACGACAGAGATCAGAGAGCAGAAATCAGTAAAACCTTGTAAGCGCCGCGGAGAACTCAGTAAAAGCCTGACTTTGGATCAGTGCATGGCTTCATAGGCTGCGAAAAAACTCCTCGCAAGGCAATACCCAGAGGCTTTGTAACCAGGGCGCGATTTTAGCCGGGCCGTTAAAGTCAATCCCATCATCGTTGGGCTTTACAGGCTGCGGAAAAACTCAATTGGATGAAGGGTACGGGCTTTAGCCCATACATAACCACTGCTTTATCAACGCCGGCTTTAGCCGCCGAGGGAATTATCAGCCATTTCTGTAGTTAAACTGGCCTTTTTCCGCAGCCTCTTTAGCCCCCGCAATGCTCAGTCGCGATTGCAACTCCCGAATCGCCCTTTTTTCGCAGCCTGTTCAGTTGAGCCGCAAACGATACAAAATAAAAGGCTGGGATTTAGCCCACGCGGGATGCTTGCCGGAAAATCTGCGTAATTTCAGGTCCTACTACTCAATCGGTTTTCCCGCGCCCGATCCGGCAAGAATCAACAATCCACCAAACGCAAGACGAGGGACGGCAGCTTCGCCCTCCCTCGTCTTGTTTGTATCCGTACTGGCTGGAAGGGGGTAACCCTTAGACAACCTGGACGTTCTCTGCCTGCCAGCCCTTGGGGCCCTTGGTCACGTTGAACTGGACGCGCTGACCTTCCTGAAGCGAACGGAATCCGTTCGACTGGATGGCGGTGTGATGAACGAAGACATCCTCTCCGTTTTCACGGCTAAGAAATCCAAAACCCTTGGCGTCATTGAACCACTTGACTGTGCCTGTTTCCATTGTGTACTGCTCCTCGATACTGATTTACCGCGAACGCAATGTGGAAGTTTGCGAGTAGGCGGTAACCGAAACAGGCAAGAACTTCAGATCGAATTCTACGATTACATGAAGTGTAGCACGGATTCGCTTTCGCGCCTCAGAATTCGTCAGGCTGGCTCAGGGCCGGTAGAAAGGGTTCCGTTTTGGGGCGGTGGCAACTCCGCGCACCAAAATGCCTCTGCCAGGCGAAAATCTGGCCCGGTAAACTCGTTCTGGTTGGAAGCGGCCGCTATTGATCCGGCCCGTGGACAGAGCGCGAGACCCCGGCACGCTGAACTTGCCGGATCATGAACGATGCTGTTCCCTATCGATAAACCAGCGGAATGAAATTCTGCTCCTGAATCGGCGGGCGCACATACTTCGACTTCTCCAGCTTGGGCAGTTCCAGCGGCGCCGGCGTCAAGTCGCGATAGACAAACTGCGACAGCAAATGCTGAATCACGTTCAGCCGCGCGCATTTCTTGTTCTCCGCATTCACCACAAACCAGGGAGAATTCTTGGTGTCGGTGATCGCGAACATCTCATCCTTGGCGCGCGAGTAATCGGCCCAGTGCTTGCGAGATTCCAGATCCATCGGGCTCAGCTTCCAGCGCTTGGTGGGATTTTTCATGCGGTCCTGAAAGCGCCGCTCCTGCTCTTCGTCGCTCACGGAAAACCAATACTTGACCAGGCGGATCCCCGAGCGCTGCAACATGCGCTCAAACTCCGGGCAACTCTGCATGAACTCCTGATATTGCGCATCGGTGCAGAAGCCCATCACCCGCTCCACGCCGGCGCGGTTATACCAACTGCGATCGAAGAGCACCATCTCGCCCGCCGCCGGCAGATGCGGAACATAGCGCTGGAAGTACCATTGCGTCTTCTCGCGCTCGGTGGGCGTGCCCAGCGCCACCACGCGGCAGACGCGCGGATTCAGTGATTCTGTGATGCGCTTGATGGCGCCGCCCTTGCCCGCGGCGTCGCGGCCTTCAAAGAGAATCACCACGCGCAGGCCCTCTACGCGAACCCACTCCTGCAGCTTGACCAGCTCCACTTGCAGGCGGGCCAACTCTTTATCGTAGTTCACATCCTTGCCAATCTGCTGCGACTTGGCTTCGTCCGGCAGAGGCGACGGAAGGTCTCCGTGCTTCAACGCGCCGTTTGCAGGCGCTGCATCAGGCTGCTTATCCGCGTGCTTCCTCTTGTGCTTATCCTTCATGGGGGCTCCTCCAGCGAATTCGATAGGCACTATCTTATCGGTAGAATTAACGCGAATACAAGGATAATCCAGCGCAATCGAGGAAATTCTTGACCCAGTCTTCCGTTAAACCGCGCAAAAATCTTCGCGCTACCGGCTCTTCCACTTCATTGAGAGCGCGGCCAGCTTTTCATCCATCGTGGGCTGCGGCCTCGGAGTGAACTTGGCCGTGGGTTTGACCGCAGGCCGCGCCGCCGGCGTCGTCAGCGCCTTGATCGAAAGCGCAATCCGCTTGGCCTTCAGATCCACGCCAAGCACCTTCACCTTGACGATTTGGCCCGTCTTTACTGCCTCCGACGGCTCTTTGATAAATTTATTGGAGAGCTCGCTGATGTGCACCAGTCCGTCCTGATGAACGCCAATATCGACGAATGCGCCGAACTTGGTCACGTTCGTCACCACGCCTTCCAGCACCATGCCGGCAACCACATCGGCCATCTCGCGAACCTCTTCGCGAAAGGTTGGCGCAACGAACTGATCGCGCGGGTCGCGTCCCGGCTTGCGCAGCTCGGCAAGAATATCGTTCACGGTGTAAGCCCCGGCCGAGAGCTGACTGCGATCCACATGTTCCAGTAATTGCGGCTGCTCGATCAACTCCTTCACGGTCGTCTTCAATGAGAAGGCCATCTGCTCCACCACCGCATACGACTCAGGATGCACGGCAGTTGAATCCAGCGGATTGTCGGCGTTGCGAATGCGCAAGAAACCCGCGGCCTGCTCGAAAGTCTTCGGCCCGATTCCAGGCACTTCCAGCACTTGCGCGCGTGAGCGGAAGCTCCCTTTCTCATTGCGAAAGCTGACAATGTTCAGGGCCGTTCGCTCAGTGATTCCGGCCACAAAGCGCAGCAGCGTCCATGACGATGTATTCAAATCCACGCCGACTTTATTCACGCAGCTTTCAATCACCGTCTCCAGCGACTCCTGAAGCTGCCGCTGGTCAACATCATGCTGGTACTGGCCCACGCCAATCGATTTCGGATCGACCTTGACCAACTCGGATAACGGGTCTTGCAAGCGCCGCGCAATCGAGATTGCGCCGCGCACCGTCAGATCGAGATCGGGAAACTCCTGCCGCGCAACGGCCGAGGCCGAATAAATGCTCGCGCCCGACTCGCTCACCGTCGCCGAGAAAATTCCGTCGATCTTTTTATCGCGCAAAAACTCGCGCACAAATGCATCGGTCTCGCGCGACGCCGTCCCGTTTCCAATGGCGATGGCTCTCACGTTGTGCGCGCGCAACAGCGCATCCAGCTTCGGCGCTGCCTCGGCATTGCCGTGCTTCGACGTGTGAAGATAAAGCACATCGTGCGCCAGTAGCTTGCCCGTTTCATCCACCACCGCAACCTTGCAGCCGGTGCGTAATCCCGGATCGATGCCCAGCACGGAGATAGGTCCAGCCGGCGGAGCCAATAGCAAGTTATAGAGATTGTCGCGAAATACCTTGATCGCTTCCGTGTCTGAGCGGCGTTTTAATTCCAGGCGAATCTCGCCCTGAATCGATGCATTCAGCAGCCGCTTCCACGCATCGTCGATGGCCATCTCCAACTGGTGCGTCCAATCGCCGGCCAGGCGCAGCACGCGGCGCTGAATGATTGAGATTGCCCGCTCCGCTTCCACCTCGATGAGAAAGTAAAGAACCTTCTCGCCCTCGCCGCGGCGAATCGCCAACATGCGATGCGAGGGAATCGTCTTCACCGGCTCCGAGTACTCATAATACATCTTGAATTTATCTTGCTCATCGACCGCATCGGTAACCTTCCTGCTCACCACAATGCCTTCATCGAACAGTAGCGCGCGCAGCGCTTTGCGCAGGTCGGCGTTCTCGCTGATCCACTCGCTTACAATGTGCCGCGCGCCCTCCAATGCCTCGTCCACCGACGCCACGCCCAGCTCCGCATTCACAAATGTTGCGGCAAATATTTCCAGCGGCTGCGCGGTATTCTCCTGCGCCCACAGGTACGCGGCCAGCGGCTCCAATCCTTTCTCGCGCGCAATGGTGGCCTTGGTTCTACGCTTCGGCTTGTAGGGAAGATACAGATCTTCCAGCTCGCTTTTATCGAGCGTGGCCTCAATGCGCGCCTTCAGTTCATCGGTCAGCTTGCCCTGCTCGGCAATCGAGGCCAGAATGGTTTCGCGCCGGTCTTCAAGTTCGCGGAAGTAGGCCAGCTTCTCCTCGATGGCGAGAATCTGCACCTCGTCCAGATTGCCCGTGGCCTCTTTGCGATAGCGCGCGATGAAGGGCACGGTGCCGCCGTCGTCAAGCAATTCGATCACGGCGACCAGGCCGCGCAGCGGTAGATTCAGCAGTTGAGCGATGTGAAGAAGAATAGCCGGGGAGAGATTTTTTGTGTCTGTCATGAGCGGTCTGTCTTCATGGTACATGCAGCCGCTGAAAAAATTGCGGCGCGCTCAACTGTGCAAAACTTCGCGGCCGCCTAGGCGAATTCAATCTTCAACGCAATCGCCAAATCGGAAATCTTTTCCGCCGCCATCTGCACAGTCAACGAATTCTCGTCCTGCTTCCACTTCAAATCGCCCTTCCATCCCAGCACTTCAACCCGGCCGATCTTGCCCGGATTCTGCGCACCGTTAAGGCCCAGCGCATTCACCACCAAGGCCTTTTCCGGCCAGCCCATCGCAAAGGCATAGAGCGTATTGTTCTTCGCCGTGAAGCGAATGTCGGCGGCGGTCAGATCCTTTTGCTTGTCCTCATTGAAGTTGCCCGTGTCGATCTTGACCGTCGTCGACGGGCCTTCTCCATAGATCTTCCAAGGCCGCGTAGCATGAATGCCTTCGCTGTGAATCGCCATCCACGCGGTGATCTCTTCCAGTACCTTCATCTCCTCGGCATCCAGTTCTCCCGAGTTGGGCAGAGGAAAATTTAACAGCAGATTGCCATTCTTGCTGACAATATCCACCAGCAGATCGACGACCTTTTTTGCGGACTTGTATTGTTGGCCGCGCTTGTAATGCCATTGGCCAATGCAGGTGTCGGTCTGCCAGGGGTGCTCTGCAATTCCATCGGCAACCCCGCGCTCATGATCCAGCGCGCAGGTGCCGATCGCGCAATCTGTTTCTTCCTTGCTGGTATAAACAGCCTCGGTAACTCCGCCGTGCAACTGTGCGCTCACATTGTAAAGATGCGCCACCATCTTCAATCCATAATCTTCAAAGGGCAGGTGACCGTCGGTATAAAGAAGGTCCGGCTGATAGTTGTCGATAAGGTCCGTGATGCGGTCAAGGTAATGGCGCTTCCACGCGTCGGGAATTCCATCGTCGTTCCAATCCAGCTTGTTAATAAAGCGCGCGCAAGCGGCGTCGTGATAGAGGTCCGCGTACTTTGGATCGGTGCCATCGTACGGTATTCCTGCCAGCCCGCCGGTCTTGTCGGCACCGTGGCTCACGGCCCACCACTTGTAACTGATCCACAAGTGCTCGCTGACTCCAAAGCGCAATCCCTGCTTGCGCGCCGCATCGCGCCAGATGCCTACCACGTCCTTCTTCGGCCCCATATTCATCGCATTCCAGCGCGTATGCTTGGAGTTCCATAAGTCGAAGTTGTCGTGATGCACGCCCATGCTGACAAAATACTTTGCCCCGGCCTTTTTGTAGAGGCTCATCAGATGCTCCGGCTCCCATTTGGCGGCCTTCCAAATCTTCACCATATCCTTGTAGCCAACCTTGGAAGGATGGCCGTAGTGCTGCAAATGGTGTTCGTACTGTTCCGATCCCTGCATGTACATATTGCGCGCATACCAGTCACCATCTTCAATGGCCGACTGCGGTCCCCAGTGCGCCCAGATGCCGAATTTGGCGTCGCGAAACCACTCCGGAATCCGGTAGCGATCGAGCGACGAGCGCGTCCCGATAAACCTTCTGGCTTGTCCCGAGGCAAATCGAGAAAGAGCAAGAGCGGAGCAAGCTCCACCCATCCATTGCAGCAATTCACGCCGATTCATCGCCATCTGGCATCGATCCTTCCGTTTCACATGTCTCGAATTGCTTGTTGGCAGCTTGCTGTCCGAACGCCGCTCAACCATCAGCATATTAGAATGACGGTATAGCCCATGGCAATCGAGCCGCGCGCGAGGACGGGAACGGCGGATGACGGTAAAGAGCGAACTCACGCGCATCGAGGCGGCCGAACACTCCGACTGGAAGCCACAGGCCAACCCGTGGATGATCGCCGCGTCGGTCATGCTGGCCACCTTCATGGTGGTGCTCGATTCCTCGGTTGCCAACGTCGCGCTGCCGCATATCGCCGGCAATCTCTCGGCCTCGACCGATGAATCGACCTGGGTGTTGACCAGTTATCTGGTCGCGAATGCGATCATGCTGCCTGCCGCTGGCTGGATCGCGCGGCGCATCGGACGCAAGCGCCTGCTGTTGCTTTCTATCCTTCTTTTCACGGCGGCATCGCTGCTCTGCGGCGTGTCGTTGAATATGCCCATGTTGATCGTGGCCCGCGTGCTGCAAGGCATCGGCGGCGGCGGCATGCAGCCGCTTGCGCAGTCCATCCTGCTGGAGAGTTTTCCTCCCCGCCAGCACGGCACGGCGATGGCTGTCTACGGCGTTGGCGTGATTGTGGCGCCGGTCATCGGGCCCACGCTGGGCGGATGGATTACCGATAGTTATTCCTGGCGATGGATCTTCTATATCAATCTGCCCATCGGCATTCTTGCGCTCTTCATGGTCAATCTCTATGTCGAAGATCCGCCCTATCTGCGCAAGGCCTTTCGCGGCGCAATCGACTATCTCGGCTTCGGGTTGATGGCTCTCTGGCTCGGTACTTTGCAACTGGTTCTCGACAAAGGCCAGGAGGCCGATTGGTTCGCCGCGCCGTGGATTTGCTGGACAGCGGCTATCTCAACAATGGCGCTTGTCAGCTTTATCGTTCGTGAGTTGACCGACCGCGAACCGATCGTGCAGTTGCGCATCTTTCGCGACCGCAACTTTGCCGTGGGTACGCTGATTACCTGCATGTACGGCTTCGTTCTCTATGGCGCAACCGCGATGCTGCCCTTGTTTCTGCAGACCATGCTGGGATATTCGGCGCTGCAAAGCGGCATGACTGTAAGCCCGCGAGGCGTTGGCGCAATGGCCTCCATGATCATGGTAGGCATTCTGGTGCGTTACATCGATGGACGCGTGCTGATGGCCTTCGGCTTTGCGCTGCTTGGCGCATCCACATGGATGCTGGGCAACATCAGCCTTGAAATCGGCATGGTCTCGGTGGTTGCGCCCAACGTGTTCAACGGCTTTGCCATGGGCTTCATCTTTGTTCCGCTGACTACGATGACGCTGAGCCGCCTGCGCAAGCAGGATATTGGCAATGCGGCCGGTATTTATAACTTGGCCCGCAACGTCGGAGGCTCCATCGGCATTGCCAGCGTCATGGCCATGCTGGTGCGCGGTTCGCAGACACACCAAAATTATCTCGCGGCGAATGCGGGAGCGGGAAATCCCGTCTCGGGCTTATTGGTGCGCGGCCTGCAAGCCAGATTATTTTCGCAGGGCTCAGACATGGTCAGCGCACAGCACAAGGCTCTGGGCGCGCTCTACCGCAGCGTGGAGCAGCAATCGTTGCTGCTGGCCTACGCCGATAACTTTCGCTTGATTGCCATTCTTGCATTCGCCTGCATTCCTCTGCTGCTGCTGTTTCGCCGCTTGATGAAGCACGACTAAGTGAATCATTGCCATGGATTAGTTAATTTATTAAATAACACTCATCATTAGATTTCTATCATTCAACCTATCTATGCTGAAGAAATCACGACGCTTGCCGAAAACTCTTACAGCGGCTCCTCCTCTGCCGTGCGCGCCGCCTCTTGCAACGAGTCGCGCCAGCCGGAGGCCGACCGGTGAAGAAAGTTTGAATTTGCGATGGGAGGCTTCGATGCTGCAATCTGATAGACGCAGGGATGAGACAGTCGCTCCATCGTGGGCTCATCTTCGCCTTCCGCCATTTCCTCAGGTAGCTCTTCGCATTCTTCAACTAGCCAACAATGAAAATGTGCAGTTGCACCAACTCAGTGAATTAATCTCTTCGGACCCTGCATTTGCCAGCGAAGTTCTCACCATTGCAAATTCGCTTCTCTATGCGCCGCGCTTTCCCGCCAGCAGCGTCCTGCAGGCGATTGCCGTGCTGGGCGCGAACAATCTGCAAGGCCTGTGCCTGACCGTCGGGGTGCGCGGATACATGGGCAAGGCGCTTAATCAGCCGGCGATGAAGGCCATCTGGCGGCATAATCTGGCCACCGCGCTGATTGCCGACGAGCTGGCTTCGGTTGGATTCATGGACCGCGACATCGCCTATACTTCAGGCGTAATGCACGACATCGGACGGCTCGCTTTGGCCGTCATCCGGCCCAGGGAGTACAGCATTCCGCTGGGCGTTCACAGCGGCACGCCGCAGAGCTTTCTTGAAGTCGAGCGCAAGCTTTTTGGCTGGGATCATTGCGAGGCCGGACGGCAACTGATTGTGGATTGGAAGCTGCCCACAGAGTTTGAAGGCATCGTCGCGGATCATCACTCACCGCGAAAAAAAGATAGCTCCTGGGGCATGGCCGATTTGATCAATGTGAGTTGCCGCATGGCCGATACTGCCGGATTTCAGGCCTTTCCAGGCTGCGAGGTCACGCCTTATTCTGAGTTGCTGGATGAAGTCCCGATACGCGAGCGCTCTCTGTTCCATTCCTCGATCGAGCCGCTGGCTTTTGGAATCGCAAAGAAGATCAATGCCGTCGAATCGGTCTGATGCCGGGCTAAAAAAGCAAGTACAAATAATCGCTTCGACAATGTGGCAAAAAGTGTCGGCGCGGGGCTTCAGTCGGGCCGCAAAAGCCGCGCAATTTGCGTTGGGATGCACTGGCTGCGGAAAAACTCATCGCGAGGCGATTCTCGAAGGCTTTGTAACCAGGGCACGACTTTAGTCGGGCCAATAAAGCCCATCATATCAACGTAGGGCTTTAGCCCCTGCTACGCTCAATCGTGATTGCAACTTCCGAATAGCCCTTTTTCCGCAGCCTGTGTAGCCGCGTCCTGATACAAAACTGGGCTCGAAGTAAATTCTCGCAATCTGTAAAGGTGTGTCCGTTCAAAATGCCGGCTTGATTCGAGATTCATGAACTGTTCACTGACCACTGTCCACTGGACTTTACCGGCTGCCCACCATATAGACGACCAAATCCTGCTCGGGCCAGGCAAAGATCTGCTCGTAGTGGCGTCCTTCCAGGTACTCTTCCAGAGCCGCTTCCGTGTGCAGGTCAACGCCTCCGCGGCCGGTGACGCGCGCCACCAATAAATGCTGCTCATCGGGTACGCCGCTGCTTTCGTAGTTCAAGACCTGGCGATTGCGATAGAAAGCGAGGCCGAACTCGACGTCGCGGCGGACGCGAAAGACGGCAACGGTCTCATCGGCGGGAGCGAGCGTGGCCAGCCGGTCGGCCAGTGGACGCGCGGAGTAGGAGCGGTCCAGCAATTGAATGACGCGCTTGGTTTGCGAAATCGCGGGAAGGCCGAGAAACGGACCCACGCCGAGAATAAAGAGAACCAGAACTGCCAGGATTCCAGTGGTGGCCAGCCGCAAACGGGCTACGCCAAAGCCCTTGACGACGACCAGAATCAGCAGTGCCGCGCCGCAGGAAGAGAGCGTTGCCACCAGCAGGGCGCGCGCCGGCGGCATCTGCCGGCCATGCGCCACAAACCAGGGCAGCAGCAGCGTGGCCATGGTCATTACGCCGCAGAGCACGGCATGGCCGATGAGCACCCAGCGGCTCAATCCCAACTGACGGCGGCGGAAGAGATAGTCGCCGGTGAGGATGGTGATGGGCGGAATGGAGGGCAGGATGTAGCCGGGCAGCTTGGATTGCGAGAAGGAGAAAAAGAGGATGGGGATCACCGCCCAGAGAACCAGGAACTCCGGAAATGCGTCGCCGGGGCGGTTGGCGCAGGGGACGCAAGCAGAGGAGCCGCGGGCGCGCCACTCGCAAACCGAGGTCTGGATGCCGTCGATCAGCGCGCGAATGGCGATCACGGTCCAGGGCATGACGGCCAGCAGCGCCACAGGCAGGTAATACCAGAAGGGCTCATGGTGGTGATACAGATCGGAGCTGAACCTGCCCAGATTGTGTTCCAGGAAAAAGACGCGGAAAAAGTCTGGATTCTGGTGCTGCACGGCAATAAACCAGGGCAGCACTATGGCGAAATAGAGCAGCGCGCCGGGCCACCAGAAGGAGCGGCGCAGCACCGACCACTCGCGGCGCAAAGCGGCAAAGGCGGTCACAATCACAATGGCGAGAAATGGCGCAACAGGGCCTTTGGCCAGGGTGGCGACGCCGGTGAAAAAGTAGATGTCGAAGAGCCAGAATTTGGAATCGGTCTCATACCAGGCGTACCAGCCGAGCAGTCCAATGGCGAGAGGCGCGGCCATTTGCATGTCCGTGGACGCGCCGCGGGCAAAGCCCATGATGCCGGCGCAGGCCACGGTGATCAGCGCCGCGTCCAGGTGGCCGCCAGGGCGGAAGCGCCGCATGTGCAGGTAGATAAGCGCCACCATAATGAAGGCGAAGCTGGCCGAGGGCAGGCGCGCGGCCCAGTCATGCACGCCGAATTCCTGAAAGACGAACATGGCGCGCCAGTAGTAGAGGGCGGGCTTCTCAAGCCAGGGATGGCCGTAAAGGTAGGGAGTGACGCAGGCGCCCAGCTTGCCCCGCAGCGCCTGCCCCAGGCTGTCTAGATAGCCCTGGCATCCACTCCAGGTGACACAGTCGCCAAGTTTGCCCATCAAGGCCGGAGCCGAGTCGAAGCGGTCGAGCATTTCATGGGCGATCTGCGCGTAGCGGGGCTCGTCGGCGCCGACCAAACCCAGGCCATCGCCGCCGGTAATGGGTGTCTGTCCGTAGAAAAGAAAGAAGAGGGCGAAGCCGAGAAAGACGGAGGTCTCGCATACCACGGCCCAGCACGGCAGCCGATTGCGCCAGCCTTCGGTTGAATCCTGTGCAGACGGTTCTTGAAAAGTTTCCACTTTCAGCGCTTCTCCAACAGGCTCGCTTGCCTCAGAACAATCGGCGACGCCGGTTTCAGTCAGCGTATGGGGGGAACTGACGGATCTCCGGTCTGTCCCGCGCTTTTTTGAAGCGCGGAGATTCTATTGCGAATCGACAGGGACAAGGCTAACAGATTGGGGCGTTGAAGCGGAATATCAATCGGATTTTCCGTCCGCATTCCTGGCCAGCGAGGCTACGGCGGGGCGCAGTTCGGCCAAAACCACAGCCAAGGCGCGTTCAAGCGGACCCTGCATGGTGCATCCGGCGGCGCTTTCATGTCCTCCGCCGCCCAGGCGCTTGGCAATTGCGGCCACATTGATCTGGCCTTTGCTGCGCAGGCTCACCCCAATGCGCTGCTCGGGAAGCTCATGCAGAAAGAAAGCGGCTTCCACGCCCGAGGCGCAGAGCGCAAAGTTCACAATGCCGTCGCAGTCCTCTACGGTGGCGGCGGCGCGCGCAATATCCTGGCGCGTGACCCACATCCAGGCCAGCCGTCCCTCCTGCTTCAGATTGCTCAGCGCCGCGCCCAGCAGCAGCAGCTTGGAAGCTGGAGTGGTGAAATATATTTTCTGGGCAATGAGCAGCGGATCGGCTCCGGCCAGCACCATCTCTTGCGCAAAGCCGAAGGTGGAGGCCTGCGTGGAGCCGTAGCAGAAGCCGCCAGTGTCGGTGAGCACAGTGGTGTATAGGCAGGTGGCCATCTGTGGCGTCACTTTGGCTCCGGCGGCTTTCACCAGACGGTAAACCAGCTCGCCGACACTGGCCACTTTGCGATCGATCCAGTTGAGGTTGCCGTACTCGCGGCCGGTGGCGTGGTGATCGATGTTGACCAGGAGAAATTGCTTGAGGCCGAGCAGGCGGGTACGCTCCAGGCCGTCGCACTCCAGCAGAATCACTGCGTCATAGGGGCCGTAAACCGTCTGCGCGGTGCGAATCTCCTCAGCGCCCGGCAGCTCACGATGGATATTGGGAATTGGGTCGGCGGTAACCAGGTCGGCCTGCTTGCCCAACTGCTTGAGCAGCATCCCCATGGCCAGCATCGAGCCAACCGCATCGCCGTCCGGCCGGGCGTGCGAGCAGACCAGGAATCGCTCACCGCTGCGCAAAAGCTCCAGAATGGCTTCGACAGGGCTGACGGGCGGAGGGCCAATTGCCGCCTCCGGCGCCAGGCGTCTGGGATGAAAGGCAATACTGCGGCTGGCATGATCCATGCGGGCTATTCCACCTTGGCCTTTTCCCCGGCTGGGGGGATTTCCGCGCAAGCTGAAGCGGCGGTAAATTTATGCCGCTTGCGCTGGCGATCCATCAGCTCCTCGATACGCGCCTGAAAGCGGCCGGAGCGGTCGGCCAGAAAGCTGAGTTCAGGCACGTGGCGCACACCCATCCGCTCCTTCAATTCATAGCGGATGTAGCCTTTGGCGGCTTCCAGGCCAGCCACCGTCTCTTCTTCGGCCTTGGCAATATCGCTGACGGCGCTATCGACGGCCACATAGACCCGGGCCGATTTAGCGCCGGGGTTCAAAGCGACCTCGGTTACGTAGCAGAGATTGATGCGCGGGTCCACCAGTTCGCCCTCGATGAGAACGCCAATCTCTTCGCGCAACGTCTCCGCCACCCGGTCCTGATGGTGCTTTCGAGCTCTGTGTTCGGGCATCCTGCCTCCTCGTCCGGGGTAGACCATTCAGCATAGCAGAATGGATGGTGAAGGATGCGGACGGTTTTCTGTGCGACGCGCTTTTTATAATTACTCCCCATTCGTCGCCCGGCTCTGCGATACTGAGTTGTTATGCCAATCGCCGACCTGCAGCAAGCTGCCCAAAAGATTGCCGGATTCCTGGCCACCCTGAACAAGCTGGGTGGCTTGCGCCTCAAGTATCGCATCAGTGCTGGAAACGGGGCTCCTGAAGACGCGCCGGAGGCTGAGGGAGATGCGCCTCAACTCTGCGTCGAGCTGGGCGGGCCGGACGTGCTGCTGGTGACGCAGCACAACGGCGAGCTGCTGCTGGCTCTCGAGACCATTGCCGCGCAGATACTGCGTCTTGACCAGCGCGAGGGCGGCCTGGTCAGCTTTGACGCCGCAAACTTCAAGGCACTGCGCGCCGCGGAACTGCGGTTGACCGCTGAGACTGCGGCGGAGAAGGTCATTCGCTCCGGCATTCCCTACGCCTTTCCGCCGATGAACAGCCGGGAGCGCCGCCTGATGCATATGGCCTTTCGCGGCATTGAAGGCGTAGAGACGGCCAGCAACGGCGAAGGCGCGGACCGCTTTCTTGCCGTCTATCCCGAGGGCAAGACCGATCTGCCCGTCGCCGCGCCTGTCAAGCCGAGAGGCTTTGGGGACCGCGGGCGAAGCTCGGGCGATCGCGGACGAGGATCTGGAGATCGCGGACGCTCGCGGCGGTTTTGATTCGACTGACAAAGAGTGTCAGGATTCCACCCTTGCGATGCGGACGTTGCAAGGATGGTGTACCCAGTTCCGGACAGATTTTGGGTGCCTGCCCATCGTAGATTTTCAACTGCTCCGCACCTCACCCAAATAGTGAAATCGTCAATCGTTGCAATGGGTTTCACTTTGAAGAAGATAACCAATTCAAGGCTGGATTGACTGCCGTTTCTAGATTTATATGCGCCGGCCCTGGTTGCGGCTGAATTCCTTATTTGCTGTCCGGCGGTTTGGCGGCGGGCTTAACTGCTGGCCGCGGCTTCTGGGCCGGGCTAGAGACGCCAAAGGTCAGCAGCATAAAACTGAAGCCTTTGCGCAGTGTGTCGAGCAGGCTCATCGGTCGCTTCCCTTCTGGTTCGATTGCGCGGCCTTGGCTTGTGGCAGCTGCGTCTTGCCTGTTGTCTTCTCTGGCAAGGGAGGCGCCGCGGCCTGCACCGCCGGCTCACCGCGCAGCACTTCCAGCGCGCCCGGAGGCAGCAGCTTATCGGCCCTGGCCAGCAGCAGGCTTACCTGCCACATCTCCGTCTCGCTGAGCACACCCTTGAAGGCCGGCATACCAGTGAGCCGGATGCCGTTGGCTACCTTCCAGTAGGTCTCGCCGGGAGGGTCGTCGGTCACGCCCATCATGGTTTCCGTGCCGTGGTGGTGCATCTCCCATAGCGACGGCGCATCGGGATACATCTGCCCGCCAAATGCCGAGGGCTTGCCGTGGAAGCCATGGCAGACGGCGCATTTTTCACTGTAAATGTGCGCGCCGGCCACCAGATTGTCTTCCGTATCCTGAATGGGCGGGTTTGGGTTCATCTCGCGATGAATGCGCGCGTCGAGCGCGATCCCGGTGAGCAACTGCTCCTGGGGCAGCGGCGGATCGCTGACGGCAACCGGCGGGTGGCCAAAGCGCAGCCAGCCCAGCAGACAGACCGGTGCCAGCACGATTGCCAGCAGAACTCCCAGAATGAAACGTCCCATGGATTGGCCTCCGGTTGGAACCAGGGTTAGGGGTCAGGGATCAGGGGTCAGGGACTAGTATCCCGAGTCTGAAGTTCATTGATTTAAAACGAAGAGCACCCGCGGATCCTTCGACTCCCTACGCTTCGTTACGGTCGCTCAGGATGACAGTTCATTTGTTTTACAAAGATCAGACTAGGACACTAGACTCTAGTCCCTGATCCCTGATCCCTGCATTTAGAACGGTATGTCGTCGTCGGAGATTTCGGCTTGTTGGGCGTAATCGTCCGGAGCGCCAGAGGCTGCCGGGGTACGCTGGTCGAAGCTGGCCGACGACGAGCTGGATGCGGCCGCCTTGCTGTAACCGCCCCCGCCCGAGCCTTCCTCGCGGCTGGTGAGCAGAACCAACTCATTGACCAGGATCTCCGTGCGATAACGCTTCTGCTTGGTCTCTTTGTCTTCCCAACTGCGGGTGGTGAGTTTGCCCTCGATGTAGAGCTTGGAGCCCTTCTTGACGTAGTCGCGGACAATCTCCGCGGTGCGTTTGAAGGCGACCAGATTGTGCCACTCGGTGCGCTCCTGCCAGTTGCCCTGCGCGTCTTTCTGGTTGTCGCTGGTGGCCAGGGTGAGGTTGGCCACCATCGTGCCGCCGGGGGTGGAACGAATCTCGGGGTCTTTGCCCACATTGCCTAAAAGTGTGACCTTGTTTACGCTTCTTGCCATGATGAATACTCCAGTCCTGTTGTTGCACTGCAATCATCGAAAAGCATAACAGACGCTCAGTGTTTACGGGAGAGCCCCCGGTTGCGCAGCCATTTGGCCGCGCCCAGCGCCAGAAGCAGGCCGCCAAAGGGAAGGCACATCAGCGCGACGATCAGCGCAAACCAGCCGGTGTTGGTGCTGGCGCCGGTGGGTGAAAAGCCCCCCAGCAGGGTCTGAAGCAGCAGCGCCGCCAACAGGCCCGCGCCCACCATCCAGCCGCCCCATTGCAGCAGTTGGCGGGTGCCGTCGTTGGGCGAGTTGGAATTGCTTGCGGACATTGCGGTTTCTCGAGGGCGTGCTGGTTGAGGTTTGAGGTTTCCCGCCCATTTCACAAAAGAACGTGAAATGGATGAGGCGCCCAGCTTCGTTTCCTGATCCCTGTTTCCTTAAATCCTAGTTCTTGATTCCTAGTCCCTGATCCCTGATCCCTGATCCCTAATCCCTAGTCCCTCGCCTTACCCTTGCGCCAGGCGCAGCATTGCCCAGGTGATAACGCCGGTAACGGAGACGTAAAGCCAGAGCGGAAAGGTCCAGCGGGCAACCTTGCGGTGCTGCGGAATTCGCCCGCTCAGCGAGAAGAAAAAAGTGACCAGCACCAGCGGCAAAGCTACGACCGCCAAAATGATATGGCTTGTCAAGAGCGGCAGGTAAACCATGCGCAGCGCGGCGTGAACTGGATAGCGGACGTCGCCGTGCAGTGCGTGATGGAGAATGTAGCTGACTAAAAACAATGTGGAAAAGCCGAAGGCCGTCATCATTGCCGCGCGATGGGCTGCGATGCGCCGCGCCCTGATGAAGGTGTAGCCGATCAGCAATGCGATGGCGCTGAGGCCATTGAGCAGCGCATTGAGCGCGGGCAGAAAGGCGTACTGGCTGCTGGCTGCCGCGGCGGGATGGACGTAGATCAGCCAGAAGAGAAAGAGCGTTGCCGCCAGGCTGATGACCAAGATGGCGGCGATGGCCGGGCCGGTCTCTGATGATGGGGCTTGCGTGGTCATGGCTTTGCCTTGGCGCAGAGCATCAGCGTGGTGAAGAGCAGCGGCAGGTAGAGCACGCTGACTTTGAGCAGATCGCGCGCCAGCTTGCGGCTCTCGTCTTCTGTTGGGCCGCGCAGAATGCGCGCAAAGCGAATCGTGTAAGCCAGGTAGAAGAGACCCAGCAGCGTCGCCGTCACGGCGTAACTGAGGCCGGCCACGCCAAGCCGCCACGGTGCCAGACTGACGGGAATCATCACGACGGCAAAGAAGAGCGCCTGCGCTACGGTGGACCAGCCGTCGGGCTGGACGACTGGGAGCATTTTGATTCCGGCGCGGGCATAGTCGTCGCGATAGAGCCAGGCAATCGACATGAAGTGCGGAAACTGCCAGACAAAGAGAATTGCAAACAGCGCCACGCCGGGCCACTCGATGCGTCCGCGCGCCGCCGTCCAGCCCAGCAGCGGGCCCATTGCGCCGGGAAATGCGCCGATGAAGGTCGCCATCGCCGTGACGCGCTTCAGCGGCGTGTAAATGGCAACGTAAGTGAAGGCGGTCAGCAGCGCCAGCGCCACGGTGAGCGGGTTCGTGAAGAACAGCAACCACGATGCGCCCAGCGCCAGCGCCGCCAGGCCAGCCGCCACGCCGACGGGCAGCGATATGCGCCCGGCGGCCATGGGGCGATCCTCGGTGCGCTTCATGCGCGCGTCGATCCTGCGCTCCAAGGCTTCGTTAAGCGCGCCCGCGCCGGCTGAGACCAGTCCGATGCCGAGGAGCGTATCCAGCAGCCCGCGCTGCATGGTGGAGATGCCGGAAGCGATCGAGCCCAGGTAGAAGCCGCCCCATCCGGTGACCAGCACCAAGGCGACGACTTTGACTTTGAAAAGCTCGCGCAGGTCGTGGATCAGGGTTGCGGTTGCGCCGGCCTCAGGCGCGTGAAGATGCGCCCCGCCGTGAGCGGAGTGCTCTTCTGGAACGGCGGCTTGAGTGGCGGAATTCAATGGGACGGCCTCGGCAGCAGAGCCCGGATTCTGTTGCGCCGGGAAGCTGCCTTGATGATAGCAAGCGGGGAAGTGCTCAGCGTTGCTTATTGGTTCAGCCTGTTAATAGTGTCAAGGTATCCCACCCATTCCGCAAAAAACGCTGAATGGATGGGGCACGGAGTGTGAGTATTTTCGGGCCAGATCAATGGTCCGTGCCTTTTTACTGCTTTCCAAACCGAATGGCAGCGCCGATGGTGAAGCCGAGCGAGCTCTGCGTTGTGGAGCCGAAGCCGGTGAGAACATACTCGGGAACCACGCGGGCGACGAAGTTCGGCGTCAGGTTGTATTCGACCGGGAGGCCGGCGGTGGCGATGAAGGTGTTGCCGTCTGGCCACAGGCCGAGCGAGGCGGGCGTGAAGCTGCCGAGATCGCCGGAGAAGTTTCCGTGCACCATTCCCGCAAGGCCGCGAAGAGAGACGGAGTATTTGGGTGCGGCATAGAAGCGGTAGGTTGGTCCCAACAGAGCCGCATACTGGCTGATCGCCGGATTGGTGATCGCGTTGTTTGTCACGTTGGTGGGACTGCCCACATAGGCATTTGTGTAGTAGCCGCGGCCATCCAAGGTCACGCCCAGGCGCTCGTCGAAGTAGCGCGTGAAGCCGACATTCCAGGCGTACTCGTGTGCGCGCTCCAGCGTTGAACCGGGGCTGAAGCGCAGGTAGCCCAAGCCGGCATAGGCCTCATAGGTGTGCGAGTAGGCATCGTGAATGGCGGCGGCGCGACGCTGAGCGCGGCGAGCCCGGATGCGTGCCTGAACGCTCAACGCGCCTTGGTTGGTCGCGGCGGGTGGCGCGGCCTGCGCCTGATCGGGAGCCGCGGTGCTGCTGCTGGAGCTGGAAGATTGCGCCGAAGCGGCAGTTAGGGTGGCCAGGATGAACGCCAGCAGAAAGGCAAAACGGCAAGAGAAAGACATCGGTATCGGGTTTCCTCCACGGGAATACGGAAGCACACCGCCCATGGACGCAGGCAGTGCTCCCCCCATAAGGTATTAAAACACCTTGGGGGGAGGCCTGGTTGGCGCCTCGCTGCGGGTTGGACGCGCGACGGGCGCTTTGGTGGCCGGTTGCTCTACTTGATTGCGCCCAGATCCGTCTGCAATTGCGCCTGATCGAAGCCGTCCGGCGAGCCTTTTGCGGTGAGCCAATCCTGACTCAGCAGCGTGTGTGCCTCGTCGCAGTATTTCTTCCAGAAGGCCACGGTCATAGTCTTGGGCTGGCCCCAGGTGATGCAGGTAAAGCCGTTGGCGTCGTACTTGGGCACGTAGACGCAGTGGCCGCCCCAACTGCCTTTCTTGGCCTTGGCGCCGCCTTTGGGAACCACATCCCACACCTCCTGCGTCTGCGCGGTCAGCGGCAGAGAGAGCCCGATATAAACGCCGCCGAAGAGGGCAATCGATTGGCGAATTTCAACCAGATTACTGACCTTGGGGTCGGCAAATGCGAGCAGCTTGTGGCCGGCAAAGTCACCCTTCTGCCAATCGTTCAAAACATCCAGCTCCACGCCGCCGTTGTCGGTGCTGGAGTTGCCGGGAACGTAGCCGTCCCATTGCTCGTAGTAATTTTCAACTGTGGAGTCTGGCACGGTGACCTCACTGCTGGCGTTGGCCGTCCACACTTGCACGGCATGGCCCACGCCGGCGATGGTGCAGTCGCCCAGCTTGTCGTTGAGCATCATGCCCCATTGGGCGATGCCTTTGGTCCAGTCGGCCGCGGCTGGTGGCGGTGGCAGCGCAGGGGTCAGGTAGTCGCCAAAGGCCAGGGTGCGGCTGTCGGTTTTGATGGCCTTGCGGCCCAGTTTCATCTTCGAGTGATCGGTCATGGGGGGAGATCCTTTCCTTTTTTTGGGGGTGTGCCGGCGCGATAAGGATTTGATGCGCACGAGCCGTATGGCGAAACTGTGCCAAATCTGGACACTTTTGTCCAGCAAATCTTTGCCTTGGGCGGCTTTACAGGCTGCGAAAAACTCTACCGGAGGGAGACGGGGATTTTAACCCCCGTGTAAAGCCCATGGAATGAATGCGGCTTTACAGGCTGCGGAAAATCTCAATTGGATGAAGGGTACGGGCTTTAGCCCGTACATAACCACTGCTTTATCAACGCCGGCTTTAGCCGCCGAGGGAATTATCAGCCATTTCTGTCGTTAAACTGGCCCTTTTCCGCAGCCCCTTTAGCCACGGAGGGATGCTTTTCAAGGATTACAACACAAATCCAGGCCTTTTTCCGCAGCCCGTTTAGCCCCTGCAACACTCAATCGCGACTGCAACTCCCAAATCGCCCTTTTTCCACGGCCTGTAAATCCTGCCGCGAAGAGCTCTGCCTGGTGGGCGAAGATAGACAGCAGGCCAGGCCCAATTTGGCCCTGAGCCGCAAAATCCCCAGTCGATTTCGCTCGTAAATGCATACAGTTCTGCGCTACTATCACTGCGTCGATCCGGGAATTCCCCCATTCCTGGCGTCTAAAGAGCGGCCAGGCGGAGCGGCGAAGGAGGGTTATGGCGACTCCCAAGAAATGCGGCAATGCAACCTGTACTTGCCTTGCCCCGGAAAAGAAAAAGTATTGCAGCGACCACTGCGAAGGCATCGGCAACAAGCTGGAGATCATCTGCCTTTGCGGCCACGCCGATTGCGGCGTCACGGTTCTTCAGTCGACCGGCCAGGAATCGGGCGCGCGGACAAATGCGGGCAGCCTGGCGTCCCGCTTCTGGCGGTAGAAGTTGCACGGGAAATGGATGCCGGCGGGGAAATGGGAAACGGCGGGCGGCTCAGCTCTCAGTGACGAGAGCTGGGCCTTCCGCCATCACTCGGCCAGAAACTCGCGAATCAGGCGCGCCACCCGCTCCGGAGCCCCGCGCATGGCGCCGTGGCCTTGGCCCGGCAGCGTCTCGACGCGGACTCTGGGTAGAACTTTGGCTAGCGCCCGCGCGGCGTCCAGCATGGGATGCTCGGGGCTCAGACTGCCAACCAGTAGCAGCGACGGGCAAGAGAGCGCGCTGTAGGACGTCAGGTCCGGGCTCTGCGCATCCATGGCCTCGAGTTCGCGAATCCAGCTTTTAGCCAGCGTGCGCAGGTGCGGCCAGGCCCGCGAGGAGCGAAGAGTAAGAATGGCCGCGGCGGGCATGCGCGGAAATGCGGCCAAACCCAGATCAAGAGCTTTGTCCAAATCTCCCTCGGCAATGGCCTTAACATAGGGCGGCAGGTTCTTACCTGCGATCAGGCCGCCGACGGGAAAGGGCGGCTCATAGAGCACCAGCTTCGGCACTGGGTGGCGCATGGCCGCGCCCAGTGCGCATATGGCTCCATAAGAGTGGGCGACCAAGGCCGGGCGAGCTCCAGAGGATGCTTCGGCGGCGGCAAGCATGGCGGCAATATCCTCGTACTCGCGCTCAATCGAGTAAGGCCCGACGCCTTCACCGCTTTTAGCGCGTCCGCGGCGGTCCATTGCATAGCAGGAAAAGCGGCTCGCCAGCAGTCGGGCCACGGGCATCCAATCCGTGTGGGTGGAGACGCTGCCATGCACAAAGACGACGGCCGGACCGCTGCCCAGGCGGCGAAAGGCGATGCGCGTTCCGTCGGCGGATTGCACCGAGCCATCGGCAACCGCCGCCGGCTCATGCTCCAGAAGTGTCGTGGTCATTGTTCATATCGTAACGCGAATGGCGCGGCGGACAGCGCGGCGCATCTCAGGATGGGGAACGGGAGCGGAACGGCGGCATTCACCCTGGGCCACAGACAGAAGAGTACCGGTGCGGGTTATTGCTTGATGAAGTCGAAGGTGCAGGCCCGGCCTACGATGCCGAGGCCTTCACTCCTGGTTCCTGTGCCTTCAGTTTCCTTGAATTGGGCCTTGATGTCGTAACTGTACGTCTCGCCTTGATGGGCGAAGACGCCGCGGGCGTATTTGCGCGAGGCGACAATGCCATTGGCGGAGAGTTTGGCGGTGCCGTCGTCCTTGATGGGGCCTTCGATGAGCAGGTAGCCGGGCTGATCGGCAGTGCCGTGCTCGCCACGGAAGTTGCCGGCGGTGATCTGGCTGGGAATCTTCCAGGTGTAGCCCTCGGTGCTGCCCTTTGCGGGGCAGGTCAGCGTGGTGAGCCATTTGCCATCGAAACGCTCGGTGGCAAAAGAAACGGCGGGCAGCAGGAGAAAAACACAGATTGAAAAATTACGGAGAGTCTTGCGCATTTCAATTCCTCCGCCGGTGATCGTAGCATGGCGATTCCGAGGCGGTCTATTGGCAGTATTTCATAACTATAAGGAAAAGAGAGGGGTGGCGGTCTAAAAATCCGAGTGGAGGGATTGCGGGCTGGACACAGGCACTTTAGACTAACTTCAAGGGGCCAGCGCGTTCGGACGATTGAATAACGTCAAGGAATCAAGGTGGCCTGTCCTGATGAGATTGCATATCGATTTGGTATTATCGATTCCCGGCAACTCGTGGTTAGACCGAATGAATTGGTAATTATTCGTGGATGTGTGGGGGCTCTGACGCCCACTCGACAGCGTTTGGGGACCAGCGCCGCATTCATGCAATTACCTGTCCATACGGTCTCGGTACTAGAGGCTCTGGCCGCGCGCAGCGGCTGCGATAAGTATCTACACCAGATTCCGGCCCAGTTTGAGGGATAACTATCATGCATACTCAAATGACATCAATTCCCGGTGCTCTGATCCTGGAGCCAACTGTTTATCGCGACGATCGCGGCTTTTTTCTGGAAAGCTTCAATGCGAGCGAGATGCGCAAGATCGGCATTGACGCGAGTTTTGTGCAGGACAACCACTCTCGCTCGACGCGCAATGTGCTGCGCGGCCTGCACTACCAGATGAGTCAACCCCAGGGGAAACTGGTTCGCGTGGTCAATGGCGCGGTCTTCGATGTCGCGGTCGATATGCGGCGCGACTCTCCGGCATTCGGCAAATGGGTAGGGTGTGAGCTATCGGCTGAAAACATGCGGCAGTTCTGGCTCCCCCCAGGACTTGCCCATGGTTTTGTCGTGCTTTCCGATTCAGCCGACTTTCTATACAAAGCAACCGACTACTACGCACCGCAATCGGAGCGAACGCTTCTTTGGAACGACCCGGATGTGGGAATCGAATGGCCGTTCACCGGCGAGGCAATTCTTTCCGCAAAGGATGCCGTTGGCAAACCGCTCAAAGTGGCAGAAGCTTACGAAGGTATGTGGGGGCCTCATGAGGAAAATCGATAATCGCAAGATTCTGATTTTCGGACGCGTTGGACAACTGGGTTGGGAGCTGCGTCATAAACTGGCCTGCCTGGGCTCAATTTCAGTGGCCGAATATCCAGAGGTGGACTTCACCAAGCCCGAATCAATCAGGGCCGCCGTGCGCGCGGTAGAACCGGCGGTGATTGTCAATGCCGCCGCATACACCGCGGTGGACAAGGCCGAGACGGAGCCGGAGCTGGCCGCGGCAATCAATGCAGCGGGACCGGGCGTGCTGGCGGAGGAGGCCAAGAGGCTAGGCAGCCTGCTGGTGCATTATTCGACGGATTATGTATTCGATGGCAGCAAGCAGGGCGCCTGGCTTGAGACAGATACGCCGAATCCGCTCAGTGTCTATGGCAAGACGAAACTTGCCGGAGATCGGGCTATCCAGGCCAGTGGCTGCACCCATCTGATCTTTCGAACGAGTTGGGTGTATGGCGCGCGCGGCGGCAACTTCCTGCTGACGATGCTGCGGCTGGCGCGGGAGCGCTCTGAACTGCGCATTGTGGACGACCAGAAAGGAGCGCCCACCACCAGCGAGTGCATTGCGCTTGCGACCGCCAATGTACTGGCTCAGGTGCTTGCGCCGGGGGCGGCTGGGCTCGAGGGCAGGAGCGGTATCTATAACCTGACAAATGCGGGCGAAACCTCATGGCACGGATTTGCCAAAGCCATTCTGACCAGAGCCTCTGCGAGCCTGGGGATTCCAATTCCCAATCTTGTTCCAATCGCGACCAGCGAGTACCCGCGACCAGCGCAGCGTCCAGCCAACTCCTGTCTTTCAGGCCAGCGTTTGCAGGAGACTTTTGGGGTGAGAATGCCCGATTGGGAGCAGGGACTTTCGCTTGTTTTTGAAACGCTTCTTGAAGGGCTGGAGAGTTCCAAGTCTCCCGCTTTTCAGGTTTGATCTGGCTTGCGGCACTGGTTGGATAGCTCGACAGCCGGAGTCTCTTGCAGCGCGCCAAAGTTATGGAACAGTAATATTTGATTCATTGCTCGCGGTTGCCTGCCGATGAACTTAGGAAATAGGGTTCGCGGGGAGCTGCTGGGCGACCGGAGGCTGGGTGGGGTGTGGGTGTATCCCGCCAGGGCGCTGGCAGAAGCCGAGAATGGATGAGTCTCTCCGGCCTGGCGATCGATAGGGATGAATGCGATATCGGCCATTTCGGGACAGGATCAGGAACGCGGCAGAGCCGCGCGCTATCGGGACCGGCGCGACTATGAGCGCTACGAGGTCAACACTCCCGGAGGCAGCCTCAACTATAAAGGCGTGCGGTTCCCTTGCCTGATTGTCGATATCAGCCTGAGCGGCTGCTGCGTTCGCAGCGAAATTCCATTTCATCCCGGCGCGCTGGCAAATGTGGAACTGGTGCTGCCGATTTACGGAATGTTTTTGCGCATGGTGGGCACGACGCAATGGGTAACGCGCGAGAATCTGATCGGCATTCGTTTTTTACACGGCAGTTCGCGGGCAAAAAACCAATTGGCCGGGCTGCTGACTTGCCTGGTGGACAAGACCGCCGCGGACGCGGTGCGGGCCGCCGTGGTTCATGCGGCCGCGGCCAAGAACTCTGGCCCAGGGCTGGCGCTGGAGATTCCCGAGGCCTTGCTGCTGAGCCTTAACCATCTGGAAACGCCGCCGGTGAAAGAGGTGGAAGCGGAGGCTTCAGAGCCTTTGACGCCCGCTGAAGAACCGGGCCAGGAGAGCGGAAAAAGCGGCGCTGGCATGGGCGAGATGGGCGATTGGCCGGCCACGCTGCAACTGGTGAAGGATGGTTCTCATATGAGCGGCTCGCTTGCCGGCTTGCATCTGGAGGGCTGCAAGATTCGGACCGCGCAACCCTTTGTGGCTGGGATTCACGTTCGCGTGGAGGTCGAGTTTCAGATGTGCGGGCTGCACTTCCGGCTGTTGGGGGTGGTGGACGATGTGAGTGACAAGAACACGCTCGATATACGGTTTGTTGAGATGAGCCGGCGCAAGCAGGAGGAGATTGCGGACGTGATTGCGGAGCTGAAGGCATCGGCCAAGGCGTGACTCTGAACGTGTTGAGCTACTTGCGGAGTTAAGGCAATAGGGGTATTGATTCAAAAAGGGAA
>Ga0181520_10002916_pt1 | contig 30922 bp, 43 predicted proteins | sample PEATcosm2014_Bin_29_FD_132451 | JGI IMG/M metagenome (GOLD analysis project Ga0181520, IMG submission 132451) | Peatland microbial communities from MTU Mesocosm Facility, Houghton, MI, USA - PEATcosm2014_Bin02_30_metaG | ecosystem: Environmental > Terrestrial > Soil > Wetlands > Peat | place...
CACGCCACCGCCCACGCCGCCTACGCCGCCGCCGACGCCGCCCACGCCACCGCCCACGCCACCGCCGACGCCACCGCACACGCCGCCCACGCCGCCGCCTACGCCGCCGCCTACGCCGCCGTGTTAAAAATCAAAATTTTGTCCCATGGATTAAAACTACTGGAAGCGCAAGGCGGGTTGTTGAAGGCCAAGAATAGCAGCTTGGACATGGTGGACGCTTGTAGTTCTGTGCGGGCTGTCCATGCTTTTAGAGGCAACGCATGCCACTGCTCGCTAAGTTGTAGCCGAAATATCTCGACGAGAAAAAAAAGACTTGACAAGTTAGCACAAGCATGATATACAAGTAGTATAGCGCAGGACGCAGGACAGCCGGAGGCCCCGCGATTTAAGCGGTAAAATCTAAGTAAAAAGAGGGATTATGACCAAGAAAACGAAACACACGCCGGGACCGTGGAGATACTGTAAGAGCCGCAGCGGTGATGAGGCGGTGTACGGTGTGATGGAGCTTGACCGCGCTGATGGCAGCAGGCTGATAACCGTACATACGGGAAACTTTTTCAAACGGGGGTGCTACTCTGGCGAAGCCGCCGCCGAGGCAGAAGCGAATGCCCGCCTAATCGCCGCCGCGCCGGAATTGCTTGGGGAGTTGAGACGGATAAAAGCCGCGCTTGAAGACGGCGAAGCGCTGACACAAGAGGGGATAGAGGACATGCACACCATAGCCTGCGTTGCCATAGCCAAAGCGGAGGGGAAATAATGTCCGGCACTATTTCGGACGGTAAAAACAAGGCCAAGTTGTCGCCGGAATTTATCGAGATGCTGAACGAAAGCGGCGATGTTTTCAAGTTGGTGGCATCCGCGCTGGAAACGGAACGCGCCGCCGCCGCCGCCCACGCCGCCCACGCCGCCCACGCCGCCGCCGACGCCACCCACGCCACCGCCTACGCCGCCGCCTACGCCGCCGTGTTAAAAATCAAAATTTTGCGCTATGGAGTAAAACTACTGGAAGCGCAAGGCGAGGAGGGAAAGGCTGAGGAACGGGCAAAGTATGCGAAGGTGGTGGAGGCGGCGGCAAAGGTCCTAGACCTAATTGAATGCACGGCTTGTGGAGATTTTAAAAATCCGGGATGCAATGCAAAAAACAAGCATCGTTCTTGCCCGAAGAACACCCTTAAATCCGCGCTGGCGAAACTGGAGGAGAAATCCAATTTAAATCTTGTCCCCGTCGAGGGAGAGGTGAAGGATGGAAAATAAAATCAAAGTTGGAGATGTCTGGCTTATCGCCGGTGGCTGCTGTCAGGATTTGGTGCAAGTAATCGAGGTTATCGAGGGTGGTAACTGGGGTTATATCGGGATTTCCGTTGACTGCTCTGACCATCCGGGCGTTAGCGGATACATGTCTTTTAATGAGGATCATCTTGTGAGGAAAATCGAGGGAGCCGATGGAAAATAAACCGAAGCTGTGCAAGGATTGTGCGCATGTCTCGCTATGGGAGGGCAAGTAAATGTGCTACGTCTGGCTTGTTACTGGCTTTGTGATTGGTGCGGTCGCTATGGGTATCTGCGCAGCCGGCGGGAGGCGGCTGTGAATCCTGCGGAATTGCTTGCGGGAGATTCAGCAGCCTGGGCCGTTTGTGGCCAGTATCTCGCACATAATCGCTCGCGCATAAATTCTGCATTCCAAGACGACTTTGACGAGCTTATCCCGCAGGTCATTCTGTATTGTGCAAATCGATACAATCCAGAGCGCGGCACGTTTAATAATTTTTTGCTACTGGTGATGCAGAGCCGATTGCGGAACCGGATGAAGCAAGTCCGGGCCAAACGCGTTATATTGGCTAATTTTGCGGATAAAGCGATCATACATCGCGGGCGCAGGGTGAGGCATGTGCGATTTGATACTGACGAGCTTTAGCTTTTTTCGGGCCAAAATGAAAAATGCCGGGGAACCATCCCCCGGCACTTTACGTTTTTCGGGCCAATCGGGCCAACCTATTGCCACCTCAGGCAAGGGCAATCAGGAAAGCTATTCTGCAATAGCGCCCGGTACGCCAGCCGCGGCGCGGATGCCGCGTATATCCATTTCCGGATAGTATTTAATGGGGCGGGGACCGCCGACGCAAATGTAGCATCGGACAGCCCTTTGCTTTTGAGCCATGCGCGGAGTTCCGCTCTGCGGGCTTTGATTTCATCATTCATTCTATTTCTCCCGATTGATTTTTACTTCTATCGCCCGGCGTTCACGCCGCCGGGACACAGAAGCAAAAACTATATTTTAAATCCTCCCATATCCTCTATATCCCGGTGTCAAAAGGTGCAACGTAACTTTTGTGTAACTCTTGCGTAACTTTTACATTACATTTTTGTAATGGAGGGAGGGATAGATATAGAGGGGGGGGAGGGCTAGCTATTGTATATTTTATATGCTAAATCTAAGGCGGGAAAAATTTTGTAGGGAGTATATCAAAGACTTAAATGCGACTCAGGCGGGGATTCGTGCCGGATTTTCTGCGAAAACTGCGTATGCCATCGCCGGGAAATTATTGAAAAATGATGAAATCCAAGCGCGCATTTCGGAATTATCGAAATCCTCGATGGAAAAATGCGAGATCACGACGGAGTATATCTTGCGCGGGATTAAAAAAATAGCTGAAATGTGCGCGGAGCCGCTTGATTATAAAGAAAATCCCATTAGCGGAAAGCCATCCCATCGCGCCGCAGCGGATGCGCAGGCTGCCCTCCGCGCATTGGAGCTGCTCGGAAAATATAAATCTCTTTTCGCGCAAGAGAAAAAAACTATTTCCATCGATGGTAGCCCCGAGGGGGGACTGCATATCCAAATAATTGAGGATACTTATTCGCCGAGGGAAAAATCAAAAATCCCCGACGACACTAGAGAGCAGGCCGCATGAGCGCTATCATCCGCGTCAGTTTGACCGCCGCTCAGCGCGATATCCTCGCCGCAAAAAAACGCTTTACGCTCATCCGCGCCGGGCGAAGATTTGGCAAGACGTGGCTGGCACTGTATTGGCTAATCAAAATGGGATTGACTCATCCGGGAGCGGTGTGTTGGTTTGTGGGGCCGGATTTAAAACAGCCCCGCGAAGTCGCGCTGCCTGCGCTCAAAGCTCTGCTGCCGACTGGGATATGGATCGAGCATAAGCAGGATATGTATCTCGCGTTTCCGAATGGGGCAAAAATATTTTTCAAAACGTGCGATAGCATGGATGCACTGCGGGGACGTGCGATTGATTTTCTGGTGTGCGAGGAATTCGCATTTTGGAAGCACTCGGAGGAGCTGTGGTACAAAATCCTGCGCCCGCAACTCATCGATCGGCGCGGCTCCGCAATGATTATTAGCTCTCCTAATGGTTGCAACACTTTTAAGCGATTAGAGGAGGATGGACGCACTGATGCAGAGTGGTCGATTCATCACTACAATATCCGCGATAATCCCTACCTGCCCGCCGCCGAAATCGCCGCGCTGCAAGCGTCTTGCTCTGATGATGATTGGGCGCAAGAGTACATGGCGGAGTATCTTGAGTGGTCGGGATTGATCTATTATGAGTTTAATCCGCAAAAACACGTCAGCGGTCAGCCCCATGGCGACATCAAGTACACCGTGCGCGGCATGGACTGGGGCATTGCAGATGAGACTGGCTGCGCGATCATCCACGTCCTCGGAAATGATGCGCTGTACGTCGCCGACGAGTACACCGCTAATAATACGCCCATCCCGGATATCTGCGCCGACATAAAAAAAATGCCATACAGCCCGCGAGCAACCATCATGGACAGCAGCGCCTGGCGGCGCGAGAGCGACATGCAGAGCGTTGCCGCCCGCTTCCACCAGTCAGGGATTGATTTAATTCCCGGAACTCGCGACCTCCAAACCTCAATCTCCGACGTTAAGATGCTCATAAAACTGGGTAAGCTCATTGTCGCGCCCCGATGCAAAAACATCATCCGTCATTTGCAGGGATGGAATTTCGGCGAGCATGAGCCGGATATTCTCGCGGCTATGCGGTATGGGTTGGCTTTTTTAATCGCCAAGGGCGCGGTGTCCATGCCGCGCGTTCCTAAGCCCGCGCCGGAAATCAAGACGAACCCAAACGGCTGGATGAGCATGAAGGAGATGGACGCATTTGAGTCAAAAATAAAGGAGCGGCAAAAGCCGAGCTTCACTTTTTCCGTCGTAAATCCAAATAGAGGATGGTAACATGGCTATAAAAAAAACTGAACGCAATAAATCAATCTGCGACGAGGTTTTGGACAAGCAGAAAACCTACGAAGGCAAGATGATGTACCGTCTGTCCGAGTGGTCAGAGCTCGGCGCGCTGCTACTCGGAAAAGAGTCAACCGTTCGCGGCGAGAACACAAAGCCGGTGCAGAACTGCGCCGAGCTACTCAAGGCCAACCGCGCACTGACCGCCATGAGCTATCGCATGCTGACCAGCCAGCGGCCCTTTTTTGAGCTTGAGGCCAACGACGTGATGGGCCATCAGGACCCGCGCAGTTTGGTCTACGGCGAGCAATACGTCCAGCAGCAGCTTGAGCTGTCCAATTATAACAATAAACTCTACAAAGCGCTCTACAACACATGGCTTTATGGTACCGGCGTTGTCCACGAGCCGTACGAGCCACTCAAGACAACCTTCCTCGGCGCGCCGCGCTCCTGCACGCAGTTCAACGTCGTGCCGCTTATCAACTGCGCGTTTTCTCTCGATGCCTACGATATCAGCGAGAGCGCATGGATGTGCCTGTCGGATATCACGTCAAAGCAATACGCCGAGGCGATAAAGCGCACTGACCCCAAAGGCAAGATTTATGACCTGTCCGAGGTGCAAAAGGCGCTGGACGAAACCTACAATCCCGGCGGCGATGCTAACATGTGGGTTAAGCAGCGTCTTGCATGGTCTGGCTATTTTGACACCACTTTCCGCAACGGCTTAGAGGTTACGACCTATTACGGGCCGCTGGATGCAAAGTATGACGGCGAAAACTATATCGTCTGTATACTCAACCGGACGCATTTAATTCGTTGTGAGCGGTTTATAGGCTTGCCGCCTGTGCGCGTTGCCACAATCAACAATCTGGACGTGGAGCCGCTCGGCAATGGCATCGGCACGTTGTTCCGCCCGCTGCTAAAAGAGATGGACGACACGCGGGCGGCGTTGTTAGATACGGTGCGCTTTGCCGGGGCGAATATGTTCGCTAAGTCCAAGAGCGTAGGTCAAGAGGATAGCGCGTGGACGATGCGGCCTTTCGGCATCGTGGAAATGGATGGGCAGCTAACGCCGTTGCAGCCCGCGCCCGCAACATTGGGCGTATTGGGCGGCGAGTATAACGCGCTTGTACAAGAGTTCCGGCAAGCGTCTGGTGCGACCGATACGCTACAGGCAATGGTGCAGGGTGATTCCGCGACGGCGACCGAGGTATCACTGGCGATGAACGAGGCCGTCCGCAATATCTCCGTTACGTCTGAACTGCTTGCTGGCCCATTCGTCCGCGACCACATCAAGGTTATCCTGCAAAACTGCTTCCGGTACCAGGACAAGCCGGTAACGCTCAACATTGGCAAAACGCCCGTAACTGTGGAGCCGACGCTGATCAAAGTGGACTATAATGTCCGCGTCAAGACCATGACCGACCAGGATTTCCGGCCCTCCAAAATCAATCATCTGCTGCAAGCTCTGCAAATCATGAATAGCGTACCGCCCAATGCTATCAACGGCTACAAGGTCTCCGTGGCGCCGACGTTTATAGAGCTGCTCAAGACCATGCAAGTGCCGGACTGGGAAAAGAGCGTGCAGCCGATAACCGAGGCCGATATGCTCCGCATGAACGTGATGGCGCAGATGGCGAACCCGCAGCCGCAGCAAGCCGCAGGGCCGCAGGATGGCGCAAGCCAGATACCCGCCGGAGAGCAGCGCATAGCCGCCGGAAAGCCCGGACGCAGGGAACAGCGCGGCATTAACCGCGGCAACAACATGCAGGATATCGGCGCGGCACAGACTTCCATCGTCCCCGGAGGCCAGCAGGTGCTACAGGCTCCCGGAGATACCGCAATGACCTCGCAGGCGATACGCTCAAGCGTACCGAGCCTGCCGCAGCAGCAAATCCCCCCGAGGAGCAAATAAATGCCCCAGAATATACCGCTTATCAACAAAGAGGCCGTAGAACGCGCCGTCCGCGTTAACAATTTCATGGGCCAGCTTATGGCAAATGAACTGTTCCGCGAATATCTCAAGGAATTGGAAAAAATAAAGCAGGAAGTGCTATACAATTCCTACGCGGACAAGGGCAATGCTGACCGCATCATAGGCCTTTGCCACGGCCTTGATATTGCGTTGAATCTGCACAAAAGATACGAGCGCAAATAACCAACTATTGTATATTGTATAAGCCGCCAATTTAAAAGCGAGGTAACACAATGACCGATACTGAGATTAAGACCGCCGCCGCCGCGACCGCCCAGAAGGCCGCAGAAGTGAAAGCGGGGCAGCCTGGACAAGCCGGAACGCCTGCGAATGACAATAAGAGCGCCGAGAGCGCCGAACTGAACGCGACCTCTAAAGCGAATTTCGCGTTTATAAAACTCCGTCAGGAGCGGTCCGCTCTCAAAAAAGAGAATGCCGAGCTTAAAGCCAGAGGCACCACCGGACAGGCAGCGAGCGCCGCCGATGGGAAGGACGTGGAAGCCGAAATATCTCGCCGTGTCGCGCAGGAAGTGGAAAAGGAAACGCATAAACTGTCCATAGCGGGCAAAGAGGAGAAAGCCCTGTCAGACCTTGCCAGTGATGCAGAGATATCCGCGCTGCCTTCGGGCGTGATGGATGTCATTGACCTGGTGGATTCCGATAGCCGCCTTTCCAGATTGTATGCCGTGGACCCAGAAGTTGCCATTTCCGAAGCCCGGAAACTCTATAAGGCCAGAAAGGGAATCACCTCAACCACCGTGCCAGTAGATCGCACTCCGACCGCTAAACTTACTGTAGCAGACGCGAAAGATAAGCAGGCCATACTCGCAAAGATGTCAAAGCTTCAACCCACGTCCAAAGCGTGGAAAGAGCTATACAAACAGCTCAAATCTTAATCTCACGGAGTTATCACCATGTCGGATACAATATTTAACGAACTGCCAGCGCAGGCTAGCGACCCTGCGTATGGCGTAGCAAGTCAGGTATTCGCCGCTGATTACATCAAGGCACTGTATGACCATGTAGGCGCGTGGCAGCATACCCGCAACGAAACTGCCGAGGTTACCGCCTACGGGCAGAAAGTAACGCTGGCTTCCATGCCGCGTCTGACTGTCGTAAGCATTGACCCTACGACCTCCGCACTGACCGGCAACACGCAGCAGATAACCGCCGCGGTGGTTACTGTCGACCAGTACAAAGGCGTTCCGTTCAAGCTGGACTGGGCGACGCAGGTACAGTCCCGCGTGGACCTTCCTGCCGCGTTTTCTGTCAACGCCGCCGATGCGATATCGTCCAACATGGACCTGCGTCTCGCGGTTCTCGCGCAGTCGCTGACCACGAACAGCGTCGGCTCTCTCGGCTCCAATCTCACGGAGGCCGTGCTGGACACCGCCATCGGCAAGCTGGTGCAGAATCACGTCCCGCTGGAAAACCCGGAAGACCTTGTATGGGTGCTTCCCGGCAGCCAGTGGTCCACCGTCAAGCAGCTGACCGCCTCTTATGCGACCAATTACCGCATAATCAAGGGCATGGACGGCGATGGCAACGAAAAGGACATCCAGCTGCGCGTGGAAACCCTCCACAGCATCCCGATATTCTGGAAAACCGATACTTCGATGGCGGTTTCCGGCGGGCAGGTGGGTGGACTGTTCTACCGCGATTGCGTCGGCACCGCAATCCAGCGCAACCCCGCGCTCAAAGGGCCGTTCCCGATGACCGGCTACGCAGCGGACCAGATAGTCGCATGGTCCCTGTACGGCATGAACATCATCAAGGACCCCGTAGGCTGCCAGATTCTTACCGTGTAGCGGCTCCTCCGTTCCCTCCCCTGCTTCTCTCCGGCGGGGGAGGGTTCATACTTCCAAGGCGGTGTAAAAATGTCAATGACAGTCCAGGGCGTGATAAACGAAGTCCGGGCGATGGTGCTAGAAACCAACCCGGCTAATTCCCATTTCACAGACGCAAACGTATTGACATATGTCAACGAGTGTACGCTTCAACTGATGGCTTATCTCGGCTCATTTCCCAAGGTCAATTATACGCTGACCAGCGCCACCACCATGACGATGGGAGAAAACCTGCTCTGCCTGGACTATGCCGCTATTCAGAACCCCGACGCATCCTACAAAAAACTAAAGTCAACCGATTTTGACAGTTTCGTATTGCAAAACCCTGATTGGCTGAACGCGCCGCAGGGTATCCCGACCTTCATAATCCGCATGGACGTGCTAAACTGGATGCTTTGGCCGGTTCCGCTGGCGATCTATACCGGTGTGCCGGTCGAGATTTACGGCAAGACGCTGCCGGCGCAATTGACTGTCGCCACGCAGGAATTGCCGCTATCCATTCTGTTCAACAACTGCTATCTGTTCTATGTGGCATGGAAGGTTTATCTAAACCACCTGAACCAGCCGGACAAGGCAAAGGATGCCTTTGAAACCTTTGACAACTTCCGAAAAATCAACACGCAAGCCGCCACCGCGACCCAAGGGACGCTAAAGTCCTTCAATCTGACCAAGATGTAGGGAGAAGCCCATGCTCCGCATAATCGCCGCTCTGTTGCTGATTGCCGCGCCTGTAATGGCGCAGGATAAGCCGTTTGATCACGCCTTCCGCAACATGACCGGCGGCGTGAACCCTACCAGCGCGCCCATGTATCTGCCGGATGCGCAAAGCCCTTGGATGATGAACATGGACGAGGACCAGACCTTTGGCGCACTGACATCCCGGCGCGGCTCCGTGGTGTGCGGCAACTATCCGACCGGCAATCAGGTGGTCAATATGTGGCAGTTTTCGCGAAACGCTGGCACGCAATATCTTGTCGCCACGGACGGATATAGCGTTTACGCCACGCAGGATTGTAATAGCTGGACGAAAGTTAAAGACGGTCTACCCTACGATTATTACGAATTCGCCACAGTCAACAACAAGCTATGGGTAACGTCGCAAAGCATCGCACCGTTTACATGGGACGGCAGCAATACCGTGCTGCTGGACGGCTCCGGAACTTCCACCACCGCGCCGCTGGCAAAGCATATCCTTTATTGGCAGTCCCGCGTATGGATGGCAAATACGAGCAGCAACGGCAGCGAACTGGATTTTACGGTGCTGGCCGACACAACGGGCGCGCAGATAGACCCGACGCTTGCAGGGTCATTCTCGGCCCTCTATCAGCTTTGGATAAATCCCTCCGATGGCGGACAGATAAACGCAATCATTCCCTATCGCGGCTATTTACTGGTGTTTAAGGATTCCGGTATCTGGCAAGTGCAGTTTCAGGACGAGTACAATCTCTCGGTCAGCAAAGCGCTTTCTTCCGTAGGTTGCGTGGCTGGCGACACGGTGCGAGAATATAACGGCAGCATCTATTTCCTCGGCAAAGACGGAGAGATGTATACCATAAACATGTGGATGCAGGTGCAGCATACCGCGCACCAGCTTAATGCCATTCTCAAGAACGTAACGCAACCGCAATTCGGGCTGACGCAGCAACTTTATAATACCGATGTGATGTGGCAGACCGGGACGATTAAGCCATCCGGCGCGTTTGTGCAGGGAGATAACCTTCTGGAACTATCCAGCGCCGCAGCATCTTATACGCTTCCCGTCTGGCCCGCTGAACCCTCTACAACGATTTCCACGCCTGCTTATTCCGTCAATATGTCAACGGCGGTCAGCTGTATGTACTGTGATATGAGGTTTTATAATGCACCCGTTAATACTACTTTCGGGGACGACATAACTATGAGTGGCGCAGAATATGTTCCAGAATTACAATTTTTTGGAGATGATGAAGCGTCTGCGAATGCCTATATGGTAAGTACATCAACCGGTAATCTTTATGGAAGCAGCACAATTCTTTTCACTCCCGGATATCCAAAGGAAGCATACTCTGACCAAAATTCAGCTCTAGTATCTCAATATTTCGTGATAGCATCCAATTCCAATAATCTGAATATAGGTAGCTTTACTGGCATAGGCGTTGGGTGTCAAACTTCATTTGGCATTAATTCTGCCATAGACTACACCCAAGCAACAATGAGTGATTCCTTTTCGACAACTTGTTATCTTGACAAATTCACGAACAGCGGTGTTACTACCGGTGCGAGTTTGTTTACTAATACCGGCACCGGAACTGCAAATATTTCCAATATAGGTGGTAATCCTGGTGATTGGAATTTAAACTCATGGACTATGACAGGCAATTTTCCGATATATATAACCTCAAGAGTTAATATTGATGGTGGCGTTGCGCTGGCTTTCTCTACTGCCACTACCGGGGTGGTTTATTTCTCCACCACAACTTACACGCTGCAACCCGGCGCACTCAGTACCACTTCTGTTTATACAGGTCTTTCTACGACCGTTACCGATACAGTTATGGAAAACTTTATTATGTCAATGCCTTTCGGCGACTTCACAACACCGATTAATTCTGGCCAGCTTAAAGGCTCTTGGACATCGCCCGATATTTACGCCTCCAATTTGACAAACTGGGTTTCATCAAGCATTTCCAGTTCCTCTTTATATCAGGTTGCCATATCGAGCATAAGCTTCTATTACCGCGCCGCGCCTACGGCTACGGCACTTTCTACTCAAACATGGCTTCCACTAACCGTCGGTAATCTTTCTATTCCGGCAATCGATTATTACGCGCAATTGCATGTGGATATGGCTGATTGGGCTGTAACTGCAAGCAGCAGAAATTATGTGTCCAGCCTCGGGCTGTCATGGAAATATGGTTCCGCATCCGTAGGTGGCATCCCCCATGCCATGATTTACAACAACCGCTATTATGTCGCTGTCGCGTCCAGCAATGCCACGACCGATAATCTGATGCTGAAACTGTCCGTTGAACCGGCGGAGCATTGGAGTTTATATAGCCTCGGCTGCCCGGCGCTGCTCAATTATCTAAATTCGCCAAAATGCGCGATAAATGGCACGTCGAAAATAGACACGTTTGATACCGGCTACAGCGATGAGGGCAAACAAATATCATTTGAATGGCAGTCCGGCGACCAGTTGGAGAACGCGGCCTACTATCCGAAATATCTGCAATATATCCTGCTGGACTATCTGGCTACTGCTTCAACAGCGTTCAATTACGGGTTCAGCATTGACCAAGGTACGACCTTCACCGATTACACAGAAACCAGCGACGGCTCCGGCATCCGGGAAATTCACCGCGATAACGTGATTGCCAATCAGGCGCCACAATATCGCCTGCACGTTACCGGCGCGACCAACACGCCGATAACCATTTATGGAATTGATGGCATGGGCTTTGTGCGTCCGACCTTGGCTCAATAACATGAAAACAATAATCCTGATTGCGCTATTTGCAAGTATTGCCTCGGCACAGTCCACCACGCCGAACACTGTTGAAACGTCCGCAACCCCGGCATCCATAGCCTCGGAACTGGACACGACCATAAACCATACGGTAACGCATCCGGCGATTCGCCAGAATGTGCAAAGCGGTCATGTAGACAGCGCGGGTAACCCGAATTATGTAAGCTGGACGGCTGGTAAACTTTATGTTGATGGCTCCGTAACGCCGCTTACTGTTACCGTTGCCGATGGCGTGAATGCCTATGGCACGGTGGACTATAACTTCCAGCTTAAAAGCAAAATGGCTATGACGCGGCCTGGCGCAAATGCCTACATCTTCATTACCTACAATCCCAACACCAGCGCTATCAGCGTGGGCGCATCAGCCTCGCCGGTGCAGACGGTGAACGTACTGCCCACTTCCGGCGTAGCAAATGTATGGTATTGGATTGTTGCATTGCAAAAAAACTATATGTACGTTTCCGGGCGTATGCAGGATACTCCGTCGCTTTATCTCGGCATGTTCTACAGTACCGGCTCATTTGTGTATGCCAATTTCCAAAAGACCTCAGTCGCGTCCGGCTCCGGCACTGGCACACTGCCTATGGATTTGGCCTATGTTGACCAGTCAAATACATTCACCAGCCCCAACACTTTTACGCAGACCATCAGCGGTAGCATTACCGGCAATGCCGCGACTGCCAACTACGCCAGCACGGCGGGATTCGTCTCACTGGCTCCTGGTACTGGTGGAATACAAAGCACGTTAGCGGGAGAGGGCACTAATGCCATAGATTTGCAAACTATCCAGTCAAGCAATACGCAAATAGCGAGCGGCAATTATTCCTCGCTATTGGGTGGATGGGGGAATACCGCGTCTGGTTCATATTCTACGGTACTCGGCGGCTATGGTAATACCGCATCTGGCAACTATTCCATTGCGGGCGGACAAAGCACAACGTGCGGCGCGAATAACGCGTTCTGTTGGACCGACGGGCTGACCCCTACGGGCGGCGGTGCGATTGGCGGCATTTCTTACGGCGCGTGGTTCAAATCACAATATTTCCGGGTCACGCAAAGCACCAATCCTGCAGATGGTGGCTTCTTTGTTGACAATCACGGTTATGTCGGCATCGGCGAGACGATGGGGCAAGCTCCGGCGTATCCCCTTGACGTCTGGGGCATCGTGCGTTCCGCGAATGGCGGGTTTATGTTCCCTGACGGGACCGTGCAGATAACCGCAATATCTACAGTCGACGGCATCGCCCATCTCGCAGGAGACAACCAGACCTTTGTGCAAGACATAAATACTTTCTCCGGACAGACCAACCTCAACGGCGGCGTGAATATTTCCACGCCTGCTTTCAACCAAAACGCGGGCGGACTTAATATCAAGGGAATCATCGATCTTGTGGACGGCACGACTATCCAAACCAACGGTTACGATATTGTTTTCAATGGCTCCGGTCCGAAGGGTGTTCACAATACTAGTGCGTACGGTGAAACCATAGATGGAGCATTAACGGTGGGCGGCGGTGTCGCCATTACCGGTGGATGGCCCATAACTGCCGGGAGTATGACTGTAACATCATCTGCAACTGCGTCTGCTTTCTTTGGCGACGGGTCACACCTGACTGGGATATCTACCACTGACGCGGGCGCGGGGCATCTTGTAAGCACTCAAACATGGTCCGGCGTAAATACTTTTCAGGGACCCATCGTTATAAATGGTGGTGGCGGTTCCAACCTGTACCCATACATGGCGTGGATATCCACCAGCAGCATTCCGTACGCGCAATATCGCGGCGTGTGGATGGCATTCGACCCATCCTATAACGGTTGGTGGGTCACAATGCCAGAAACCAACAATCCATACACGAATTGTCCGGACTGCTATATGATTGGGAGCAATATTTCAAAAGGCAAAGTAGTGCTGTCTGGCGGGTATAACACGTGGCCGAACGCTTCTTTTGATGTGGTAGTATCGTCTGCCCATTATGTGGGCATAAGCACCGGTATGCCGCAGTATCCGCTAGATGTGAATGGTGCGGCTATGTTCCGCAGTTCCGCAACCGCTTCCGCATTTTACGGCGACGGTTCACATTTGACTGGACTACCGTCCGGCGGCGGGATAACTGCGCTTACCGGCGACGTTACCGCATCAGGTTCCGGCAGCGTGTCGGCGACGCTGGCAAGTATTAGCACCCCGGGAACATATGGCAGCGCAACGGTAGTCCCAACAATCACCATGGACGCAAAGGGCAGAATTACAAGCGTTTCCAGCAACACTATTGTGGCAGCACAGACTAACCAAGCCAATGTATTCACGCTAACGCAAAACATAACTAATTCAATCCCTGGGCAATTACATATTACAAACCCTTCGGCTTCGGGAAGTGAGTCTTCAATATATCATTACACTGTTAACGGTTCAACATGGGTCGCCGGTGCTGGTGGCTGGGGTAATGGAGATACATATACAATCGGAAATATATCCAATGGTGCGCTATTAAAGGTTTCCAACAATGGCAATCTGAATGTGGCAGGAGCATTGACAGTTGGAGCACTGTCCCCACAAGCTATAGCAACATCATACACATCACCCTCATATGTGCAATTAGGTTCGCTGATTATTCAATGGGGAACAGTGTCTCTCACTGACGGTTCAACATCCACCATTACTTTCGCGAAAACCTTTACATCCGGAACAACATACGTGGCGACTGTTTCGGAACTTGGCAGTAATGGTGATGACCCCTATGTTAACGGTTTCCGAGTAAATTCACAATCTGCCGCAAGTATGGCTGTTCAGAGTAAAACAAACGGCACTAATAACTGCAACTGGATAGCTATTGGATATTAAATCATGGGAACTGAAGACCGGCTTGTACGGATTGAAGAGAAAATAGACCTGCTGCTATCGCGGCAGGCCACGCACGACGCGCGTATCGAAGCCATAGAAAAAAATAATGAAAAGCTCGACAAGATAGTCATGGGCACCGGTGAGACTCCCGGACTGATGGAGCAGACGCGCCAGACTGCCCGCGACGAACGTCTAATCGCTATCGGCATATCAACTATCATCAGCGGGATTCTCGGCTGGTGGCAGCATCACTAAAGGAAACATATGGAAAATCAACAACTGACGGAGCATTTCAGTTTTTATGAGTTGACGGATTCGGCGGCGCATCCGGATCTGGTGGACAGTAACCGCACGGACGCGCAGGCATATCTGCGCTCGCTCGCCGACGTCTGCAAAATACTGCTTGAGCCCTAGCGGGCGGGATTGAATTTATGAGCGCATACATAATTTAAATCAGCAATTGTATATTATACAGGAGGGCAAATGGCTTTCTCGGATGAACTTTCAGACGTTTTAGGCTACAACCGCCGCACGGCGCAGCTTTCCGGCGTTACCCCGTATCAGCAGATAATTGGCGCGGCTATAGGTATTGGCGGCACAGTCGGCGGTCTTATAGGCGCATTTGGCAGCAAACCGCCCAATTACAATATTTCTATGCCCTCGAATGAATACAGCAACCTGTTGAGCAGCCAGCAGGCAGGGTTTAATTCAGCTACGGCGGCCTACAATACCTCCATGACCAATCTTGGTACACAGATGGCGGGGCAAGCCGTTTCGGGCCTGTCCGCACGCGGTATAGCCAACCAAGGAACTATTGCGGCAACCAAGGCCAGCGTCGGCTCCTCCATTTCCAGCGCAAGGGCCGCAGCCGCGCAGGCATTGCAGGAAGCACAGCTTAAAGCGGGCAATCAACTGGAATCCTCACTTGCCGGATACAACATGCAACTTTCAAACAACGCCTATAAAGCAGCCATGCAGAAATATGCAGCGCAGCAAGGGCTTTGGGGCGCATTGGGCGGCGTGGGCGCGGGGCTTTCGATGCTGGATAAACAGCAGTTGCCAGTACGCGGTTCATTGCAGCCTGGACAACTTGGTGATGAGGATGTAACTAACCCCGAAACGTATGGACGCGGCACTGGGCCAATAGGGCCAGAAATGGCATCAGACCAGACTACAAGCCTGCTTAAAACAGGAGGTCAATAATGTCTTTACTTGGTAATATCGGCCTTGGCGTGTCTGTAGGCGGCCTGCTTGGCAGCGTTTTAGGTTCCGGCAATCAGCCCTCCTACGATTATAGCGGCTATCAGAAGGCCCTCGACCTGATAAATCAGCAGCAGGCCAATGTCAACACCTATTATCAGCAGGCGGGGCAATCGCTGGAATCGCAATATGGGCAGATGTATGGCACGACTATGCAGAATGCGGTAAACGCCAGCGCAGCGAAAGGAATTTATAACAGCCCCGTCTCTCAAGTCGGCCTCAATCGCACGACCTCGCAGCTTGCGAATGTCTACGCAAACGCACAGGCCAATTTGCAAGGTCAAAAACTAGAAGCGCAGAATGGCATAGATAGCCAGATGGCGAGCTATTATACCAATCTGGCGAATACGCAGTATCAAACGCAGATGGGGCAGTATCAGAACCAGCAATCAACTTTCGGCGCAATCGGCGGCTTGGCTGGCGGCGCGCTTGCCGCAATACTCTAAGGAGCTTAAAACATGGCAATGTCCCAACAGGCAGGAGCAGCGAATATCCCGGCGGCAATGGGCGGCGACGCGTCAATTAACCCGCAGGCGCTTGATGCAGCCAGTCAGTCCGCATTACAGGCCGCGCAGCCAGCGCAGGGCTACGCTTCCAATTCTGACCCCGCTATGCAGGCGGTGCAGTCTGTCCGCAGCAATCCGCTAAACCAGTTGACCGGTGTACTCGCTGGCGGCGGCATGGGCGCGGCAACAACCAATCCCGGCGGGAGCAGCGCGGGTAATTTCTTGCAGGGCTTCACGGCTGGACTACAGGCTCCAGCAAAAGTCTATGCATTGAAACAGGCCGAACTTCAAAGCACGATAGACGCGACCCCGCTTTCCGCGACATATCCGAGCATTGCGGACAGGTATCCGGCGTTTTCAGGAATGCCAACTAAAATAGCGCTTGACCATATCCAGCAGATTTCAAAAGATGCGGTGGACCTATACACCAAGAATCAGGAAATTAACGCCGCTGCGCAGGCGCAAGAAGTCAACCAAGTTAATGCAGGGTCATACCGCAACAGCGTGGCGCTGGCGTTGGGTTCTGATGCATCAGGTATAAATCTTAGCAAGCCAAATAACTTACTGGATAGCGCAGTGGACACCAACGGCAATCCATTTCCTGATGATGTGGGCGCACACGTCGGCACAAACGGCATTGTGGTGGACAAGGATAATCAGCCTATACAGGGTGCACATATTGTGCAGGGCGGAAAGCTCATAGGAATGAAAGATAACGATGTTTCCGACTTTGTGCGCTGGAACATCATGCAGAAGCAACAGGGCAATGACCAGCAACAAATGACGCTCAACCAGCAGGAAAACGCCTGGAATATGTTGTTCCGAGAAACGAACCAGTACGTTGCGATGAGGGGTTCGGCGTTAGGATTGGTAGGGCAACTGAATATGCGTTCCGACCGTGCGCTTGCGCTTGTCTCGCAAGGCCAAATAACGCCGCAGGAATTACAGGCGGTTAATGAGGATATTGCCGCCATAATGAAGGGCGGAGTACCGGCAGAGGCCGAAGTCAAAGGCATATCTTACGGCAGTCTTAAGGCCGACCTCGAAAAGAAAATAGGCTATCTGATGAATAATCCCGCCGCAGTTACGCTTCCGGATATTCAGGCCAAACTCAAGGACGACCTCACACGCATTAAAGACATTGACCAAAAACTTGTGCTGGCGAATCTTAACCAAGCCGCCATAGCGCATGGCACACTTATAAATTCATCGACGGAGAATAAGCAACGCTGGCACGAGTATGCCAACAACATAACTCAGGACGTTCTGGGCGGCAATTTCACCATCCCAGACGCTAAGGGAAATCCGACCTTTGACACACAGAGGTTTACTGCCGCGTATGGCAGCCAAGGAATAGGCGGACCGGCGAATGTTTGGGGCGGTCCGGCAGGAAGCAACCAGATGCTTACGCCGCTCAGCAATGGCCCCGCTGAAGGTACGCAAGCCACGAAGGTAATCAATGGCAAACCTACGCTTTTAACTTTCACTAAAGGACGGTGGGTATACTAATGCCGATACTTACGCAGGATGAGTTTAATGCACTTCCAGACGGACATACTGTAGCCGCCGTCCATCCGTCCAATGTTTTCACGCCGGAGGAGTTTAATGCGTTGCCAGATGCACAGCCTGCCAATATTTGGCAAACGGTAAAACACGGTGCGCAGGAAGCCGTAGGCGCAGTACAGGATATGCTAAATCCGGCGCAGGCTGTGCGAGGATTGGCAAGTCCACGCGGCGAGGACATAATAAATGAGCTTCCGGCTGTCGGCGCAGGCGTTGGAAGCCTTGCGGGGCCAGGCGGTACGGCAATTGGTGCAGCGTCCGCGCAAGTGCTGAAAGAAGGCGCACAGGCATTTACGGGGAGCAATGCCGTCCCGCAATCCGCATTATCAGCCGGAGCGCAACCCATAGAGCAGGGCGCAATCCAGCTAGGAGCCGAGGCTGCTATGCCGTATGCTCTTAAGGCGCTAGATTGGACTACAAAAGCCGTTGGTGGCGTGTCTGATTGGTTCGCAACGAAGGCGGGGCAGTATTTCCTCAATGCCTATAAGCGGGATTATTCGTATGGACACAATCCAGCGCAGGCGTTGGTGGATGAAAAAATTGTTGCGCCCACATGGGATAGCCTGATTGAAAAAGTCGGAGATGCAAGGGCGGCGCTTGGCAAGGAATACGACAAAATTTTTGCCGCGCGTCCCGATGCAACTGTTGATCTCTCTGAAATATCACAGCCTATAGAAAAAGCCATAGACGAAGCGGGGAAAATGCCGGAGCGCAATGCCACGCTCATAAATAATCTTAACGGGCTTTGGTCGGATGTGGAACAGTATGCAGGCGTTAAATCATTGCCAGAAGCGCAGGATATTAAATCCATGCTATATTCTGCGTCAAAATTCACTGGCAATCCTTCGGATGATGCCATTCTGAATCGTACACAGCAAGCAGTCGCGGGGAAAATAGCCGCAGGAATGAAAGAAGTCGCGCCGGAACTTGGGCCGCTGAATATCCGCTATGGGAATCTTTCATCTCTGGCGACCGCCGCAGCGCGTCGGGCCGATATAGTCAACGCTAACCCAATCCCGTATTATGCAGCAGGCGGCGGCGCATTGATTGGCGGTCTTGCTGGTGGCAGTGTCGGAGCAGCGACAGGCGCAACTATAAGCGCAGGAATGAAAGTCCCTGCTGTTGCCACTCCCGCAATAGCTGCTTTGGGACTTCCTTCCGAGGCGGCAGAGGCATTGCAAACGCTGATTAAGTATCTTGCGCCAGCAGAATTCCGCGCCGTCTCACAGGCTGCTACCGCCACCGCAGCAACGCATTTTCAGCAAAAATAGCCTTCATGTTGTATATTATATATATCCGCAGCAAAAGGAGCGCATTATGAGCATTCGCAAAGTCGGAGGCAAATACTTCAACATAGGCAAGACTGGCAAGAAGCACGGCGCGTTCAGCAGCAAGAAGGCCACAGCCGCGCAGACCCGCGCCATGTTCTCTCACCGCAAGCCGGGCGCGAAGTGGGGCAAAAAATCAGCCAGAGGGCGGTAATATGGGGAACATGGATGAGCGCGTAACTGCTTTGGAGGGCGATATGAACGACGTTAAAATAAATAACGCGCTCACCGCTGACCGTGTACGTTTGTTGCTTTGGGTTCACGGACTTGAAGCGACAATTGCACTAGGCATCCTTGCCAAAATCGCATTTAATAAGGGGTCATAATGGACGAAAATAATCATCTCAAGGCATTGTGTGATGCCGCAGTATCTGCGCCGGAATTCCAACCTAAAGACGGAGTAACCCACTGTAATCAGGCAGTCCGAAGTATAGCCCTTGGCATGGGCTATACCGGTTTTGCGCCGGATGAACTTGCCACGCACATGATAGGCTTTATGGCTGCGTCTCCCGATTGGGAAGCCGTGAATATGGAACATGCCGCGCAGTTCGCGCAGGCGGGGCGCATGGTGGTTGCTTGCATGGTAGAGCAGTCGCATGGCCATGTCGCCGTGCTTTATCCCGCACCCATGCAGCAAAGCGGCTCTCTCGGCTATGAAGTACCGATGATTGCCAACGTCGGCAAGACAAACGGCGTAATGCGGGCTTCTCAGGCGTTCCCCGTCGCGCAATTCCCGCGCTGGCCTATCTATTACGCACTCAAGGCGGCACAATGAAAATAGCCCTTTGCCTCTGCTGTCATGTCCGCACTTATAAGGACACTTATTCCAACCTGTTCAACAACGTAGTCCAGCCACTAAAGGACGCTGGTCATTCCGTCGATGTGTTTATGCACACATGGTCAACGGTGGACGCGCTTAATAAAACATGGTGGAGTGCCGGAAAGTTTGAGGAGGTGCAAAAGCTCGCCGCCGTTCCGGTCAACAAAAAAAGCATTGTCGGCGTGTACGCGCCTAAAAAACTTGTTGTTGAGGAACAAACCGAGATTGTTCCAACTCCCGGTTATGCTGCGATGGATGTGGCATATGTCAACAAGGCATATGAGAGCGCAAATAAGGCGTTCCGGCTGGCAATGGATGCGGACAAGTACGATTACATCATCCTGACGCGCCCGGACGTAAACTACACTTCGGCGCTTGACGTCAAGGAAATTGAACGGCAGGGCCTCACCACCGCCGCGCATGGCTATTTCCTCAAGAAAGGCAGCTTAACGGATATTTGGCTCATGGGACAGCCGGAATATCTGGCGCAGTCCCTGCAAATGTTCTGGCGCATGTGGAGCATACATAAACCCGCGGTGAAGCATTTCGAGGACAGCTACGCGGAGCATATCGCCGCGCTTAAAATCCCGGTGCATGTTTCTGATTTGCATTGGGAAGTCCTGCGAATAGATGGTTCCAAATTCACGCCAGAGCATTACACGGACTACCATCCGAAAGCCGCCCCGGTTACTTTCGCGGATATTGTAAAAGGCCTCCGTCCCGATCCCGCGATTGCCGCGCAGTTCGCGCAAGCCGTCAAAGATAAAAACACCGCCAAAATACGCGGCTGGCAGCATGTGGGGCTGCTTAAATAATGTCCGAATTGACCGTTATCGTTACCACGTTTCTCAGGCCGGAGCTTTTGGTCCGGTCTGTAGAACGCACGTTAACGGTCATTCCCCACGGCTGGACGGTACTTATTGGCGACCAAACCCATACCAAGGCCACGGAGGAGGCACTGGAATCGCTTGAGGCGCATTATAAGCGCACAGTCAATTATATACCGCTTGAATACGATTGCGGGCTATCCAAGGCCCGTAATACGCTGGCTTCAATGTGCAATGGCCCGGTGCTGATGTCGCAGGATTCTATTGCCGTTATAAATCCCACGGCAATTAAATCCGCGATGGGCTTACTTGGAGCATATGACCTCATAGGCTTCAATCTGGCGAGGGGGTCCGGCGAGATAATGCGCTGGTGCGGAAATATGCAAAATGGGACATTGGTAATGTCCCCTCCATACCATCCCATAATGCCGGTGGACATCTGCTACAATTATTTTATTTGCGACGCGAAACTGTTGAAAAAATACCCATATGATGAACGCCTTAAACTCTGTGAACATGGGACATTTTTCCAGCAATTAAAGACCGCTGGCAAGCGCGTCGCGAATTATGAAGCAGCCGCCGGTCTAAAGCTGGATTGGGACATGGGTATCCAATGCGAATATAACCGGCTCCGTAAGCGCGAGTGGCAGGAATTCCGCAAGCTTGCGCAGGAATTGCACGGCGCAAATATTTTCTTTTAGGAGGAGATTATCATACGGCAGTATATTTGCACAATCTGCAACAAGACGTATCACAGACCAGGCATTTGCCCGCGCTGTGAAACAAACTCAATCAGGAGAATGACAAAATATGAACAGGAAGATTATGAAAAGTATGTCTCGGCTGGCGGCCTTAATGCTCTTAGCATTATGGTGCATCGGTATCGCCAAACCCGCGAAGGCAGACGATTCAACGACAACCACAACGGCAAGCAGCACAAACCCGTTTGTGTACAGAAACGGGAACTTCAGCACTGGAATCGTATCCGGTGATGCTTACCAGTCGTGGGATATTTTCCACTCTGTCGGCAACATAAACGCGCGCGCCGGCGGCAGCATAACGCTGGCACAGTACGGGCGCTTCGGCGCGTTCGTGGGCGCGGCGGCTCCGTCGAATGACCCGAAGTCCATAGCTCTGACCGCAGGGCCGCAGCTTAACCTTGATGACGCAATGAAAGCGGCGGTTACGGGGATGCTGGAAGTGCTGCCCTTTAATCTGGACTCCGGGACGATAAGCGCGATATCATCGGCGTTCACGCTCAAAGTTCCCTTCGGCTATGACTTCCGCAATCTGGGATGGGCTATTGGCGCGGGCGTCGGCGTCAAGAAGGTGTTTTAATATGGAAAAACTCATATCGCTAATCACGCAGCATCTCGCCATATTCGGCGTAAGCACCGGGCTTGTCGGCGCGGTGATACGTCATTATCTGCCGTCGTTAATCAGCACCGCGCAAGCTAAGCTCTCCGGGATTTACACGTCGGAGTTTAGCTGGATTTTCGGCTCGCTGGCTGGGAAGCTGGACTATAACGCGCTGCCGCCGGAGAAGCGCGATAAGGCGCGTGTTTACGTCCAAAACATCATCATATACGCGGTGCGGCTGCTGGACCTGATAATGCCGGACGACGGACTCGGCGCGCAGAAAAAGCAGTCGCTTATGCTATGGTTCCAGACCATAAAAATGGACCCGCAGACTGCCGGGGAAATCAGCGACTTCATAGACTTCGCCGTCAAGTCGCTTAAAGAGCAGGCCGCAAAGTCAGCAATGGACGCACAGTCCGTAGCCGCTGCACCCGCATCCGCCCCGCCTGCATCATCTGAGAAGTAGCGCAGCCTCCGCGCAACCCCCCGGCAAACTATCCATCCGCCGGGGGCTTTTTTATTGTCCCGTCGGTACGTTACATGAAAGTTACATAAACGTAGCACAAAAGTTAGTTGCAAAGTCTGCACACAACTACTAAACTAGGTTATGGCGCAGGCGAAACAAGACACGGTTTTGACGGAAATTTCTCATGCTCGATTTACCGGAACCTCCCGTTCCGTGTCGCCCTCCGTGCAATCTGCCTGCGCCACATGCAGCGTGCCGGAGGGTAATTTTTTGCAGAAAAGAGGGATTATGAACATCTGGAACTGGCTGTTAAACAAGACCGATGAACCGCGCAAGCCGCTGGAAACGCTGGACATAGTGGAAGGAATCGTTTATTCCACGCACAGTAATAAGCATAAAGTGGCCCTGCTGATGGTGCTGCTTGATGAGGAAAAGACGCGCTCTCGCGCAATGGGCCGCTTGCTGGCGGCTGATATTTCCCGCCCGCTCCCGGCAACAATGGCGCGGATGATGAAGGAGGGCGCATAATGCCGATCATAGCGCGATGGAATAAGGACTGCTGTCATGAGGTAATATTTGAAGTGCGCGTCCCTTGCAGCTTTTGCAATCTGGACGTAGAAGAACCCGTGACGCTGGAATTCCAGTCATGGGCAGAGGCGATTACATGCGCCTACGCCATCGCCAAATGTGAAACCGCCGATTATCAGAAAGTTGTCATTGAGGATAAGACGGTTAACTGATTTGGACTAAAACCAAAAAAACAAAGGAGATGTTATGAAACTGGAAGAGATACTGACTGAACAGACAGTAAAGGAAGCACTTAAGGAGTACATCAGGGAGAATTTCGACGAAGAATTGTATAGCAAACTTGAACGCGAGATACGTGCAGATTTACAGGAAAAGGCGCAAAAATATTTCGTGGACAAAATGGAGAAAGAACTTGCCATTATAGCAACTGATTTCCTTAATCAGCCCATACCTAATACTAATCAATGGGGTGAAAAGAAGGGTGAGCCTGAAACTATAACTGAACGGGCAATCAAGATCATGAAAGAATGGATGGAGGAAAAAGTCGATTCTAACTGTAGCCGCTCTTATAACGGCATCAACCGGCTTGAGCAGATAGTAAGACAACATTTAGACAAATCCACGGAGAAACAAATCCTCGAAATAAAATTTGAATTGCGGGATGCCTTCACCAAGGCATTTATCGATGATGTGTCAAAAACCCTCGTGCGTGCTGTAAAGATTGACGATAAAGGTAATATCTCGGTCGCGCAATAGCACCCACACTACTAAAACGGAGATTAAAATGGAAAATGCAAAGGGTGTTTACAAAAAGATTTGCGCCGTACAGGGCGAAATATGCAAAGTAGGCATAGGCAAAGACCGCAAAAACGAAAAACAGAATTACGCATTTCGCGGAATTGATGACGTATACAATGCACTTGCGCCACTCTTGTCAAAAAATGGGCTTTGCATATTGCCCCGTGTTTTGTCCCGAACGGTTACAAAAGAACCGAGTAAGACCGGCGGCATGTTGTTCTATGTGGTGCTGGATATGGAATTTGATTTCGTCGACGCAGATGATGGCTCCATGCACACAGCCAAGGTATCCGGTGAAGCCATGGATACGGGCGATAAGGCCACAAATAAGGCCATGAGTGCCGCTTATAAGTATGTTTGCTTGCAGACATTTTGCATACCGACGGAAGGGGATAATGATGCCGATGCCAAAACACATGAGGTGTCAACGAAGGTATCACAAAAACCATTATCCGCGACAGATATTGCGCTTATCGCAAAATGCCAGACGATTGATGAACTCAATAAGATCAATGTCGAGCTGAAAAAACTGGGCGCGGCGTTCGACACAAGTCGGCTTGAGTGTTGCAAAGAACAGGCCGCAATAATCAGAGGCAACGATGCAGACAAAAAATCATAACGTTCAGCAAGGAACGCCGGAATGGTTCACTCTGCGGCTGGGAAGGCTTACGGCAAGCGAAGCGCAGGCGATAGCCACGGATGGCAAGGGGCTAGAAACCCTTTGCATCAGGCTTGCAGCAGAGCGATTGACAGGACTACCAGCAGAGAAATGGGAAGGCAACGCGGATACCGAGCGCGGCAAGGAACTGGAAGCAGAAGCCCGCAGCCTATATGCCCGGACGCATGACGATATCGAGGAGGTAGGATTCATAGAATATGGCGACTATGCCGGATGCTCGCCGGACGGTCTTGTAAGCTTTGATGGCGGCATGGAAATCAAAAGCCCTAATGATGTGCGCTTTTTAGACCTATGCCTGACCGGGAAAATTGACACCGGATACATTTGGCAAGTGCAAATGAATCTGTTGATAACGGGACGCGAATGGTGGGACTTTATCGCTTACAATCCGCATTTCAAAAACCCGCTTTATATCCAGCGCATAACGCCAGACATGAAAAAGCACCAGGCATTACTCGCAGGAATTGAAAGCGGCACAAAAAAAATTCAGGCTATCATAGCCAAAATGGAGGCAGCACAATGAAGGTATTATCAAAGGTGGGCGGGTTCGCAATGTTTCAGGGCGAGAAAAGATCAGACGGGAAACCGTTCTACAAGTTCGAGTATAACCATAAGAACAAGGACGGTACATGGGAAACACAGGAATTTTTTCTTTTTCCCGAACAGTCGGCGGCAATGGCATTAGCGGTAAATATCGGAGCGCAGCGGATATGCGCTATCGAGGCCGAGAACGCGACAAATGCTATGCAGGAGCGCATGGCGAATAAGCAAGCTGACGAGGATAAATTCTAATGGAGCAGCAATTCTTGCAGTCGGAAAAGGAGCTTATCGCTCTGACTGCTATCCTGCGAGAAACGCTGAAAGAGGGGCCAGTAGATGTGCAATACCGGCTCCATAAGCGCAGCAAAAGCATGGAGCAGTTGGGCTACTATTATGGATGCGTGTTGCCCATACTCCGGCGAAGATTGAAAAAGGACGGCAATGATTTCAGCATTGACCAAATTGATGCCTTCCTTAAAGATAAACTCTTTGCCGAAGAGATTTTCAGCCCGCTTGACGGGAAATTAGTGCGCGTCGTAAAAATGAAGCGCAACGCTACCGTTACGGAAATGTCTGAATATCTCCAACTGGTGATTGATTTTTGCCAGCAGGAATTGGGGCTTAAAATCCCCGGGGCAGAGGACTACATCATGCTAAAGGAAATAGGGATATGACCCTCCCCGCCATCCTCAAGCGCCTGATATGGCGGCTCCACGCCTCCCCGCGCTGCCGCCATTGCAAAAGGCCGCTGAAAGACGCAAAAAGCAGACGCGCCGGGATTGGTCCTGGCTGCCAGAAACAACAAACCGTGGCCCTGGCGGATTCCGGGGCAAGGAAAAAATATGATTAGAATAACTACGCAGGCAGAATGGGATTCGCTCCCAAAAAAGTTTGATGTTTTTACCGAAGTGGAAATTTCTGCAAAATTGGGGGATATCTTATCAACTCCCATAAATGCGTCTATAAAACTCTGTGGCGGCACCGTGAATGACATCAAGGGCGGCACAGTGAATGACATATGTGGCGGCACCGTGCATGCCATCAGGGGCGGCACCGTGCATGACATCAGGGGCGGCACAGTGAATGCCATATGGTGCGGCACCGTGAATGACATATGTGGCGGCACCGTGCATGACATCAGGGGCGGCACAGTGAATGCCATATGTAGCGGCACCGTGCATGCCATCTGTGGCGGCACAGTGAATGTCATATGGGGGGGCACAGTGAATGCCATATGTAGCGGCACCGTGCATGCCATCTGTGGCGGCACAGTGAATGTCATCTGGGGCGGCACCGTGCATGACATCAGGGGCGGAACCGTGAATGCCATCAGGGGCGGAACCGTGAATGACATCTGGTGCGGCACCGTGAATGTCATATGTGACGGCACCGTGCATGACATCAGGGGCGGCACCGTGCATGACATCAGGGGCGGAACCGTGAATGCCATATGGTGCGGCACCGTGAATGCCATCAGGGGCGGCACCGTGCATGCCATCAAGGGGGGCACCGTGAATGACATATGTGGCGGCACCGTGCATGCCATCTGTGGCGGCTCCGTGAATGACATCTGGGGGGGCACCGTGCATGACATCAGGGGCGGCATGGTCAAATTCCTAGCTGATATGACCGTCAACTTAGCTTCCTTCAATGCCTTGATACTTTGCGTCAATTGCAAAGTTTCATTTGGGAAAAAGCAAAAAAGTGTACAAGTTGTAAACATAAAGCATGATTTTAACGCGCCCATTTCGCCTAAATCTTTTGCAGAAGGTTGCGAAAAACAGGACGGGAAAATCATACTTTACAAGTCGGTCAATCCCACAACAGGGTGCGACTTCAAGACGGGTACAATAAAATACGAAGTTGGGAAAGAAGCCATTGCTCCCGATTTCGACCGCGACGAAAAAAGACAATGCGGAGGAGGTCTTCATCTTTCTCCGACACCATATCAGGCACTATCATATAATGTCGGTAAAGTGCTTGTATGTGCCGTCGATAAAAAGGATATAGTTGTATATCCTTGTGATGTTACAAAGGTTCGATGCCGCAAGGTTAAAATACTGAAAGAATGGGAAGGGAACAAATGACCACCAGCAATCTTGAACGTTTCGCCCTGCTGATGATTAACGCCGCCGGACTGCCTCAGCCGGAAAAGGAATACCGCTTCCATCCTACGCGCAAATGGCGTTTTGATTTCGCGTATCCGGCGCAGAAAATCGCAATAGAAATTGAAGGCGCGGTATGGTTCGCAGGGCGGCATACTCGCGGCTCCGGGTTCCTTGCAGACTGCGAAAAATACAATACCGCCGTATCTTTGGGCTGGAAAGTATTCCGCTTTGGCGTAAAGGATCGCCAGATATTTCCAGACCTTGCCGCAACGCTAAAACCGATATTTTCAGAGGATAAAAATGAAACCTTGCATAAACTGCAAAACTGAAACCGCCGGAAGCTGGACTGTCGAAGGAAAGAAAATACACATTTGCGGCAATTGCTTGCAAGCCGCTGCCATGGCTGCGCCGGAGCATATTACCACGCAAAAGGCGCGGCTGGCGTGGCTGAAAACGCAGAACGGGCAGAAGGCGCTCGGCTCCTGTAAGCAATCCGCCTATTCATTCTCCATTAAGCAATCCGCCTATTCATTCTCCATTCAGCCTGAAATGGGACAATTATGACAAATAATCACAAAACGCGCCAGGATGCTATTTTAGGGCCGCAACTTGAGCAGCAGCCCATTATCCCCTACCGCGTCCTTTCGCGCATGGCAGGGGCTGGAATAGGCCTTGTGGTGATGCTGGCAGGGATGCTCGCGCTGGCAGAAGTGGACAGGGTGATATTGCGGCCCATTGCGGACAGGTACACGGAGGCACATCATGCGGGATTGCAAAAATTGCAATAAAATCAAATGGCACACTCAATCCGAAGAAGTGCAAAGGGCATTCTGTGAATCATGTAAAGAGAGGAAGAAAAATGGACTTCCGTGACTTCGACCGCCATCCGCGCCGCAAAAGGGACGCCAGTTTACCGTCTTCAAAAGAAATCCTCGCTTTGCACAAAAAAGGTGCAAAGCCAGTCCCGCCGCTCAAGGTACCGGGTTATTTTGTGAGAGGCAAAATAGGACCAATTCAGGTTAATGACAAGCCTGGGAGAATATGAACATGAATGCCGGAATGTATAGCAGCAAGACGGCAGAATGGGCCACGCCGCAGGCGTTTTTCGACAAAGTGAATGCGGAGTTCCGCTTTACGCTGGATGCCTGCGCCACGCAAGAAAATGCTAAATGCAAATATTATTTCAATTCAACGCAAAACGGGTTGGAACAAAAATGGCTTGGCCGTGTCTGGTGCAATCCGCCTTACGGTCGAGGGATCGGCGCGTGGGTCAAAAAAGGCTACGAAAGCGCGCAAGCCGGTGCATTGGTGGTTATGCTGGTGCCTGCTCGTACAGATACCGCATGGTGGCACGACTACGTCATGCGCGGCGAAATCCGTTTTATCCGTGGCCGCTTAAAATTCGGCGACGGTAAAAACAGCGCTCCGTTTCCAAGTGCGCTTGTGATTTTCAGTCAAAAAATTAGTTGACACACCCGCCCACATCGTGTATGATGTATGCGTTTACACGCAGCGGACCGCCAGCCGCGAACAAATTTGGGACCCTCTGGCGGGGGTCCCAATGCTTTTTTAGAGGGGCAAGATGCCACGAATCAGATATATAAAGCCTGAATTCTTTCAGGACGGCGACGTTTCAGATCTGCCGCCAAATGTCCAGCTTCTATTTATTGCTCTTTGGTGCTACGCTGATAAGGCCGGACGGCTGGAAGATAAGCCGCGAGAACTCAAGGCCCGGATATTCCCATTTCGGGATGTTGATGTTGACTCCGGGCTACAACGGTTAAGCACCGGAGCGAAACGGTTCATTAACCGTTATCAGGTGGATGGACGCGGGTTTATCCAAATCATGAACTTTGCCAAGCATCAGCGGCCCCATCATACGGAATCTGATAGCAAATTTCCCGAACCACCAATACAAACGGTAGGACAACCGTTAGATAACGCACCTTTAACCGTTAAACACCCGTTAGAGTTGGGTAGGAATGGGGATGGGGATGGGGATGGGGATGGAAAAGGGAATGGGGATGGAAAAGGGAATGGGGATAGGGAGAGGAAGTGTGCTGACGCACAGGCTCCGGTCCCACAATGCCCTCACAAAGATATAATAAGTCTTTATCATGAGTGCTTGCCGACGCTTCCCCGCGTGATGGAGTGGACACCGGCGCGGGCGGCATTACTGGCAGCGCGGTGGAAAGAAAAGACTGAACGCCAGAATCTTGAGTGGTGGCGGGGATATTTCCAGTACGTTGGTAACAGCGACTTTTTGACCGGGAAAACCAACAGCCCGTTCATGGGGTGCAATCTTGAATGGCTCGTGCGCCCTTCTAATTTTGTAAAGGTCATTGAGGGGAATTACGAAAACAAGGCCGGGAGGCGATAATGGCGTATTCAGGCAAAACCGCAGAAGTTACGCCGGAAGTGAAGCAGATGGGCGAATTGTACCAGCGTTGCCGCCGCTGTTTCTACGATGGCGATAAAATTATAGCCGGAGTTAAGCAAGAAGGCCGCAAGGAGTGGGGCAAAAGGCTGGCAAGCCTCATTATAGCCATAGACCATAAAGACGTGGCTTGCGGGGCATTCTGCGTAGGCTGCCATGCATTCTATGGAGTTCGACCTTTGGGAATCGGCACAACAATGCAACTTAATATGGCCCAATTGCGCGAAATGGTCAAAACGGGATGCAACGGACTAACAGTAAAACTGAACTATACCAAAGCCGAATATGAAGCGGCGAAAGCGGAACTGCGGATTGTTTCGGATGAACCGCTTTATACTATGTGAGCGAGGTTATGACCGACACTTATAAGAAACACAGCCGTAAAAGCAGAGCGTACAAGCGCGATCATGCTCGGTATCTGGCGGATAGGGAAACGAAGCTGGCGCAGTCCCGGCGCAACCGGCAGGATTATTCATCGCCGCGGAAAGGCGCATCGTACGGCGCGATGCCTGCAACTCCCGCGAGTGCGGGAAAGGAGGTGAAGCCATGACATTAGATAAAGCCGTATACGCAGAACAGGCCGCGCTTTTAGAAAAATGGAGCGCAGAGTTGCACAACACTACGGGCATGGTTTGTTTTTTTGGTGGACGGCAAAACCGGCTCCTGTAGCCACCTGTTTCACAATATCACGGCGCAGGAAATGTTGATGATAGCCAATATGCTTACGAAACGTGGGCTGGCAAGATTACAGGAGAAGCCATGACCGAACCAAAGAATGTGATTTGCGAGAAGGCGAAAAGATGCGGAAAGGTGACATGTAAATGCGCCCGTCCGCATCGGCGCGGAGGAAAAAGACTCGCTGCCATACTGTGTTACAAGCGCGTCCCCGTAGGGAGAGAGGATAAAAAATGAAAATCACGGAAAAAATGTTACTCAATATCCACGGAGAAAAAGCATGTGAACCTGGGCTGGAATGGTTCCGCGCCCAAAACGAAACCAACGCTAAAAAATTGCTTGCCCTTGCCATAAAAGGCGATAAACTCTCATTCGCCAATTGGGCTATTTCTCGGTTCCTTAATCGAGAAAACAAAATCCGATACGCGATTTTTGCGGCTGAAAAAGTTCTGGATATTTTTGAGAAAGAGTATCCCGACGACAACCGTCCCAAAATGGCGATTGAAGCGGCTAAAAAATATCTGAATAATCCAACGGCGGAAAAGAAAAACACAAAAGTCGCCGCCTACGCCGCCGCCGCCGCCGCCCACGCCGCCCACGCCGCCGCCGACGCCGCCTACGCCGCCGCCGACGC
>Ga0181520_10002918_pt1 | contig 30878 bp, 21 predicted proteins | sample PEATcosm2014_Bin_29_FD_132451 | JGI IMG/M metagenome (GOLD analysis project Ga0181520, IMG submission 132451) | Peatland microbial communities from MTU Mesocosm Facility, Houghton, MI, USA - PEATcosm2014_Bin02_30_metaG | ecosystem: Environmental > Terrestrial > Soil > Wetlands > Peat | place...
TACGCCTTCGTCGGCTTGTAATACTTCGAATAATACTTCCCGTAGTATCCGTAGTAATAGTAACGGTCGCTCATGTCCGCGCGCACTTCATTCATCGCCACACCAATTACGTTTGCCTTTACTCTCTTCAAGCTGTTGAGGACGCTGCTGACAGCGTTCCGGTTGGTCTGGCCCGCCAGAGTCATGACGATCACTCCATCCACCACGGCAGCCATCTGGAGGGGCTCGGCGAATCCTAAGAGTGGGGGGGAATCTACGATGATGAGATCGTATTCCGAACCGGCGTCGGCAATCAGGTTCTCCAGGGTGCTGCCCAGGCGGTCGGCGGCACTGCGGGAGGCTGGGCCGGCGGGCAGGATGTCCAGGTCCGGATTGCCCTCGGATTTCTGCAGAACTTCGCGCCAGCCGGCTTCGCCCTTGATTACCGAGGATATTCCCCGATCATTCTCGAGGCCGAACCGCTGGTGAATTCCGGGCCGTCGCAGGTCGGCGTCAATTAAGAGGGTCTTCTTTTTCTGCTGGCTGTGTACGATAGCGAGGCGCACCGAAGCGGTGGTTTTTCCCTCGCGCGGTGTGGCGGAGGTGATGAGCAGGCTGCGGGGGCGGCGGCCGAGATCGGAAAGCAGGATCGAATCGCGCAGCGTCCGGATGGCTTCTTCGAACGCCGCCTCCTGCGCGTTGCGTCCGCCGTATTTGACCATGACGGTGGTCCCGCTCGCCGTCATGCGAACCCGAAGCAGGCGGCTTCGCCAATGCTTTACGACCGGGAGCGAGCCGAGGACCTCGGTCTTCAGAGTTCGGTGTATATCCTCAGGGTCGCGCACGGTATTGTCGAGGACGTCCGCGAGGACTGCCAGGGCGACGGCAAGCAGAGTAGAAAAGAGTAGTGCCAGGGTGGCGTTCAGCGGCAAGTTCGGGAAAACCGGGAAGAGGCCCGGGCGGGCGGAATCGGCCAGGCGGATGGAACTGTTTTGGAAGCTGGAGTTGATGCCGGCTTCCTTGATCTTGCGGACCAACTCTTCGTAGAGACCTTTGTCGCTCTCGGCTTCCTGCTTGAGGGCTTTGTACTGGAAGGAATGCGCGTTGAGCTGGTCGAACTCGGCCTTGGTCTCGGCCACCGCGCTGGCCAGCATCGACTCGCGGTTGGCGGCTTCCTTATATTCCAGGCTGACGCGATTCACAATGTTCGCCTTCAAGTCCTCGAGTTGCCGCTCCAATTCGGCGACTTGAGAGTGCGCCTTCTTGTACTCGGGGTGGCCGGCGCCATACTGGGCCGCGATGGTGGCGAACCTTTCGCGGGCCTCATCGAGGCGGTCCGCGAGCCGGCGGAGCTGCTCGCCCTGCGTCGAAGCTTGGGCGGCCTCCATGGAACCGCTCTTGACGGAATTGAAGGCGGCCTGCTGGCGGACTCGATCGCCTTGGGCGGCGGTGTACTCGGTGTTGAGCTGGAGCAGGCGGGCGGAAAGGATGCTGGTCTTCTCCTCGGGATTGATGACGCTGAGATCCTTCTCGAACTGCGCCAGGGCGGAGGAGGATTTCTCCATCTTGGCCCGCAACTCTTCGATCTGCTTCTCCATGAAAGCGGAGAGGCCGGCGGTGGCCCGAAAACGGATGTCATACGTGTGCTGGATGTAGCTCTCGGCGACCGCGTTGGCGACATCGGAGGCCAGATCCGGATCGGGCGACCGGTAGCTGATGAGCAGCAGGTAGGTGTTGGGCGGGCGCGTGACCCTGAGGCCGCCGATGGTAACAGGGGCGTTGGCAGCACGCGCGGTGGGGATCGCGGGTTGGCCCGAACGGGTGGTGGTTTCCGTGACGTCGAGCTTGAAGTGCTGGGAGACGGGGCGAAGGACGGAATCGGACTGGATGATCTTGATCTGGGTGGCCAGGAATTGGTCGGCGTCGTAGAGGTCGGGACGGCTGGTGGCGTCCTGGCCGACGATGCCGGCGGGCGCCTGGCGGTCGACATCGATGGTAGCGGTGGATTCGTAGATAGGAGTGAGGCGCGAAGACACGACGACAGTGCAGACGACCGAGACCAGGGCGAAGGCGAGAATCCTCCACTTATGGCGCCTGAGAATCCACAGATAGTGAGTTAGGGGGACGACTGCTTCGTCGGGCTCGGGCTGGGCGTAGGCGTACGGTGGGTAGACCGTGATGGGTTCGGGGACCGCGGGCACGTTGCCGTTACCGTTGTTGGCCGGCGCGGGAAGCGCGCGAATTTCTTTTTCTTCAGGCATGGAATTAAGCTCTTGGCGCCTTTAAGGTCTCGATGTCATGCAGTAGTTTCAGCGCATTGCTCCGTACACGAGCGCGGTGGATCCGGCCCCGACGAGGACCTCGATGGCCCTCACGCCGATGCGCTTGCCTCTGTTATCGGGGATGTAGAAGATGTCGTTGGCGATGAGCGGGACATCGGGAGATTTGCGCGCCAGGATTTTGTCAAGCTGAACGGGAATTTCGTTCTTGCTGCCGTTGGCTTCGCGGCGGTAGATGAAGGCGTTCTTGTTGGCGAACTGCTCCAGACCTTCGGCGAGAGCCAGCATTTGCAGGACGGTGGTTTCGGAACCATTCTGCACAGGGTAGGCGCCGGGCTTCTTGACGTTGCCGACTACGTAAATCTTGCTGACCTCTGGGACGCGGATCTCTTCGCCGCCGGTGAGCTTGAGGTTGACGGCGGGGTCAGCCTCATTGATCAGGTTGCGGACGCTGATGCGGCGGGTGAGCATGACGGAGGCGCCGTCGGGGCCGGGCTGGGAGCGGCTGACGAGAACTTCGGGACCGGCGTTCTCGCTGAGGCCTTCGGCGCGGGCGATGGCTTCCAGCAGCGAGATGGGACCTTCGGCCTGAAACACCAGGGGCATCCTGACGGCGCCGGAGACGCTGATGGGACGGCTGTGATATTGGGCGATGGTGACGGTGACGAAGGGATCCACCAGAATCTGCTCTTCGCGCAGGGCCTTGGCGATGGTGGTTTCGAGATCGGCCGGGAAGAGGCCCTCGGCCTTGATCTGCTGCTTGAGCATGGGGAGGCGGATCAGGCCATCGGCGCCGATGCGGATGGTCCGGCTCAGCTCAGGGGCATCGTAGACGGAGACGGCGATGAGGTCATTAGGTCCGACCGCCTGGGCGGGCAGATTCGCGCCCTGTTCGGGGACAGCGGCGGCGCGGTTGAACTGCTGTTGGGCCAGAGCGGCTACCGCGAAAACTATTGTTGAGAGTAGCAAACGCATGACGGCACCTTAGTTTCCAGAGTGAATGCGACCGGCCTTTGAATTCGAAAGCGCATCGATCGTGCGCGAGACGTAGAGTTCAAGCATGGCCAGGCGGCGTTCCAAAGAGAGCAGCTTATCGTTGAGGTTAAGGGAGTCACCGGAATCGGATACGGTGTCTGGGCTGGTGCCACCTAGCATGACGGTACGAGCGAATTCGGAGATGCAACGAGCTCCCTGACGGTCGGAAGCGGTCTTGATCCGCTCGAATTCCTGGTCGGTCACACGGAAGTTGACGAGACGCTTTCGGATTTTGTTCATGGGCTGACCCCCTGGCAGGATTGATGAGGGTTGATTTGCGGCTCAATCGTGCTTATGGGCGCTCAAAAAGCGAACAATCCCATGCACGATGAGCAGACTTTGGACCAAGCTTCGCCCTTTGGGTCACACTGACCGGACTTCTTCAAAGGGCCTGACAAGACTTAAAGGCACACTTGTAACGTAATTACTGCATCTGTCAAGGTTTGAGCAGAAGTGGCGAGCGTATCACGAATGAATTACGTATGTCAAGGTATTGAGACCTGTAAGTACTAAAACGCTGAGCGGGAGGTCTTCACTGAAGCTACTGAACGCGGCCGATCCAGTCCCGTTCGATTTCCGCTGCGACGGAGCGGAAGAGCATGGTAACCGAAACAACGACTCGCGGCTTTCCATTCTCCGCTCTGATAATTACTCCTTCAACGCCCGCCAGCGGACCGTCTTCGATGGAAACTCGTTGGCCGGCTTGAAGATAGGGCCACGGTGTGCAGGCGATCTTGGAAGTCACTAAGGTTTGGACAGAGCGGATTTCGGCTTCGCTGATGGGAACCGGGGCGTTTCCAACGCCGACGATTTGAGCCACGCCAGCGGCATTCAGAACTCTTAGCCGGTCCGGCAGCGCAAACCTGCAGAACAAATATCCACTAAACATGGGAACCTGCAGTGTCTTGACCCTGTCGCTCCAGCGTCGTCTTACGGAACACAACGGCAGAAAGGCGTCAAAGCCACGGAGACTGAGGTCGTCGTAAGCGCGCAACTCGCAGCGTGACTTCACGCGAATTCCAAACCAGTCCGTATTCTCCAATTCCGCGAACCCCGCCAATTCAAAATTATGAGACTGAACCGATTCACTCAATGTTACAAAAAGTTAGGTACCGATAGCGTACCAATAGCCGTGCCTTATCTCAAGCTTGTTCACTGAAGTCGTCGCGCAGGCTGTCGAGCCTGCTGAGCCGAGAGTCAGCTCGGCTTTTTCCGGCCATAACCTGCTCCCTGGAACATAAGTGTAGTTTGGATGCAATGTGTGACGGGCGCGGCGGATTTCTTGGACGGCACTCATTCGGCGTGCTTGGATGATGTACTCGTGCTGGGCGTTAACGTGGGTTCCTGCTCTTCATGTGTCGGGGTTCTTGGCTTGCGATGCACTTTGCCAGGTGGCGAGCATGGCGATGATGAGGATGGGCCATGAGCCGAGAGCGGGGCGCGAGAAGGGGTAATCCACAAGGGCGTGAAGAAACACGGCAATCACACCAATACCCCAGATGGACCGGAAGGCTGGGCGTAAGCACCACAAGAAAATGGTGGCCATGGCTATGCCAAAGGGGATGCCACCTTCGGCGGTCCACTGGAGCCAGTCGCAGTGCGCCTGGTTGGCGATGAAGCCGAAGTCGATGATGGCATAGCGGGGATACACGGTGGGCCACGTCCCGAGCCCAACGCCGAACCAAGGATGAGCGGCGGTCATGTGGAGAGTGGAAATGGCAAACTCACGGCGCATTTGCATGGGATCGGGCTCCCAGAAACGGTTCCAGACGTTCTCCCATCCCACCACGAAGGCAAACACGGCGAACAATACGGCCATTCGGAGAAGCGCCACGCCGACCGACCTGGCGCTGGTGCGGCCGCGGGCCCACAGGAGCGCGATGACAACCACGGTTTCCGCCGTTGCCAGAACGGTGCCGGTGCGCGAGGCCGACGCGATCACCGACGCGAACATGGCGGCGGCCATTCCGGAGTACAGCAGCGAATCGCGTTCCCGGCGCAGCGCTTCGTAGACTGCGATGGGCAGCACGGCCTCGACGAATGCCGCAAAGTGGTTGCGGTAGAGAATCGGACCCATCAGGATATCGGTGCGCGCGGTGGGGAACAGCCAGAAGACCTTGTCATGCGAAGTGAAAGTCTGCACGGTGGCAACTGCCGATACCATAAAGCCGAACCAGAGCATCGCGGAACGAAACCAGCGGCGAACCTCACTATCGCGGAAAAGGCAGATGCCGACGAGGAAAACGGCCAGAAACGTGGCCCAACGGACCACCGCGGTTTTGGTGTCAAAGGCGTAGGCGGTGTGCCCGGTGCCCCATTGGAGAAGGCCCCAGGCAACCGCAAACGATAAAGGAAAGAGGGGATAGAGGTCGGGGCGGCGAATGCGCCGAATTCCGAAGACTGCCAGCGCGGAGACAGCCAGCGCGAAAACTCCAACTTGGAAGACGGTGACCGGCCAGTAGGCAGGCACCCACAGTGTCAATATCGCAAAGAAAAAGAGTGCCGCCAGGACGACGTGCATTTCTCAGTATAGCCAGCCGCCCGGCAGCTTCGCGCCACTTTACGGTGTACTGGCGGTCGCCCCTGAACTGAATGTGCCGGCCGAAGCCAGACCCACCACGGTACCGACCGCGGCAACGCCGCCGATAATCGCGACCTTTGCGCCGGTGGAGAGTCCGCCGCTTGGCGCCGCTGCGCCGGTGCGACAGGAAGCAGCCTTGATGGTGGCCACTTGAATCAACTGCGAAGCCGGCGAGGGAGGTGTCGCACCCGGAATGATGGAGCCGGTGACTTCCACACACTTACCAACGTATTTCGCCAGATCCGGTCCTTCCAGTTGGACGGTGACGTGGGTGGTGTCATCGGTCAAGAAATACTTTCCATCCTTGAATTCCTCGACGCCCGTCATATCGAAAGCCGTGGTAGCGCCTGCCTGCGAACCAAAGGCGAGTGCCAGGCCCGGAAACACGCTGGCCACCAGAACGCCGGAAGCGCTACGCACTTCGGCCGCGCCACTGCGAGCCGCAACCGTAATGTTCGACGGCGAGGTTATGTCTACCTGCACCACGCTATCCTTTGCCGAGGAGGAGATGCGCAAAGTGTCCGCTTCAATGACGTGATTCCCAGTGTCTTTCACCACGCCCGTGCCCTTCTCCAGGATGGTGTGATCGCGAAAGACTTTAGCTCGCGAATCCGGGGAGAGCGTAATCTCGACGCTGGCCAGCTCGATCACCGAGCGTGCGGCAGTCGTTTCGATCAGGTTGCCCTCGAACAGCGTGCTATTCTGTCGAATCGTGGAACCGTCAACCCGAAAGTCCCCCGTCGACTTGATGAATCCGATGGAGAGGGGCGCCGCCATTGCCAGGCACACAAGGCAAATGACCGCAGTAACAAAAATCGCAAGTTTCGACATTTGGGGCTCCAACGAGTCTGTTCCTCATTTAAAGTATACCTATAGGCCTCAAAAGACAATAGGCCTCGAATGTATGATTTAGTCTTGCAAACGTCATACCTGCAAAACCACTGTTCTTTACAGGTGGCGGCATGAACTACTACGAGGAACTCGGCATCCGGCAGGATGCGGCGCTCGAAGAGATCCGGCAAGCGTACAAAGTGCTGGCGCGCCTGCTGCATCCCGACGGGCAGCCGGACCTGCGGCTGAAGGCGATGGCCGAATGCCAGATGAAGCGGCTGAACGAAATTCTGGCGGTCCTCACGGATTCGCAGAAACGCCGCCAGTATGATGAGAGCCTCTGCGAGAATCCGAAAGCCGCATTGGATTGGGCGGCGCCGCCGTCGATTCCGCCGGAGTCCTGGTACTACCAACTACTGCATTTCGGCGTACGACATTGGTTTTGGGTTCTGATCGGGGTGGTGGTGGTCGGCGTCGGCATCTGGTGCATGGAACAGGGCACTCCTGAGGCAGCGCATGTGGTGCCGAAGCAGAACGGGGCCGTGCCCGACGCACCGGGCGCTGGCGGATCAGGCGGTGGCGGACCTGCCGGGAGCGAAACGGGCAATCGCATTCCACCGCTGCAGTCCTTTGGATACACTAGCAAGCCGGCGGCGCCCCATGCAGCCTCGACGGCGCCGCGCGAAGCGCCGCACCCCAACGTTCCCCAAGCCGCTGTGGTCAATGAGCCTGCGGCCGAACCGAATCAGCCGGAGCCCACTCACACTCTTTCAGCGAAGGAACTCCCGCCGCCGAGCCCGATTGTCGTTGCGGAGCCTCCGAGAGCGGCGCCCGAACAAGCGAAGGTGGAACCCGCAAGCTCTATTGCGAGGACAAAAGAGGTTTCGTTCGCGGGGAACTGGCTCTACGCTCCGGAGACTGCGGGCAAGACGGACCCCAATCTTTATCCGGCAATCTCCGTGGAGTTTATCCTTGCGGAGGAGGATGGCAGCCTGGTGGGCAATTATAGGGCTAAGTATAAGATTCCCGATCAGGCGATCTCCCCCGAGGTGCAGTTTCGCGCGCAGGGCAAATCAACCAACGGGAAATCGTGTAAACTGGCCTGGAGCTCAGATGACGGGGCACAGGGCGAAGCGGAGCTGACGCTGCGTTCATCGGATCAGATGAAGGTGACGTGGTGGACCACGGTGTTCGGCCGCCGAGCGGCCTTGAGTTCCGGCATGGCAGTGTTGATCCGGCAGCAGGCTCCGTGATGTGGTTTCGAATCGGCCGGTTTCTGGCAATCGCTATCGCGGCCGCTGGCTTCGCGGCGGCTGGCGTGTGGTCGGTGCGCCTTGGGTGGGCGGACTATTGGTTCCGCAAAGAAACCCTGGCCGGGACGGAGAAGGCTCTTGCGATCACACCCGATCAGGCGGCCTATTACTACCGGCAGGCCCTTCTGTCATCCGATGACTACCCGGCAAGAGCGATCGAGGCGCTGCAACGCGCCGTGGCTCTGGATCCGGCCGATGCGCACTCCTGGATCGACCTCGGTTTGCAGTACGAGACGCGCGGTGATAACGCGCGAGCCGAGCAATGCCTGCTTCGTGCGGTCGATGAGGATGCAGAGTACGTGCCGAAATGGACGCTGACGAACTACTATTTCCGGCGCAACGATCCGCCGCGGTTCTGGTTTTGGGCCAAGCGGGCGGCAGCGATGGCCTATGGCGATCCTTTACCATTGTTTCGCTTGTGCGGGCAGATGGAAGAGGACGGAAATCTGATCGACCGCCTGGCGATACGCAACCCGTCGGTACGCGCCAGCTACCTCTCCTACCTGGTCGGGCAGGACCGCATCGATCTGGTCGGTCCACCGATTCAGCGAATACTCGAGGAGAACCTGCCGTCTGACACGCCGCTTCTGCTGGCCGTGTGCGATCGACTTTTGGATCGAAGCCGTGTCGACGAGGCTCTCCATATATGGAACAGACTCGCGGAGACCCATCGAATCCCGTTTGGTACTCGGAGTTCCGCCATGCGGTCCCCGCTGACGAATGGCGCATTCACGGTGGCGCCCACTTCCCAGGGCTTCGACTGGCGGTTGCCCGAGGTGGATGGCGTCAGCGCTGCGAGTGAAGAGAGCCTCGGCGGGCTGCGGCTCACATTCTCCGGGCGCCAACCGGAGCGTTGCGAGGTGCTCGTCCAACGTGTGCCGGTTCAGGACAACCGGAAGTACCAACTGAGGTTCCGCTACCGCACTTCGGGGATCGCAACCGGCACAGGCCTCACCTGGCGTATCACGGACATGAACGGCGCCAGCAGTTTGGGCGTGGAGCGGGACTTGTCGGCGGAACAGGAGATTCAGGACCAGATCTCCTTTGGCACGCCGGTCGGGTGCCGCTTGGTGCGCCTTTCGCTCGTTTACCAGCGGAGCCTGGGAACAACTCGCATTGCAGGGTTCATCGTCCTGCGATCGATCGACATGGAATTAGCGAATTAGCAATTCAGGCTAACCCGAACTCACCAACGAGCTTGCGGACCAAGTGACGAGGTCGCGCAGAGAAACTGGCGGATTCCAAACCGTGGCAGACCTGCTTGGGAATACAACGGAGATCGTTGGGAAGCACTTCGAGGAGTGGTCGAACGTCGCCAGGATAACATCGGCGTTCCCGCTAGCCTCTCAATTCCCCTCGGAAGACCCGCCACGTTCGCGCGTGAGGAAGTAGAGGAACGCCACAAATAGCAGAAAGCCGCCAGCGTAAAGCAAGAGTTCCCGCCGCCTTCGCTTCCATTCGACGGCGCCACGGGTTGCTTTGACCTCGCGATCCTTTGGGACCTGACCTGCGGCAGCCTCTTCGACCGCGTACCGGGACCATAAAGCCCGATACCCGCAGTCCCGGCAACGATAAGGGTACTTCGCGACCAGGCTCGCCAGGTATTCCAACGGACCGCGCCGGTGCGACCGGTGAAAATGATCGGTCTTGCATTTGGGACACAACACAAGTTCTAGAAGCCCCGGAACCCGCTATTCTACTCCGAAATCAGGTCATCGCCAAAGCCGGCACCAGCCAAAGCTCTGTGTAGGCCAATTGGTTCAACCGGCCACCACAGCTAAAACTCGCGGCGTTATTGCCGATCAGTGTTAGTGGAGCAATCTGGCGCTTCGTCGAGCATAGGGCTGGCGAGTATGCCAATTGCTCCCAGGAGGGATACTGTGCATTCTCTGACGAAGCTGTTTGTGACCGCACTTGTAGTCGGAGTGCTCGCTGAAGTTCCGTGCCGGGGTCAGGAGTTGAGTTCGTACTCACCGAGTTCATACTCTCAGCCGAGTTCGTATTCGCAGCCGAGTTCCTACTCGCACCCGGATTCGTGGTGGTGGGTGACGTCCGGTGTCACGATGCAAGTGGCGGGGAGTTTTGGCGACTGGGCAACCAGTTGGAAGCAGCCGGAAGGAAACTCGTTGCTCGCGCAATCCTCCGGGACGTATGCCGGCAGATTCTACCGTACCGGCACGGCGCGGAAGGGCTTGTTCGCCGGAGGCATCGCTCTGGTGAGCTATGCCGTGGCCTGGAAGTTTCCGAAGACCCGCAAGCTCGTTGGCATCTTCAATATGTCTGTGGGTGCCGGCCTCGCCGCTGCAGCATTGAGGAATATCGAAGATAATCCCTATTACAAACCATGAGCTGGCGTGGGACCTCCCGACCTTGCACGGACGTGCATTACCAGAGTGTTATGCGCCGCCGAGCCAGCCAAGCACGAACGCGGCGAGTTGTTCCGGCGTGTGCGGCGGGAGAGCAGACTGGGGCGCACGCGGGCCGAGGATCAAGACGCGGTTCCAATCGACCGCCGACAGCAGCGTGACCGTGTGGTCCGGATAGCAGGCCACTCGTTGCGAGGCCAGGTAGACGTATTCGGCGAGCAGCACGGCGTCGGCCAGCGAACCCGCAGGGTCATCCTGATCGGGAACCGGGTTGGACCGGTTTTGATCTTCAAACAGAACCAGGCTGCTGAATGGCTTCAGCTTCTGCCGCATGCCAAATGACGCGATCAGCGCTTGCGGCTGGACACGCCGCAGCGCCTCGGAGGCGCCCCATTCCACAAACGAGTTGCTGAAAACCAGCGAGCCATTGCCGCTCAGCAGAACGCCGCGCACGAACTCGCGCACCCGCGGGTTGGCGGCGATGGCGGGGCTGGCCAGGCGGCCGATGTCGGCACGCTTCAAATCTTCGCTTCCTCTGCGCAGCCCGGCCGGCCGGCCCGGGCCGCTCGGAGACTGCCGCGAGGCGTGCGCAATCATTGTAGACTCGTCACAGGGGCGATGCGATGACGATCAAAGACGTCGCAAAGCGGGCTGGTGTTGGCATTGCCACCGTTTCCCGCGCACTGCATGGCAGTCCGCAGGTGAGCCCGGAGACCGCGGCACGTATTCGGAAAGTGATCGAGGAGCTCGGTTACCGCCCGAACACGAACGCACAGTCGTTGGCCTCGGGCCACAGCCACCTGTTGGGCTTGGTGGTTTCCGATATCACCAATCCGTTCTTCCCCGAGCTGATCAAGGGTTTCGAGGGAGTGGCGCTGGATCACGGCTACGATGTGTTTGTCGCGTCCACCAACTACGATCCGGCGCGCACGGCGCTCTGCGTGAAACGCATGATCGAACGCAAAATCGACGGCGTCGCGATCATGACTTCGGAAGTCGATCCCTCCCTTCCCGACACTTTCGCCAAGCGGAAAGTGCCGCTGGTGTTTCTGGACGTCGGCCAGGTCGCTTGCGGCATCAGCAACGTCAAGGTCGACTATGCCTACGGCATTGCGCAGGCGGTCGACCACCTGCGCGCTCTGGGGCACAGCCGCATCGCGTTCATTTCCGGACCGCTGCGACTCGAGTCGGTGCGCGAGCGGCGCGACGCGTTCCTCAGTCGGCTCGATGAGCCGCGTGATGGCCCGCGGCTTGAACCGCTCATCGAAGAGGGAAACCACAAAGCGGACGGCGGATTCGAGGCGATGGAGCGGGTGCTCGAACGCGCGCCCGGCACTACGGCCGTGATCGCCTCCAACGATCTCACAGCAATCGGCGCCCTCCGCGCCATCCGCCAACATGGGCTTCGGGTGCCGGAGGACATCTCGGTGGTGGGATTCGACGACATCCAGATGGCGCAGTTCACCGAGCCGCCGCTGACAACCGTAAAACTGGTTCGCACCGAGGTTGCCCGCCTCGCCTGCGAAGCGCTGTTGCATTCGATCAAGACTCGTGGAACGGGTGTCGAGCTTCAAATGAGCACCTCGCTGGTTGTCCGGGCCTCCACCGGCCCCGCCCGCATCGATGTGGCTGTCCCGGCTGCCGAGTAAACCCGCCGAGTGCCTCGACAGCAATCTCTTTCACCGCGTCAATCCCGCCAGAGCATTGAAAGTTAAAGTTGTATCAACTATCGACTCGATTCTGTAATAGACCCAGACTACCCGCACGCGCCTCGCGCACCGCCGAAGCGGGGCTGACTGCACAACCGCCGCGGCGGCATCGCGGGTCCCCGGTCGGCGACCTCGATGGCGACGGCCGGCTGGACGTAGTGGCGACCGCCATCGACGCGGCCGCCGAAATCTGGATGAACCGGAGCCCCGGCGCCAATCACAGGCCCGTCAGTAGATCAGCTTGAGGGAGAACTGGATCTGCCGCGATGTTCCGGCCGTGCGGCTGATCATGCCGAAGCCGGGCCCCGTTACGGTGTTGGCGGGCAGACCGAAGTTCACGATGTTGAACAGGTTGAAAAACTCGGCGCGAAACTGAAGAGTACCCAGTTCCGCCGCCCCTCGCTTACCGATGGGCGTGTCCTTAATCAAGGCGACATCCGCATTCCGCATCCCCGGTCCGCGAAACGTGTTCCGGCCGAGCGTGCCGAAGCGGCCGTGATTCGGTCCGGTTCCGCCTGGCGCATTGATCGGGATGTCGAATAAAGCGGGGTTGTCGGCTCCCAGCCCGAAATAGTCTTCGCGTATGGTGCGGCTGGTCGAGAGGTCGGGGACTCCGATCTGATCGGGCCGGTCGGTGCCACCTGCCCCGACTCCGGTTTGCTGCACACCCGAGTAGACGGTGAAGGGGAGGCCGCTGAGGAAGGTCCCGATGCCCAACAATTGCCACCCGCGGATGAGCGGCTTGCCCAAAGGCCGCAGAAAGCCCACCGAATCCAAGTGAAGATCCTGGAAAAGACTAAAGGTGAACGCGTTCTTGATATCGAAACCGGACGGCCCTTTGTCCACACCCGGATCGAGCGGATTCATCGGCGCAGTCTGAGCGACGGCGCCCGAGGATCCGGAGATGAAGCCGCCAATCACGGCGCTCGAGTCGTCGAGGGATTTCGAGCACGTATAGCTGGCCTGAAACCCCAGGCCGGACGCGGTCAGGTTGTTCTGCGCGGAGAGTTGCAGTGCGTGGTAGGTGGAGTGAGAGCGGTTGGTTATTTCGGTGACCGGCCCGTACCCGCCGGTCACGCCGCCCGATGAATCGAACTGCGTGTAGGGCGCGAAGCCGGGGTCCGCGCCGGTAAAGCCGTTCGGGAAATCCAGGCTGGGCAGTTTGATTCCCGCCGTTCCCACGTAGGCTCCATTCAGCGTGACACCACGGACTTTGTGTTCGATGCCCGTGGTCCATGTGCCCACGTACCCGCCGCTGAAGTTGGGTGCGATACCAGCCACGGCGAGCGGCGTGATCTGATGATCGGGAGAGACCGCCGCAAGGTCCTGCTCGAAGCGGAGCACATCCATCGGAGTGTTCGGGGCCACCTGTTTCGAGTCGCCCGAGGCGAACACCAGGTTCCCGTCCGGCGTGTACACGGGGGGCAATTGCTGCGGAGTTATGCTCATGCCGTAGCGAATGGACTGGCCGGGTGCTGCTGTGAGGCGCGGATACACGACAAACGGCGTGCTGCCGGTGAGTGAGTTGTCCTGCCAGAGATTGACCAGCAGCGTGGTGATGGCGCCGCCAACTTGCAACGTGGTGTTCGAGGCGACGCGCCAGTCCACCGAGAGCCGGGGACCCCAGCCGTTCTTGTCGAGCTTGTATCCGGGCTGGGGGTTGATGATCAACTCCGACCCGGGCGACCCCGTTCCGCCCGAAAGCACTGGCGCAGATGTGCGTTTCTCCGTCTCGCGAATGGGCGAAGTGATTTCGTAGCGCAGACCGTAGTTCAGCGTCAGCCGATCGGTGACCTTCCAACTGTCTTGAAAATACGCGTTGTAGGAGTCACGGTGGATGGCCGAATCGCCGATGGAGTCCCCTTGCGCGAACATCAGCGGCGCCACGGCGGTGGTGTAGGTGAACGCGCTCGCGGTGAGCAGGCCGGTCAGTGTGTCCGGCAGAGGATCGCCCACCTGAATATCGTGCGAGCCGCTGAGGGAGCGGATCGCGACCGGCGAATACGCCACACCGCCGCCGAACTGGTATTGACCGTTGGGAACCAGCCCGAACAGCGTCGTATCGCGATTGGAACGAACTTCGCCGCCAGCCTTGAAGGTGTGCTTCCCACGAATCCGCGTGAAGTTCGAGCGCGCCTGGAACAGGTTGCCGTATTCCGCCATGACGGAGCCACCCGCGGCGTTGGAGGCTTCGTAGAGTCCATCGCCGAATATCAGCGAGGGGTCGGTGCGATCGGGCGTCGGGAACGAAGGTGTGGCGCGCGTGAAGCTGATCGAGTATTCCTGAGCAGAGGTGGGCGACGGCGTGCGCGCCAGCGTGATGACGGCGTTGCGCTGGCGATCAAGGAAATTCACCGCGAATTCGGGCGAGATGGCGGTCTGGTCGGGATTGGTGGTCGGCCCCGTGGTGTTATCCATGGTGAAACGGCCGAACAACTTCGACTTGTCGGATATGTTGTGATCGATGCGCGCAGAGAACTGATCGGCGACGGTGGTCACCTTCGACGATCCGGCCCAGGTACGGGCGCCGTAAGGGCCCTGCGGATCGTTCGGCAGAGGGTAGCGCGCGAGCACACTCGCGATGCGCGAATCCACCGGCACGATCAGCGTATCGCCGGCGAACGCCGTTGTGTCGAGGCCCTGGCGTTCGGCGGCAGTGGGAACAGGGAGCACCTCGGTGGCGCTGAGCACCTGGCGGAACCCCTGATACTCGGCAAAGTAGAAGGTCCGGTTGCGGCCGTCATAGAAGTGCCTCACCAACAGCGGACCGCCGTTGGTGAGGCCAAACTCGTTGCGGATGAAGGGCGGGATGCGGCCGGGGCTGGCGATTGTGCGGTAGTCGAAGAAGTTGCGCGCATCGAGCGCGGCATTGCGCAGAAACTCGAACGCGGAACCGTGCACGGAGTTGGCGCCCGATTTCGTGATGATGTCGGTGAAGCCGGCCGCTCCGCGCCCGATTTCGGCAGGCATCCACCCCGAACTGGAGCGAATCTCCTGCACCGCATCGACGTTGAAGTTGGTGAAAGTCGCTCCTCCCATTTCGGGATCGGTGCTGTCGGCGCCGTCCATGGCGAATACGGCCGCCGTGCCGCGCTGACCGTTCACCGCGAACTGCTGCGTGAAATTGGACGCGCCGTTGGTGTCGGTCATGGTGCCGGCCGCCAGCAGAAGCAATTGACTGAAGTCGCGCTTGTTGAGCGGCATCGCCGAGACGGATTTGGCGGACAACTGCTCGCCCCCAGTGCCCTCGCGGGATTCCGTACTCGCAAGGAGCGAGAGTACGCCCTGCGCCGATAATTCGAGGACGGCCGCAGATGCGCCGCCCGGCAGCCGGACCGGCCCCGAACACGTTGCCGTGGAGCCCTTGTAGTCCACCGAAACCGAGTACTCGCCGGCGGGCAGCGGTGCAAACGCAAACTGGCCGTCACTGCCGGTGGTGGCGGCCGCTTTCGTGCCGGCGGACTGTACGCGGACGACGGCACCGGCGATAGCCGCGCCGTGGGCATCGCGCAGGGTCCCTTTCCACGGATCCCCGGCGGGCCGGTCTTCGGCGGCCAGCCAAGGGATGGCAAGTGCCGTGCACGCGATCAGGGCATAAAGCTTTGTGAACAAGACATCAGCATAGCTCATACCACTCGGGCATTCGCGCGCCGTTCCGGCCTGGATGCGCTCACACTTTTCCACTTCTTGCCGATACGAGAAGCAGGTGATTTCGATCAAGAAATACCTCGACGCAAACCGCGATGAGTTGCTGCAGTCGGCACTGGACTGCTACCGCGCCGCGTTGGCAGCGATGGGCTCCACGGGAGCGCAGGCCTGCCCGCCCGTCGGAATTACGCTGCAGCAGAGCCTGGCCAACTTGCAGCAACGGATTTCGGCCGACCTGACGCCTGTGCAGGTCCTCGAAACCGAAGCGGGCGTGGAGAAGGAACTCGACGAGTGGGCACGGTTGGCGACGGATTATTATCGCCAACGCACCGACGAGATCAAGGAGCTCCTGCTCGTGATGGCCAGCACGGCTGAGGCGGTGGGCGAGCGCGACTCGCGCCACGAAACGCAGTTCCATGATTTCTCCGCGCGGCTTTCGAAGATCGCAGACCTGCACGACCTGCCGCAGATCCGAACGTCATTGCTGGCAAGCGCGGTGGAGCTGAAAAGCTGCGTGCAGAAAATGGCGCAGGAAGGCAAAGAGGCCGTGGCGCAACTGCGCGCCGAGGTGAAGAAGTGCCACACGCGCATCGAGGAGGCCGAGCGGACCGCGCTCGTGGAGCCGCTCACCGGGCTGACCAACCGCCGCGGCCTGGAAGCGGCCATCGAATTCCGGCTGGCGCAGAAGCGCCGCTTCTCACTGCTCATGCTGGACCTGAATGGTTTCAAAAACATCAACGACACTTATGGCCACATGGCGGGAGACCAGGTGCTGAAGCAGTTTGCGGCAGAGTTGAAAGAGATCTTTCGCGTAACCGACAGCGTGGGCAGATGGGCCGGTGACGAGTTCGTGGTGGTGCTCGACAGCGTACAGGCCGAGGCCAACGACTACGCCGAACGCGTGAAGAGCTGGGTGTTCGGCGATTACAGCGTCGGCGGCTCGGAGCAACAGCGCAAGGTGCACGTGGACGCCGCGGTTGGAGTCGCCGAGTGGCGGCCTGGCGAAACCATGGCGGAACTGCTCGGCCGCGCCGATCAACTGATGTACCGGCAGAAGCGGTCCCACAAGGCCCCAGACCTCGCCGACGAATTTTCCCGGTAGCGACGCGGGCAAGCAGTTTGAACTGGCCGCTCACGCGCTGCGGTGCGATGCTGCCGGGTATATACTCAATCGCAGAGACGAGATCAAAGGAATTCTGACCGATGTCGAAGGTCCTATGAGTAGCGGGCGTGTTTTCTCCGTTCGGTCCTTTGTCGGATCCGTGGTGCTGGTCGCGGTCGCGGCCGCCAGCGTCTATCTGTCGTATGAACTGGTCGTCAAGCCGCGGCAGGCACTGCAGAACCAGATCCGCGACCAGAAAGAGACTATTCTCAGGCTGGAACAGGAGAAGCAGCGCCTCGAAGCCTACCTGAAGATTCTCAAGCGCATCGACCGCCGGGCGCGGGTCGAGGTTCTTCGCCAGGCGAAGGACCAGCAGGGGAACCTGCAAACCACGATCAGGTTCACCGAGGTTGACGACACCGGCAAGCCGATCAGTGTCCCCCGAGAGCTGACTCTGCCCGGGCAAGAAGTTTATTTCGACACCCTGGTAATCAAGTTCGACGACCACTTCATCGAGCAGGGCGACCCTGTTCGGGGTGGGGCGCTCATGGTGTTTCGTCGGATCTTCTCCAGCACCATGCGGGCCGAAGATGGCTTCGTCATCGACACGGAGGGCCAGGTGCCCGAAGCCTACACGGAGCGGCAACCAACCAGCGAATTCGAAAAGGAGCTCTGGAGACGCTTCTGGGACCTTGCCAACGACGCGAAACTGGCGAGGGAGCGCGGCGTGCGGGCTATCCATGGCGACGCGCCCTACATGCGTCTGGAGCCCGACAGGGTGTACGAAATCTGCCTCAGGTCAACCGGAGAGGTCATTATCACGCCCGGAACGCGCATGGCGCAGCCGCAAACGAATCCGTAGAACCAACCCGCATTACTCGGCCCGGAACGGGGCGGAAGAAAAGCTTCTAGCGGAACCAACGTCCGCGTCTGGTCCACGCTTGACAGGTAACAGAACCGCTGATACGATCGGGACCGCTATGAGAAGACTTGTAAGTTACGCCATCCTCCTTATGATTGCCGCCTCGGTACAGGCGCAACCAGGAACGCCCACGGCCGCCGAATCACTGAGGAGAAACTTCGATTACATCAATAAAAAGGTTTTGGATATGGCGCAGGATTTTCCGGCAGAGAAATATAGTTACAAGCTCAAGCCGGAGATGCGCACCTTCGGTGCCGTCATTGTGCACATCGCATCCGGAAACATTTTCGCTGCCAAGGCCGGCAGGGGCGAAAAGGTGAAGTGGGATGACCAGGAGCAAGATCCTTCCAAGTACCCGAACAAGGCGGATTGCGTCGAACTATTGAAGAAATCCATTGAAGACGCCAACGCTGCGCTAAGAGTGAACCCCGAAGGCCCGGAGAAGAACATGCAGCCCTTCTTATCGGTGCTTCAGCATGCCTCCGAACATTACGGCCTGCTGGTCGCATACTACCGCGCGAATGGCCTGGTGCCGCCAGACTCGCGCCCGAAGAAATAGTTGGCGCGACCATTTCTCCAGGCCTCTGCGGGATGGACGCGAGCAGGCCTTGGCGTTACCCTACAAAACATGATGCTTCGATTTGCGATTGTGCTGCTGGTGGCGGGCGCCGGCTGGGCTCAGGACGTCGCGCGCATGGAGGAGGTGATCCATGCCTACACGGCGAACCGGCAGTTTATGGGGTCGGTGCTGGTGGCGAGGGGTGCTCAGGTGCTGCTCGACAAGGGATACGGATTCGCCAACCTGGAATGGGATGTGCCGGATTCACCGGCGACGAAGTTCCGGCTGGGGTCGATCACCAAGCAATTCACGGCGGCTTCGATTCTGCTGCTCCAGGAGCGCGGGAAGCTGAACGTGGAAGACCCGGTCACCAAGTACATGACCGATGCTCCGGCGGCGTGGGACAAGATCATCATTTATCACCTGCTGACGCACACTTCGGGGATTCCGAGTTTCACCAGTTTTCCTGAGTACACCAAGTGGAAGCTGTTCGCGGCTACGCCCGCGGAAGAAGTGGCGCGCTTCCGTGACAAGCCGCTGGATTTCGCGCCGGGCGATCAGTGGAGCTATAGCAATTCGGGATATGTGCTACTGGGGTACCTGATCGAAAAGATCACCGGCGGCAGCTATGAAAAATTTGTGCGCGAGAATATTTTCACACCGCTGGGCATGAAGGATTCGGGCTACGATTCGAACTCCGCGATCATCCCGAGTCGCGCGACCGGCTATGCGCCCGGTAAGGACGGGCCGGTGAATGCGGGCTTTATCCATATGAGCGTTCCCTTTTCGGCGGGAGCGCTGTATTCCACAACCGAGGACCTGCTGAAGTGGGAGCAGGCGTTGTTCGGCGGCAAGTTGCTCTCGGCCGCGTCGCTGGCCATGATGACCACACCATTCAAGAGCAATTACGCATGCGGGCTGATGGCTGAGACGAAGGACGGGCGCAAGGTGATCCAGCACGGTGGGGGCATCGATGGCTTCAACACGCTGCTGGCGTACTACCCCGACGACAAGCTGACGGTGATCGTGCTGGGGAACCTGAGCGGCGCGGCGCCGGAGGAGATTGCCACGAAGCTGGGGGCGCTGGCGCATGGCGAGGCGGTCAAACTGCCGGCCGAGCGCAAGGAAGTCACGCTGGATCCGAAGGTGCTGGCGCGGTACGTGGGAACCTATGAACTGATGGCGGGCAGCAACATGCTGATCACGCTCGAAGGCAATCAGCTCTCGGAGAAGCTGGCGAGCCAACCGGCGTTCCCGATCTTTCCGGAATCGGAGACCATGTTCTTCCTGAAGGTGGTGGATGCACAGATCGAGTTCATTAAGGATTCGGGCGGCGCGGTGACACACCTGGTGTTGCATCAAGGCGGACGCGATCAGAAGGCGCCGCGAATCAGCAGTAAAGCCGAGGCGCCTCCGCCGCGGAAGGAAATTCAAGTTTCGCCGCAACTCCTGGCGAAGTATGCGGGGACTTACGCACTGGGGCCGGGCGTTGACGTCACGATGACGGTCGAAGGCGGCCGGCTGATGACCCAGATCACGGGTCAGCCGAAGTTCGAATTATTCGCCGAATCGGAGACCCGGTTCTTCCTGAAGGTAGTTGAGGCGCAGGTGGAGTTCTTTACGGACAAGAACGGAACCGTGACGCACCTGGTGATTCATCAGGGCGGGCAGGAAACCAAAGCGCTGAGAAAGTAAGTGCGCTCCACCGCGTGGCGCGGGCTGTCAAGCCAGCTGAGTCGAGAGTCATCTCGACTCTTCTTGCATTGTCTAAGTGAACGCAGTAGGCCTACCGCTGCACCTGGTCCTCAAAGGCCCCGCATCCGTCTGTCCGGAATTCGAATCGCAACAGCCGTGCGCTCTCGACGGCGTTGCCCGCATCGCTCGCTGGCTTGAATCTCCAGCGTCGCGCCGCGTCCACAGCGACTTTGTCAAAATACTTGCTCCCCGGACGCGAGTCGAGCTCCGCATCTACCACCGCACCGGACCGATCGACTCCGACCTTCACGCTGACCGTCACCTTGCCTCGAATGGTTCCGAGAATCTGCGGAGGAACTTCCGGCACAAAGCGGTCGACAACGTCTGCGGCAGGGGGCCTCTCGGCGGAATTGTCCGTGCCAGGTCCCGATCCCGCTGGCGTGGGCGCCGGTATGGGCGCCTCAGACATCTCGTCGCCACTCGGCGCTGCCACTTCCTTGGCTGCCGGCGGCGCCGGAACGGTCACTGGTTTCTCCTGCGCTGCAGCTTGCTCCGACACAACAGGACGACGGGGCTCGATCCCAGCCGGCGAGCTCAACAACCTGGTGCCGATCAGGATCAACCCGGCAAAGATCAGCACTCCCAGAGTGGCTCCCGCCGCCGCCGGTACAAGATACTGCCGCTTCTTGGCCGCTTTGGGCACCGTGGGCTCCGTAGTAGGGACAGTTTCCACAACGCTCGGTTTCGCCTGAGGCGCGGGCACGGCCGGCCGCAATGCGCGGGTGATCGCCTCCAGAGAGCAACGCAATCGAGGGTCGTATCGCAGACAGCCGCGCGCAATGTCGAGGAATGGCGCCTCCAGTTGCTCCGGGACGACCGGATCGCCAGTCCCGCCAGGGTCCCAAGCAGGTGCTCGTTGCGTGAGCACCTCCACCAGCGTCATGCCGAGCGACCAAACATCTCCGGCCGGCGTTAGACCAGTGTGGCTTTCGGGCGGCCCATTCACGTTCCGCGCCCAGAGGTCGTCGCTCGACTCGCCGATCCGCAAGAGCCCGTCACTCGAGATTTTTACCCGATCGCCAGCCGCCATGATGTTCGTGGGAGTCAGGCAACCATGCACGAAACCCTCTGCGTGAATGTACGCCAGGGTCTCCAGTACAGGCACGAGCATTTCGCGCGCCTCGTCGGGCGCCAGCGGACGGGTCGGGATCACCTGCGACAGATCCTCGTCAGCCCGCTCCATGACAACGTAGACCAGGCCAGCGCCGTCGCGCTGACAAGTTCCGAAGTGGAGGATGGAAAGTAAACCGGGGTGCGACAACCCTGCGGCGAGCTCCCGGCGCAAAATCCAGGCTTCCGCCTGTCCCGAATCGGCCGGAACCAGTTTGATCACCGCCGTTTGCGGAGTTCCTTGGCCGTATTCCGTCAGGAATACCCCGCTGTGCGAGGAGCCACCCAGGTACTGGCACAGGCGGAACTCCCCATCGATAACTCGACCTTCCCATTGCTTCCATTCCACTTGTCGTGATCTCCCTGAGAGTAAATGGACGCGCTTTACGCCTTACTGAAAAAGTAAATGTTGTCTTTATCGCGGTCTGAAGTCAATATTGTCTCTGATAGATCCGGCAAAATTCCACACCCTCGGCCGGCTTTGGACTTCCTTCGCCTTGTTTTCGCTGTTCTTTCGCTGAAGTCTCGCCCAGGTCAGCAGGACGGAGAGCCCCACCGCGACCGCGCGTCATCAGCCCGCGCGCATGCTTCCGCACGCGCCGGGATCGTATACGATTGCCGTCCGTACGCAAGAACATCGGGTTCACTACTACGAGTCCGGCCACATGGTCTTATATCGACAGCAAGGCGCACGATAAAATGCATAAAGATGTCGACGAATTCATTAACGCCAGCTACTCCCACCGATGTTGTGGTCCGGCGCTCGCGCCGTCTGGCCGGAGCCGCTCGTTGAGCGCCGCCGAAAAGTTTGAGCGGCTGGTTGCCCTGATGGCTCGCTTGCGCGCGCCCGGCGGCTGCCCGTGGGACCGCGAGCAGACTTTCGACAGCATCAAGCCCCACACGCTGGAAGAGACGTACGAGGTGCTCGACGCCATCGATCACCGCGACTGGCCCGAGCTGGCGGAGGAACTCGGCGACTATATCCTGCAGGCGGTCTTCTATGCGCAGATGGCCGCCGAACAGGGACTCTTCACCATCGAAGACGCGCTGGACGCGATCAACCGCAAGCTGCTCCGTCGCCACCCGCACATCTTCGGCGATGAATCGGCCGAGACCGCCGGCGACGTGAAGCGCATCTGGAGTGAGGTCAAGGCCGCCGAAAAAGCCGCGCAGGGCCGTCAACAGGATGGCCTGCTGGCCGGTGTGCCGCGCATTCTGCCCGCGCTGGTGGAGGCGCAACAGATTACCTCGCGCGCCGCTCAAGTTGGCTTCGATTGGGAGAATCCCGAGCAGGTGCTCGACAAGCTGGAGGAAGAGCTGCGCGAATTCGCCGAAGCGCGCCGCGGCGGATCTCCCGCCGAGCTGGAAAACGAACTGGGTGACATGCTCTTCGTGCTGGTCAACCTGGCGCGGTTCGTCAAAGTGGATCCCGAGCAGGCGCTGCGCGCGACCAATGCCAAGTTCCGCCAGCGCTTCGGCTACATTGAGCGCACGCTGGCCGAGCGTGGCAAGAAGCCGGCCGATGCGACCATAGAAGAAATGGAGGCGCTGTGGCAGGAAGCCAAGCGGTGATCGAAATCCGCCAGTTGCACGACCTTGCCCAGTTCGCCGGCGTGGTTGAGTTGCAGAAAGTCATCTGGGGCTTCGATCCGATCGACCTGCTGCCCATGCGGTTTCTGGTGGTGCTCGACAAAGTGGGCGGCCAGATTTTCGCCGCTTATGACGGCGAACGCATGATCGCTTTCTGCTTCGCCATCCCCGGCCTTAAGCCCGGCCCCAAGCCGTACCTCCACAGCCACATGCTGGGCGTTCTTCCGGAATACCGCGATTCCGGCATTGGCCGCAGCCTCAAGCTTCGCCAGCGCGAGGACGCGCTCGCCCGCGGCATCGGTCTGATCGAATGGACCTTCGATCCACTCGAGCTCAAGAACGCGTTTTTCAACCTCGAACGCCTCGGCGCAATCGTTCGCCGTTACGCCGAGAATCAGTACGGCCTCACCGCCAGCCCGCTGCATGGCGGCCTGCCCACGGATCGCTGCACCGCCGAATGGCACCTCGATTCGCCGCGCGTGCGGCAAATCCTGGCGGGTGACCGTCCGCCCGCAAAAGCCGCCGAACGCATTTCCTTTCCGGCCGATATCGCGCTGATTCGCAGCCGGGACGCCGCCCGCGCGCGCGAAATCCAAAAGGCCAACGCCGCACTGTTTCAGGATGCTTTTGCGCGCGGTCTGGCCGTGACCGGCTTCGAGCGCGGTCCCGCCGCCGGAACCTATTTGCTGGAGATGTGGCAATGAAGATCGAGCGCGTCATTCTGCGGCAGATCCGCATGCCGCTGGTACACTTCTTCGAAACCAGTTTTGGCCGCACCTACGAGCGCCACATCATTCTGGTGGAAGCGCAGGCGGGCGGCATTTCCGGCTGGGGCGAAGTGACCGCCGGCGAAAACCCTTTTTACAACGAGGAATGGACCGAATCGGCCTGGCGGATTCTGCGCGATTACGCCGCCCCGCGCGTGCTCGGCCGCGAGTTCGACGGGCCGGAAGCGGTTTATCCGCTCACCGCCCACATCCGCGGCCACAACATGGCCAAGGGCGCCCTGGAAACCGCCGCGTGGGACCTGGCCGCGCGCATGGAATGCGTACCGCTTTGGAAAAGGATCGGCGGCGGAGCGCGGCGCGAAATTCCGTGCGGCGTCTCCATCGGCATTCAGAATTCGGTCGAGGAACTGATCGAGACCATCGAGCGCGAGCTCGCCGCCGGGTATCAGCGCATCAAGATGAAGATTAAGCCCGGCTGGGATGTCGACGTGGTGGTGCGTGTGCGTGAGCGTTTTCCGCTCATCAAGCTGATGGCCGACGCCAACTCCGCTTACACGCTCGCTGACGCCGATCACCTGCGCAAGCTCGACGATTTTTACCTGATGATGATCGAGCAGCCGCTCGCCCACGACGACATCATTGACCACGCCGAGTTGCAGGCGCGTTTGCAGACGCCCATCTGTCTGGATGAATCCATTCGCAGCGCGCACCACGCCGCCCAGGCCATCCGCCTGCGCGCCTGCCAAATCCTCAACATCAAGCTGGGCCGGGTGGGCGGCTTCGCCGAAGCGCGCCGCCTGCACGACGTGGCCCAAGCCGCTGGCGTCCCGGTCTGGTGCGGCGGCATGCTGGAAGCCGGCATCGGCCGCGCGCACAACGTGGCGCTGGCCACGCTGCCCAATTTCGTGCTGCCCGGCGACGTGTCCGCCAGCCGCCGCTACTGGCAGCGCGACATCATCCAGCCGGCGGTCGAAACCACCCCGCAGGGCACCATCGAGATTCGCGACCAGCCGGGCTTCGGCTACGCGCTCGATCGCGAATTCATTTCCGCTATCACGGTGCGCGAGGAGACGGCCGTTTGAACGCCTTCTTCTCGCTCCTCGCTAGAAACCGCAACTACCGCTACATGTGGGTAGGCCAGATCGTGAGCGAAATTGGCGACCATTTCAACAACATCGCCGTGTTCAGCCTGGCCGTGGCGGCGACACGCTCCGGCATGGTGGTGAGCGGCGTGATGCTCTCGCGCGCCGTTCCAGCCATGCTGATCGGGCCCGCCGCCGGCGTAGTGCTCGACCGCTTCAACCGCAAACAGGTGATGATCGCGAGCGACCTTATCCGAGCCGTGGTCGCGCTCGGCTTCATCCTGGCCATCGGCCGCGGCGACACCTGGCTGCTCTATTCTCTGAGCGCGCTGTTGATGGGCGCATCGCCCTTCTTCACCGCCGGCCGCTCCGCCATTCTGCCCACCATCGCCACTCGCGAGGAGCTGCACACCGCCAATTCGCTCACCCAAACCACGGGGTGGACCACGCTCACCGTCGGCACCTTCCTCGCCGGCGTAAGCGTGATGGGGTTCGGCTACCGCTGGGCATTCGTGGGCAATGCACTTTCGTTTCTGATTTCCGCCCTTTGCATTTCGCGTCTGCGTTTGCCCGGCCGCGGCTTCTATCCGCCGCGGCGCTCTCTCACCGAAGCCGAGATCGTCCGGCCGTGGCACGAGTACAAAGAGGGCCTGCGCTACATGCGCGGCGTGCCGCTGGTGATGGGGCTTTTGCTCATCAACGTCGGCTGGGCCTCCGGTGGCGGCGCGGCGCAGATTCTGTTCACCATCTTCGGCGAGATCGTTTTCAACCGCGGCCCAGCCGGTTTGGGCACCATCTGGAGCTTCGCCGGGATCGGCCTGCTGGCGGGAGGCGCGCTCGGCTATACGCTGGGCCGCCGCCTCAGCTTCACCAATTACAAGCGCGCCATCGTGGCGTGTTACATCGTCCACGGCGGTGCTTACGTTCTGTTCAGCCAGATGCGCGGCTTCGGCTGGGCGCTGTTTTTCATCGCCCTCTCTCGCGCCGGCGTGGCCATGAGCTCAGTGCTCAACATGTCGCAACTGCTGCGCATCGTCCCCGATGAATTGCGCGGCCGCGTCTTCGCCACCATGGAATCGGTCACCTGGTCGGTGATGCTGATTTCCATGACGCTCGCCGGCATCGCCAGCGAATACTGGAATCCGCGCACCATCGGCGCCATCGCCGGCGTGCTCAGTTCCTCGACCGCCCTGTTCTGGGGCTGGGCCCACTTCACCGGCCGCCTCCCCGAGCCCGAACGCCTCGGCATCGACCCGGAAGAAATCGAAGTCCACCCCGAACCGGCGGCGTAAAGCTCGCCAGCGCGCCCAGGACGTTCTGAAACTCACGCTGCCCGTTTTGGAATGACATCCCTATCGATCACGGCTTGATCGATCGAGTCAAGATCGAAGCGGTTCTAGATGTTCAGCCAATATTGCGCCGAGGTGCCAAAGTAACGCCCCAGTCGCGCAGCCGTGTCCGCCGTGATGCCGCGTTTCCCATTCACGATCAAGCTGATCCGGTTCGCCGGCACCCGGATCGCCTGCGCGAGTCCATTGATGCTGATCCCTTCATCCTTCATGTCGTCGAGCAGAATCTTGCCTGGGTGAATCGGTGGCAGTTTTTTTTCGCCTTTAGTGGTGGTCGGTGATTTCGACATCGTTGGTCCTTGAATCGACATCATAGCGCCACGCTGACGTCCCACGCCGGGCGTGTAATCTTTTCCGCCGCGCCACATAGTAAAATCTTACGCAAGTCGTTCTAACGCGCGGCCGGGCTGTCCGGGTGGGAGCAGGGCCCGCGCGAATGGCTGCGAGCCCGCAACATCTCGCTTGTGCGGGCGGGGGGTTAACTGCAATGCCGACGTTCTTCCGGTTCCTGGACAGAAGTGTTTGGCCCTTTGCGCTACTCGCTGCTGGTTTGGTCTCGCTGGCGTGGGGCCAGGAAAACCAGTTCGTGCAGCGATCCGGCGCAACGCTGACACTGAATGGCGCGCCCTTCCGCTTCGGCGGCGCCGATTCCTATCCCTTGATGCTGTCGAATCAGCAGACGGTGGATCAGATTCTGGGAGCTGTGGCGAACAGCAATCTGAAGGTCGTCCGCATGTGGGTATTTTGCGACGGCGTCCAATGCTCAGGCGGCTCGTTCTTTCTCCAGTACTTCAACACAGGCACCGGCGCCCCGCAGTACAACGACGACAACAACGACGGGTTGGCCAACGTGGATTACGCGGTCACCGAAGCCGGCACGCTGGGGATCAAGCTCATCATTGCCCTCACCAACAACTGGACCGATTACGGCGGCATGGACACGTACGTCACGTGGAACAAAGGGCAATACCACGATCAGTTTTACACCGATCCAACAATCCGGCAATGGTATAAGAACTGGATCAGCCATGTGCTGAACCACGTGAATAAGATGACGGGCGTGGCTTACAAGGATGATCCGGCCATCATGGCGTGGGAATTGTCGAACGAACCTGAGTGCGGAGGCAGCGGACCTCCCAAAGGACTGCCTACTTCGGGCGCTTGCACCAACCAGACGATCATTAACTGGATCACCGACGCGGCAGGCTATATCAAGAGCATCGACTCGAATCACCTGGTGGCGGTGGGCGACGAAGGTTTCTTCTGCGGTTCTGCTTCTTCCGCGGGTTCTGTTTCTTGCGCGCCCGGGGGCAGCGGCGTCGACAGCCAGGGCTTTTCAGGAGTTCAACAAATCGATCTCGTGGGATTTCACCTCTACCCGGACACATGGGGCGCCAGCATTGCCTCGTCGGAGGACTTCATCAAGCTGCACTTGCAGGAAGCGAGCACACTGGTCAAGCCTCTTTACATGGGTGAGTTCGGCCTCGAGTCCAACAACGTGAAAGAATTCATTTACAACGATTGGACCAACCTGATCTTTAATGGTGGCGGCAGCGGCGCCATGTTTTGGAACGTTCCGTCCGGGGTGCCCGCACCCTCCGCCGCGCAGGGGACAAGTGAAATAGACGCCTCTTTCAACGAATACGAGGGCAGTCCGGTGCTGTGGCTGATGAGCGATTTCGCGGAAATGATGGCGGGCTCGACGCAGCAACTCCCTCCCGTGGCCGGCTACCAATGGGCCACCGCGCCGCCGGGCGAGTTGGCCACTCTCAACGTACTGTCGAACGACGTCGCATATGGGGAGAACGTAACGATTGATCCTACCAGCATCGATCTTGACCCCATTACCCCCGGCCAGCAAACGTCCTTCGCAGTCAATGGCGGCGTGTTCAATGTGGTTGGGCAGGCCGTTCAGTTCACACCGCAAACCGGCTTTGTGGGAAGCGTCACCGGCTCTTACACGGTCGCTGACAGCAACCAGCGGGTGTCCAATGTCGGCTACCTGTTTGTAACTGTGAATCCCCCCCAGACGGGCTGGACGACACTCGAGTCGTTCGAGTCGGGCGCCGACGGATGGGGACCGGCTACGTCACCGGCCGCCGGCACGGTTGCGCTCAGCCCCACCGCTAACACCGAGGGGAAATACTCGCTGCAGGTGAACGTGACTAGTCCCGGCTGGTTCGGAATTAACTTATCTACCCCGAGCGATTTCTCCCATTGGCCGTCGGTGGCGATGGATATCACGCCGACCACGGTAGGTGGCTACTCCGCCTTCGCGTTCCAGGCCGGCTCGAACTATGATTGGTGCCAAAGCGCAACATGGCTACCGCTGGCTCTATTCAGCACCACAACCTTGACGCTGCAACTCCAGCCCTCGCAGCTTCAGTGTTTTAACGGTATGCCGGATTTGACCAGCGTGCACAGCTTTTTTGTGGACCTTCCGAGCGTCGGCACTTATTACCTGGATAACCTTCGCGCCGGACCCGCGCCGACCGCGTCCGCACCGTTGCCGGTAATCGCCGGGGTAGGCAACAGCGCGGGCGGGCAAGCGGGTGTCTCGGCGGGCACCTATATCTCGATCTACGGTTCGAACTTCGCACCCACCGGCTGGCCGGCCACGTTCTGGAGCGACTATGTCACCAACGGGCAGTTACCAGCGACGTTGACTGGCGTGACCGTCAGCATAGGGGGACAGCCAGCTTACTTAGAATACGTTAGTCCCACGCAGATCAATGTGCTGGCGCCGAACGTCGGTACGGGTTCGACATCCGTTACAGTGACCACCCCGGCGGGAACGAGTAATGCGTACTCCATCGCGTCGTCACAGGTGCAGCCGGCATTTTTTGAATGGCCGGGCAACTATGTGGTGGCCACCGACAGCAACTATGACTGGCTCATAAAGAATGGCACCTTCAGCACCACGACCGCGCCTGCGAAACCCGGCGAGACGGTTATCTTATGGGGCACCGGATTTGGCGCCACCACCCCCGCGGCTCCCGCCGGCCAGATAACCCCCTCGAACCTGTACAGCGTCAATGGGGTCGTCGTGACCGTGGGAAGCGTCCCGGTGACGGCGTCGGCAACCGCGCTGTCGCCCGGCTCCGCTGGGCTCTACCAAGTCGTGATTCAGGTGCCTTCGGGCCTGGCTAATGGCGATTACCCGATTGTGGCTACGGTGGGCGGAGTGCAATCGCCCGCCGGAGTGAAGCTCACGGTTCAACAATAGCGTGTATGCCGGCCGGTCGGGTGCGTCCGGCGGAAACTACGGAATCTCTACCGACCCGCTGGTGGTGGTCATCGCTCCTTCCAGGGCGCTGCGCACCACCAGGCGCACCAGGTAGGTGCCCGGGCTCAGGTTGAAAGTGGACTTAAGCGTCTGCGGCGGCCTCTGTTCCAGGTTGGCCAGAGTCTCGTCGCGCAGTCTGAGTTTCAGCCGGTGCTGCCTGCCTTCCAGGTAATTGCCGTTGCGGTCGAACACCGCCGCGACCACCGTCACGTCTTCCGAATTGCGTCCGTCAGCCTTGCCATAATGCAGTAGCTTCAGGTCGATGTTGGCCATTACCGCGAGTTCCGCGGCGTTTCCCTGGCCCCGCGACACTGCGGTGCGCATGTCTACCGCCAGGTCGTGCACCTCGTCGCGAGAGAAGACGGCCTCGCCGATTTCCCGCGTAGCCATGGCGGCGGCGTCTTCCGTGTGCGCCGGCGCCCAGTAACCCTTGCGTGCCTGAACCGAGAGGCCTTGGGCATTCGCCAGCGTGACCTTGATCTCATGGTATCTTCCGTCCGGCTTGAGATCCTTCGGATAGAAGCTCAAGTAATAGACGTATTCGGGCGGGTTGGCCAGGCGGTCGAATTCGGTCAGGAAATCGTTCTGGGCGAGGGCAGTGCCGCCGGTCGCATAAGCCAGGTCGCCCAGAATCAGCCCTTGAGCGGTGATCTCCTCATGGTTGTACTTGGCGACTTGTTGCTCGGTCCAGGGGTTTGTCAACCGGCAGTTGGGAACGTCGCCGGTTGGGTCGATAGTGTAGACGCCGCGGGCGTCGAGAGTATTGATGACGACGCCCGAGCGGGTGGCGCGGTCGATGGATTCGCTGAGTTCCCGTTGCAGATCGTCGGGGAGGTACATGCCGGGCGATGTGAGAATCATGATTCGATCGCCCGGCATGGAACCGAGCAACCGCACGATGTTGTTGAGCGTGCGGAAGGCATTGATGGCATCGCCCCAGCCTTCATTGGCGACTGCCCGGAGAGTGTCCTCGGCAATTCTGCCGGGGTTTGGGGGGTTCTGGAGGCAATCGTTGGTAATGGCGACCTGCATCGCCATTATCGCCGGGTCCTGGCCTTTCACCCATCGGTCTGCCACGTAGAAACTGGCGGGAGGGAAGTGCATGCGGGGCGGAATGGGCATCGCCTTCATCAGGGCCTGGCGGAATTTCGCCAGGTCATCGGTGAATTCGAGCGACACGTTGCCGGAAAGCGTGAGCAACGCCACGCGTTCCTGCGGCGGGATTCCCTGTTCGATGTGCTTCAACGCAGCCACGCGGATGGTGGTCAGGTCTTCGAGCTTGAGATGGACGTCGTCGAAGACAAAGGCGACGAAGCGGCTGGGGACCACAGGCTTGGGGCCTTCGCCTGCAGGCGCCAGCGGGATAGCCGTTTCGGGCGTGGCCGTTCGGGCATGCCCGGCCCCTTCGGGAGACGGCTGCGCGGCAGCGCTGCCCTCGACTGCGAACTGCGCAATGGACTGCGCCTTACCGCGATCGGTGAGTTGAAAATCTTCTTTGCGGAAGCTGCCGACAGCATGCCCCTGCTTGTCACGAATCACCACCGGCACACGCACCAGGTTCACACTCGATTGGAAGGTGGGTATCTCTTCACGGGTAGTTACTTCGCCGGCCTGCGGCTGACCGCTCTGCGTTTGAAAGGTCGGTCTCTCTTCA
>Ga0181520_10002920_pt1 | contig 30865 bp, 22 predicted proteins | sample PEATcosm2014_Bin_29_FD_132451 | JGI IMG/M metagenome (GOLD analysis project Ga0181520, IMG submission 132451) | Peatland microbial communities from MTU Mesocosm Facility, Houghton, MI, USA - PEATcosm2014_Bin02_30_metaG | ecosystem: Environmental > Terrestrial > Soil > Wetlands > Peat | place...
ACACTGCTCACTGTTCTCTACTCTCTGTTTCCTGTTCCCTGTTCCCTGATCCCTACTCCCTGCCTCCAGCATTGCCCTTCGCTCTTCCACCCGATAGACTGCCATTAGACTCATCGTCCGAGGGACTTGAATGCTCGTCGTCATGAAAGCGCAGGCTACGCCGGAAGAGATCCAGGCCGTCTGCGACCATATCGTGCAGTTGGGTTTCCGGCCCCATCCACTTCCCGGGGCCCAGCGCACTGCCATCGGCATCACGGGCAACCAGGGCGAAGTCAACCGCGGCAACCTGGAATCGCTCTCCGGCGTTGCCGAAGTCATTCGCGTCTCAAAGGCATACAAACTTGCCAGCCGCGACGTGAAAGAAGAAGACACCATTGTGCGCTTTCCTGGCTCGAGCGCCACCATTGGCGGCCGCGACCTCGCCGTCATCGCCGGCCCCTGCTCCATCGAAACGCGTGATCAAGCCTTTGCCATCGCCGCCGAGATCGCCGCATCCGGAGCGCAGTTCTTCCGCGGAGGCGCATACAAGCCCCGCACCTCGCCCTATGCTTTTCAGGGCCTCGGTCTTGAAGCGCTGAAGATCATGTCCGAGATCAGGGAAAAATTCGGCCTGCGCATCGTCACCGAAGCGCTCGACGCGGAAACTCTTGACCTGGTCGCCGAATGGGCCGACGTTATCCAAATCGGCGCGCGCAACATGCAGAACTTCTCCCTCCTCAAGAAGGCTGGAAAACTCCGCAAGCCCGTCCTCATCAAGCGCGGCATGAGCGCCACCCTCGAAGAGTTCTTGATGGCCGCCGAGTACGTGATGAGCGAAGGCAATTATGAAGTCATCCTCTGCGAGCGCGGCGTGCGCACCTTTACTGACCACACGCGCAACACGCTTGACCTGAGCATCATTCCCGCGCTCCATCACGTCAGCCACTTGCCCATCCTCGTCGATCCCAGTCACGGAACCGGGCGCCGCGACAGCGTCCTTCCCATGGCCAGAGCCGCCGTGGCCTCGGGCGCTGACGGCGTCATGGTCGAGGTGCACAACCATCCTGAAGCCGCGCTCTCCGACGGCCCGCAATCCATCTATCCCACGCAGTTCGCCACCATGATGAGCGAAATCGGCAAAATCGCGTCGGTCGTGGGCCGCAATCTCACGCGAGGCGTCTCCGTTTCCGCGACCGCGGGCCAGTAAGCAGTGGACAGGGAACAGCGAACATTGAACCGTCTGCTTAGACCGTCGCTTCAACTCCCAACTCTCTTCACTGCTGGCCTGCTCGCGATCGGCTTCGCTGGCTGCCGCACTCACGACTTTCCCCAGTACCCCGCCAACTACCGCGAATACATCTACGTAACCAACGGAGGCAGCGACACCGTCACGGTCCTCGACGTGGTCAACGTTCGCATCGATCGTGAACTCCCCGTAGGCCACGATCCAGTTGCCGTCGCTGCCAACCCCACGCAGAACGAAATCTACGTCGTCAACTCGGGCGCCGCTGGAGCCAACGGCTCGGTGTCGGTCATCGACGCGGAACATAATGCGGTCGTCGCGGCCATCCCTCTCCACCATCAGCCTGTCTCCATCGACCTCAATTCGGCCGGGACACTTGCCTACGTCGCCAATTCCGGCTCCAATTCCGTTTCCATGATTGACCTCAAAGCTCGCCGCGAACTGGCGCAAATTCCCGTCGGCAATCAGCCCGTTGCCGCGCGTCTCGCCCCCGATGGCAAATCGCTCGTTGTTGCTGACCAGGGCGGAAACTCGGTGACCATCCTCGATGCACCAACCGGCCACCCGCGGGCTACGTTCGCGGGCTGCCCCGGTGCGTCGGAGATTGTGATTCTGCCGGATTCTTCGAAGGCCTTCGTGCCCTGCTCAACCGGTCATCAAGTGATGGTTGTGGCCCTGGCGCAGCCAGACGCCCATCCCGCACAACCCGATCGCCTTGAAACCCTGATGGATGTTGGCCGCGCACCCGTGGACCTGGCGATGAAGCCCGATGGCGGAGAGATTTTCGTCTCCAACTCTCTTTCCGACTCCGTCTCGGAGATCTACAACACGACGGACGAAGTGGGAGACACGTACATGATCGGCAACAATCCCGTTCGCGGCATCGTCTCCCGCGACAACTCGTTGCTTTACGTGGCCAACCTGAATTCGCAGGAAGTCACTGTGTACTCCATCGACGACGGCCAGCGCATTGGATCCGTCTCGGTTGGCGATCAGCCCACGGCAATGGCATTTTCAGCTGCTGGGCATTTGCTGTTCGTTGCCGATCGCCGCTCCGGCGACGTGGCTGTGGTGCGCACCTCAACGCCTCGCGTGGCCGCTGCGTCAGGAATCGCGCAATCCCTTTTCACCATGCTCCCGGCCGGCCGCGATCCCAACGCCATCGTCGATAAAGCCTTCAACGTGCAGTGACGCGCTTTCGACCCCGCGCTGGGGTCGAACTGTGCCTTGTGCCCATCTTGGGAACAGGCTATACTCAGAGAGTGCGCATCATCGCCCGCAGTACGTTGACGCGGTTCGTGAAGAGTATGGCCGGACAGCGAGAACAGCGCGCGGTGAAAGCCGCACTCGACGCATGGTTCCACGAAGCTGATAAGGCGGATTGGACGAATTCCGCGGATGTAAAGAAGAGCTATACCAATGCAAGCATCGTATGTTCGGATCGAGTTGTCTTCAACATCAAGGGCAATGACTACCGGCTGATTACTGCGGTCGATTACAAGCGGAAGATTGTATTCATCAAGTGGCTCGGGACGCATGCCGCTTATGACAAAGTTGACGCAAGGACGGTGCGATATGAGGATTAAGCCAATCAGAAATGAAAAAAACCATGCGGAAGCGCTTTCTCAGATCGAGCGCCTTTGGGGCGCCCATGAAGGCACGCCGGAAAGCGACCGTCTTGAGATTCTGGTAACGCTCGTCGAAGCCTACGAGCGCACGCACTTTCCCATTGACGTACCCGATCCCCTCGCGGCAATTCGGTTTCGCCTGGAACAGCAGGGCAAAGACGCGAAATCACTTGTTGGCGTGATTGGAAGCCGCACTCGTGTATACGAAGTGTTACGCGGCGACCGTTCGCTCACGCTGCCGATGATTCGGCGGCTGCACAAGCATCTGCGCATCCCTGCGGAGGTTCTAATACGAGCCGGCAACGAAAAGCGAGGCAGGGCTGCCTGAGATCTCACACCGGACGTGCAAGGATAGGCGTTACGGCGTCGCGCTCGCGCCGCCGGCAGGAGCACTCACCGCCGCGCTCAGCTCTGGCCCCACCAAAACACCGTCATCGAGCGAGGCTGCTACAAGCCGGTCTCCGGCCGCGCGGATCAGCACGATGTCATACCCCGTCTGCCACCAATTCCATGTCATGGTCTTTGGGTCGATCGCGTACACCTGGTCGCTTGAGCGCGAGCTCACCAGAATCCTCATCGACTCCGCGTCGTAACTCAAGTCGTCCACGTCGCGAAAGGGCAGGCGATGAACCCACATCCACGATTTGCCCAGGTCGCGGCTCAGGTAAACTCCTTCGCGCGCGCCCAGCCACAGCGTGCCATCGGGCGAAAAAACCACGCGGTGGATTCGCGTGAGCATCGTCGGCAATCCCATCGGCCACCAGCTTTTTCCCGCGTCGGTTGAAATCGCAACACTGTCGGCGCGCGCCGCAACCATATTCTTGCCATTGACGGTTACCGACAGGTAATCGCCCGCACCCATCACGGGGCCTCCCTGCCAGCTCGCGCCCTGGTCGCTGCTGGTCACCACGCCGTAGCCTGTCGCGGCCGCCCACACGTCTCCTGAAACATCGAGAGCATTCACCGGGCTCTCCAGTTCGATCGCCGGCGCCTGCACCTGCTTTTCGATGTTGACCTTTGTATGCATGTGCGTCTGCGTGATCGTCTTCGTCACCGTGTTCGCGATGGTGTTGCGCGGAATCCATGTGAGCACGACGGATGCGGGCGCATTCCCCGCGGCTGTTCCATCGGCTGCCGGCGCAGGCGGTGAAGCAGGAGCGGAATCGCGTCTACGCTTCGCTCGCGCCGGTGAAGCTGCGGGTGCCGGATCGCTTTTGCCCTCGCTCGCGGCAGGCGGATCTCCGCTTTCAAGCACAAAAACTCCGTGTGACGTTCCTGCAACCACGCGGCCATCCCCTGTTTCGGCGAGCGCGAACACATCGCGGCCATCGAGCCCCGAGCCTAACTGCTCCCAGTGCGCGCCGCCATCGCTCGAACGAAACACGCCGCCATATTTCTTGTCGTTCACCACGCCCGCGTACAGCACTTCGGGATGTTCACGATCAACCAGAACCGCCGCCACCTTCCGCTCCGAGATTCCCTGGTTCGACGGTGCGAACGTCGCGCCCCCATCGTCACTCACCAGAACGCCACTGCGATCCGTTGCAAGCAGCACACGGCTCGAATCGCTGGGATCGACATAAACCGCGTTTACCACCACGTCGGAGTCCGTCATGCGCTTAAACGTCTTGCCTGCATTCTCAGTCTTATAGAGACCCTCAGTGGTTCCCGCGTACACTACGTCGCGCTTCTCCGGATCCTGCATCAGGCTCCGCGTCCTTCTGGCTTCTGACGGAATGCCCTGGATCTTGCGGAACAGAACACCCGCGTTTTCGCTCTTGTAGATTCCGCTGCACGCGCTCAGGTAAACAATCTTCGGGTGCTCGGGATCGACGATGATCGAAAACACGTCCGAATCCACAATCAGTCCCTGCTTGATGTTGTGCCACGTCTTGCCGCCGTCGGCCGTCTTCCACGGCAGATGCCAGGTCCCTGCGTAAACCGTGTCTGGATTCCCCGGATCGATAGCCAGCGACTCAATCTCGTGAATCTCGTGGCTATCCGGAGGGCTGATCTCCGTCCATGTCGTTCCGTTGTCGCTCGAGCGAAAAACTCCCTGCAAGGTTCCGGCATAAAGAATGTGCGGATCGGATGGCGCCTGCGCGAGCGCGTGCACAGGCTGGCCTTTCAACTGTGCGGGCTCGCTCCAGGTGCGCCCGCTGTCGCGGCTGATCCAAACTCCGCCGTCGGTGGAGTTATTCCACGCGCCCACGTAAATCGTAGCCGGGTCTTCGCTGTCCACCACGATGCTGTCAAGCACAAATGCGTCGCCGCTGCCCAGCTTTGCCAGCCGATGCCAGCTTGCGCCTTCATCCACCGATTCATACAGCCAGCTATTCGTCGTGCCCAGCAACAAATGTTTCGGCTGCGCCGGAAAGGAAGCCAGAGCACGCGCATCGCCGCCCGCCGGGCCCACGACAGTCCATGGGCTTTCCGCTCTCAGGCAGACTGCTCCAAACAACAATGCAATCAGGAGAAAAATTTGCGCCGCTTTCCCCAATCGGCGCCCATGATTCCGAACACATCCCAAACGGCTCATTCTTGCTTGAAACTCCCCACTTACTCTTTCCAGAATAGACAATTTAGGCCGCAAAAAGCGAAGAGGCCGACCCATACTGGTCATGGGTCGGCCTCGAAGACACTTGGAACGCGTGATTGCCTGAGTAAGCTTCCGCGAGCCCCTTGCGGAGGAAGACTCGCGGATTCTGGTTGCCCGAAGCGCCTTGCGATCTACTGCGCGGCCTTCTTCCCGTGGCGCTCCGCCAGCGGCTTGCGTGCCTGCGGCTTCACCGCCGTCTCGTCCACAGGCGTCGTGCCCTGCACGTCATTGCCGAACGTCGCGCCGGCCGGCACAAGGTAGTTCTCTTCCGTCTGCCCGTCGGTCGTGCCCGCGGCTACGCTGATGCGCGAAGCATCAATCCCTTGCTCCGTCACCAGGTAGTCCTTGGCATTCACCGCGCGCTGCGCAGCGGCGTCTTCCACCTTGGCATGCTTGTGCTTGGCGGCGTACGCCTCTTGCTTCTCGGTGAGCGCCTTCTCCTTGGCGTCCGACTCGCCCACCAATACCGCTTTGGCATCTGCCTGTTGCTTCAGATCCAGTGCCACCTGGTCCAGGCACGCCTTGGCTTCGTTATCCACCCGCAGCGGTCGTCTGGGGTCGCTTGAGAAGCTGGTCGAGCACAGAGCCTGCGTCTTCGGCGCCGGAGGCGGCGGAGGCGGAGCCAGAATGGTGATCGACGTATTCGCGGTCGCCGTCTGGTTCTTGTCGTCCGAGACGCCGCACGTAATCCCAACCGCGCCCGTCGGCGCGCCCGCTGACGAGTACTCCGCGGTGGTTCCGGTGCCCGTCACAGTGCCCGCCGTGGCCGTATAGGTATAGGTCAGCGGCCGATTCTGCGGACTCACACCCACAGCCGTAACAGTCGCCGAGTCGCCGGGCTTGATCGTCGTCGGGCTCGCCGAGCAGCTTATCGTCGGCGGCTCAAACTGTTTCACCGTGTAATCGGCGGAGCATTCGGCGCTTTGGCCGGGCTTCAGCCCTTCCTTGCCCTTCTTGCCTTCCTTCACTCCCGCTTTTGCGGTGTACGAACCCGGAGCCAGCGAAGCCGTATTGACGCTGGCTGATGTGCCATTGCCCGTTACTCCGTCCCCGCTCCAGCTGTAGAGGACATTGTTCTTTTTGTTTGTGTCCACCGAGCCGGCCGTAGCCGCAACCGTCAAAGGATCGCCCGGATAAACAGTTGGCGCGCTGGCGTTGCACGATAACGTGATCGGCGGGGCCTTCTTGCATCCCATGGGCAAGAGGGCCAAAATCGCCACGGCGAGAACCGGCAAAACAGACTTCAGAATTCTTGAGGACATGTTCTTACGCTCCACAATTTCGTTGTTGCTTTGTTGTTGAGAAAACGTTTTGAAAAAGGAATTCACGGTTCACCCCTTTCGGCTTCGCAGAACGCGCAGCTTTCAACGTTTGATTGAACCCCATAAGCCTAGCACCGAGAGGCCGAGTTCAGCGCACATCCCGCCTATGCAAAACTTTTCCCGGCGCCGTCTTAGGCACGCAAGAGCGCACGCGCTCACGCCGGTCGCGAGCGGCTCACTCGTATTTCCATCGGGGAATTCTGCCCTCTGTTCGTTGGGGCTTATTCTGCATTGAGAGTCTTGAGCAGACTCCGGGGTTCGCGCTGAATCTTCTCTTGTAGAAGCGTAATCGCGTAAATCAGTTGCTCGGGACGGGGTGGGCATCCGGGAACATACACATCGACCGGAACCACCTGATTCACCCCCTGCAGCAGGGCGTAGTTATTGAACACGCCACCCGATGTGGCGCAGGCACCCATCGAGATAACCCATTTAGGTTCAGGCATTTGATCGTATAGGCGGCGCAGCACTGGAGCCATCTTCTGCGCCACGCGCCCGGCCACGATCATCAGGTCCGATTGCCGCGGCGACGGCCGGAAGACCTCAGCGCCGAAGCGCGCGATATCGAATCGCGCCGCTCCCATCGACATCATTTCGATCGCGCAGCAGGCCAGCCCGAAAGTCATCGGCCACACGGAGTTCTTGCGCACCCAGTTCACCGCGAAATCCAGCGACGTGAGAAAGACGCCCTCCGGCTCTTCATAGCCGTAGCTGACCTCTTTCACTTTGAGCCGGTTTTTCGCGCTGCTCTCAAGGTTGCCGAAGAGATAGCGGTCGCGCTCTATGATAGCCGCCATGGACTCAGTATAACTCCGCGCGATTCGTGCAAGCCTTGCGCTCTCTGGACCACCTCGAGTTTCATGAACCGCCCACTGTGTCTCCTCGGGCATCCGGCGTGCGAAGAAGCAATCAGGAAACCGCCAAAACTTGCGTTATTCCGCCGTCTTTACGAAAATGATACGAAAGTCCAATGTGACCTTCGCTATCATTCTGGTCGGCGGCGACTCTTGCCGGCGTTCGAATGCTAGGATCGTGCGCCGTCGCCTTGGCCTCCACAGCTTTTCATTCAGCGCCAACTGTCCTTCAATCGACTCGGGAATTCGAAACGGAAGACATCATGCCCACTCGTTCCATGTCCTATCGTTCTTTGACGTTGCTGTTTCTCTTTCTGTTTCCGGGGCCCCTTGCATTTGCTGTGGCACCGGCCATCTCAAACCCGCAGGCTCCCGCCACGCAAGCCCAGATTGCCGCACTCCAGCAGGCTGTCCAGAGCGCTCAATCGGCCGGTGATAACGCCTGGATGCTCACCTCCGCCGCGCTCGTGTTGCTCATGACCGGCCCCGGACTGGCGCTCTTCTATGGTGGGCTCGTCCGCCGCAAAAATATCCTCAGCACCATGATGCAAAGCTTCGCCATGATGGGCCTCGTTACGGTTCTCTGGGCGATTGTCGGCTACTCGCTCGCCTTTGGCCACGGCAACATGTTTATCGGGGGCTTCGAGCACGCCTTCCTGCGCGGCGTCTCTCTCAGCCCGAACACCGACTACGCGGCCACCATTCCCGAGCAGACCTACATGATCTACCAGCTCATGTTCGCCATCATCACGCCAGCCCTCATCACCGGCGCCTTTGCTGAGCGCATGAAGTTCAGTTCGATGGCCCTGTTTCTCTCCCTCTGGTCGCTCCTGGTGTACTGCCCCATGGCCCACATGGTCTGGGGCGTCGGTGGCCTGCTCAATGCAACCGCCGGTCATATTCCCTCGCTCGATTTCGCCGGCGGGACGGTCGTCCATATCACCAGCGGAGTCTCGGCGTTAGTTTGCGCGCTCTATCTGGGCAAGCGCCTCGGTTATCCGCAAACCGCCATGCCTCCGCACTCTCTGGTGCTCAGCTTCATTGGCGCGTGCCTGCTGTGGGTGGGCTGGTTCGGCTTCAATGCCGGGAGTGCCCTTGGCGCCGGCCCGCTCGCCACCAGCGCATTCGTCAACACCCACTTCGCCACAGCCACCGCCGCCATCGGCTGGACCATCTTTGAGTGGATTCACAACGGCAAGCCCACGGCACTCGGCGCAATCTCCGGAGCGGTCGCCGGCCTGGTCGCCATCACTCCGGCTTCGGGCTTCGTGCAGCCAATGTCCGCGCTCTTCATTGGCCTCGCGGCCGGCTTCTTCTGCTCCTTCATGGTCTTCCAGGTCAAGTCCCGCTTCGGCTACGACGATTCACTCGATGCATTTGGCGTGCACGGCGCCGGCGGCACTCTCGGAGCCATTCTCACCGGAATCTTTGCCGCCAGCGTAATCAACCCGATCTTCGGCGCCGGCGTCCCCACGGGCGCAATCGACGGTCATTGGAGCCAGATCCTCAACCAACTGGCGGGCGTGGGCGTCGCATGGGGCATCTCCATCGTCGGCACACTGGTCCTTCTCTTTGTCGTCGACAAGGCGATGGGCCTGCGCGTCACTCCCGAACATGAAATGGCCGGGCTCGATCTTTCGCAACACGGCGAAGAAGGGTACGATTTCAACACGTAGACTTTGGCATTCCGGCTTTCTTATGCACGGGCAATTCGTTCGTTCCCGCATAGTGAAGCTAGGGGCTAAGAGCTGGAAGTTGGAAGCTTTTTTACACCAGACGGTAGCCCAAGAGTCCGCCCCTCCTGTTACGCTATCGAACGAGGCATTTTTCGCATGCTCAAGATTGAAGCTGTTTTGCAACCCTCAAAACTGGATGCCGTGAAGGATGCCCTGCTTGAAGCGGGCATTGAAGGCATGACCATTCTCGAGGCCCGCGGCCACGGCCGTCAGAAGGGCCACACCGAGTTTTACCGCGGCCGCGAGTACACCGTCGATCTCCTGCCCAAGGTGAAGATCGAGCTGGTCATCCACGACGACTTGAAGGAAAAAGCGATTCAGGCCATCATCAGCGCCGCCCGCACCGGCCGCATCGGCGACGGCAAAATCTTCGTCAGCCGCCTCGACGAAGCCATCCGCATCCGCAACGACGAACGCGGCGAAAACGCTCTCTAGCCGTGAATCCGCGAGAGCAGGTGCATGGATTCAACCACGGGTATGCAACGCAAGCTCGCGGAACTCTGAATAGCGCGGCAGGATACCCAGCGTCTCCAGGCATGTGCGATCGTGCTGATTGATCTGGAGTCCCGTCGCGTCATGCGGATGAGTCTCCAGTTCCTCGTCCAACAGGTCAGCCACGTAGACGGCCACCGTGCAATCCAGTCCCGAGTGTGGGATGCGTTCCGGACGGTGGTGGTGCGCGATCGCCTCCACCGCTAAGTTCGGCAGACCCCAAAGTCCCAGCAGGTAAGCGCCGATCTCTGCGTGCGATGTCCCCAGCAGTTCCTCTTCCCCTTCAAACTCCTTGCATCCCCGTTGAGCGGCCAGCGTCCGCGCGTCACAAAACGCGTCGGGCATGGTGCCGGCCAGCACCAGGCTGCCCACATCGTGCAGCAGGGCCGCCAGAACGGTCGCATCCCGGTTCTGCGGCTCCAACGGAAGCGCCGCGGCAATCGCGGCTGCCCGGTGCGCGTGCCGCTGGATTGCCTCGCACTCTGACAGCGGAATCCGCGGATGCGGCATGAACACCCTGAAGGCCTCCGAGGCCAGGGCAAGGTTTTTGATCGTCTCCATTCCCAGGTAGCCCACCGCCGCCTGCAGCGTCGCCACTCTCTGCGCCAGACCGAAAAATGCGCTGTTGACCAGTTGCAACACCTTGGCCGACATGCCCACGTCCCGCTCGATGATCTCTGCAACCTTGTCCACGGATGCGTCGGGGTCGCGTACCGCCTGCATCAGCGATGTGTAGGTGATCGACAGGGAAGGCAGCTGCCCGATGGCCCCGACAATCTTGCGCAGTTCCGGCGCGTAGAGCAGATCCTGCAACGCGCATAGCCGTTCGATGATCGATTGCAACTCGGGGGCGCTGCACGGCTTGGCCAGAAACCGGTGCGCCACTGAAACAGCCCGTGTCGACAGGGCTGGCTCCGAGTATCCGCTCAGAATCACTCGCGCGCTTCCCGGGTAACGGTCGCGAATGTGCCCCAGAAGGGTTGCTCCGTCCATGCCCGGCATGCGCATGTCCGAGATCACCACGTCGAATGGGCCCGCCTCGTAGGCCTGCAATGCCGCCTCTCCACCCAGCACAAACTCCATCTGCCAGCGTTTCCTCGCGCCGTACATCATGCGCTGCAATCCATCCAGTACCCTGCTCTCATCGTCCACAAACAGGATGCGCTTCATGCCGCCACCGCCTTGGCCCCAAGGGATTTGCCGTCGTAGGGAAGGCGAACGATAAACGTCGTGCCTTTCCCCTCTTCGGTTTCGAAATGAAGGCTCCCGCCGTGCTTATCAACCACCACGGAGCGCGCAATCGCCAGACCCTGTCCCGTCCCTTTGCCAACCTCCTTGGTGGTGAAGAACGGGTCGAATACCCGCGTGCGCAGCTTTTCCGGAATTCCTGTCCCCGAATCCTCGATCCGAACCTCGGCCCACTCCGCGCATCGCCGCGTTTCCACCGTGATCGTTCCACGTTGACGCCCGCCCAGCCGCGCCACGTCTCCGATGGCATGGGCCGCGTTCACAATCAGGTTCAGAATCACCTGGTTGATCTCTCCTGTGTGGCAGGGGATCAGGGGCAGCGAGGAATCGAAATGCGTCTCCAGATCGGCCACATACTTCCACTCGTTCCGCGCCACATTAATGGTCGCCGCGATCGCCCGGTTCAGATCCGTCGTTACTTTTTCCTTCGTGTCCGGATGAGAAAACTCCTTCATTGCATTGACCAGCGCCGCTACGCGGCCGACCCCTTCCAGCGTTTGATCGATGGCCTTGGGAATCTCGCCGAGCAAATAGTCCGCGTCGATCCCCTCCTCCGCCGGCCCCTCCGGCCTCGCGCGCAGAATCCCTTCCTCGCCGGTCTCCGATAGCCGCCGCTCATAGTCCGTCAGCAGAGTCTTCAAATCCTCAAATGCGTCCTTCAAAAAACGCACATTGTCACCGATATACTGCGTCGGCGTATTGATCTCGTGCGCGATGCCGGCCGCAAGCTGGCCTACCGATTCCAGCTTCTGCGATTGCAGCAGCTGCTCGCGCAGCGCCTTGCGCTCCGTCACGTCCTCGCACATTCCTTCGTAGCGCACCATCACCCCGTTCTCGTAAACGCCCCGTGCGCTCATCGACAGCCAGAACCGGCTTCCATCCTTGCGGCAGAATTCACTCTCGAAGCATTGCACCGAGCCTTCACTTTCCATGACGCGTTTGAACTCATCGCGGCGTTTTGGGTCCACGTAACACTGGCTCGAGATCTCGGTCGTGCCCTGGAGCGCTTCCGCCACCGATCCATATCCAAAGCTGGCCGCCATGGCCGCGTTCAAATCCAGCAAGTGCCCGTCGGGAGTGCTCTGATAGATCCCCACAAGGGCGTTGTCGAAGATTCCGCGATACTTCTGTTCTGCCTCCCGCAAGTCGTTCTCCATCTTCTTGCGCGTGCTGATGTCTTCGCTGATGCCCTCGTACCGGATCACGGCGCCGCCCTCGACAACCGTCCACGCGCTCATCGCCATCCAGCCCTTGCCGCCGTTTTTCCTGCAGAGCTCGCATTCGAAGTTGTGAACGAACCCCGCCTCATCCAGCTGCTGCTTGAATTTCTCGGGGACTTTTCGGTCCGGGAACAAATGGGCCATATTTCTCACCCTCGCCATCATCTCCTCCGGCGAGTCGTACCCGGAATTCCTTGCCATGGACCGGTTTACGCCTAGAATCAGCCCGTTCGGCCGGCATTGGAAGACGCCGATGATCGCGTTGTCGAAAATCCCGCGGTACCTCTGCTCCGCCTCCCGCAGGTCATTCTCCATCTTCTTGCGAGCCGTAATGTCGCGCCCGATCCCGGCAATTCCGATCACCCGGCCTTGTTGATCGCGCACCGGCACTTTGGTCGTGAGGATGTCGACCTCGTGCCCCTCAATGCCCCGGCCCTTTTCCTCGCGGTTGTAAAGCGCTTGTCCCGAGCGCATCGCGCTCTGCTCGTCCTCAAAGTAATGGCGCGCAATTTCGGGCGGGAAGAAATCGAAATCCGTTCTTCCCAGCAGCTTCTCCGGCGACTCCTCTCCAATGGTTTGCGCCACGTGTTTGTTAGCCACCACGAATCTGCTCTGCCTGTCCTTCACGTACATGAAGTCCGGCATGTTATCGATGAGCGCCCGCAGCATGCTGAACTCGTCGCTCAATGACAGCGTCTGCCCCGTTCGCAGCCGGTCAGCGCGCGCCGCAATCGCCGCCAAACCCAGAACCAGAAACGCCGCGGCAGCTACGCCTGCCGTCGCCAGCGGGGTGAATTCGATGCACTGCCTCAGTTCGGGCGCGGCGCTGGTGGCGATGAAGCCCATCGCCGACATGCTCACGGAGTGCACCAGGGGAATCGCCAAACCGATCACCAGCGTGATCGCCAGCTTCGCCGTCCAGTCGCGATTCTCATCGCGCGAGTGATACACCAGCAATAGGCCCACAAACGAGATCAAAATGTCCAGAACGATAGACGCAAGCAATGGGCCGCTGCGATACTCGCGCACCGCGGCCAGTCTCATCGCATCCACCGCGGAAAGCTGCATCACCGCAATCCCGGCCGCCACTGCCAGGCTGCCTCCGGAAAGGGTCGCCGCCGTCATCGGTTGGCGGCTCGCTACGTACACAATCGCCAGCCCGGCAAATGCGCCGCCCAGCCATGAGATCGCCAGCGTCGGCGCGTGAAAGTGCACCTCAAACGGGAGCCGATAGGCCAGCATCCCTGTCAGATGCATCGCCCACAGCCCGCTCCCCATCGCAGCCGCGCCTCCCCAGAGCCATTTCCAGCCCCCCGAGCCTCGATGCGCCGCCGCACGCCCCGCCATCTCCAGGGCCGCCGCCGCCGTCGCCATCGCAAACGCCAGCGGTAGCGCGAGGTCTCGATAGTCATAGCTTCCCGATACTGGACTCATGGCCGTCCCCTGCCGCACCCGCCGAGCGCGTGGGCGTCCTCTTGCCACATCATCGGCAGATACCGATGCTTCCACTAACCCGAACTGATCGCCAAACTCCATCGTGCCGATAAACGGTCTGAGCGTTTCCACTCCCGCTTCGTGGCGCATTTGCCTGCGAAGCGGCTCGGCTTCGCCTTTGCGCCGCGACTCGGCGATCGCAAATGCGTCCGGCCGAATCCTTGCGCTCAGGAAGCGATCGTGGCCGATAAAATCCTCTTCGTAGACGACGAGACTCTCGTCCTTGACGCCTTCAGAAGAATGTTGCGCGACCAGTTCGAAATTCATACCGCCGAAAGCGGCGAAAAAGGGCTGCTCCAGGCCAGGGAAAATGGCCCTTTCGCCATCGTCGTCTCCGACATGCGCATGCCGGGCATGAACGGCGCCCAGTTTCTGTCCCAGATTCGCGAAACCGCGCCGGACACAGTAAGAATGCTGCTCACCGGTTTCACCGATCTCGACGCCGCCGTCGCCGCGGTCAACGAGGGCAACATCTTCCGCTTTCTCTCCAAGCCTTGCAGCAAGGAAGACCTGCTCAACGCCATCCACCTCGGCCTCGCCCAGTACCGCGTCAACATCGCCGAAAAAGAGCTTGCGAATAAAGCCAGGGCGATTGAGAATCCGCTGGCCCATTGGGAAAATCCGGAGATTTGCGAGTGGGATAACCGCCAGGGGCCGACCGGCCTCCCGGGGCCATCGCAGGCCAGGGAGTTTCTTGGTCCGCTCTTCGGAGGCGATCATCAGTGCTACGTCGCTCTGCTCAAACTCACCGTCCTCCAAACCATCGAGGAACGCTACGGCGAAGAAGCCGCCGCCGACTATCTCATCCACGTGGCCCGCTTCCTCATGCGGTCCATGCGTTCTGAGGACCTGCTCTTTCACTGGGGCCGGTACACCCTCATGGCCGTAGTCCGGCGAGGCGTCTCTCCGGCAGCGGTGCGCATGGAGTTTGCCCGCCTGACCTCGGCCGGCAGCGACCATGTCATCGAAGTCAACGGCAGAAGCATTGTGATCGCCACATCCATCGATTTTGATCTCAAGACGGTCTCGCAGTTCGCCACACTCGGCGACCTTCTCGCCGCCTTCGCTGCCGAACTGAGCGGCAAGGGCGAAGCCAAAGTGGAAGCCGGCCGCTGAAACTCGCTGCTCTGGTAGCCAATCAAAAGCAGAATTCGCTCTGCGCCGCTGGCGGCAAACGCTCCCGGGAGCGAAGGTTCAGCGCTCGAACGGGGCACCCGCCCAGCGGTGGCCGCGTGCCTTGGAGACCGGCTCGAACCCCAACCGATTAGCCTCTTGGTCGGCGAATTATCCTAGAGGGTAGCGGTCAGGTCCCGTTACCATCCCGCCCAGGAGCAGCCCTTCGTGCATCGCCGTTTTGCGATCTTCGCTTTTCTGGCGTTCAGCCAGGCTTCCGTCTTCTTCGCGCAAGACGCGCGTACCGTCATCGAACCCCTGTTTCCCCAGCTTTGCACCACCGTAAGCGCGCAACTGTCCACTGTGGGCAATTCCCTTGCCACCGCCGACGAGCAAAAGCTCGACACCGCGAGGATTCAACGAGCAATCGATAAGTGCGGCCGCGGACGTGCCGTGATGCTTCGCGTCGACGAGACCCAGAACGCATTCCTCTCTGGCCCACTTGAGCTCAAGCCCGACATCACGCTCATTCTCGGCCCCGGTGTCACCCTCTTCGCTTCGCGCGATCCGGCTCTCTTCGCCGTTTCACCCGGCAGTTGCGGCATCGTCAGCCACACGCCCGGCGCCCGCGGCTGCAAGCCGCTCATCTCCGTCGACCACGCGCCCAACTCCGGCGTCATGGGTGACGGCGTCATCGACGGCCGTGGCGGAGAAAAGATGCTGGGCTCGCAATACTCGTGGTGGGATCTGGCTGAACAAGCCCGCGCCGGCGGAGGCCAGCAAGCTCCGCGCCTCATCGTCGCCAATGACTCTGACAACTTCACGCTTTATCGCATCACACTCAAGAATTCTCCCAACTTCCATGTCGTTTACGACCACGGCGATGGCTTCACAGTTTGGGAATTGAAGATCGACACGCCGCAGCGCCTCGCGCGCAATACTGACGGCGTTGATCCTGGCGACGGAGCGAAAAACATCACCATCACCCACAGCTACATTCGCGCCGGCGACGACAACGTCGCCATCAAGGGCGGTCCTGGTGGCGCTACTAATATGACCATCAGCCACGACCACTTTTACTGGGGCCACGGGATGTCGATCGGCAGCGAGACCAACGGCGGAGTCAGCAAAATTCGCGTCTTCGATCTCTCGCTCGACGGCCCCGACAACGGCATCCGCATCAAGTCCAACGGCTCGCGCGGCGGACTTACCGAGGACGTGCTCTACGACGACGTCTGCATCCGCAACTCGCCCAACCCGATCACGCTCGACACGGCTTATACAGCCGCGGGGACGCTCGAGGGCACATCGCCGCCCACCATGCGCAACATTATCCTCCATAATGTCCGCGTCTCCGGCGGGGGCAAATTCACCTTCAATGGCTACGATCCCACTCACCGCATCGCCGCCACGCTCAACGGCGTGCAGATTACCGACGAGGGAAACTATACCTATGAACTGAATCACGCGGACCTGACACTCGGTCCCGATCCGACCAATCTTCAACTACCTGCCCCAACAGACGCAGCGAAGAACGACTCCACAATCAACGGCACTCCAGCCGAGGGCAACCCCGCCTCCTGCGCCGACAAATTTGTGCCCTTCCCGCAGTGAGCTCAATCGTAGGCGTTATCACTGAATCGGATTGGTGAAGTTTTTCGGCGGCGTCAAGGATGCGCCTGGTATCACGACCGGGGTCACGCCGGTGTCCTCGCAGGTCATTGGCGGGGGAAAGGTGTTCACTGTGGCGTCAGGAATCTCTGCCTCGGATGCGGGGATAAGTGGTTTCTTGCCGGCAAGCCGCGCCGCATCAAACCCGCCGAGTAGATCGGTAAGCCGCGGATTCTGGTCGCGCGGACCTTGTGGCATATACGGTTTCTCGTCAGGCAACGAGGCCAGCGGCGGCAGGTCAAAAAGCACATCGAGAAACTTTGGAAACGAAACGTGGTCTCCGGGATCCGAAACCACTCCGCTTGATTTGGCGTAAGGCGAGATCAGAATCAAGGGCACACGCGGCCCGTCGCCGCACGGCTCCTTATCCGGGCACATCTCGAAGCGCGGCGGAGGCACGTGGTCGTAGAAACCCTCCGAATCGTCCCATGTGATGATGATTGCCGAGTCGTCCCAGTAAGGGCTCTGCGCGATATCATTCACCACCTTGGCCACCAGCGACTCCGAAATCTGCGAGTCGGAGTAGCCCGGATGATCGTCGTCGCCGAGAACGTCTGGCGCGCGGGGGTCAACCGGCTTCCAGCCGAAGGGGTTCTGCATTCCGCCTTTGACAAAGATCACGCTCTGGGCCGGTAGTTGCCGGTTATCGATCACTTTGAAAAAGTCCATTAGATCGTGTTCGCCACTCCACATGGAAGGATTCTGGCGAATATAGCCGAAGAACTGTGGAGCATTGTGGTGCGCAATATAGGCCGGATGATCGTTCCCCTCGCCGTTGCCGAAGCCCTCCTGGTACCAGCCCCACGGAACCGCTCGATGGTCGAGACGCCCCAGCTCTCCGATGTCGTCCTTCACGTCGTCCGTATCGGCAGTCGCCTTCGTCGCTTCGCCGCCTTTCAAGGTCAGCATCAGCGTGGCATAAGTCTGGTCAAGTTGATGCACGCCGTTCGCGTCGTAGGGAAAGGCATACGGTCCGAAATCGGGGTCCTGGCTAACCGAGACGGGTTCGCCAGTGCTGAAGCTCGTCTTGGCAGTCTCGTCCGGATGCCGCGCCGCCTGCGTCTGCCCTGCTTGCCCTGCAATCAAATTGATGTTGCCCGGCGTTGACGGCCCGTACATCGCTTGAAAAATGTGATCGTAGATTGTGAAGCGGTGCGCGTACATCCAAAGAAATGGAACCGTTGTGCAATCCTCATGCGCCATGGTCAGGATGCCCAACTGCTGGGCCAGCTGCGGCGAAGCCATCCCGTCCAGCATGCTTCGTTCCTCGTAAGAAACGAATTTGTCCATTTTTCCGCCATCCGACATAGTCAATAACGCCAGGCGGGAGTGGTCGGCATCCGATGAGTCGGCGGCCTTCAGCAGGAATGGGGTGATCCAGGTATGGCCGATTGGGTCGTATTGCCTGAAGCCGTGCGCGCGCGCCTCAGCCGTCGCCAGGTTGTCCACGCCCGGAAACGACCCAAAGTATGAATCGAACGAGCGATTCTCCTGATAAATCACGAAGACATGGTGGATATGGGCCTGCAGATTTTGAATCAGTTGTTCGCGCGCCGCGGTCCTGGTCGTTTGCGGTGCCTGCGCACCGCAGAGTCCTGGCACGATTGCAACGCACAGCAGGATGAGCGCCGCCTTACATGGGATGCGATGCCCGCATTTATGGCGAAGGCAGAAATGTGCCACGTTTCCCTCCGGGGCCGGACAAAGATGGGTTCAACAACGTTGAGCGGGTCAGCATGAAAAGATCGATCCGGAACGATTATCTTATATTCGCCGCGAAGATCGGCAACCTTTGAAACTCGGGGACAGGCGCGAAGCTCGGCAGGCAAGCCTGCGCCAATATTCCGGCCTACCTCTTGACCCTTGAACCCGGAAAGCTGATCCCCGCCTCACCTTACCGGCACGCGCACCACAACCTTGTTCCCGGTCCGCACCACCATCCGCGAAAACGATTCGTCGCTCACATTGCTGAACGAACCGTAACTCGCATTGAGCGCCGTCACGTCGCCATGCATCTTTGCGCTCGCATCGGCGGGCACGCTGAAACTTACGCCTACATCAGGCCGCCCGTCGCCATCAAGGTCGATCTCGTCATTGACTTCCCTGGGCAGCGCATCCGCGGGCTCAAACACAATTTGCACAAAAGGTCCCGTCCGCTCCAGCATCCGCGGCCTTACCGGCTGGTAAACCTCGATCCGGTAGCCCTCCCGCTGGATCGTCCGCGCGATTGTGCCGCCAGAGTACGTCGCGTCAATATGCAGCCCGGCGTGTGCCACCACGCTGCTGAATCCCCCAATCAGAACAAACGGAACACAAACGGCGATGAGCAGAGTAAGCCCGGCGCCTGTGTAGGCCAGAATCGAGAGAATGCGCGCGCGCATACCGTCCTCCTTCACGTCGACTTTCACTTCAGGGGCAGCCAATGGATCATTGTGGATATCGAGCCGGCCAGAACGTTGCCGCCGAACATCGTGGCCATCGCCCACGCGCCACACAGAAATAACAGCCGTGCGCGCTCCGGTTTCACCGCGACCGCCGTTCCCTTCAGGTGCCACACCGCCGCGTCCTTCTTGCATACGTCAACGCAGGCGCCGCACTTCATGCAGTTCAACAGCGTCTTGCCTTCGTGAATCGACTCTTTCGATAGCGCCACCGTCGGGCAGCTCGTTTGGCAAAGCGTGCAATCCACGCATTTTGCGCGGTCGAACCGAATCTCAAACAGATTGATCTTGTTCGAGAGCGACTGAAACGCGCCGAACGGGCAGAAAAATCCGCACTGGGTCCGTTTCTTCGTCAAGAGCGGCAACGCCACCACCAGCCCCAGAAACAGCGCGACGAAGATGCCGAACTGCATCGCCGTCTCCACGTTGCGCACTGCCGGAAACTCCGTGACAGTTTTGAACGGGCACAGCCACATGCAGTAGACCGGCTCAAACAGCGCCGCCGACAGGAGCACCACGAAGACCAGAATCGCCCACGGAATGAGCCGCAGAATCGATCCATACTTGGCCACAAAGCGATGCAGCCGCCGCCGCTTCGGCAACGCCGCGAACCCCTCTTCGATACCGCCGAAGAAGCACGCGTAGCTGCACCACGCCTTACCCAGCACCAGCGTCATCGCCAACCACAGCCCGATCATCACTGCGATCGAATGCGGATTGCTCGCCGTGGGCAGAATCGATCCCGGAAATATAATCGTCCTCGCGAACGCCGCCGGCAGAATCAGCGACGGCGTAACCATGAAGCAGAACGGCGTGTCGCCCGAGACCATGCGGCTGACAGGAATGCTCATCGTGCCGCGCTCCGCGATCAGGGCAGCGATGAAGCCGAACGGAAACAGGAAACCCAGCGCGACAAAGAAGATTCTCCGCCAGCGATAGGTCTCGCCTGTCCGCATCATCAGGAAGAAGAGCGTGGTCATGAAGACGATCGTCAACGCCGCGCCAATCTTGAGATTGTTGCCCGCCTTCTGGAACGCCGGCGTGAACATCAGCAGCGCCCACAACGCCATCGGCAGCGTCAGTAAAATCGATCGGCCCACGCCGCGAAAGGCCTTTGGCCGCGCAACTGAAATCGAGTGACTAGCCATAAATCGTCCTCTCAATCAGAATCGAGAGCCCGGAGAATCCATACCAGCAGGCCAGCATCACCGCAACAATCCGGGCCACGATGACCACCGCCGGCGTGCGCTGAACAAGACCCATGGACAGAAACGGCAGAAACCACACCGCTGTCCCGACGAAAAAGCAGATAAAGAACAGCAGCGCCGCCGACAGATGTTCAAGTTGTGCCGCGCGCAACCCTGCAACAAGAAACGGCGGGCAAAGGTTGATCCCCGTCAAAAATCCCAGCGCCAGCGCCCCCGATCGCATGGCGCGGGGCGGCTCTCCGATCCGCACCAGCTCACTCGACTTCCCCTGTCGCGCCAAATCTTTAGCGTCGGCGCTGCACTTCCGGTGCGGCCAGCCCACCGCATAAATCACCAGTCCGGCAGCCAGCAGTAGCTGAATCCCGCCCATCAACCAAGTCCGGCCTGTCCATGCCCGTGGAATCGACGACCCCACCAGCCAAACCGCAGCCGCAAACACCATGTACCCGGCCAGCCGCGCCGCCAGAAACAATCCCAACTGCCGGCTGTGCAACCGCACTCCTCGCGGCTGAATCATCATCCACGGCACCACCACCGGCCCGCATGTCGCCAGACAAACCGGCCCCGTCGCCAGCCCAAGCACAAGCGCCTCCCCGGCGCTGGCCGAAAGAATGAGTGCCGCCATCTTGGCTGAAGTCTAGGTCTGTGCTTGAAATTCCGTTCGTGACTGTGGTCACGCCCCGGTGTGTCGTGAATCGCCAGTCATGATTCGCCCGTTCGCGCGGCCCGGCACGCAGTTCGCTCAGGCCCGACGGGGGCCCGTGCCCGCATCTCTCGCCAGCCGCTCAACTTGCTCGCCTTCCACCAAATCTCCCCCCTTCCGGGATTTATCGCTTATTCTTGTAACAATTCCTTCTTGCTTCGGCAGGCCACGCAAAACAATTTCTTATGAACCCAGTCGTTCTGGCGGTTGACGATCTTCGGGAGCAGTATCTCAAGGAGATGGCGCTTGTCCGCCAGACCTGCGAGCGCACCGGCGACGGCACTGCCGCCATCCGCCGCCGATCGGCCGTCGTCGATCGTATCCTCATTGAAATGTGGCGCCGCGCCTTTGCCGGACTGCCTCCTCAAAACACCGCTCTCCTCGCCCTCGGCGGTTATGGACGCAAAGATCTTTTTCCCTACTCCGACATCGACGTCCTCTTCGCCTTCGCCGACGACAAAACCGAAGAGCTCTCTCGCGAACCCGTTCGCGCCATCATTCAGGGCATGTGGGACATCGGCCTGCGCGCAAGCCCCAACTCCCGAACCGTCAAGGAATCCGGCCGCTTCGATCCGGACAATCTCGAATTCACGCTCGCCACTCTCGATCGCCGCTTCCTCGCTGGTCAGTTTCCGCTCTACCAGCAGCTTCACCAGGTCACCTTTCCCGGCCTCGTCCTCAGCGAGTGGAACTCCATCGCGCAAAAGCTCGGCGAAATCGCCCGCTCCCGCCATGCCAAATACGGCAACACCATCTTTCACCTCGAGCCCAACCTGAAAGATTGTCCCGGCGGCCTGCGTGACTACTCCCTTGCCGTCTGGTTCGCCATCCTCTTCCATCTCAAAGCCACCAAGGAGTGGCCTCGCCAGCGCGGTGGCGTCTTTCAAAGTGCACGCGGCGATGCCGAGGCTGCCTTTGACTTCCTCGCCGCCGCCCGCTGCTTCCTCCACTTCCGCCACGGCCGCGATGACAACACGCTCGACTGGCAATCGCAGGACGAAGCTGCCGCGCGCTCCATCGGCCTTGAAACCCGCGGCACCGCCGACCCCAGCTACTGGATGCGCACTTACTACCGGCACGCCCGCGTCATCTATCGCCGCGCCGCGCTCCTCATGGAGCATCTGCCCGCCCCGGTCAGCTTCTACCGCCAGTTCCGCCGCCGGCGCGCGCCCATCGCCGGAACCGACTTCCTTCTCGACCAGGGCCGCATCGACATCCAGCCCGGCGCGCAATTTAATGACACGGCCGCAATCCTGCGGATCTTCTCCCTCATGGCCACGCACGGCTACACGCTCTCGCAAGCCGCTGAAGACCGCATCACCGACGCGCTTCCCGTCCTCGCCATCTCCATTCCTGAAGGTCCCTATCTCTGGAACGCATTGCGCGAAGTCCTCCTCGGACCCCACGCCGCCCACGCTCTCCGCACCATGCACGCGCTCGGCGTTCTTGAAATGCTGATCCCCGAGTTTCACGGTATTGACGCGCTCGTCATCCGCGACAGCTATCACCGCTACACCGTCGACGAGCACACCTTCCTCGTCATCGACAACGTCCACGCCTTGCGCACGCCCGCCGACGAGCATGAGCAGCGCCTCGCCCAACTGCTCCCGGAAATCGACCGCCTCGACCTGTTTTTCCTCGCCCTCCTCCTGCACGATACCGGCAAGGGCCGCCGCGCCGGCGAGCACGCGCAGCAAAGCGTCGAACTCGCCGACAGCTTTCTCGCCCGCCTCGACTTCGACGCCGAGGAACGCGACGCCGTCCTCAAGCTCATCCGGCTGCATCTCGATATGTCGCAGGCCATGCGCCGCGATATCTTCGACCTCGACAACGTCCGCGGCTTTGCCGACAAAATCGGCAGCCCGCAGCTCCTCAAGATGCTCACGCTCATGACCTTCGCTGACATCAAGGCCGTCAACCCCGACGCCCTCACTCCCTGGAAGGCCGAGAACCTTTGGCAGTTCTACATGTCCACGTCCAACTTCATGGATCGCTCCGTCGACGAAGCGCGCTATCACGCCGCCATCGATCCCACGCTCCTCAACCGCATCCGCTCCATGGTTCCCGCCGCGCAGCACGACGCGCTCAAGCAGTTTCTCGAGGGCCTTCCCCAGCGCTATCTGCAAACCCGCCTGCCCGAGCAGATTCGCAATCACTTCCTCATGGCGCTCGATCTCGACAAAGACAATGTTCAGCTCGATCTCCGCCCCAGCCGTCAGCTCTACGACCTTACCGTCATCACCCGCGACCGCACCCGGCTATTTGCAGATATGGCCGGCGTCCTTGCCGCATGGGGCATGAACATCGTCCGCGCAGGCGCCTACTCCAACGATGCCGGCGTCATTGTCGACAGCTTTCAGTTCACTGATCTCTTCCGCACCCTCGAGCTCAACCCCACCGAGAAGGACCGCTTTCTCGCCAACGTCCATGAAGTCGTCGCCCAGAAGGTTTCCGTCGAGCAATTGCTCAACGCGCGCCGCCATTTGAACCACCCCGGCAACTACAAGCTCGACGTCGCCACCAAGCTCGAGTTCGACTCCGAATCCTCGTCGCACTCCACGCTTCTGCAGGTCGTCGCGCAAGACATGCCCGGCCTGCTCCGCCAGATCGCCCTCACCTTCGGCGCGCATCAGTGCAACATCAAGGTCGCGCTCATCGATACGGAAGGCGAAACCGCCATCGACGTCTTCTACCTCACCAGCCACGACCAGAAACTCACGCCCGACGCCCAGCAATCCCTCGCCAAAGACCTCACCGCCGCCCTCGACACCATGCGCTCCCCGGCGTAGTCGCAACCACAACCCAGCAACATTGCTTTGTCATCTTGAGCGAGTCGCCGCAGCGCGAGTCGAAGGACCTGTATTTGTCTGTTCTCTCTTCACCCATCACAAGATCTGGGTGCCCCATGTTGCGAGTGGGGCACAAGTACCATAAAACGAACAGCATAAGACATTCGCTGAAGTTTTTGTGCTAGTTTTGTGCTACACCATCACGACGACAATTCCGATGAATGACCCGTTACCAACAGAACTAACCCAAGGTGCGATTCTCCGCGATAAAGAATATGCGTGGGAGTTGTCAGATTTACCGCAGGCCCTGCAGCGTGCGCCCGCTTTGGGATACGCTTGTTTGGGAGGACAATTCTGGTTTATTGTTTCAGACGTTTCGCTCTACGAACCGTTCTGGCTTGGGGCCAACTCGACCGACAAGCTGGCGGATGAGACTTGGTCCACCTACGCACGACGGTCCTGCGAAGAGGTTCTACGTCGATTCAACGCGTTGTTGCGAGAAACTGATTTCAGAGAAGCGGCAGGCAAGTTTGGCACCGGTGAGGTTGATCGGGCACCTGACCTTCATTGGATGTTCAACGCATACTTCGTGACGGAGCCGGAGTATCTTTCGCTTAATTTCGGGCAGCTGAAAACCTAGCTTCGTCGCAAATGTCAATGACGCTGTATCACCACTGACGCGAACATTAGCGGGTGGCGAGCACCACGCACCCCTTCAAGTGGATTAATTCGGAATGGCCGGATCGACGGGCCTGCAAACTGAGAAACCAGCTGAAGGAGGTACGAGGACCTTGCGCTAATTTGTGCTACACCCTCGAACTTCTACGCCATTTACGACATTCTCGACATCTTAGAACCTGTAACTTACATATTTTCAATAAGCCCAACCGTCGGTGCCCCACCCTAAAACTCCGCGCCCAGCGAGGAGTTTTAGGGTGGGATTGCAAGAACCCCAACCATCCTCGACAAGGTTCTACCGAGCGTGGCTTTTGATTGCCATCCTGAGCGAGTCGCCGCAGCGGCGGGTCGAAGGACCAGCATTTGTTTCTCTCTCTTCACCCATCGCAAGATCTGGGTGCCCCATTCTAAAACTCCGCGCGCAGCGAGGAGTTTTAGAATGGGATTGCAAGAACCCCAACCATCCTCGACAACGTTCTCCCAAGCGTCGCTTTGATTGTCATCCTGAGCGAGTCGCCGCAGCGGCGAGTCGAAGGACCTGCATTTGTTTCTCTCTTCACCCACCACAAGAAATGGGTGTCCCAGGTCTCGCTTTTTGAGACCTGGGATAGCACGAACTCAAACCCGGCCACGACCGGCCTGCCCCTTCCACATAGAATGGCGCTCAGCGGAACTATAGGATGCAAGCGGACAACAAATATGCCCAAGCTCAGCGCCGGAATCCTTCTTTATCGCAGGAACAACGGCCGCCTCGAAGTCTTCCTCGTCCATCCCGGCGGCCCTTTCTGGAAGAACAAGGATCTCGGCGCGTGGTCCATCCCCAAGGGTGAATACGACGCCGGTGAAGATCCTCTCGCCGCCGCGCGGCGCGAATTCGAAGAAGAGACTGGACACCCATTGCCTGAAGGAGAGCTGCTGCCGCTCTCCGAGCTCAGGCAGCCGAGTGGAAAAATCGTGACCGCGTGGGCGCTCGAGGGCGACTGCTCTCTCGATATCAAGAGCAACTTGTTCTCCATGGAGTGGCCGCCGAACTCCGGCAAGACCGCGCAATTCCCCGAAGTCGACAAAGCCGGCTGGTTTTCACTCGCCGACGCGCGCGCCAAACTTCTTCCCGGCCAGCTCGGATTCCTCGACCAGTTGGCTTTGGCACTCGGGTGATCCTGGTCCCTCGTCCGCCATGGCGCAGGGACCGGGGACAGCACGAATCCAACTCTCGGGGTCCTGTGTCAGGGCATGAGTTCACTCATGCCGCAAGTGTCACAAAACGATCCTGGGCTTTAGCCCCTGCGTCGAACGAAGGTAGGCCGAGGTTTCAACGCCGCACAAGCACGCCCACAAGAATCTCAAAAACAAAGTACGCTGCGAAGCCGCGATCAGCAAGGCTCCCGTAGGGAGCGAGGAAATTATCCCAGGACGAAGTCCTGGGGAAGGCCCAGCGAGCCAACCTCGCTGGGCCGATGAAAGCTCTAGACGCCTCGCCGCGAACTGCAACCGACTCCGCCAACAAATCACCTGGCTACGAGACGGGAACTATACTCTTACCTCAAGAGCAATCGGATGCCTATCATCGACCTGAACACGGCCGTCAGGGAGATCTATCAGATCGTCGACCAGCGACGGAGACGGGACGCGAACTTGCGGTCGCCGTTCTTCTTCATCGTGGGGTCCGGCGTGTCCGTTCCCTTCATCCCGCTCGCAAGCGAGATCGAAGAACAATGCAGGCTAGAAGCTCAACGATACGACGCCACAACTCCGCCCCAACCGAAGCCCGGAATGGAGTCGTACTCGCACTGGCTCCGCAAGGCATACCCTTCACCTGAAGAACTTCAAACTTACTTGCGTGGACTGATGGAGGACAAGCCGATCTCCAAAGCAAATCTCCGCTTGGCGCACTTGTTGTTGGACGGAACAATCGCGCGCACCGTCTTCACGCCGAACTTTGACGACATGGCGATCAAAGCACTTGAGCTCTTCGGCAAGCGCCCGCTGGTCTGTGATCACCCGCTAACCGTTGGCCGGATCAGGATTGAATCCGAGGATATTCAAGTCGTTCACGTACACGGCTCCTATTGGTTCTACGACTGCTGTAACCTTAGCCAGGAAATCGCCGACCGCTCCGGGTACGGCCCGATGTCCGTTTTGCTCGACCAATCGTTGCGTGACCACTCTCCTATCGTCATCGGCTATAGCGGCTGGGACGGCGACATTCTCATGTCCGCGCTGCACCGCCGTCTCTCCGCCGGCAAACTCGGTACTCCGGCGTTTTGGTTCTGCTACGCACGCAAATCGATGGAGATCTTGCCCCCTTGGCTCACCCAGTCGAACGACGTTGAATTCGTTTTTCCCGACGATTCGGGCCCGGCCGCCAGCGCCAGACCCACTCACCAACGCCCCGAGCCCACAGCCCCCGTTGCGCCAAGCCCGGAGAATGCTGTTGGAGAGGGCGAGAATTCTTCCGACAAGGTCGCCGTCACGCTGCCGGCCGATAAGGTCCTTGACGCGCTCGTTCGCCAGTTCGGGCCGGAGCTACCCCCTCTTTTGAAGAATCCCTTAGACTTCTATGCGGATCATCTGAACCGACTGCTCGGAAGGAGCGACCCCGAAGGCGAAACAGACGCCTATTATGGATTCCACAAAGTGATCGCTCGCGTCGAGCGCGCGCGCGACTCTGAAGCCGCAGAAAAGCCTGACGCACTGCAACGCTTCCGCGAAGCGATGAGTAAGGCGGACTACAGAGAAGCGATCAAGTTTGCAAATGAGACCGACCTCAATGAATTATCTCCGAAGGAAAGCGCCGATATCGTCTCGGCCTTGATGGACGCGGCGCGCGGATTGGACGACAATTCTGCCGACGAAATAACCGCCTATGATCTGGCGGTAAGAGTCGTCGATGGGCTCGCACGCGACGGTGACATTGACCCGCACCTCCGAAGACTCGCCGCGAGAGCGCTTGTCGGCAAAGCCGTTGTCCTCCGGATTCTAGCCAGGGACGAGGAAGCAATCGCAGCCTGCAACGAGGTCGTGCGACGCTTCGCCGACGCCACGGAACCCACCCTTCGCGAGCTTGCCGCGAAAGCGCTCATCAGCAAAGGCCTCGCCCTCCGGACTCTCAGCAAGAGCGAAGACGCAATCGCACCAAACGACGAGGTCGTGCAACGCTTCGGCGACGCTGCGGAACCCGCCCTTCGCGTGCTGGCTGCGAAAGCGCTCTTCAACAAAGGCCAAGTCCTCCGGACTCTCAACAGGATGGAAGAAGCAATCGCTGCCTACGACGAGGCCGCGCGCCGCCTCGCAGAAGCTACGGAACCAGACCTCCGCGAGTTGATGGGGAGAGCTCTCACCAACAAAGGCTTCACTCTCTGGACTCTCAACAGAAACGAAGAGGCGATCGCCGCATACGATGAGGTCATAAACCGCTTCGGCGACGCCGCAGAATCCGCCCTCCGCGAAAAGGTTGCGAAAGCGCTCCGGAACAAGGGCTTCGCCCTCGCAATCCTCAACAGAAACGAAGAGGCAATCGCAGCTTACGACGAGGTCGTAAGTCGCTTTGCAGATGACGCGGAGCCGGCCCTTCGTGAGGAGGCAGCGAAAGCACTCCGAAATAAGGGCCAAGCGCTCCAGACGCTTAACAGAGTTGACGAGGCAATCGCCGCCTATGACGAAGTCGCCCGGCGTTTCGGCGACGCCGCAGAAGCGGCCCTCCGAGAACAGGTCGCAAGCGCGCTCGCAAACAAGGGCTTCGCCCTCGAAGCCACAAACAGGGGCCTGGCGACTGCAACCTATGAAGAACTGATATCCCGATTCGACAGCGCCCCGGAATCAGAAATTGCGCCCATTTTGGAAAGCGCGCGCCAAAGAATCGAGACGCTTCGAGGCGAAGACGCCAACGGTGAGCGGACATCATGAACCGCCCGGGCTGGATTGATCTGCGAAAGCCGTGCCGCCTCTGTCAAGACCTCGCTCGCGCCATCCCGCCCCAACCCACTGAAAACACTCCGCAAATTCTTTTTTGAAGTTTGCCGATCATTAACTGCCTTTTTGCTAATCTGGTCTCAGAATCACCCGGAAAGCAGTTTTCCAGCACCGCTTGCGCCGTGAACGCCGCTAGCTCCGCTGCTATCTGCAATGAAATGACGTCTTTGCAGGAAGCTGTCCTTTAGAATCACATACTTACAGCGCCGCCCACTCTGCAACCCCTTTTTTATGACGTACTTGGCCTATAAGATAAGGGGGGAGTGGGGCCACCCCTCGAAAGAAAAACCATGCTCAGCGAGGAAGGCCTCCACGGAACGGCTGACATTCCCGGGCCCCCAACCGCTTCCTGGGGTGTTGCACCCCAACCGGTGCAAAACGTCGGAAGAGAGCTCCCAAGTCATTGATTCCAGGTATTTTGCATTCTAAATCTTTTGTTTTCAATGGATTACGGCGAGGTAAGCGCGGTATAAGCCGCTGAATTTAAATCACTTAACCCCAACAGGGCCGGGAAAATATTTGGGGTCGGTCGTCTGGCTCACCCTCATCCCTGAGCTGATAGCTGAAGGCAGAGAGCCGGGTACCGACTCGCTGACTTGCTAACTCGCTAATTCACGGGCACCGTTTACTCCGCCGGCTTGTGCACCAGGTACTCGTCCACCAGCACGCTCACCAGAACCGCTGTCGGAATCGCGACCATCGCTCCGGCAATGCCGCCGAGCTCCGAGCCGAGCAACAGCGCTGCAAAGATTGTCAGCGCCGGCAGCTGGACGCGGCTGCGCATAATACGCGGAGCCAGCCACGAGTTTTCGATTTGCAGGTACACAGCGAAGAAAATGACCACGCCCAGCACGCGGCTCCAGCTGTCGATAGCCGCCACCAGCATGGCCAGCACCAGCGAAACGGCCGCGCCCAGCACCGGGATCAGGTTGAGCAGGCCGGTCAGGACGCCCAGCACATAGGCATAGCGCACGCCCAGCGAAAGGTAAACGATGGTGCTCAGTGTGCCGAGAATCAGCATCAGGCTGAGTTGGCCCAGCAGCCACTTTTCCATGCGGCCGGCTGCGAGCCTCAACGTCGTGTCCAGCCGCTTCCGAGGGATCACCGGCACGAACGAAAGAAACCAGCCATACGCGCTATCGCCCTCCAGAATGAAGTACAGCGTGAGCACGAACCCCGCGATCACTGTAACCAGCGCGCTGGCCCACGTCTTGAACGAGGTCAGCAGGTACGCTGCTCCGCCGCTCAGCCCGCGCTGGACCCAGTTGACGAGGTCCTCGGCGTCAATGCGATCGGCATAAGGAACCGCTCTGATCTTGTTCAGCATTCCGGGGATGCGGCTGGGCAACTCGCCGGTGAGCGACTGTAGGTCGTTGATGACCGGCGGCAAGGCGAAAAATCCGAACACCGCGAACGCGCCCGCCACGGCCAGCAGCAGGATGAGGATGGCTAGCGACCCGTGGAACGGCTTATAACGGCCGATGCGAATTTGCGACGTGGCTCGCACGATGGGCGAGAGCACCACTGCAAAAAGCGCCGAAACGTAAAACAACGCCAGCATGCCGCGCATGAGCCAGGCCACATCGAGGGCCAGCGCCACGGCAAAGAAGAATAGGATGTGTCCGCGGACGGTTTGCTTGCTCTGCGCGGCTTGCTTCGTCTCCGCGGATGGATTCATGCTCACCGATCCTTACATAACGGTGTGATGCTCACCGACGCCGGTTCACTGTCCAGCGTTCACTTCTTCACTCGTTCACAGTCCACTGTTCACTGACCACCAGCTTCTCGTCACTGCCCGCTAATGAGTCCACCGACGATTCCGCCAAGCAGTCCCGCGCCGGTTGCCTGCTGCGCCTCGGGATGCGGGAGATATTCGTAGATCTGCATCGCCAGCCGTGAGATGGGCAGCGTTTGCAACCAGATCGTGCCCGGACCAACCATCCGTGCCAGAAAGATGCCGTCGCCGCCAAAGAACATGTTCTTGATCCCCGGAACCGTGGTGATCTGGAATCCGACCGTCGATTGGAATGCGCCCACGTGGCCCGGATGCACAAACAGGACTTCGCCGGGCGCAAGATCCTTCTGGACAAGCTCGCCCGACAGCTCAATCCACGCTGTGCCCACGCCTCCCACCTTCTGAAGCAGGAATCCGTTGCCGCCAAAGATGCCCGCCCCGAGCGACTGCTGGAATCCCACGCCGATGGTCACCTGCGGCGTTGCGCACAGGAATCCGTGGCGGTGCACCATGTACTCCGGCCCCTGACCAAGCTGCACAGGGACAATGTGCCCCGGCACTCTGGTGGCGAACGACACCGAGCCCTGATACTGAATGGCGCGGTACTCAGTCATAAAGATGCAGCCACCGCCGGCCACGCGCTTGATCACACCGAAAAACCCGCCGCCCCCGCCCGCCTGCGTGTGCGTCGTCATCTGCACGCTCGCGGTCATCCACGAGAGCTCGCCGCTCGCTGAAAA
>Ga0181520_10002921_pt1 | contig 30856 bp, 25 predicted proteins | sample PEATcosm2014_Bin_29_FD_132451 | JGI IMG/M metagenome (GOLD analysis project Ga0181520, IMG submission 132451) | Peatland microbial communities from MTU Mesocosm Facility, Houghton, MI, USA - PEATcosm2014_Bin02_30_metaG | ecosystem: Environmental > Terrestrial > Soil > Wetlands > Peat | place...
AGAACTTGAGTGTTCAGATTTTGGTGTAGATTGATAACGAGGTTTGTATGCGCAGACTTCTCGTCTTAATCGCGTTGCTGATTACTGCCGCACAGGCTTGGGGCGGCGATATTCAGGCTGGCGCCGCGCAGTCGGTCATCACACCCCCGTTGTCTCCTAAGACCCCGGTCTATCTGGCGGGTTTCGGCCACAACCGCATTGCGACAGGCGTTCACGACGATCTCCAAGTGCGCTGTCTCGCACTCGAAGTCGGCAGCCAGACGCTTGTCCTTTGTTCCGTGGATTTGATCGGCTTGTTCTACGACGACGTGCTCGCCATCCGGCGCGAGTTTGCGGAGTCGACGCCGTCACCGGCCTTTCTCATCGTGGCCGCAACGCATACCCACGCAGGACCCGACACGCTCGGCCTCTACGGTCCCCATCCGCTTGAAACCGGAACCGACCCCGGCTATCTGGCCTCGGTCGACCAGCGCATCGCCGCCACCGCCGTCGAAGCCGTGACCAACCTGGAGCCGGCTACGCTGGAGTTTGCGCGCGACGATTATCCCTTGCTCGGTTTGCTGCAAGGTGAGGACCGGCCTCCAATCGTGAAAGATCCATTTCTTTTCGTGATGCGCGTGGTTGCGCGTTCCACCCAGCAACCTATTGCAACCGTGGTCAATTGGAGTGACCACCCCGAGGTTCTGGGCCGCAAAAACACGGAGGTCACCTCCGATTATCCGCATTGGGTTCGCGAGTATCTCGATAGCCATCTGGGCGGCATGGCTCTTTTCTTTTCCGGCTCCATCGGAAAGGTATCGCCGGTAGGTCAGGTCTCGCTTGTTGATCCCGGTGATGGGAAGATTGCCGAAGACGGAACCTGGCGTAAAGCGGAACTGCTGGGAACTGAGATTGGTCGACTGACCGAGCGCGCACTCACGAGCGCCAAGGCCGTGGATATCGACTCGCTCTCGATCCAGCATCAGACCGTCTTCGTGCCGTTGCACAGTGCGATCTTTCGCGCCGCAATAGCTGCGGGCGTCTTTGCGAAGCGCAGACCTCTCTACACCAACGGCAAAGTCGATTCAGCTGCGGAATTACGCGATCTGCCCGGCCTCGGGAATGTGGAGTGCGCGACTGGCAGCGATATTCAAACCGAGGTTGACTACATCCAATTGCGCTCAGCGAGCACTGCAGTCGCGGAGTTCCTCACTGTTCCCGGAGAAATCTTTCCTGAACTGGTCAATGGCGGCATCGTACGTTATGCCGGAGCCGACTTCCCCTCCGCATCGCTGGAACCGACGCTGCGCGGACACCTCAAATCGAACTATCAATTTATCCTCGGGATGGGAAATGACGAGATCGGTTATCTTATCCCCAAGGCGGAGTGGGACGAAGATCCCCCATGGCTCCAGAACGCTCCTGTTGCCTGGTATGGCGAGGTCAATTCGGTGGGCCCGGAGGCAGCGGGCCAAGTCCTGCGCGCGTTGGTTGCATTGGCCGATCATTGATGCAGGCGATGATTTAACTAGCCTTCGAAGCAAGCGGAAATCAGCGACGCGGACTTGGCTTACGACGAGATCCCCAGCGACAAGGACCCGTCGCTGGGGACCCCGTCCTCCTTCCGAATTGAGCGTTCCCGCAGGGGCTGAAGCCCGGTTTTGTTGCGACATCTTTCGGCACGGCTGAGGCCGTGCCCTGATACAAAGCGGCTTTATGAGACGCGCTATATTATCGCTGCTGCGCAATTGGGTTGTTGCTTCGGACTCGTAGGGGCGAGGACGCCCCCACGACAGCCGGCCGGGAGGCCGGCGCTACATTCCGGGTCGTGACCTGATAGAGAGCCTATTTTTGCAGCTCTGCTAAATCTTGAAGAGCAGGTGTTCGAGGACGGGACCGAGGATGAGGACTGGAAGGTAGCTCAGGCCTGTGACAAGGATTACGAAAGTTGTCAAAAGCGCGCCGAAGGTGAACGAGTCGGTGCGGAGAGTTCCGCGAGAGCGCGGGCGGGATTTTTGCTGAGCGAGCAGGCCGGCAAAGACGAGCGCAGGAATGGCCAAGCCGAAGCGCCCGGCGAGCATGGCGATGACCGTCATTACGTTATAGAAAGTGGTATTGGCGCTGAGGCTGGCGAAAGCCTGGCCGTTGTTGCCAAAGCAGGAAGCAAAGCCAAAGAGGATCTCCGTGAGACCGTGCGGACCGCTGTTGAGGGTTATGCCCGAGAGTCCGGCCTGGGTGGAGATGGCAATAGCAGTCAAAATGAGGATGGTGACGGGGCCGGTGAGCGCATAGATCACAATCATCTTGTTTTCACGGGGGCCGATCTGCTTGCCAAGATACTCCGGGGTACGGCCAATCATGAGGCCAGCGAGAAAGACGGCGATGGCCGCGGTCATGATCATGCTGAAGAGGCCGGCTCCAAGGCCGCCGAAGATGACCTCGCCGAGAAGGAGATTGACGAGGAGCACCATGCCGCCGAGGGAGGTGAGGCTGTCGTTGGCGACGTTGGCCGAGCCTGTGGCGCCGTTGGAGGTGACTACGCCGACAAGGGCAGAGCCAGCGATTCCGAAGCGGACCTCTTTTCCTTCCATATTACCGCCGGGCTGAAGCTGAGCTGTGCGCGGGGCAGAAGCGTGGATGAGCGGATTGATGCGCTGCTCGCTGAAGTGCAGGGCGGCGAGACCGCCGACAAAAAGAACCATCATGACCCAGTAAAGGAGCCAGCCCTGGCGCAGGTCGCGCACCATACGGCCAAAGGTGTTGGTCAGGGCCGCGGGAACGAGAATGATGGCGAGTAGTTCGAGAAAGTTGCTGAAGGGCGTGGGGTTTTCGTAGGGGTGTGAGCCATTGGCATTGAAGAAGCCGCCGCCATTGGTGCCCAGGTTTTTGATGATCTCCAGTGCGGCGACGGGGCCTTGCGGAATGACCTGGGAGCTTCCTTCGAGCGTGGACGCGACTGTGTAGGAGTGGAAGTTCATGGGCACTCCTTGAGCTACCAGGAGCAGGGAACCGACGAGCGCGCCGGGCAACAGAATCCAGAGGAGGCTGCGGGTGAGGTCGACCCAGAAATTTCCCAGAGTGGCAGAGGACTCGCGCGCGAGGCCGCGCAGGAAAGCGATTCCGACGGCGAGGCCAGCGGCTCCGGCGAGGAAGTTCTGCGCGCAGAGGCCCACCGTCTGGCTGAAATAGCTCATGGTGGCTTCGCCAGCGTAAGCCTGCCAGGTTGTGGTGGTGGCAAAACTGATGGCGGTATTGAACGACAAATCAGGAGTAAGCGTAGTCGTCTGATACGCGGGAAAGAACCAGGGAAGAAAGTGCTCAAAGCGAAGGATTGCGTAGAGGAGAAGCGTGCCCATCAAACTGAAGACAACGAAAGAAATTGCGTATTGCGCGGCATTCATTTCGACCTTGGGATCGACGCCGGAAAGGCGGTAAAGCCATCGCTCGACGGGGACGCATAATCGGTCGAGCGCTGTCTTCTGGAGGGAAAAGACCCGGTGCATATATCCGCCGAGAGGACGGACACAGGCAGTGACGATCACGACAAATACGATATATTGAGCCGCACTGTACAAATTCATCGCGCTATCTATCGGCGAATGATTCCCGGGTTACCGATGATGGTAGTGTCGCACGGGAATTGTAAGGAAATTGTAGGGAAATAAAGCCAGTTTTATAAACGATGAGCGACGCGGCAAAAGCACTGGAAGCCGCTCGAGTTCAGTCGTGTGGAATCTCGAGAGCCCCGGTGAGGTTGGCGACCTTTGATACGCCATGGCTGCGGCACCATGACTCGAGGCCGCGGGTGAGGCGCGCGACGGCGCGTGGGTCGGCGTAGCTGGCGGTGCCCACCTGAATTGCAGTGGCGCCGGCGAGGAGGAATTCGACAATATCCTCTACGGTTGTGATGCCGCCCATGCCGATGATGGGGATGGAAACGGCGTGAGCGCACTCATAGACCATGCGCAGGGCAATGGGCTTGATAGCTGGTCCGGAGAGGCCGCCGGTGACGTTCGACAGGCGCGGGCGACGGGTTTCGGAGTCGATGGACATGGCCAGAAAGGTGTTGGTGAGGCTGAGCGCATCAGCCCCTTCGTTAGCGGAGATTTTGGCCATTTGGGCAATGGAGGTCACGTTGGGCGAGAGCTTGACGATGAGTGGCCGGGTGGAGACAGCTTTGGCGCGATGGACCAGATAAGCGAGTTCACCGGCGTCTGCGCCGAAGGCCATGCCGCCAGCGTGGGTGTTAGGGCAGGAGACATTCAGTTCATAGGCAGCGATGCCTTCGGCCTGGTTGAGCCGCTCGATGACCGAGATGTACTCGGCGACCTGGTAACCGAAGATGTTGACGATGACTTTTGCTTGGGGGTAACGGCTGAGGGGCGGCAGCTTGCGGCGGATGAACTCTTCAACGCCCACATTTTGCAATCCGATTGCGTTGAGCATTCCTGCGGCGGTTTGCACAATGCGCGGCGCTGAGTGGCCGGTGATTGGCTGGATCGAGATGCCTTTGGTGACAAACCCGCCGATGCGGTCGAGAGCGACGATATCTTCAAACTCGATGCCGTAGCCAAAGGTACCGCTGGCGGCGATGACCGGGTTGGCCAACTCGAGGCCTGCCATCGGCACTTTCATATCGGGTTTCACGCGCGACACGCTTCCTTGTGCATAGGAGTCTCTGCTGTTGGTTATGATACCTGCCCGGCACGAGTGTCGCACTGTGGATAGAGCGCTAAGAACAAAAAACGAGGGCGGCCTCTGGGAAGCCGCCCTTCTAATTATGGGTGGTGAATCGGCTAAGCAATAACGGGCTCGCTGGCGGTCACCTTGACCGGAGTGAGCCAACCGAAGCGATCGGGCTTGAGGCCGTTGGCGATGCCAAAGTATTCGTCGGCGATCTTGCGAGTGATCTCGCCCGGCTTACCGTCGCCAACGACGATGCGGTCGATGGAGCGTATGGGCGTGACTTCGGCGGCTGTGCCGGTGAAGAAGACCTCATCGGCAATGTAAAGCATCTCACGCGGGATGGCCTGCTCAGTGACTGTGAAGCCCAGATGGCGGGCGATGGTCAGCACACTGTCGCGGGTAATTCCTGAGAGCGCGGAGTTGCCCAGCGTTGGGGTGTAAATGACACCGTTGCGAACCACGAAGACGTTTTCGCCGGAGCCTTCGCTGACCTGGCCGTTCACGTCCAGAGCGATGCCTTCGACGTAACCGTTGGTCTCGGCCTCCATTCGGATGAGCTGAGAATTCATATAATTTGCCCCAGCCTTGGCCATGGCGGGCAGCGTGTTGGGGGCCAGACGGTTCCAACTGGAGATGCACACGTCGGCGCTTTCGCCGGTGACGTATTTGCCCCAAGGATAGTTGATGATATACACCTCAACGGGCGAGCCCTTGGGGTTGACGCCGATTTCGCCGTAGCCGAGCAGAACGATGGGGCGGATATAGCAGGGCGCGACGCCGTTGGCCTCGATCACGTCGACCACGGCTGCGCAGAGCTCGTCGAGCGAGAAGGGAACGGTAATGCGGTAAATTTTGGCGGAGTCCAACAGGCGTTGCATGTGCTCCGGAAGGCGGAAGATGGCCGAACCTTGCGGCTGCCCATAGCAGCGAATTCCTTCAAAGACACTGGAGCCGTAGTGGACGACATGGCTCATCACATGGATGTTGGCCTGCTCCCACGGAATGAGATCGCCGTTGTGCCATATTTTCGCAGTGGGTTGGATAGGCATGATGTTTAGATTGCTCCTTGGTCGCGCCGAGCGCGTACAGAATAGCGTACCGCGATGGAGGCGGGCCTGTCACGGAATGTGTGCGCAGATAAAGTCAGACGCAGGCGCAATTGCGACGAAAACCGGTTGGTGAGAGATATTGTGGTTTCAAATTGAAAGTTCTGCGAGGCTTTGACCGTCAAATGTGATGGTTGGAGATGGAGTCTGCAAGAAATTCACTTTGCAAAAGGGAAAGATTCGAACTCCGTAAGAGCCTTCAGTCTGGTGATTATGTCTGATTTGTAGTCTGAAATGTCGCGCTTAAGATATTTAGAATGAAAAGGCTAAATGAATAGAGGCACGGGCGCCGATCGTCTACATGCAATTCGAAACTCGTGGGCCGGCTGCCTTCGCAGCAGGATATGTCTGAATTTCCAGATCGATACTGGCGATTTCGGCGCCACAATCTCGTTGGAGGCTATGTGTACACTGGCAGAGCTGAGCGAATTGGGCGTGACCGTTTCGCCCCAACTCCACTCCAGAAGAGGTCAAAAGGCTGTAAATATCTACGCATGCATTGCGTTCGAACTCAAAAAACATGTTTACTATGCCGCCATCGTCGGCACCGCGAAACAACACCCAGCCACCGCGACCGAGAATCGCGCTCGTGAGGGTTTGCATTAATCGCTCAGGCTCTTCCGTGCAGACGGCCTTCATCTCCATCGCCCAGTTGGTACTCGCCTTCGTGCCCACGTCGAAGTTGTTCACGCTTTCCCTCGCAATCAAACTATCGGCGCAGGACGGTTGTTTGTCTACGCGAATCCGCCTTGGACAATACCTACTGGATGCCCCTGCAGAGCAGGTGGTAAGCCTCGTTGATTTCAGCCATCTGATCGTTTGCCAGCCGGCGAGCTCCTTCAGTTCTGCGTTCAAGCCGGTCTGGATGATTCTGGTTAACCAATCGGCGGTAAGCCGCTTTGATTTGGCTACGCGTGCTGTTTGCGGTCACTCCCAAAAGCTGACAAGCACGAAGCTGAGACATGGGACGGGCTACCGCCTGACCACCATCACCATCGGCAGCGAATGACGCCCACTCCTGCGAAGTCGGGAATTGCGAGGGCAGGGGAGAGCTATCAAAAGATTGGCGCGACGAGCCGGCGCCATATCGTCCGGTTTCCACACCCAGCTCGCTCGTCTGCAATGTGGACTGGACTCCGGAACTGTCGAATTCAGGGAGCACGCGGAGTTGAAGCTCAGAACTATTCTGCTCCTGGCGTCTCTTCTGCCAGTTCTCTATGGCAGCAGACGTACCTTGTGTCCAGCTTTGCACAAAGAAGAGAGGGTCGGGCTCGGCATTGTCGCCCAAGAGCCCCTGAACGTCGTTTACGAATTTCCAAGAAGTTCCGGGCCGATTTGGCTCGAGCGCTGGTATTGCTTCATGGCTTTCGTGTGTTGTTGAGCCTGAGTTGCGGTCAACATCGAACTGGCCTTTCATATTTCACCTCGGAATGCGTGCGCGCCGAAACGTCCAAAAAGAACCGCTGAGACCGTGCTCCGGTCGTCCCCGCGTAATTCATTCATCGACAGGTGGGCAGGTTTGTTCTACGCGCATCGGGAAGCTGACCAGACAACTGATTGATTCTCAAACTGGATGTGCGTTGTCCGCATCCCCGCCACCGAGCAAAGATAAGTTCAATGAGATCTTAATTAAAGTCAGTTTAATACCGATAACAATATAGTTAAGGATGAGCGCGCAGCGTGCGGGAAGACGCGCCCGTTCGGTCAAGGAGCCTAATAGTGTCCGATATTACGCCAGCAATGCAATCGCCCGAAAGATCGGGAAAGAACCAGAGGACGGGCCTCAGCGTCGATGCGCTGGCTCAATCGTTCCTGGAAAACCTTCTCTTTGTGCAAGGGAGGTCCCGTGAGCGGGCAACTGTGAATGATCTCTATTTGGCCCTTGCACATACTGTGCGGGACCGACTCGTAGAGCGCTGGATCTCCACGGTGAAGAACTACCAGGTACAGGATGTGCGTGTGGTTTGCTACTTGTCGGCGGAGTTCCTGACTGGACCACATCTGGCCAACAATTTGGTAAACCTTGGGATTTACAACGAAGCTGAGCTGGCTATGCAACAACTGGGCATCGACTTGAATGTCCTGATCGAACAAGAAGAAGAGCCAGGGCTTGGCAATGGGGGCCTGGGACGCCTTGCATCCTGTTTTATGGATTCGCTGGCGACTCTGGATATTCCCGCAATCGGTTATGGGATTCGATACGAGTACGGAATATTCGATCAGCAAATTCGAGATGGATGGCAGGTTGAAGCAACAGACCACTGGCTGAAGCTTGGGAATCCCTGGTCGCTAGAGCGGCCAGAAGATGCCTTCGAGGTGAAACTCGGTGGCCACACGGAGGCCTATATCGACGCCAGCGGACGCCGGCATGTGCGTTGGCTTCCACAGCGAGTGTTGCGTGGGATTCCGCACGACACGCCGATTCTTGGATATCACACCAACACCGCCAATACCATGCGGCTTTGGTCGGCGCAGGCCGTTGAGTCCTTCGATTTCGGAACATTCAACACGGGTGACTTCGTTGGCGCCGTGGCCGACAAGGTCTCGTCTGAGAACATCTCAAAGATTCTTTACCCAAATGATGAAGAAATACAAGGCAAGCAGCTGCGCCTGGCTCAGCAGTTCTTCTTCGTTTCGTGCTCGCTGCAGCATATCCTGAAGATTCAAGTTGCACAGAACCGCCCGTTGACCGAATTGCATCGCAAGTTTGCAATCCAGATGAATGATACACATCCCGCAATTGCGGTAGCGGAGTTGATGCGCCTGCTCTTGGATGAACATTCAATCGAATGGGCCGCGGCGTGGCATGTCACTCAGAACACCCTTTCTTACACCAACCACACCCTGCTTCCTGAAGCTCTGGAACAGTGGCCCCGAAATCTTTTCGGGTCTTTACTGCCTCGCCATCTGGAAATTATCGACGAAATTAACCGGCGCCATTTAGAAAGCGTACGCGCGAAGTTCCCCGGTGACGAGGAGCTTCAAAAGAAACTGTCACTTATCAACGAGGATGGCGATAAATTCGTGCGCATGGCACACCTGGCCGCTCTTGGAAGTCACGCTATCAACGGTGTAGCCGAGTTACATACGGAATTACTGAAGACCAATGTGCTTCAAGACTTCTACAAACTCACGCCGGAGAAATTCAGCAACAAGACGAATGGTGTCACGCCCCGCCGCTGGGTGGTCCTGAGCAATCCGCGGTTGACCCAGCTACTTACCGCACGGCTGGGCACAGGCTGGATTCACGATCTTGACAAACTTCGACATCTGGAGACGATGGTTGATGACGAAGGGCTTCGCGGCGAATGGAGAGCCATCAAGCAACATAATAAGTCGCAACTCTCCGCGTACATTCAACAGCATCTTGAGATTTCAACCGACCCCGAATCCATGTTCGACGTACTTGTCAAGCGCCTGCATGAATACAAGCGGCAACACCTGCAGATTCTGCATATCCTGACCCTCTACAAACGGATCCAGAGGAATCCTGATCTGGAGGTGGTTCCGAGAACATTTCTTTTCGGCGGAAAGGCTGCACCCGGCTACCGCATGGCAAAACTTATTATTAAGTTGATTCATTCCATAGGCGAAGTTATCAATGCCGACCGGTTGGTAAGTGGAAGACTAAAAGTTGTGTTTCTTCCAAACTATAGTGTGAAGCTTGGCCAGCGGGTATACCCAGCCGCAGACCTTTCAGAACAGATATCCTTGGCCGGTAAAGAAGCATCGGGTACCGGCAATATGAAGTTTGCGATGAACGGAGCACTCACGATCGGCACGCTGGACGGCGCCAACATTGAGATCCGCGAGGAAGTGGGCGAGGAGAATTTCTTTCTCTTTGGACTGACGGCACAAGAGGTTCAAGAACAAAAATCGAAAGGGTACAATCCTCGAGATTATTATGAAGCGAACTCCGATCTGAAAGAGGTCTTAGATGCCCTCATAAGCGGAGAGTTCTCGCACGGGGACAAGTCGCTATTCGCGCCACTCTTCAGTTCTTTGTTGAGTAACGACGAGTATATGTTGCTTTGCGATTACAAGTCGTATATCGATTGTCAGGACCAGGTGAGCCTCGCCTACAAGGACCAAGAACAATGGACACGCAAGTCCATGCTGAACGTTGCACGGAGCGGCAAGTTCTCGTCTGACAGATCAATCCGGGATTATTGCTCGGGCATCTGGAATGCCTGGCCGGTGAAGATCGACCTATAAGATGTGAGGGATTGGACGCCCGGGAAGTTTAGCTTGATTTTCTGCTACAAATTTGGAGGATGGCGGAGTAGCCTGGACAACTATCGCAAAGACGCGTCCGCCCAAATCGCGGCCTCTGCATAGCATCTGATCATCTCGGATTGATTCAAGCCGTATGACTGCACGATCGCATCGCACTTCAACCAGTTACCTTGCTCATGGAATTCCACCCAGCGCAGCAAACTGCTGTCGAGGGTCAGCGCACCGAGCAACGCCTCCTGAATCTGCACCTGGGAGGTCACTGTCGGGGCGAGAGTTGACATAGGAACGTCAAGCATCGCAGGAAGCAGGCTGAACATTCCGAGCAAGTACTGCTCAGCTGGCTCCAATGCGCTAGCTCGGGCAGCCAATTCGCAGAATCGGCCTCTGGCAAGGGCCATTCGAAGAATTTCCCGCGTTTGCTTAGCGCTCAATTCGCTGGCGATGGCCAGCGACGCGATGCGGCGGACTGCATCGTCGCCAACCACTTGGAGCGCCGATTGAATGGAGCGAACTTCGTTGTACAAAGAGTACGTAGCCGAGTTGACCATTCGTAGAAACCGGAAGACGAGAGACGTGTCCTGCTTCATAAGTTCGCTAAGCTGGCGGAGGTCCAGAGGGTCTTGCTGCAGAAGCCGAAGAATCTTGATATGAGAGAACTTATTGGCGGGGATTTTTCGATTTTCTACAAGCTGCGGACGGTAAAAGTAGTACCCCTGAAACAGCGTGAAACCTTCCGCACAGGCTCGCTTGTGTTCCTCGCGTGTCTCCACCTTCTCCGCCAGCAGAACAATCGGCGCGCCGCTCACTCGCTTGAACAGCTCCTGCCTCGCCGCAGCGTTGGTTTGGATAAAATCCACCTTAATGTAGTCGGCCAACTCAACGAGTGGATCGAACTTAGGCTTCCAGACAAAGTCGTCGAGCGCGATCCGATAACCTTCGGCCTTGAGTTCACGACAAGCGGTAATCAATTCGGGAGTGGGTTCGAGTGTCTCCAATATCTCCAGCACGGTCATACCGGCCGGCAGAACCCTCACCATTCGGTCTACGAGCGACTCCATGGTGCAATTCACAAACGCGGGCAACCCCCCGCTCATCTTTTCCAATCCGAAAACCACCGCATTGTCGAGCATTGTGCGCGTAGCCAAGTCGCCATCGCCGCGAAACACAGCCTCGGGCCCCGCCCTAAATAGCAATTCGTAGGCAAATACTTTGTTGCGCAGGTTCAGGATGGGCTGCCGCGCCACGTACCGCAGTAATTTCGCCGACTCGGGCTGCTCAACCATGGGGAGTGTGGTCATTATAGTGACGCGGACCTTTCCATTCTCACTATCGGCTGCGCGCCAGCAATGCTTCAGGAAATGCCGATCACTCAGACAATGCTGGACGAAGTTCGCAAGGCTCACTCACAGAATTCCTGAAGTCGGCACGCCGCAGATCCATTGCACAAAAGGGCGCGAAGGCGGCCTCGTTCTCATGCCTATTTGGCGAAACTGTCCAGGACTGTTCGAGTTGACGCAAAGCCGGCGATGTCAGCAAATCCGCGCTCAAATCCAGAGTTGTCAGGCCATGGTATCCAATATCGCATCAAGGTTGTCCTGAGCATCCTGAGCACTTGACCCAGTCGCGCTTACCCCAGCAGGATCCGAAACAGAGGCCATAAATGTTCCAGCGGCCTGTTCGACGCTCAGAAGATAGCTCTTGCCCGACACAGTTATTAGATGTGGCGGCGAGAGCACTGGCAGGGCAGGGGTGACCGGAGCATTCGGAACCTGGTTCAGAGTTTCCGAAGCCCCAGAAGAAGCAATGTCAGAGAAGGAAGAATCGGACGCAAACTGCGAATCCACCTGAGAAGGCGAGGGGATTGCGGTTTTGAATTGGCTTGACGGCGTGTTCCAACTCATTCCAGTTAGAGCGACCATCGGAATACTGGCGTTTTCCATGATTCTCCACCCCACTTTCGAAGTGAACTTGCATTTCATCGTCTATCGGCAGGTTTTCCTCGTCTGTTCAGGATTATTTCTGGAGAACGTATGATGTCGCGACCAGTTGATGGTCGGTCTCAGCGCGATCGGCTCCTCGAATGAGAGGAGCAAGAACGGCGCAGAGCGTGATTACGATTGTCCCAGACAATTAGCCAGGCAAAAGTCCAACTTCTTGTCCGATGAGCGAGGTAGTCAAAAGAAAGGCTGAACGTCACCGGTGACCTTCATGATGCAGTCGAGAGGACCGTGACCCAGAAGTTGCCTTCAATACATTGAAAGGCAATCCTTTCCAAAATCTGCGATCCGCAGATCCGCAGGTCATAGTCGCGGCCTTCCATGACGGTTGGCATAGAAAGGCTGACTCCTGTAGTCATGCCGCACTTCATGTTTCCGCCAATCATGTTGGCCAGTTCGCCCAGTACGTCGCGAACGTCGTCGTCTACGATTTCAGGCGGATCCATAGAGAGAATCAGACCCGCAAACTGGCAGGCTTGCCGAGGGTTGCAATCGAACAACACTGCTCCATTCCATTCGCCTGTGAGGTAAACGGTTGAGGTCAGGCGATCCCCAGAAGGATTCCAAGGCGCATCGGTGGGAGACACTTCAAGGCTCATCATCGTCGTGAACACGGACTCCACGATTTGTGTGAGCAAATCGACACTCACTTCAGCTTGCATAAGTTTCCTCTCATCGGGCAACATAGACGGTTGTGTTTCCTATTTTCAGTCGGTCAAACCACTCATCAAGGCCAAAGGCTGACTCGGCGCCGCCAAGTAGCAGCCAACCGCCGCGAAACAATGTGCCGTGGAGCTCCTTCATAATGTTCCGCTTGGTTTCGTTGTCAAAATAGATCATGACATTTCGGCAGAACACCATATCGAAAGGTCCGAGGGTCCGCATGCTTTTGCGTAGATCAATTGTTTGAAAGTGAGCCATCCGGCGCACCGACTCGCATAACTGCCATTGCAGACCGGAGCGTTGAAAATACTTAATCAGCAGAGACGCCGGCAGTCCACGGTTAACCTCGATTTGCTGGTAATTGGCGGATTGGGCGCGCTCGACAACCTTCGAGGAGAAGTCGGTGCCGAGGATTTGAGTGTCCCAGTCTTTGAATCCGTTTTCCACTAACATCATGGCCAGGCTGTATGCTTCTTGCCCCGTGGATGACGCGGCCGACCAGAAGCGCAGCTTCCTATTGACTTGATGCTCTTCTTTCAGTTTTGGCAATAAGACCGTCTTTATCGCTTCATACTGTGCCGGATCGCGAAAGAAGTAGGTCTCATTTGTAGTCATAGCCTCCACAACCTGGTGGCTGATTTCCGGATTGCGTTTGGCAACGAGAAGTTCACACAAGGCGTTGATAGAGCCGAGGCTGAATTGCTTTACGATAGGCGCAAGGCGGCTTTCAAACAGGTAACTCTTGTTACTCTCAAGCACGATTCCAACTTGAGAATAGACATGCGCCTGAAGGAACCGATAGTTCTCCGGGAGGATCTCGGTAGTCAGTGTTTGGCTTGCCATCAAGTTTCCTCCTAACTCCTGCTTGTCAACCGAAGTATCTCCGGCACTACTTCATCGAGAGATAACACGCGGTCTGCGAGACCTGCATTCACTATTGCGCCAGGCATACCCCATACGACGCTGGACGCCTCATCTTGCGCAAGGATGCTTGCCCCCTGCGCCTTGAGCAGCTCTGCACCGCGCAAGCCGTCCTGGCCCATGCCGGTCAAAATGACTGCGAGAGCCGCGCCGCCGTACACCTCGCCGGCGGACGCGAATAATGCATCGACCGCTGGGCGGCAGGAGTTCTGCCGGGCAGACTGATCCAACGAGACACGAACACGATTTTCGTTGGAGGCTAACTTCATATGAAAATCGCCGGGGGCAATCAGGACCTTGCCCGGCTCGACCAAGCCATTCTGAGTCGCTTCTTCGACTGGCAAATGGCATGTGGAATTGAGGCGCTCCGCCAGCAACCGAGTGAATAGGGGCGGCATGTGCTGCACAATGAGAATCGGCAACGGGAAAGCGGCCGGCAATTTCGGCATGATTGCGCCTAAAGCGGTTGGCCCACCCGTAGAGACCCCAATCACGACCACTTTTGGCCGCACTTTTTTGCCCGGCGAGACCGGCGCGCGCAGCCTTGCTGAATTCGTCAACTGCGCGGGCTGGGCAGCTGCTGGGGCTTCGTGAGCCAGTTGGAAAAACTGTTTTATCTTCGGGATCATCTCTTCCCGTAAGCGCTCCATTGAGCGGTCGAGAGAGCCCTCATTTGAGACCTTTGCCACGTAATCGTCAGCACCGAGAGTCAAGGCTTCCAATGTAATCGCAGCCCCACGCTCGGTGAGTGTACTGAACATAATGACCCGCATTTGAGGATATTCGCGCCGAATTCGCCGCAACATCTCCATGCCATCCATATCCGGCATCTCGATATCCAAGGTGATGACATCGGGATTGAACTGCGGAATCCGCTGCAAACCAATTTCGCCATTGGAGGCAGTTCCCACCACCTCGATGATTGGATCCTGCTCGAGCGCATGAGTCACCAGGCGCCGGATGACCACGGAGTCGTCCACGATCATTACTCGAATTCGTTCACCGGGTTTTAGAAAGCGCTGGTTCATCATGAGCGGGCCTACGCGTTTGCCAAGGGAGAGATACCGACGAGCTCTAGCTTTTCCACTAGAACGTCTTTTGTGAACGGCTTCATGACATACTCGTTGGCTCCTGCTTCCAAGGCCTGTGTCATTTGCCCTATCTCAGTCTCTGTGGTGACCATGAGTATCTTCATCGAGGCGAATTCAGGGTTTTGCCGAAGGTTTTTGACCAGTTCCAAGCCATTCATTTCTGGCATGTTCCAATCTGCCAAGACCAGGCTCACTGCTGTTTTTTCTTTCTCGAGAACCTTTAAAGCCTCTACGCCGTTGGCCGCTTCGCAGACTTCGAATCCGAGTTCAATCAAGACGCGGCGGATAATCATGCGGATGGTTTTGGAATCATCGACAACCAGTGCTTTGCTCATCATTCGTCTTCCTTTGCGAATTGAAGGGTGACTCAGCGGTTGGCAACCCAGCCGCTGAGTTTTGATGCGTACAGTTAATCCAATCAGAAGCTGAACTTTGCCACTGAAGCCTGGAGCAGCGCAGCCATCTGATTCAACTCCAACGACGCTGACTTGAAATCGTTTGCTCCCTGGGTTGTATTCTTCGCCGACGCTGCAACGCCGGCGATATTCTTGGAGATGTCGTCGACCCCCTGGGCTGCTTCTGTTACGCTGCGGCCAATCTCATTGGTCGTTACCGTTTGTTCTTCCACTGCCGAAGCGATGCTGTTGGAGATGTCATTGATCTGATTGATGATTGTGCCAATCTCCTCAATTGCCGCGACGGCTCCCTTGGTGACTCCCTGGATAGCCTCGATCTTCTGGCTGATCTCCTCGGTCGCCTTTGCGGTTTGCTTAGCCAGTTCTTTTACTTCATTGGCGACAACCGCAAAGCCCTTGCCCGCTTCACCGGCGCGGGCGGCCTCGATGGTCGCATTCAGCGCGAGCAGGTTGGTCTGCTGCGCGATCGAGGTAATCACCTTGATCACGTTACCGATCTCCTGACTCGATTCTCCGAGCTTCTTCATGGTTTCGTTGGTTGATTGCGCGACGCTGACCGCGTTCTTGGCCACCCGCGCCGAGTCGTTGGCGTTCTTGGAGATTTCGCGGATCGAGGCTTGCATCTCTTCGGAGGCTGTAGCGACTGAGGCCACATTCTTCGAAACCTCTTCGCTTGCCGCAGAGACCACGTTGGCCTGGACTGCGGTCTCATCCGCGGTTTTCGCCATTATCTGGCTGACAGCCGTGAGTTCTTCAGAAGATAAGGACAGCGTGCTTGCACTCTCGGCTGTTGCCTTGAGCGGCGCGACGATCGTATCCAACGTCTGGTTGATGCCTTCGATGACCTTGCGATAGTCTCCCTGGTGCTTGCTGACGTCAGCGCGTGTGCCCATTCGGCCATCAGTGGCTGCATTGGCAAGCATGTCGGCATCCTCCACCAAGGCGTGGATCGATTTCATCGTCCGAAGTGCGGCGGGCATGAGCTTGTCGTTCTCCGAGCGCTTGCCGATTTGCTGGCACATGATCAACTGCTGCTGGAAGTCGCCTTCTGCGATTTTTTCGAAGATCACGCTCACGCTCAGGAGTCGATCTTGCACGCCATTTGTTGCATTTGCGACTTCGGCGAATATGCCCTGGTAGGAACCTTCGACCTTGAGCGTGAGGTCGTTGACCGCGAAACTCTGCATTACCTTGTTTATCTCGGTCATCCCATCCAGACTGTCGATGCAGCTGTTGAGATTGTTTATTAAGGTCTTGAAATCGCCATTGTAGCTGTCGGTAATCTTGGCCGGAATGTCGCCCTTACCAATCCGATCCACATATTCGGCAGCCATGTTGAGCGGACCGATAACCGCGTCGAGAGTGTTATTCATCCCTTCAACTACCTTGCGGTATACGCCATTGTGTTTGCTGGCGTCGGCGCGAGTTGCCAGGTTTCCTTCGACGCCTGCTTTGGCAAGCATGACGGCATCCGCCACCAGCGCGTCGATCGAACCCATCAACCGGAGCGCAGCGGGAATGAAGACGTCTTGCTCGGAGCGCCTGCCAATCTTTTGGAACTTGACAAATTCTTCGTGGAACTCTCCCGACGCGATCGCCCGATACAAGTCGATTGAGCGCATATAGCGTTCCTGAGCGTCGTTGGTTAACTTTGCGACTTCGGCGAATATGCCCTGGTAGGAGCCTTCCACCTTGACCGTACAATCGTTGACTGTCATTCGCTGCAGCACCATGTTTGCCTCGACCAATCCATTTAGGCCGTCGATGCAGCTGTTGAGATTGTTCTTGATGGCGTTGAAGTCGCCGCTGTAGGTGTCGGTGATTTTGGCAGGGATGGCGCCTTTTGAGATTTGGCCTACGTAGTCGGCGGCGACATTGAGCGGAGCAATAACAGCATCAAGAATCTGATTCACGCCCTCGAGCAGTTTGCGGTCGTCGCCCTTGAACTCTTCGGCATTTGCACGCGCGCTGAGGCGGCCCTCTTGCGAGGCTTGAACAAGGCGAAGAACTTCCTGCTGAAGCCGGCCGTCAGCACGGGCAGGCGACTTTCTAATTGTTGGGCGGTCCAATACGGCAGTGCCGTTGGACGAATTCCGGCTGGATGGTACCTGACGATCTTTGCTTGTTTGCCTTGCCATCTCTTTTGCTCCTCGCGATATTCATGGTGCTTTACTATGCCGTTTTCGGCGCTGATTCGCTTGCTGATCTTGCTTTGCGAAAGTCAAGAGGCTCTCGCGGAATGCCTAACACAATGTGCCGAGCTCGCGCCGAGTGAACGGCGCTAAGCTGCCTTTCCGACTGTAATATCGACCGTTTTCTCCTCATCGAGGACCAACAACAACCGGTCCTTCAACTTGTAAACGCCACGGATAAGTTCTCTTGCCGCGGGATCGAGATTTTGAGGTGGACGTTCGTAGGTGGCTGAATCCATATCCAGCACATCTCCAATCTCGTCAACCAACAAGCTTGCAGCTCCGTCCGCGGTGCGGACCACAATATTCATCGGCGCCAAGTCTCCAGAGCGTTGGGGCAGCCCCAGGCGACGCCGCATATCGATGGCGGTGACAATCTGACCGCGGAGATTAATCAATCCCTCGATGACATGCGGGGCCTGAGGCACTGAAGTCATCTGCTGGGCGCGCAGCACTTCCTGGACGTGGAGAACATCTACGCCGAAGAAAAGGTCCGCCACGAAAAACGTAGAGAACTGCCCACTCGTCTGCGCCACCGTGGATTTCGTTGTCGTAGTATCGATTGCCATTTGTTATCCCTTTTCTCCGACACATTCAAGCGTTAACTCAGCCTGCGCGGCCGCTGATGCAAGCTTTGTCACCGATTCAAGAATGGCAACTGAGTCAGCTTTCGACTGGCAGTCCTTGAAACCCGCCGTCCGAATGGCTGTAGCCAAAACATGATCGGTTGAATCTGCGACCGCCATGACCGGAATCTTTTCCCACTCTGGCCGGCTGCAGATAGCCGCGAGCAGCGCCGAAGCACCATTGGGAGGAAGATCCAGTGCAGCCACGACGACGTTTACAGGCTGCTGCTCCAACCTGGCAATTGCTTCGTCCAGGCTAGCGGCCTCGAAAACAATGTAGCCCGCCATCTCCAAACCACTACGGACCAAACCTCGCGAAAACGCAGAGGGATCAGCGACGAGAATCTTCTTGCCACTCTCAAGCCCATCCGCGTTTTTGTCCCAATTTCCCTCGCAGGCGTGAATGACTTCGTTGAGATCGAGGAAATCGGTGACACGCTTCGCGACCACTGCTGAGCCGAGCAGGCCTTTGCGCTTCGACTTCTGTCGCACTGTCACCGCTTCTTCGGTGACGTCCAATATCTCGTCGACTACCATACCAACGCTGCGGTCGCCGTCGTTGAAGACAACCACCTGCACCGGGTCGGGCGCCTGGCCGCTGGCTGAAGTACCCGGTTCGAGCACGTCCCTAAGAGACACCAACGGAAGTATGCGGCCCCGATACTGCACAACTTGCCCACCGCCTGCGCGTTCGATGGCGGACTGCGGAAACTCTTCGAGTCTGGCAACAAGAGATAGAGGAACGGCCAAACGATCGAAAGAACCTGCGCAGAATAGGAGCAATCGTTGCTGCTCTATTTCGGATTGCGTTTTCTGTTTGTCTTCTGCTCGCGTCTGTTCATGCAATTCTTCGCCAAACACGCCGGAGCGCTGACCTATGCCCAGCACGTCGAGAATGAGGGCCACGCGGCCATCACCCATAATCGTCGCACCTGCGTAAAGAGTTAGACCTTTGAGTTGCTTGCCGAGAGGCTTGACTACTATTTCCTGGGTGTCGTTGATGCCGTCCACAACAAGCCCGAACTGGCGATCTTCGGCCTGCAGGACTACCATGCTGACTGCCTCGAGTCCTTCGGCAGGTTTCAGCCCCAGCACCTGATTCAAGTAAGTAATAGGGAGCAGGCTACCGCGACGCCGGTAAACTGGCGTTCCGTGGACATACTCAATGTGCTTTCCATCAGAATCTCCCTCGAGCCGGAGCAGTTCGAGCAGGCTCACCTGTGGGATAACAAATCGTTCGCCGCCGCTGGTGATCACAAGACCGGGAATGATGGCAAGCGTGAGTGGAATTCTGATCTTGATTGTTGTGCCTTCGCCGGGGCGGCTGAAGACATCAACGACACCACCGATCTTCTCGATATGGGATTTGACCACATCCATGCCAACGCCGCGCCCAGAAATATTGGTGACAGTCTTGGCCATCGAGAATCCCGGTTCGAAAATAAGACTAAGAGCCTCTCGGTCACTCAGCTTTTCAACCTGTTCAGGCCTGAGGAGCCCATTCTCCAGCGCCTTCTGCTTGACGCGCGAAATGTCAATCCCTGCTCCATCATCACTAATCTCGATATTTACCTGACCGCCTTCGTGATACGCGCGAAGGGTCAGTGTCCCCTGGGGCGCCTTGCCGGCACTCATGCGGACCTCTGGTGTTTCAATACCGTGGTCGCACGAATTGCGAACCAAGTGCACCATAGGATCTTTGATGGCCTCAATGATGGTCCGATCGAGCTCCGTTTCGGCTCCATCCATCTCGAGCTGAATATTCTTCCCCGGGGCAACTGAAATGTCCCGTACTACGCGTGGGAACTTGTTCCACACCACTCCAATGGGCTGCATGCGCGTCTTCATCACGCCTTCTTGCAACTCTGTAGTGATTAAGTTGAGCCGCTGTGAAGTCGCGTTGAGAGCAGCGTCCTCCCGGTCGGTGTTGAACTGAAGAATTTGGTTCCGGGTAAGTACCAACTCTCCCACAAGATCCATGAGCTTGTCGAGCAGCCCTACTCCGACCCGGATATTGGAATCAGCTGCGGCAGAATGCCGTTCGGCATCTTCCTCTGTCCGCCTATCTTCCTTTCTCCTGTCGTCACCTTTACGCCGGTCATCCACTTTTTCAGTGACGGGTTGGATCGCTTCTTGAAGAACCGGGACTTTCGTCTCAGCCGGAGGTTCTGATTTTAAGGAAGGCACCGCAACCTGGCTGGTCTGAACGGGATTTGGCGGGCTCTCAAGTTCGACCTTCAATTCCGCAGCAGCGTGCAGGCGTTCTGTTAAATCTTCAAAGGCAAGTGAGCCTTCGTTCCCGCAAGTCTCAATTGAAGCCAGTACTTTGCGAGTGGCGTCAACAGTCTCCAAAATCAAGGATACGAGTGCCGGAGTAAGGTTTCGCTTGCCGTCGCGCAATTGGCTCAGAAGTGTCTCGGCCTTGTGAGTGATTCCTTCTAAAGTTGAGAAGGACAGAAAGCCGCATGCGCCTTTGATGGTGTGAATGGTACGGAAAATGCTTCCCAGCAGATTCGCATCCTGTGGATGCTTCTCCAATTCAACCAGGTCCTGGTCCAAACGAGAGAGGTTTTCATGGCTCTCGACCAGAAACTCTCGAATTGTCTCCTGATCTTCCAAAGAAGTGTTGTCCATGATCCCTTCCTGCTCTGCTGGACTGCGTTTATCTCAACGACGAGCTTTGAGGTTTTTGCAGACGGCTAAGTTCGAAGATTCTTTATCGACATATCACACGGATTGGTTCAAGGAACTGAAAGTGGCACTGTTCGCTCGACTCCATTGAATAAGTAGTGTTTAGACAGGTCTGATAGCAGCTTTCACTTGGAGGCTAAGGCCGTCAGTTTTGCGCCGCATCAGTGCCTAAATCAGTTAATAGTCAAGGACTTGCCAGGCTGACGATCTCCGATCCTCTGCGCATCTCGCAAGAATCGTCGGCGGCGCTTTGCCATGAGCCGGCTAGAATGGCGCGGGTTTGGTCAGTATTATTTGGCACAATGCGCTAGAATTCATTCGAATTGGAGGTGGTATTGATGCGACTTGGAAGGGCCACGGCCTGATGGGCGAGCCGCTTGACTCTGACCGTGTTGTTTCATGTTCAGCAAGTAGTCTGCTTTCAGGCGTCTGCGTGAGCGGAGTGCCTAATCTCGAGCCAAAGCGATAATAATTTGACAATTTCCCCTGACCGCTTCGATTAATTGAGCCGATAGTGATGAGAACACAGTGGGATCTCCCACTGACTCAGCAGCTTGTCTGACAAGACAAGCTCAGGAGGCGATCGCTTGGATATTCTTCTAGTTGACGACAGTAAAACAATGCGTATGATAATCCAGCGTGCGATCCGGCAAGCCGGCTATCGCAGCCTTGCAGTGGGCGAAGCTGAGAATGGTGTGCAAGCTTTGGAAAAGCTCCACACTGAACAGCCGAAGCTGATTCTTTCGGACTGGAACATGCCGGAGATGTCAGGGATCGACTTTCTGATGCAAGTAAGAGCAGAACAGAACATGGTCCCTTTCGGATTCATCACGTCAGAGAACTCGACGAGCATGAAAGATCTCGCCATGAACTCGGGAGCAACGTTTCTCATCTGCAAACCATTTAGCCCGGAAGATGTGCAAAACGCTTTGGCCCCGATTTTGGGAGGGTGCTAACTCGTGTCAGAAGCTACTCCATTCGTACTTTCTCGATGCTTTACTCAGCTGATCAGCCGCAAGGTGACCTTTGTCCAAACCCCTTTGGCGCCGCCGGATGCCAAGATCAAGCAAATATTCGGCATCTACAATCTTCTTCCTCACAATACTGCGATTATCGTCAAGGCTGATCTACCTCTAATGGGCTCTCTTGGCGGGGCTCTGGTGGGACTCCCGGACACGGCAGTGAAAGAGCACCTTCGTGCGGCACCGCTTGAAGAGCTCCTCCGGGACGCAATCAACGAGGTGCTAAACATTGCATCCGCCGCTATTACCAACGAAGGTCGAGCGGTCTTCGTCAAGATGGTAACCGACCCGACCTACATCGATGGCGCTGCCGGGAAGGTTTATTTAAAGCCAGACCATAGGAGCTATTTCAATGTGCAAATAGATGGCTACCAGGGTGGTAAGTTCAACATACTGTCCCAGTTCGTTCCGAGTCATTCCTAGGGCTATTGAAGGCCGGCGGTGAATCCTTCCGTGTCGAAGGGCCGTCTGCCATTATCTATTCAGTATCACAATTAACGTGACTGCGTTGAGCCAGCGGGGGCGCGTTTCTTAGGATCCGATAAGCGCCCTGGTCCTTAGACAATTCCCAACGCACGGTTTCTGTAACACATTAAGGAGTCTTGGCACGGGGTCGACTGGACTCAGCTACTACAACAATATCCACTCGCCGGTTCGCTCTGCGGCCTTCTGGAGTATCGTTGCTCGCGCTCGGATGATATTGCCCATAGCCTGCAATTGAAATCCGGCCTGGATCAATGCCTGACTCATCAATCAGCATCATCGCCACCGCCATTGCCCGCGCGGTCGACAGGTCCCAATTTGAACTAAACGAGGCATTATGAATCGGTACATTATCGGAATGCCCTTCCACTCGCATATCGAGACCGTACTGGGTCAGAACCGCCGCAATGCGCTTAATCTTGCCTTCTGCTCCAGGCTGCAGCCTTGCGGCTCCGCTGTCAAAGAATCCCAGCTCATGAAGGCTGATTACGAAACCTTCCGGGGTCATGCGTATGCCAATTTCCTGGCGTTCAATCTCCTGGCCGAGGGCTTTGTTTAGTTTTCGGTGCAATTCCGCCATGTCTATGCCCGCGCCGGCTGGTGACGCAATCGGATTCGCTCTCTCGCCTTCAGGCGGGTTGACTGAAGTATCGACGGTCGTTATAGCTCCAGTTGACTTGTCTTGCCAGCCATAACTGTCTGAAAAGGCTCCCATTTCCTGAAAGCCGTTCTTAACTGCTTTAGATACTCTCTGAATGGCCTTCTTGTCGTGATAAGCCGAGGCGAAGAGCACAACAAAAAGAGCGAACATCAGGGTCATGAAGTCAGCATAAGAAACCAGCCAGCGGTCATTGTGAGGGCCTTCCTCGTGGTTCATCCTCTTTTTCATTTCGCCACCGCGGTCTCTGCTGCAATCTGTTGTTCCGCCTTGGCTCGAGGGGTAGACCGATCCAAGTAGACAGCAAGTTTCGATTCAAGAATCCTTGGATTCGTCTTTTCAACAATGGCGATGACGCCATCAAGAATCAACTCCCGGAGCGCCTGCTTTCTCCGCATTAACATCTTCATTCTTCCGGCACATGGGAGAAAGAAAATATTTGCCGATCCTACGCCATAGATGGTAGCGACGAAGGCAACCGCAATTCCTTTGCCAACTTCATTAATGTTCTCGAGCCGCTGCATCACCTGGATAAGACCGATTACGGCTCCGAGAATGCCGATCGTCGGGGCAAATCCTCCGGCTGCCTCAAAGACTTTAGGTATTAATTCCTCCGCGCCAATCTCTATTTCCATCTCAAGCTCCATAGTTTGGCGCAAGTCAAGTGGAGGGGTTCCGTCGACGGCCAGAGTCAGGCTCTTTTTCAAGAATGGGTCCTTAATCATCTCGAGCTCTGCGTCGAGAGACATCATTCCCATCCGGCGAGCTCTTGAACAGTAGCGGCTCAGGTCTGCGATGAGCTGCGAGGCAGGATCATCGACATGAATAAAGACGTTCTTCAATTGCTGTGCAGCCTGCACCAGGACAGAGAATGGAAACTGCACCATTACTGCTCCCAGCGTTCCTCCAAACACAATCAAGGCGGCGGTGGGTTGCAGCATTTGGCCAACCTGACCGCCGTCCAGGTATAGACCAACAGCTATCCCTGTGACTGCGACGCCAATCCCACCCAATGTTCCTTTATTCACATCGAGCCGCCTTCGCCTTGCTAAGTCTCCTGATTTGCCATTGATGCGATCAAGAGCTACTATCGGCAACCTGGACGTTTCTTATCAAAGGATGCGCATCATGGTCTGCGTTCAACACTTAGAGATCAGCATTGGTCGAACCTGGATTGGCCGCGAAGGCAGAAGCGCCACCTTAGGGCCTGTTAACTCTACTGGGCGTGGAAGGGACGCGGCCGGAATGGTTGAATTGCAATTGCGAGTCAGAGGATGAAAAGTTGCGACGCGGTTACAACTGCCAGACAAAGCCTGCCTGAGCAAGTTTCGCATCCAGTTGCTGGGAGGTGAAGGGCTTCGTCAGGTAGTCATCGGCTCCGGCTTCGAGCGCACGGCGCAGTTCCCGTATTCCCGGTTCGGCAACTGCCAGCATGACAACTGTTGTATTGAACACGGTCCCTTGACGCAACTGGTTTATAAACTCCAGGCTGTCCGACTCAGGCAAACTCCAATCGACGAGAACAAGATTCGCTTCACCCATGCTGCGAAGGACCTCGCTCGCCTGTGTGCTATTATCTGCCTCGGCGACTTCGAATCCCCGCGCGGAGAGTATTCGGAGCAAGGTTGACCGCATCGTATTCGAACTCTCGAGCACCAGCGCCTTCATAGGTTTTCCACGTAAGTCATCAAGAACCGGCGCGCGAAGTTGCGCGCTTTTCTGTCTCTTAGAGGCTGTGCACAATGTACTCTCAGCGAGTTATATGCCATTGTCTACATCCATTTCCGGCCATGCATTGCAAGACCTACGTGATCGGCGAGCACGATAACAGAACTGAGTTGCTCGGACGGCTCACTTGCATAGAGTCAATGCTTATCCGCGTTAGGCGGATCCTGAGAATCTAACTCTCTCTGGTTCTGTCCCGAACATTGTTGCATAACCTACATCCCTCTTTTGGACCGGAACTTCGCCTGCAGATTCTGATACTGGCGCAGGAGAGGTATCAAGCTGTTGCCAGGCACTCCTGACATGCAGGATCATGTCGATCTGCGCCTCGAGGACTTTGGCTGACTTGCTTATCGACGCCTCTATCATCTTTGCTCGCAGATACGCATAGAACCTGGATAGAGTTTGAGCTGACTCTCCTCCATTCTTCAGATCGAGCCAGCTTTCCAACTGGGCGAGCACGAGAGTGGCGTGGTTCAACTCATTGCATCGTGTCTGGATGTCGTTGTTGTGGAGCGCGACGGCGGCACGGCGAAGGTCGCCGGCCAGTGTGTCGAACAGCGCGATCATTAGGCCTATAGTGCTTGCGCCCTCGATGGCCGATTTCCGATAAGAGAGTTCTGTTGTCATCACCGTCACCCGTTACTGCTGTTGTTAGTAAAGCCCAGTTCAGAGTTGAGTTCCTGCATTTCTTGCGGTAGCTGCTGCAACGCAACTTCGGCCTCAGTGTAATCAGCTGTAAGAGTCGTTTGCTGGCTGGCGATGTAGCCTGTCTCAAAGTTGTTGATTTGCGACGTCAGGGCGGAACTTGAGGCGCTAATGCTGCTCAGATCCACAGTGAACGCGCCGTTCGCTGGACTGGTGAAGGTATTCAACGAGTTGCTCACTGTGTTAGCAAAGCCGTTCAGCGATGAGCCTTCGAAAAAGTTTTGGACATCGGTCGGATTGTTCACCAGAGCTGCATCCAGCGTACTCGAATCGACAGAGAGTGTGCCGTCGTTGTTCATTGTGATGCCCAGGTCACTCAGATTCGAGACAGTTGTAGTTCCAGTTGCCGGAGTATTGACGTAGTTGATTGCCTGCTCGAGCGCGTTTTGCAGGCTGCGGACGGTCGGGTCCGAGCCGAGTACACCTTGCGCATTGGTTGTGCTGCTGACGCTGAATTGTGAGGTTACAAGGCCAATGGCCGTGTTATAGTCCGTGACAAACTGGTTGATCGCTGTTGACACAGCCGACGTGTCAGTGCCTACAGTAAGGTCGACCGGGTTTCCAGAAGTCGTCCCCAAGAGAGTCAAAGTGACTCCCGGGATGCCTCCAGTGACTGTGTTGCTTGTATAGCTGGCAGGAACCCCGTCGATTGTCACCGAGGCGTTGGCTCCCTGGACGGCTTGCGAAAAGGCAAACGTCGAATCTGTCGCGCTCGGCTCATTGATCGTGAAAGGAGATCCGCCGGTGACGCCTGTCATGACGCCGTTTACTATCGTGCCGTTTGTAATCGTCAGAGTCGCGCCGGTTGAGTTGGTGCCGGCATTCGCGTACAAGCCTAGAGACTTCGTTGTGGTGGCGGTGACCGCACCGAGCACAGAGTCATTGGTCGAGACCGTGATGCCCTGATCGCCTGAGTTCTCTGAGATCACTTCCTGGCCTCCGACAATTGCGCCGGTCACGTTGGCGGAGAGAGTGCCCGCTTTCACTGCCTTAGCAATTGCAGTATTCAGGTCGCCAACGGTGGCTCCCGTGGGTGCCGTATAGGTAAATGTGGCGCCGGTGTTACTGTCCTGGATGGTGGTGACAGAACCGGCGGAAAGAGGGGTAGTGCTGGTCAGGGTGGTTGGCGCTGATGAGGTGTACGCCGTTGAAATCGTCGCGGCATTGATACTGGTCGCCAGGTCCGAATAGGATTCGCCGGATGTGGTTGAGATGGTCGCTGTCCCGGCCGCGCTGGTGAGAATAATGTTGTTTGCACCAAGCGTGTCGCCAGTTGGCAACGTTTGAGCAGCCCACGACGTGTAGGGTTCCGATACCGAGAAATTGGAAGCTGCACCGGCGGAGTTGGCTACGAGTGCGAGCCTTGAGCCGGTCGAATCAGTGACGACAGTAGCGGTAAGACCGAGGCTTGCGCCAGTGCTTGTGGTGGCAGTATTGATCGCAGTGGCCAGATCGTTTAGATTGTCTCCGGGGTTCCCAGTGCCAGTCTGGATATTGACTGAAGCGCCCCCGGTTGTAATCGTAATGGACGATGTGGGCAGAGCCGTGGTCGGAGAGCTTTCAGAGTCCGAATACCACGCAGCCGTAGCAGCCAGGCTGTTGACCACAACTGTGTGGTCGCCCAGGGTGGTTCCGTCCGCCGCGGTTGCGGTGACGTAATTACTGTCGGAAGACGCCACTGTCCGTGAGGACAAAGGCCCGTTCAAGGTATTCAGCGATTGCATATCTGTTTCAATAGCAGCGGTCGCTGTCTGCATTGCATTCAGGGCGGTCGTCTGGCTGGTCAGCGTTGTTTGATCAGCCTGCCAAGCTCGCTCCGGTGCGCGATCCGCATAAATGGCTGCCGCCACAGCGGAAGTGACATCGATGCCGGCCGAGCTTGAGCCTGAGCTTGCGGCCAGGATGGAGCTGATATTGACGGCCGGGGTGGTAGCGGTGGTCGACGACAAAAGCGTATTGACCGACGAGACAGAGCTCATAGCTTCCCTACTTTGCAGAAGAGGTCATAAACTGCTCGCCAGATCCCGGATCCGGATCGTTTGCCTGGAATCTGTGGGCCTGGCTGGAAGTTTCAAAAATCAGTTCACTGAACGTGAAGCAGAGGTGGGGCCTTGTAGCGGCGCCACCTCAAGCATCACTTTTCAATTAGCGTTCGATTACTGGACCAGCTTCAGTACAGCCTGCTGGGCCTGGTTGGACTGCTGCAGGGCGGCCATGCCGGTGGACTGCAGAACGTTGTACTGAGTCATGTTGGCTACGGTCTTGCCGATGTCGGCATTCTGAATGCTGTTTGCCGCGCTCTGCAGGTTGGTGACTTCGCTGCTAATGTCGCCGGCTGCCGCGGTGAGGCGGTTGACGGAAGCGCCGATGACGCCGCGCTGAGCAGAGACAGTGTTGATGGCGGTGCTGATGTTGGACAGTGCCGCGATTGCGTCGGTGGCATTCAGCAGGTCATTCTTGCTGAGGCTAAGGGCCGTCGCAGAGAGAGCGCTGATCGAGGTGGTGATCAGGGTGTTGCTCGCTCCCGTGGAGGTGCCGTCTCCGAGGTAAACATTGTTTTCATTGTTGGCTGCGGTGCCGGTAACCGACGTCGCAGTGCCCTGTGTTTGCCCCAGTACAGCAAGGTCGTTACTGTTCACTGTGAACTTGTCTGTCCCGGTGATTGTTTCTGATGTTCCAGATACAAGCGTCCCTACGACCTTGGTCCCAAACGCGGCTGCGATTGCGTTGTTTAAGCCAGAAACCGTCTTGGCCGTAGCGGTATAGTTGCCGGTGGTGCCAGCCTCAGTAGCGGCGTCGTCCGCAGCGCCCTGTGTGACGACAAGCGACTTGCCCGTGGCTGTGTCGGTGATGGTAGTGACCGATCCGGCTGTCAGGGCGGCGGTAGCGATCAGCGAGGCACCGGTGATTGTGCCGTTGGCGGTGTATGATGTTCCCGCTACCGTCGCTCCATTCACGCCCGATGTCGCTCCAACTACGCCAGTGTCGGCGCTGGCCACCGTGAAGTTATCGCCCGTGGTAGCTGTAATCTGCTCCGCCCCGCCTGTAGTGATGGAGCCTGTGATGTTGCCCCCGAATGCGGCCGCGATGGCAGCGTTCACTCCAGCAGCCGTTCCTGCCGTACCGGTATATTGTCCGGCAACGGTTGCGTCAGTAGGCGCGGCATCCGCGCCGTGAGTGAGGGTGAGCGAATTGCCTGTGGTGGTGTCGGTGATTGTGATCGTACCGGCCGTGGTGGCGGTGGTGCTGTTAATACCTGTGACCCCGGCGAATGTGGTGGGGGCAGCGGAGCCGAATACGTTCGAGCCGTTGAAGTTTGTTGCTTGGCCGATCTGGTTGATTTCAGAAAGGATGGACTGGAATTCCGTATCGAGCGCGGTGGACTGACTGGCGGTAATGCCGCTCGTCGAGCCTTCCGTGGCCAGTGTAACTGCACGATTGAGAAGCGTGGTGACCTGTGAAAGGGCGCCGTCAGCGGTCTGCAACATGCCGATGCCGTTGCTGGCGTTCTGTTGAGACTGCGTGAGGGCTGAAATATTGGCGTTCATCCCGCTGACAATCGACAATCCTGCCGCATCATCCGAGCCGGAATTGATTTTCAAGCCGGTTGAAAGCTGAGTCAGGGTCTTTTGCAGGCTGGCCTGTGTGTTAGCCAATGCGTTCTCCGCCGTTAGGGAGGAGATGTTATTCAGGACTGTAAGTGCCATTGGTGTTTCTCCTTGTTTGCCCTTGTTGCGCCTGCACTCGGCTGATTGTGTGGGGCCTGCTTTGAGGCTCCTGGTCGTCGAGAAGGAGGTCGTCTTGGACAGACAGACTATCGGTCGGGTTGAACAAACATTTCAATGTAATTGTCAAGTGACTCTTATTTTCGGCAAATAATTGGATTGCAGTCAGACGGTCGCCTTGGTAACATCACCTAACTCGCTGAAAGCAGAAGATCGAGCCTAACTGAAACGAAAAGTGGCATGGGACGCGCCCGGGAACCTACCACCGAATTTCTATCGATAAAGATGAACCACAGCCTGTGAAAGTCGTTGCAGAGGCTTATGACAGATACAAAAATGAGAAGCTCAGGAGGCCGGCCGGGCCTCCTCCATCGTATCCACGATCTCTTCCACAACCGGCCCAGGCTATTGCAGATACTGAAGCAGAGTCTCGGGCAGAACTTTGGCTGCTGCGCCTAGCACAGCACTATTTTCGAGTGTGGCCTGAGAGAGATTTGTGGCCGCATCCGCGGTACTGATTCCTACCAGCGCGGTCTGCTGAGTTGTGAGGTTAAGTGTTTCCTGGCTCAGGGTACTATCCTGGGCGTTGAGTTGACTTATGGTGTTATCCAGAGGGACGCGCTGCTGGCTTACATAATTAAGTGCCGTGGAAACGCTTGTGGTTGCCGCGCCGATTTGCGCAGTCGTGCCACTTTGGAGGGCCGTAATGAGCTGGTTGAGCGAGCCGATGACGTTAGCCCCCGAGACGAGCAACTGGTTCCCAGGCAGATTGGTGGGAACACTCATGGACTCGCCTATCTGCACGCTATTGGTGTTGCCGTTCCCTACATATGCGTAAGCGTTGGGGACTGCGGTGCCGGCAGCGGCGTTCATCGATCCGAGCGCCGGGTCATTGGAGGTGACCACGATTCCTTCGGCGGGATTGTTCGATGCGATTGAAAGCTGGCCGGTGGTTGCATTGATGCCGACAGTGATCCCGGCAGGGAGTGTGCCGGCGGAGACTGCATTGCTGATGGCCGTTATGATGCTGGCAACATTGTCACCACCTGTTGCCTTGAACGAAAACGTATCTCCTGTGGTCGCATCAGTTACAGTCGTAACCGATCCATTCGTCAGCGCGGCGGTAGATGCCAATGGAACGGCGGCCGTTCCGTTGGACGAGTTGTAGGTCGTAGAGGCAGCTACGAAGGGCGGCGTGGTGGTCTCTGTGCCGCCGAAAATGTAGACGCCCTGGAAAGAGGTGTTAGCTTGCGCAATCACACCGGTCAAGAGTCCTTCAACCTGAGAGGCAAGGGCCTGCGTATTGGCAGCGGAGTTTGTCCCGGTAGCGCCCTGAGTGCCCAGCGTAACGGCCGTGTTGAGCGAAGTCCCCATCGAACTGATAGCCGAGTCCGCCATTTGCATCTGCGGGAGGGCGGAACTGATATTGCTCGTATACGAATCGACGCTTGCCGACTCCGCGAGCGAGATCACCATATTGGAATAGGCTGAAGGATCATCGGAGGGCTGGTTGACCCGCAGTCCGGTTGACAGCTGCTGCGTCGCTGTCGCGAGAGCCTGCTGGCTCTGTTGCATCTGGTACTGGACATCGGGGAGCATGTTTGTGACGCGCATGATGACCCTTCCTGAGCGGCCCTTTGCCGCGCTACTTATTTCTTACTCCGCTGCGGCGGTGCCCATAGCCATCGTCACAGTAAACATCGATTGAATAGTTGTGACGACACGAGCGGCCGCTTCATAGGCGGTCTGGTACGTGATCAAATTGGCGGATTCCTGATCGATCGAAACCCCGGAAACAGAGTTGAGCTGGTCGTTTAGCTGCGACAGACTTGACGTTGTCGCGGTCGATTCCGCGTTGGCGCTGGAGGTAAGGCTGCCGACCTGGTAGACCAAGTTTGCATACGCGTCTCCGGGCGTCTGGCCAGAAGGAA